>Ga0180219_1000084_pt1 | contig 121078 bp, 116 predicted proteins | sample eDN3rd30CBELigMG_FD_151338 | JGI IMG/M metagenome (GOLD analysis project Ga0180219, IMG submission 151338) | Enriched Miracle-Growth compost microbial communities from Emeryville, California, USA - eDNA 3rd pass 30_C BE-Lig MG (version 2)... ...
CGTCGAACGGGTTCATGCTCATCTTCACATTCGCAAGATCAACACCACTCCCATCCGCCTTCACTCGCGGCTTCACATTGTAATCTATCACCCGCTTTACCGGTACAAGGATCTTCATAGGCAAACTCCCTTGTTCATGAGGTTCTGCTAGCTGCGGGCGGAACGAAAGCAAGGGGCGGGATAGTCCATCACATAGTTGATCAATGGCCCGTCAGCTTTGACCGGCCCGTAATTGACGCAGGGCTTCTTCGGTTTCCACCCAGATCGCATCCATGTCGGGATGCATGCGCGCCCGGTCGCGATAGGCGGCGAGGCGGGAATGACCGGCGATGATGTCGCCCAGCCCGAAAATCGCGGCGGTCACGTCGCAGAGCTGGAGGCTTGGCAGCAGGATGCAATCGGCCTTGCTGGGCTGGGGACTGGCAGCAAAAGCGGTATCGGCCGCGACGAAATGATCGGTTAGCGAGAGACCGTTGCGCCATTGCTCGATTTCGGCCGCGCAGAGGGTTTCATCGCGGGTCGCCGGGTCCAGTTGCCGGAACAGGCGGAACATCGCCGGGGCCGCATATAGCTCGAAAGTGCGGATGATGGAGTTCATCCGCACGCGCTCCTCGGGTCTGGCGGGGGTCAGCGAGGGCGTGGGGAAGCGGTCTTCCAGATAATCGATAATGGCTTCGGATTCGGGGATCACCAGTCCGTCCTCGGCGACCAGCACGGGCAGCTTGCCAATGGGATTGATCGCCAGATAATCCGGCGATCGGGTGCTGCCCCCCGGCGGGGCGAGCATTTCATAGTCCAGCCCCTTGAGACGCAGGGCGAGGCGCGCCCGCGCCGCAAAAGGAGAAAGGGTGAGGGCATAAAGTTTCATGCGGGATCTCCGTCGCGATAGAGGCGGCCCAGCGTGCCCGCGAGCGGCGTCGGCACGAAGCCATCGCCGAAGGGCCAGTCGAGAAAACCGGCGGCGGCCATCGTGCCGCCATCGACATGCAGCGTCTGGCCGGAGACGAACGCGGCCATGTCCGAGGCCAGAAACAGCACGGCATCGGCCAGCGCGCCGACCGGGGGCTGCTCGCCGCGCGGGATATACATCTCCATGCCTCTGGACCGGGCGGCGGGGGCTAGGCGGGCAAACCCCTCGGCAAAATCCGGCGGCATCGCGGCCATATTGCCCTGCGATGGCGTGGTATCCGGCGCGATGCAGTTGACGCGAATCTTGTCCTTGCCGAGTTCCACCGCCATGGCGCGGCTGAAATTGGTGGTGGCGGCCTTTGCGCCTGCATAGACGGCGAAGCTTGCCGCGCCGCGATGTGCCTCTATCGTGGTGAAATTGATGATGCTGCCCCCTTCGCCGGAGCGGCGGAGCAAGGGCGTGGCGCGCTGGACCGACTGGACTACATAGCCATAGTTGAGGGCGATATCGCGGCGGATATCCTCTCGGCTGGCCGCATCGAGGCATTGCCGTCTTGTGCCACCCGCGACATTCACAAGGATATCGAGTCTTGGAAATTGCCCGGCCAGCCTGTCATAAAAGGCGTCGAGCGCGGCTTCGTCCGTCGCGTCGAAGGCATCGGTGATGACGGTGCGACCCATCTGCCGCGCGGCCTGTGCCGTGGTTCCGAGCGGGGTTTCCTCCTTGTCGGCCAGCGCCAGATCGACGCCTGCGCGGGCAAGGGCCAGCGCAATGCCCGCGCCGATGCCGCCCCCGCCGCCGATGATCGCCGCGACCTTGCCGTCCAGATTGGCGCGGCCGTCGAGAAAGCCGTTCACCATTTGCGGCGCAGTTGCGATCCGATCCGGCGCTTGCGCAGCGCGTCCTCGCGTTCCGCCTCGCCGATGCGGGCAACCGTTTCTGGCAGATGCCGGTCGAGTTCCGCGAATTTGACCTTGGTGACGCTGGGCAAGGGGTGGCTGGAACAGCGATACCAGCGACCGATCAGCATGCCATAGAGATTGCCGCCGGTGTCGAGCCAGTTGGCGATGCCGGGGTCCTGATGCGACAACACGGCGCGGAACTTGCCATCTGTATCGACTGTCGCCTGTAAGCCGTTGAGGCTCGACTGGCGATAGACATAATCGACCTGGTTCCAGAGCGCGTCGATCACCTGCACATTCCAGTAGGGCCGTTCTTCGGGCAGGTCGCTTTCGATGATCAGCGCCTCGTCCGCGGCGATGTCGAACACCATTTCCCAATAGGCTTGCGGCCAGTCCTTGCCATTCCCCAGTTCCTGAAAGCTGTTGATATTGAAGCGGTTGACGAAGCCGCGATCGGCGCAGCGCTGAACCGCGCCGATGGCGATGCCGGAGAGGTTGCGGACATAGCCGCCGAACAAATGGGTGAGCTTCGCATCGATCTGGTCGGCAGAGAGGGCGGGCCGGACAGGGCGCGCGTCGAGCCGTTCTATCGCGATCCGTACATCCTGTTCCCGGCCCCAGTCATAGGAGAACTGGCGCACCAGGATGAAATCGGTTTCGGGTTGGAGCGGCAGCCAGTCGCCCTCATGCCCTTGTGGCCGTACCGCCGAAAAGATCACCTCGAAACGGCCATCGGCATCCAGCGTCAGATCATCGAGATCATAATTGCCCAGCCCCTTGCCGGGGAGAGGGTCCATGCCGATGATCCTGCTGCCCAGCGCGAGACCGGCGACCGGCGCATTCCCCCTTTCGCCGATGACGCGATAAGTGCCGGTACAATCGACCGGGGCATAATAATAAACCGCGTCGGGATTGGGCTGGGCGAGGAATACGGAATTTTCGAACGGCGCAAATTCCGGATGATCTGGCGTGGACTGGAACAGCAGGAAATAGCCCTGCGACAGGTTCATCGCGAATTGCTTGAACAATTGCGCCTTGATGCGGTCTTTTTCCGGCCCGCCGACTTTCTCCAGCAATTGCTCGGCACCCTTGAGGAGATCGGCATAATGGGGCCAATCCTTGTCCGTCATCATCATTCCCCTGCAATTTTTTCCGGTGCAATTTCCAGCGCAATTTTCCGGCTATCTTGCGAAGGGAAATGGCCGATGGCCAGCATGGGGAAGAGGGAGAGGGAAACACATCGCATCCATGATGGTCGGCGCGCGGGCTTGCTCTCCGGCAGGAAGGGACGGCATCCTTCCGGCGGAACCGTTGCCGGACGGAAGAACAGGGGCGGGAGAGGAAGACTATGGATCGCCTGACCGCCCTGGAGGTTTTCATCGCCGTGGTCGAAACGGGGTCCTTCACGCGTGCGGCGGTGAAGATGCGGATTTCCACCGCTATGGCCACGCTGCACGTTCGCAGGCTGGAAGAGCATCTGGGCGTCGGTTTGTTCAATCGCACCACGCGCCGGGTCGACCTGACCGAAGATGGCCGTCAGTTTCTGGAATATGCCCGCGCCACGCTGGAGGCCTTCGCCAATGCGGAACAGGCGGTGCGGCCGGGCGCGGGATTGAGCGGGCGGGTGCGGGTCGATGTGCCCGCCTCCATGGGGCATGCCTTCGTCGTGCCCGCTCTGGCGGATTTCCATCGCCTCCATCCCGATATCATATTGGACCTCAGCCTGGGCGATCGCGGCACCTTCTTCCGCGTCGATGGCTTTGATATCGTCCTGCGCGCGGGCGAAGTGCCGATCTCCGGCTGGGAGACGATCCCGCTGGGCATGACGCGCCTCGTTTGTCTGGCGGCGCCTGCTTATGGCGACAAACATGGCCTGCCGGAAAGCCCCGACGGCCTGCACCAGCATCGCTGCATTCTCTATGCCAGTGTCGAGGCGCCCGGCGGCAATCCCTGGACGCTGGTGCAGGATGGGCGCAAGACGCGGGTGCGCCCGCCCGCTGCCTTCACCTTCAACGATGGCGGCGCGATCATGGCGGCGACGCGCGCGGGCCTTGGCATTTCACAGAATCTGGAGATGCTCGCCCGGCAGGACCTGCAATCGGGCAGGCTGGTGCAGGTCCTGCCCGATTTCGGCCGGTCGGAGCTTTCCATCATGCTGATGAGCGCGCGCGACCGCATGACCTTGCCCCATGTGCGCGCCGTGCTCGATTTTCTCGCCCACCACATCGACTGGTCGCTCGACCAGCGATGAGAGGGGCGAGAGCCGCTCAGGCCGCCGCCTGACCTTCGGCCTTGCACAGCGCGGGAATGCCCTTGGTGCTGATCCGGTAGAGCAGGCGGCGCTTGCCCGGTTCGTCGGAATAGCGGATCGGCGTCGCGCTGTGCAGCACCTGGAAATTGTCCCACAGAAACAGATCGCCGACGTCGACCTTGCAGGCGGTGACGAATTCCGGCCGGGTGACATGCGCGCGCAGGCTGGCGATCAGCTCGCGACCTTCCTCGCTTTCCATGCCCTCGACGCCAAAGGCCGTGCCGGAGGTGAACAGCGCTTTGCGTCCCGTCACCGGATGACGCATGACTAGTGGATGTTTCCTGATGCCATTGGCGGCCGTGCTTTCGGGGTTGAACGGGATTTTCTCTCCGGGAAGAGCAGGCGATCCGCCGAGGCAGTGCAGGCCGGTCATGCCGTCGATCCGCGCCTTCATCGCCTCGTCCAGCGCATCATAGGCCTGTACGGAGCTTGCGATCAGGGTCTCCCCGCCCTCCTGCGGGGCTTCGACGCCGTAGAGCATGGTGATGCTGGCGGGCACCTCCTCATAGCTGCTGTCGGAATGCCAGTGCATCGCGCCGTCGCGATGGCGTTCCGGCGTGGCGGCGGCATTGCTGATGCGGATTATCTCCGGATGCTCATCCTTCCGATGGCTGGCGATGAAGAAATGAAGCGGCGTGCCCCATTGACGGCCAAAGGATAGATACTCGTCATGGTTCAGCGACTGGCCCCGGATCACCAAAATCTGATGTTCATGCAAGGCATGGATGAGCGCGCGGATCGTCGCCTCGCTCTGATCCGTGGAGAGGTCGATTCCCTCCGCGATCGCGCCGAAAGGGCCTTCCATGGGTCTGATGATCATGATTTGCTCTCCGTTTTTCTGATGACCCTTTGTAGGCCAGAGTCAATTTAAATCAAATGTTTTAAATTGACTCTGGCCTTGTTTCGATTTTGGGATAAACAGCCAATATGAGTGTGATGGATCGAAGCGAAACCACCCGCCGGGTGCTCTGTCTGGCGACGGAGGCACTGGTTGCGGAAAATGGCCTGGCATCGTTGACGCTGCGAAAGGTCGCGCAGGCTGCCGGACAGAAGAACATAGCGGCTGTCAGCTATCATTTTGGAACCATCGAAATGCTGTTGCGCGCGATCGTGGATTTACGGTTGGGCGATAGCGAAGATATGCGGCAGCGCTGGATTGCCCAGGCAGGCGGAGATGTGTCGCGACTAGATGCCTTTGGGGTTTGGCGCTGCCTTGCCTGGCCGTTGCTGTCGCTGCCTGATGAGCAGGCGCCCCATGCCCATGTTCGCTTTCTCACGCAGATGAGCGTTGCCGGATTGCTGAGCGATCCTTTCGACGCGAGCATCGAAAGGCCGGGAGCGCCAACAGTGGCCCTCTTGCTGAACCGGTTGCATGAGACTCTGGGGCACCTGCCTCATCATCTGGGCCGATCGCGGATCGCCTTGTCCGGGATGATGTTCTGGAACGCCGTGACCCTTCATGACAGGCGGGCGCTGGGTCCTGAGCTGTCCGCGATCGATCTTTCCATTCTGTTGGAGGATGTTGAGGAACTGATCCGTCGGATTCTTACAGGCCCGTGAAAACCGGACAGCCACAAGGCTGCCCGTTTCCATGGTTCATAAGGTTTCATTCCTGCCCAGCAGGACGGTTGCCTCGCTGGACAGCACGCCGCCATTGCCGTGGGCGAGCGCGAGGCGGGCGTCCGCTATCTGCCGCTCGCCTGCCTCGCCGCGCAATTGCCGGACCGCCTCGACCAGCAGGAACAGGCCGTACATGCCCGGATGCACGCAGGAGAGACCGCCGCCATTGGTGTTGACCGCCAGCCCGCCGCCGGGCGCGATATGACCGCCCGACACGAAGCGCCCGCCTTCCCCCTTGGGGCAGAAGCCCAGATCCTCCAGAAAGAGGATCGGTGTGATGGTGAAGGCGTCGTAGAGCATCACCACGTCGATATCCGCCGGAGCGAGCCCCGCCTGCGCGAAGGCCTGCGGGCCGGAAATGGCCGCGCCGGTCACCGTGAGGTCCGGCATGGAGCTGATTTCCCGATGGGTGACGGCATGGGCCGCGCCCAGCACCGGGATGGGGGCTTTCGCGCAATCCCGCGCCCGGTCGGCGCGCACCATTACGATGGCGGCCGCGCCGTCGTTGAACAGGCAGCAATCGCGCACCGTCAGCGGGTCCGACACCATGCGCGCGCCCAGCACCTCTTCGATGGTCAGCGGATCGCGTACCGCCGCTTCCGGGTTGAGCTGCGCCCATTGGCGGGCGGCGACGGCGACCTCGGCCAGTTGCTCGCGCGTGGTGCCGTAAAGATGCATGTGGCGGCTCGCCGCCAGCGCATAGGAGGAGAGGGGCGCGAGTGGGCGATAGGGCGCCTCCCACGGGCTTTGCCGGGTCATGCCGACGCCGGGCGGCGGGTTGCTCGCCGGGTTGGAGCCATAGGCGATCAGCGCGCAGTTGATCAGCCCCGCGTCGAGCGCCAGCGCCGCCTGCTGGACATAGACCTCGAACGCCGAACCGCCGGTGCGGTTGCAGTCCGTGACCTTCGGGGTCAGCCCCAGATATTCGGCCAGTTCCATGCCTCCCAGCGCCTCATAGGGGGCGGAGGTATAGAGGGCGTCCACCTCTGACAGGGAAATGCCGGCATCCGCCAGCGCCAGCAGCGCGGCCTTCGCTGCCATGTCCACCGCCGAAATGCCGGGGCATTTGCCGATGCCGAAGGTGGCTGCTCCGACGATGGCGGCGCGGCCGCGCGGAAATCCGTGGGTCATGGTCATGCGGGTATAAAGACGAGCAAAGGCTTGTCCCCTTCTTCGATTATGCGGGCGCGAACCTTGAGACCGATCGCCACCCGATCGGCCGGAAGGCCATCGACCCGGCTCATCAGCCGTGGCCCCTCGGCCAGATCGACCAGCACGACATTATAGCTGTCCGCCGGGTCCTTCTTGCGCACGACGGTGACGGCATGGACGACGCCCTCGCCCGATGCCTCGACCCATTCGAGATCTTCCGCGCCGGTGCCGGGTTCCGCCACGCGCGGGTAAAAGACATGGCCGCCGGTGGAGCGGCTGCGCTGGATCATGAAGCGCCCCCCGGCAAGATGGGCGAGCCATTCTGCCTCCGGCTTGGACATCGCGGTCATTCCCCGCGAAACTCTGGCTTGCGCTTTTCCCGGAACGCGCGGAGACCCTCTTCATGGTCCTCCGTGCGGCTGGCGATGGGCTGCATCGTCGCCTCCATGTCGAGATATTGCTCGAAGCTGGCGTTCCAGGCGAGGTCGAACTGGCGCTTGGCCAGCCCCATGGCGACGGTGGGACCGGCGGCGAAGCTGGCGGCCAGCTCCATCGCCCGGTCCATCAGCGCGCCATGGGCGACCTTCTCATAGGCGATGCCCATCTCCACTGCCTCTTCGGCGCGAATGATGCGGCCCGAATAGACCAGTTCCTTCGCCTTCTGCACGCCGATCAGCTGGCGTAGATGCCAGACGAGGCCACCATCGGGCGCGAGCGCGATGTTGCGGAAGATCGCCGCGAATTTCGCCTTCTCCGCCGCCAGCACGATGTCGCAGGCGAGCGCATAGGAAAAGCCCACACCCACGCACACGCCCGGCACCGCCGCGATCGTCGGCTTCTTCAGCGCATGAATGGCCCTGGCGATACGGTTGAGCGTGTGCATCCGGTCGATGGAGCCGGTGATGCCGCCCCGGCCCATGCCGCCCACGTCCATACCGGAGCAGAAATCGCCGCCCGCGCCGGTCAGGATCACCGCGCGCACCTCATGATCGAGCGCGATATCCTCGAACGCGCCGTAAAGCAGGCCGCGCATCTCCTGCGTGATAGCGTTCTTGGTCTGGGGTCGGTCCAGCGTCACGATGGCGACCGGTCCTTGCCTGTCGATGGTGATGGTCATGGTGGCTCCTTGCCGGAAATTGCTTTCCTCTTGCTTTGTTGGTCCGCCGGGCGAGGGTCAAGGGCGCGGGAAAACATCGGAATTGTGATGATGCGCCGCCGCCATGGCGGGCAGTGCGGGCAGCGCCTATTTCGCGAAAGGATAGAGCTGGAGAGCAGGGCATCATGAAAGAAGCAGCCATCGTCGCGACCGCGCGCACCCCGATCGGCAAGGCGCATCGGGGGGCGCTCAACAACATCCATGGGGCGAGCCTCGCCGGTCATGTCATCGCCGCCGCCGTCGCGCGGGCGGGCATCGACCCCGGCGAAGTGGAGGATGTGCTGCTGGGGTCCGCGCGCTGCGAGGGCGCGGTCGGCTCCAACATCGCGCGGCAGGCGGCGCTGCGGGCGGGCCTGCCGATCAGCGTGTGCGGCGTGACGCTCGACCGTAAATGCTCCTCTGGCCTCCAGACCATCGCCTTCGCCGCGCAGCGCATCCGCGCGGGTGAAGGGGGGATCTATGTGGCGGGCGGCGTCGAAACGGTGTCGCTGGTCGATCCGCATCGCAACAGCTTCCGCACGAAAGACGAGTGGCTGCTGGAGCATAAGCCGGAACTCTATATGGCGATGAACCTGACCGGCGATATCGTCGCCCGCCGCTATGGTGTTAGCCGCGAGGCGCAGGATGAGTTCGCCGTCGCCAGCCAGAGCCGCACCGCCACCGCGCAGGAACGGGGCTGGTTCGATCAGGAGATCGTGCCGATCACCACGGTGCGGAACATCGTGGACAAGGCGCTGGTCGTGGAGGGGCAGGAGGAAGTGACGCTGGCGCGCGATGAATGCAATCGCCCCGGCACGCAGTTGGAGGGGCTGGCGAAGCTCAAGCCGCTGTTCGAGGGCGGCACGGTGACGGCGGGCAATTGCAGCCAGCTATCCGACGGATCGAGCGTCTGCGTGGTGATGGACGCCGACGAGGCGGCGCGGCGCGGCATTCCGATATTGGGGCTGTACAAGGGCATGCAGGTCGCGGGTTGTGAGCCTGACGAAATGGGCATCGGCCCCGTATTCGCGGTGCCGAAGCTGCTCGACCGGCTCGGCATGGGCGTCGAGGATGTCGACCTGTGGGAATTGAACGAAGCCTATGCCAGTCAGGCGCTTTATTGCCGGGACAGGCTCGGCATCGACCCGGAGAAGGTCAATGTCGATGGCGGGGCGATCTCCATCGGCCATCCCTTCGGCATGACCGGATCGCGGATGACTGGCCATGCGCTGCTCGCCGGGCGGCGGCTGGGCGCGCGTAACGCCGTCGTCACCATGTGCATCGGCGGCGGCATGGGCGCGGCGGCGCTGTTCGAGATTGTGAAATAGGGCCTATCGACATTCAGCCCATGCGGGCCTGTAAATCGCGCTTTTCTGCGCTTCGACGCTCACGGGCCTTTAAGTCCGCTGCGCTTCGATGCTCGAAAATCACGATTTTGACCTACGGTCGCCTTCGGCTTCGGTTCGACCTGAACTGAATGTCGATAGGCGCTGGGGGGAGGCCGGTCGGCCCGGCCTCCTCTCTTCTCCGGTCAGCCCCCGCGCGAAATCGGGATCAGCGCACCGCTGATCGAGCGCGCGGCGGGCGAGGCGAGGAACAGGATCACCTCGGCGATCGCGCCGGGCTGCACCCATTTGCTGAAGTCGGCGTTGGGCATGTCGGCGCGATTGGTCGGCGTGTCGATGATGCTCGGCAGGATGGCGTTGATGGTGATGTCCTTGTCCGCCAGCTCGGCGGCGAGGCTTTCGGTGAGCTTGTGCACCGCGCTTTTCGACGCGGCATAACCGCCCATGCCCGCCGCCGCCATGATCGCGCCGCCCGCGCCGATATTGACGATGCGCGCGCCCGCCGTCGCGGTAAGGGCAGGCAGCGTGGCCTTGACCATGTTGACGCAGGTGGCTGCGTTTATCGCGTACATGCGGTTCCAGGTGTCGATGCCGCCATCGGCAAGCGTCTGCCACACGAAGCCGCCCGCGATATTGACCAATATCTGCACCGGGCCGAGTGCGGCCCCAACGTCCGCCACCGCCTTTTGCGCGGCGGCCGGATCGGTCAGGTCGACGCCGCCGATATCCACGCCGCCGGGCAGCGGCTCGGCGGGCGCGGGCGCATAGTCGATGCGCGCGACCCGATCGCCCTGTGCGGCGAAGGCGGCCGCGACCGCGCTTCCCAATATGCCGAAAGCGCCGGTCACGATGACGGTGCGCGCTGATGTCATAGTCCTCATCCTTTCTTCCGCTTGTCCGCGTTCAAGGGGTCTTCAAGCATTGTCGTGCGCGCGGGTCAACGGACGGACATAGGAGATATCCCCCTTGTCGCGTCGGTTGGGACCGGATCTGAACATCAGCGACTTCCATTCCTCCGGCAGTTCGGGCACGACGAACTGGCCGGAAAGCTCGTTCACGCAGACGCGGTGGGCGATGCGCCATTCTTCGTTCCGCCGTTCGAACCGGTCCACATAGCGCCCGAAGGCGAGCGTCGGCGGGCCTTCACGATTTTCGCCCCAGAATATATAATAGGTTTCGCCATGGGCGGTGCCGCCGCCCGGCCCGTCTCCCGGTTCGCCGCCCAGTTCAATCGTGGAATTGGCGATGATGTGCTGATGTCTGGTCTGGAATTCGCCATGCCAGCCGAGCGCCCAGTCCACGAAATCGGCGGCCACGCCCTCGGCGACGCCATGTTCGTCGAAGGCATCGGGCCAATAGGCGGAGAGCATCAGTTCCCGGTCATGCCGGTCCACCCCGCGCGTATAGCGTAGCAGGCAGGCCTGAATATCGGCGCGGTCCTTCTGTTCCCGAAGAAAGGCGATGAGGTCCGGTGTGAGATCGGTGTCGGTCATGGCTTCTGGTGCCTCCTTCATGCGGCCTGAAGATCGGGCGCGGCCTTGCCACCGCGCACCAGCCGCCCCGGCAGCGCGCCGGTGGAACGACCATTGCGGTACGTGATGACGCCGCTGACGATGGTCGCTTCATAGCCATCCGCGCGTTGTGACAGGCGCTTGCCCTTGGTCGGCAGGTCGTAGGTCACATGCGGGGCATAGAGATGCAGCCGGTCCATGTCGATGACATTGAGGTCCGCCTTATAGCCCGGCCTGATCTGGCCGCGATCCCGCAACCCCACGGCTTCGGCAGGCTCCAGCGTCAGCTTGCGGATCGCATAGGGGAGGTCGATCCTGCGATCCTCCTTCGCGTCGCGCACCCAATAGGTGAGGAAATAGGTGGTGTAGGCCGCGTCGCAGATCATGCCATAATGCGCGCCGCCATCGCCCAGCGCGGGGAAGGTGCGGTCATTCTTCACCAGATTGCGGCCGGAGCTTTCGAAGCGTTCCCCTTCCGAATTGCCCATCGGGCGATACAGCACCTCATGCCCGTCACGCTGGAGCAGCGCGTCGTAGATAAGCTCCTTCGGATCGACGCCCATCGCTCGCGCGCGCGCGGCGATGCTCTCGTCCGGCCGTGGGTTGTAATTGGGGGGATTGCCCAGCACGAACAGCGCGTCGAGATCGCTGATCACATAGCGGAAAAAATCATTGGGATCGGCCGCTTCTTCCGCGATCAGGGTCTTGCGGAACGCGGGGTCGCGCATTTTCTCGACCTTTTCCTCCAGCGGCAGATGCTCGATCGCGCGGAAGCTGGGGTTGAGGGCGAAGGGATGAAGCGACAGTTCCAGCCCCAGCAGCGCGCCGGTCGGGCGCGGGATGATCTGGCCCCGGATTTCCAGCCCTTCCTGCTTCGCGCTTTCAAGGCCGCGCAGCATTTTTTGCCAGTCCTCTGTCCCCTGCGGCGTTTGCATGAAGGTGAAGGATACGGGGCGGCCGGAGGTCCGGGCGATGTCGTTGAGCAGGCCCATGCGTTCCTCGGCGCTGACGTCATAGCTCGGCACCATCTGGAACACGCCCTTGCCCGCGTCGCGCAGCCCCTCCGCCAGCGCCAGCACCTCCTGATCTTCGGTCCTCACCGAAGGGGCAGGGCGGCCGTCGCGGAACTGGTGGGCGAAGCTGCGCGAGGTCGAAACGCCGAGCGCGCCCGCTGCTATCGCCTCGGTGGTGAGGCGGCGCATCTGCGCGAGGTCCTCATCCGTGGGCGGCTCCAGATTGGCGCCGCGTTCCCCCATCACGTAGACCCGCAGCGGACTGTGCGGTAACTGGGCGGCGAAATCGATGTCGCTCTCCCGCTTCTCGATGGCGTCGAGATAGTCGGGGAAGCTTTCCCAGTTGAAGGGCACGCCCTCGGCCATCACCACTTCGGGGATATCCTCGACGCCTTCCATCAGCTTGATCATCAGATGATGGTCGCCTTCTCGTACCGGCGCGAAACCGACGCCGCAATTGCCCATCACGACCGTGGTCACGCCATGGTCGGAGGATGGGGCAAGGCGGTTTTCCCAGGTGATCTGCCCGTCATAATGGGTGTGCACATCGACGAAGCCCGGCGTCACGATGCGCCCGGTAGCGTCGATTTCCTCGGTCGCGGTGCCGTCGACCTTGCCCACCTGCGCGATCAGCCCGTCCTTGACGGCGACGTCTGCCACAAAGGGGTCGCCGCCGCTGCCGTCATAGAGCGTGCCTCCCCGGATGATCAGGTCAAAATCCGCCATGCGCCTCGTCCTCTCTCATTCTGCCTTTTCCTGTGGGTCGCGCCCGCCCGCAAAGGGGAAGGCGCGCCGACCGTCAGGTACAGGGTGAACCATGGCACCGGCAGCGCCAAGGGGCTGATGGGGCGGGGCACGGACAATTCAGATAGGCGATGGATTGTGCGCCCGCCATCCGCCCCGGTGACCGGAAGCCGGTTCAGTCCCAGGCGACGGGCAGGTCGCGCTGGCCCCAATATATCCAGCTGTTGATCCGTTCCGGCGTTCCGACCAGCCGCAGATCGGGCATCCGCTCGATCAGCTTGCGCAGGCCGATCTGCGCCTCCAGCCGGGCGACAGGTGCGCCGAGACAGAAATGCACGCCATAGCCGAAGCTCAGATGCCGCTTCACCTGATTGAGCGGGCGGTCGATCCTGAAGCTGTCGGGATCAGGGAAGATGGCAGGATCGCGATTGGCCCCCATCATCGAGAACATCAGCTTGCTGCGCTCGGGCAGGTGCGCGCCGTGCATCGTCACCGGGCAGAGACTGGTGCGGAAATGCGAATTGATCGGCGGGTCGAAGCGCAGGCTTTCCTCGATCGCATTTTCGACAAGGCCCGGATCGGCCTTCAGCTGCTCCCAGCGCTCCGGCTCCTCCAGCAGCCGCCAGACGACATTGGTGAGCAGGCTGGTCGTGGTTTCCTGCCCGCCGGTAAGGAAGGCGGTGCAGATCTGGAACAGCTCCATGTCGTTGAAGCGGCGGCCCTCGACGCGGCTCACCAGCCCCAGCGAGATATAGTCGAAGGGCAGCACCGTGCCCCAATGCTCATGGGTGGGATCGTCGATGCCCGCGTCGCGCAGCATCTGCTTGCGTTCCTCGATCAGGCCCATGAAATGCGGCTGGATTTCGGAAATCAGCGTCTGTTCGGCGTTTGGGTCCTTGTCGTTGAAGAGCAGTGACTGCAATTCGTCGGCCCAGCGCTTATAGTCCGCGTACATGGTCTGGTCCGCGCCCAGCATGAAGCACATGGTGCGGGCGGGGAGCGGCAGGGCGAAAAGGTCGTGGAAATTGCCCCGCTTTTCCTTGCGGGCCTCCATCGCGCTCACCAGATCCTCGGCGATGGCCTCCACCTCGGGCTGATAATAGCGCATCCGGGAGGGCGTCATGCCCTTACGCAGCGCCGCGATATAGTCGAGATGGAAGGGCGGATCGGTGAGGATGCCGAAATTGCTGAAACTCTCCCAATCCATGGGCGCGTCGCCCCATTTGAATGACCATATGGGGTTGTCGGACAGTATCTTGTCGCGGATTTCCTTGTAATCGCTGGTGATGTAGAACTGATAATCCTGCCCCTGATAATGATAGAAGGGGCATTTGGCGGCCAGTGCGGAATAGGCCGGACCGGGGTTGGCGATTGTCGCCGGGGCGAGGGGATCGAAAACATGATCTTCCCTCGTCATCAGGCGACGATCATCGGCTTGCGGCGCCGGGGCCGTATTCTTGGTGATGGCTGCGCTCTCGGTCATTCCATTCTCCCTTCCTGGTTGCCGCCAGGATAAGGGAGGGATGCGCCGGAACGAACGGCAAAGCATTTAGGCCCCTAATCATCGCTATAGGGGCCGCCTTCGAATTCCCGGTCGAAGCGCTGGTGGAGATCGCCCAATATGCGCACCAGCGCCTGCTGATCATCCGGCGCGAGCTGGCGAAAGAAGCGGACGATCTTGGCTTCCCGCGCGACCCGGTGGATCGCCTGCTCGATCACCGCGCGGCCCTTGTCGGTAAGGCGCAGATCGAAGGCGCGCTTGTCCTCGCCGCTGCGCTGCCGCTCGATCAGGCCGTCCTTCACAAGCCGCGCGATCCGGGTGGAGATCACCGCGTTGGAAACATAGAGGGTGGAGGCAAGATCGGTCGCCCGCATCGTCCTGCGTTCGTCGATCGCGAGCGTGCCGAGAAAATCGAGATCGGCGAAGCTGCACCCGATCGGACGTGCGATCGCATCGAGATCGGTCGCCACCAGATGCCCGACCGTGAACAAATGCCAAAGCGCGCCGAAATGGGTGACGTCGAGGTCGGGCAGCAGCTCGGCATAGAAGCGGCGTCCCGCATTGAGCTGATCGACTGGTTTGCGCGGCATATCATCCCTCCCCGACGCTCAGGGCGTCCGGGAAGAGATATCGTCCAGCCCGCATCGGTGATGCAAGACCTGTCAGGGCCAGACGAGATCCAGCCGCAGCACGCCGTTCACCATGCCGGTCGCGAGCACCGGCGTGGTGCCGGGCTTGATATGGAAATCCGGGATGCGGCGGAGCCATTCCTGCAGGAATATCTTGATCTCGCGCCGCGCCAGCACCGCGCCGGGGCAGGCATGGGGACCATTGCCGAATGCCGCGTGCACCGGCTTTTCCCTGTTGAAATCCACCACCAGCGGATTGGCGTTGAGCCGGTCATCCATGCCCACGAAGAGATTGGCGGGCAGAATGCGATCGCCCGCGCGAAAGCGGATGTCCTTATAGTCGAAATCCTCCGGGATGACCCGTGCGGTATTGGCGAGGCCGTGGCGGCGCACCAGTTCCTCGATCGCCTGCTTGATGAAGGCGTCGTCGTCAACCCGCTCGGCCAGTTGACGGCGATGATCGGGGTTTTGCGCAAGGAAGCGGGCGATGAAGCCGATCATCCCGGCGACGGTATCGAGGCCGCCGAACAACACCAGCGTTGCATAGGCGACCGCCTCTTCCTCCGAAATGCGTTCCCCGCCCAGATCGACATTGACCAGCTTGGAAAGGAGGTCGTCGCCCGGATCGTCCCGCCGTGCGCGAATCTTGTCGAGGAGATAGCCGCCCATCGCCCGATGCGCGCGCAGCCGGGTTTCGGCGTCGCGCCCACGCACCGAATCCTCGGCGAGCGGCAGCAGGATATGCTTGTCCTCGATCGGCAGGTTCACCAGTTCGAGAAAGACATGAATCGGCAGGACCTTGGCGAAATCCTCGATAAATTCACATTCGCCCTGCGCCTGCACCTTCTCGATGGCCTCGATCGCGACGGCGGCGACGGTGCTTTCCAGCTCCGCGACGATCGCGGGCATCAGCGCCTGCATCAGGGGCCGGCGATAGCGGGCATGTTCGGGTGGGTCCATTTCCAGCGGAATCTGGCGCGGCGTCCCTTCGGGCATGGGCGGCAGCACGATATGCCGGTGCGAGAAATGATGATAGTCGCGCTGCATCGCGATGATATCCTCGCCGCGGGTCGCGACCCAGTGGCCGCCATTATGCGGCGTCCAGAATATGTCGGGGGCGGCCTGCTGGATCGCCGCATAGGCGGCCTGCACATCCTCCGCCGATCCGGGAATGTCATAGAGGTTGAATTCAAAGACCCGTTCGGCCGGGATATGATCCGGCCGGGACAGGGTGGCTGCCTGTTCGATCTGCATCCTGCTGCCTCCTCAACTATGGGGCGGTGGCGCCCTCTTTTATCAGTCCTCCGGCGCGATCGTGACGCGCAGACCGGTGAAGTCCTCGCCGACCGCAATCTGGCACGAAAGGCGCGAGGTTTCGTCGCGATGCTCGGAACTGTCGAGCAGGTCGCTCTCATCCTCGCTCATCGGCGGCATCAGCGGCACGAAGGCCGGATCGATCTTCACATGGCAGGTCGCGCAGGAACAGCAGCCCCCGCACAGGGCGAGCAGTTCATCGATACCGGCGTCGCGGATGACCTCCATCAGCGACAGGCCGGAACTGGCGTCCACCGCGCGTTCCTCTCCTTCACGGGTGATCACGGTAATGGCTGGCATGGAAAACCCTTCTCCCTCGAATATATGGTTATGTTTGTCTGTCAGGTGTCGAAGCGGACGAAGATGTGCTTGGGCACACGCATCATGGAGCCGCGAATATCCGGCCGGGGCTTGTCCGGGTCGAACCGCAAATTGGGCAGATGGTCGAGCACGGCATGCAGCGCGCGGGTCATCTCTACGCGGGCGAGATGCTGGCCGACGCAGATATGCGGCCCGCGCGAGAAGGAGAAATGCGGCTTGCGGTCGCGGAAAATATCGAACCTATCCGGGTCGGGATAAAGGGCGGGATCGCGGTTGGCCGCCCCCGCCACGACATCGAGCAGCGAGCCTGCCGGAATTTCAAGTCCGCCCAGCACGGTGTCGACCTTCGCCATGCGCAGTTGCACCGCCACCGGTCCGTCCCAGCGCAACGCCTCTTCGATCGCCTGCGGAATGAGGCTGCGGTCGGCGCGGATCGCCTCCAGCTGGTCCGGGTTGTCGAGAAGCGCGGTCAGCAGGATGCTGGTGCCGCGATAGGTGGTGTCGCCCGCCGCGTTCATCAATTGCCGCAGGAAGGAGATCAGCACCTCTTCGGGCAGATAATCGCCATCCACCTCGGTATTGGCGAGCAGGCTGACGAGATCGTCGCCGGGGTTGCGGCGGCGCTCCTCGACCAGCGCGATGAAATATTCACCCAGCTTCTGCCCGGCTTCGACCGCCTTTTCATAATTCACATAGTCGGTCTGGCCGATCGCCAGCCGCTGGAAGGTGCGGACGTCGGCCTTGGGCAGATCGAGCTGGTGATAGATGACCTCGAATGGATAGCGGATGGTGAAATCCTCGACCAGATCGGCATGGCCCTTGCCGATGAACTGGTCCATCAGCGAATGGACGACGGGATCGACGATCGTGTCGTCCCATTTCTTCACATATTGCGGCAGAAAGATTTTCTGGAAGATCTTGCGCCAGCGGCCATGCTCCGGATTGTCCATGGTGCTGATGCTGCCCTGGCCGAAGGTGATGCCGATATTGAACTTATAGGCGGCGTTGGAAAAGCGCTCCATATCGGTGAGCACTTCCTGGATTTCGGCGGTGCCCACCACGGTGAACATCTTGCGGTCGGGGTAAAGCGCGGAGGCGAGACCCATTTTCGGCCGATAGTCGCCCTCCAGCACCGGTGCGGTCGCGCGCCATTGTGCGATGGCGGGATAAGGGTCTTTCGTATCGCCGAAATTGATCTCGTCGGAATTGAACGGGTCGTAGGCCGGATCGTCGAACTCGCGGATGGTGACCAGGGTCTCCATGCTCTTTTCCTCTCTTATGCAGTAATCACTACATAGAAAGAAAGCCGCTTCCTGTCAATCGAGGCGGGGGCCGCTCAGCGCCCGTTCAACGATTTCCTCCAACGCCAATATGATGCCTTCGCGGTCGGGCGGGGCGTCGGGGAACAGCGAATCGCGCATCACCACGCTCGCGGCGATCATGCCGAGGCCGAGGCGCACGCCGATGCCCAGATCGAAGGAGGGTTGTTCCCCGGTCTTCGCATAGCGCAGCAGCACCTGATCGACCGACTGGCGGAAGAAAAGGTCCAGCCCCTTGAAGGGAGAGACCTTCTCCTCCGCCCCATTGACCGGCGGTCCCGCCAATATCGCGCGGAACATCGCCTCATTTTCCTCGAACAGCTCATAGACCCGGCGGGTGAAGGGACGCGAGGCCTCGGCCGAATATCCTTCCGCTGTGGGATCGGGATAGCGCGCCAGCACATCGTCCATCAGCGCCTGGAAAGGCTCCGTCACCACCTCGCTGAACAAGGTCGCCTTGTCGCCATGATAGCGGAAGAGCAGCGTCTCGCTGACGTCGGCAAGGCGCGCGATTTCCTTCGTCGTGGCGGCGGCGTAGCCGCGATCGGCGAAGAGCTGGCCCGCCGCATCCTTGATGCGCTGGCTTACATCCTCGCGCGTGCGGCGACGGCGACGGGTGCGGGGCTGGTCATCCTCCTGCGGTGTGACCGGATCTGTCGAATCAGTGATTTTGTCCCTCCACTATCAGGTCCGCCGCATGCCAGGCCGAGGCCATGATCGGCCCGTTGGTATTGGCGGAAACCATGGTGGGCATAATCGAGCCGTCCATCACGCGCAAACCGTCGACGCCGCGCACGCGCAGTTTGTCGTCGAGCACGGCATCCTCGAAATCGCCCATGCGGCAGGTGCCGCAGGCATGATAGCCCGCCTGCCCGATCTGCCGGAAGGCGTCGAGAATCTCGTCGTCGGTCTGGAGAGATCGGGTCGGTTCCCGCTCTTCGCCGACAAAGGCGGCAAGCGCGGGCCGGTTCATCCAGTCGCGCAGATAGCGATGCATCGCCACCGTCACCGCGCAGTCATAGGGATCGGTGAGATAGCCTGCCCGGATCGTCGCGGGGGCGAGAGGATCGGCCGAGCTGATATGCACCCGCCCTTCGCTGCGGGAACGGAGCGGATAGCCGAAGAGCGAGAGGCTATCGACCGTATCGGCGACCATATTGCCCTTCGCATCGGGCGCGGCGACGGCGGGGGAGAGCAATATCTCGATATCGGGCGTGCCCGATTCGGGCAGCACCCTGGCGAAGGCGCCCGCCGTGCCATAGCCCACCGCCATCGGCCCGCTGCGCAGCGCATAATAGCGCAGCACATTGCTGATGAGGCGCAGTCCCCGAAGCTGACGATTATGGCTATACGGCCCCTTGAGGTCATATTGCATCATCAACAACCGATGTTCGAGCATATGTTCGCCGACGCCGGGGCTGTCGGCCACCACCGGGATGCCGAGATCACGCAGCAGCGATGCGCGGCCGATGCCAGAGCGTTCCAGTATCTGCGGGCTCATCAACGCGCCCGCCGCGATGATGATGTCACGATTGCAGGGGAAATAGTCCGGCTGTCCGTTGACGAGCGCATGAACGCCGCGCGCGCGCTGGCCTTCGAAGGCGATCCTGTCCACCACCGCGCCGGTGACGACGCGCAGATTGTGGCGGCCCCTCGCGCGTTTCAGGAAAGCCTGCGCGGCGCTCTGCCGGCGTCCCTTCCAGATGGTGCGACTGGTATAGCCGACGCCCTCGCGGCCGCTATGGTTGAGGTCCGCGACGCGAGGCACGCCCATCTGCTCACCCGCCGCGATAAAGGCCTCGGAAAGCGGTTCGCGATTCGGCTCCATGCTGATGTGGAGCGGTCCGTCGCCGCCGCGCACGGCGTCACCGCCTAGTTCATGGGCCTCCATTGCGCGGAAGGCCGGGCCGATTTTGTTCCAGCCCCAGCCTTTCGCGCCAAGTTCCTCCCAATGGTCATAATCCTCGGGCTGGCCGCGGAAATACATCATGCCGTTGACCGAGGAGGAGCCGCCCAGCATCTTGCCGCGTATCCAGGTTTCGGAGGGCACGTCCGCATGGGCCTGCGTCTGGAAATACCAGACATGGCGCGGGTCACTATAGAGCTTGGCCGCGCCCCTCGGCATATGGATGAAGGGGCTGCGATCCTCCGGCCCGGCCTCCAGCAGCAGCACCTTGCAGGAAGGGTTTTCCGACAGGCGATAAGCGAGCACGCACCCGGCCGATCCGCCGCCCACGATGATATAATCCCAGCTCACAGCGCACCCCGGATTACGTCGCCGATGATGGTCCGGCTGTCCTCCGCGATGTCGATCGTGTCGAACATGCGGTTATGGCAGAAGGCGACCGCGAGCTTCAAATCGGGGTCCGCCCAGCCGATCGATCCGCCCATGCCGGGGTGGCAGAGCGCGCGCATGCTGCGTGGGCTGGAAACGGGCGGCGCCTTCGCCCCGCCGAGCCAGAATCCGGCCCAGCCGATCGGCACCTTCATGCCGAAGAAAACCGGGTCGGCATCCTCGAAATGGGGGCGCGGCCCGGCGAAACTGGCGACGCGTTCCTCCGACAGCAGGCGCACGCCGTTCAACTGCCCGCCATTGGCGAGCATCGCCCAGAAGCGTGCCTCGCTGCGCGCGGTGAAGATGCCGCCGACCGCCGGGATGCAGGCGCGACGGACATAGGGGCGCTCGAACGGATCGGGCATCAGGTCGACGATCAGCGGCTGCGCCTCGCGCATCATATTGCCGTCGGGCGCGACATAGACCGCCACGTCGTCGAGCTTTGCCACGCGATGCTCGGCTTCGCCGGGGATACCCAGCCAGAGGTCGGTCGCGCCGAGCGGCTCGGCGATTTCCTCGCGCACGAACTGGCCGAAGGGGCGGCGCTTCGGATCGGTACGGCGGACGACCTCGCCCACCAGCCAGCCGAAGGTCATCGACTGGTAGGAGGAGCGGCTGCCCGCCGGATAGGCGCCCGGCATTTCTGCGATGCGGGTGCACATCCAATCCCAGTTGGTCATCAGTTCGGGCGTCACATCGGGCGGCATGCGCAGCACGCCCGACACATGGCTCAGCACCTGACGGACGGTGACATCGCCCTTGCCCGCCTGCGTGAAGTCGGACCAATAGGCCGCAACCGGCGCGTCATAGTCCACCAGCCCGCGTTCGACCTGAATATGGAGCGCGGTTGCCGTTACCGCCTTGGAAACCGAGTAGACGTTGAACAGCGTGTCGCCATCGACCGGCGTTCCGGCTTCCGCATCGGCAAGGCCGGCCCAGCAATCGACGATCTGTTCCTCGCCCAGCCAGGCGCAGACCTGCACCCCGATTTCCCGCCCCTGCGCCACCAGATCGTCGAGCGTCCGTTGCACAGCATCATTGACCTTGCCTGTCATCCTTATCCCGGCCTTTCGCGATTGATCTTTTCAAACTTCTCTTATCAAGTGATCACTTCATAGTATAGAGTTGACGTCAAGAGGAAGAGGGAGAGAAGCATGACCCTATCATTCGACACGGTTGCGATGAAACGCGAGGACGGCATCGTGGAACTGCGCCTGCATCATCAGGGCGGGGCCGCGCTCTGGGCGCCATGGGGCGGGCTGCATCGCGAGCTTGGTGTCGCCTTTGCGCAGATCGCCGCCGATCCTGATGTTCGTGCGGTGATCATCACCGGTACAGGCGAGGATTTCTGCGCCGGTTTCGATTTCAGCGTCGCCCCGCCGCCGATGTCCCCCGCGACATGGGATGTCATCCTGCGCGAAGGCCGCGATCTGCTGATGAACCTGCTGGCGATAGAGGTGCCGGTGATCGCGGCCGTGCACGGCGCGGCTTTCGTCCATGCTGAATTGCCGCTGCTTGCCGATATCGTGCTTGCCAGCGAGACGGCGGTTTTCGCGGACAAGGCCCATGCGATTGCGGGCGTCGTCCCCGGTGATGGTGTGCATGTCATCTGGCCGATGCTGCTGGGACCGAACCGGGGGCGCTATTTCCTGATGACCGGGCAGGAAATAGCGGCGCGGGAGGCGCTGGCCCTTGGGCTGGTGGGCGAGATATTGCCCGCCGACCAGTTGCTCGACCGCGCATGGGAACATGCCCGTGCGATCGTCGCGCGTCCGCCGCTCGCCAATCGCTATACCCGGATGGTGTTGACCCGGCATCTGAGGGAGCGTCTCGCCGCCGAGCTGGAACAAGGGCTGGCGATGGAGGGCATGGGAGTGCTCGCGGGGATTGGGGGATAGGATATCGCCTATCTGATCCCTGCGCATGAGGCAGTGGATCATCAGCCGCTGGCAGAGATTTCGGGGCAAGTCTCCACTTGCCCCGAAATCTCTGCACGGGTGGGTCAGCCGCGTACGAAGCGGTTGATGATATCGCCGAAGATATAGCTGCGGTTCGTCTGTTCGTCGAAGGCGTCGAGGGTCCAGCCATCCGGGTGGATGCTGGTGCGGATCGCTTCCGGTTCGGGAAGCAGGGCTACTTCGTCACCCTGAATATAGAAGTCTCGCCCGCTTATATGCCCGGCGGCGTCGGTGCATAGCCAGACGGCGAGAGCCGCGACATGTTCGGGCAGCGCGGTCATACGCGGGGCCGTCATTGGCTTGTTCCACAGGAGCGGAATGCCGAGCCGCGCCGACTGGTCGATGGTGTGCTGGATTTCCGGCGTATAGGTGCCGGTCAGGTGCGAAACCGGGCGGATGACGTTACAGCGTATGCCGAACTCGCCCAGATCACGGGCGATCGAACGGGTGAAGCCGAGCAGGCCTTCCTTCGCGGCGGAATAGTTGGACATGCCCCAATGGCCGAAGCCGGAAGGCGACCCGGTATTGACGATGACGCCGGATCGCTGCGCGATCATGTGCGCGGCGGCGGCGCGGCAGGTGTGGAAGCTCGCGGTCAGGCTGACATCCATGCACAGGTTCCAGTCGTCATCGCTCATCTGGTCGATGCGAGAGGGGCGGACAATGCCTGCATTGTTGATGAGGATATCGATGCGGCCATAGCTGTCGATCGCCTTTTGTACTGCTGCCTCGGCGCCTTCACGGGTGGCGACGCTGGAAAATTGCGCGACCGCCTCGCCACCCGCGTCGCGGATTTCCCGCGCGACGGTTTCGGCAAGGGCGCTGTCGCCCGGTTCGTTGCCATAAGGTCCGCCGCCCAGATCGTTGACGACGACCTTCGCGCCCTGTTCGGCGAGCAGCATCACCTCGGCCCGGCCGATATTGCGGCCTGCGCCTGTGACCAGCGCCACCTTGTCCTTCAATCTTGGCATTCCCGGCTTCTCCTCTTTCCATCCCATATGCGGGACGTCCATCAAGGACATGATGATAAGGGGAAGTCGGTAAGCATTCCGCCCCTTAAATGCGCCGGAAGGGCCGTTCCGGCGACATATCGCATTTTTGATATGTCCCCCGCGCCAAGTGCCAAGCGGGCGAGGGGATGTTAGGCGTGATGTCGGTTTAGAACAGAACCGTTGATCCGGTCATCCTTATTGGGGCGGGAGCGCTCCACAGTGTCAGGAGAGGGTATTTTCATTATGCGCATCCGTACTATTTTATTGTCGTCTTGCCTGATTTCCGCCGGTTTATATGCAGACAGCGCGGTTGCTCAGACGGCATCGGATCAGGGCAGCAGCGTATCCGCCCCAGAGATCATCGTCACCGCCCGCCGGCGCGAGGAATCCATTCAGGATGTTCCCATTTCGGTGTCGGCCATTTCTGGTGAGCAGCTGCAAAAATCTGGTGTGTCGGACGTCCAGGGCCTGCAATATCGCACCCCGTCGCTGTCGATCACCAGCGCGCAGAGCCAGCGCAACACCGTTGCCTTCTCGCTGCGCGGCCAGCGCACGCAGGAAACCCAGCTATTCACCGATCCCCCGGTCGGCACCTATTTCGCCGAAGTCGTCCAGCCGCGCCCTTATGGCTTCGGTAAGAGCTTCTACGATCTGGATTCGGTGCAGGTGCTGAAGGGCGTTCAGGGCACGCTGTTCGGCCGCAACATGACCGGCGGCGCGGTGCTGGTGGAGCCTGCCCATCCGAAGCTCGGCCAGTTCTCCGGCGAGGTTCGCGGCCAATATGGCAATTATGACATGCATGACATCTATGGCATGATCAACATTCCGCTGGGCGAGAAGGTCGCGCTGCGCGTTTCCGGCAAGACGCATGAGCGCGACGGCTGGGCCACCGACGTGACCACCGGCGACCGCTATGACAACCAGAATTACGATACGTTCCGCGTTTCCGCGCTGGTCCAGCCGGTGGACGGGCTGGAATCGCTGACCATCTTCGACTGGTACAAGTCCAAGGAAACCGGCACGGCGGCTTTCCTTACGTCGGCCACTTTCCCCTCGGTGCTCAGCAATTATCAGACGCTCTATAATTATGGGCTGATCGATACCAATATCACGGAACAGGTCGCGCAGGCGCAGCAACTGTTCCGGAACAAGAAATACAGCATGGCCATCGGGGCTGGCGATGGCAGCAATCTCGACGTGTTCGGCAAGCCGTTCGAGAATATCAAGAACTGGGGCATTACCAACAAGACGACCTGGGATCTCAGCGACAATCTGACGCTGAAGAATATCTTCGGCTATCGCAAGATGCGCCGGGCGATGGTGCAGGATTATGACGGTATCCCCGCCTTCCTGATCACGCCCTATCAATATTCCCGCTCTCGCAATATCAGCGAAGAGTTCCAGATTCAGGGCAAGGCGTTCGACAAGAAGCTCGATTACATCATCGGTGCCTATTATTTCGAGGAAAAGGGCCTTGATGGGTCGCTGGCCAATACCCTGCCGGAACTGAACATCGTCGGCGCCGGTATGGACCCGCGCACCACCGATGCATCGCTGTTCGTGACGGCCAATCCGGGCGAAGGCTATTCGCGCACGGCGGCGGCCTTCATCGCGGGCACCTTCCACGCCACCGACCAGTTGAGCCTTTCTGCTGGCCTGCGTTACAATTATGACAAGCGAAAGATCACCGTCTCGCCGTCGCAGCCCAATATGCCCGACTCCACCTATGGCGGTATCGGCAAATGCTCGTTCGATACCGATGCGGAGACGACAGGTACGCAGACCGTGCCGTTCGACCAGTGCCATTTCACGAACCAGAAGTCGTTCAAGGAATGGACCTATGACGCGACCATCCAATATGAACCCAGCGCGGAAGTCACGGCTTATGCGTCGTTCCGCCATGGTTTCCGCGCCGGTGGCTTCTCCACCCGCGCCACCAGCTATGTCGCCTTGCAGCCGTTCCTTCCCGAATTTGTCGATGAATATGAAATCGGTCTCAAGACGAACACTCGGCTGGGCGGCGGACGCCTGACCACCAGCACCGCGCTGTTCCGTCAGGACGGCAGCGATGTGCAGAAGCAGCGTGCAACCTATGTCAACGGCAATGTGTTCACGATCGTCGACAACACCGCCAAGCAGCGCAATACCGGCGGCGAGTTCGAGGCGACGTTCAATACCGATGGTTTCTCGCTGACGGGCTTCTATTCCTACACCAAGGTGAAGATCCTCGAAGGCGCGGCGACCTCTGCTGTCGGTCCGGAAATCGCCCAGCGTGGCGTGCCGAAGCACCAGCTTGGCGCGACGGCGGTGCTGTCTCCGCCGATCAACCCGCAGACCGGCGAACTGAACTTCGTCCTCAACTATACCTGGCGCAGCGACATCTATCTGGATGACTTCGAATTGCAGGGCAAGCAGCCCGCCTATTCGCTGGTCAACATGCGGGCGGAACTGAACAATGTCGGCGGTTCGGGCGCATCGGTGGCGTTCTTCGTCAACAATGCCCTCAATGAAACCTATCGCATCGGCGTGCTGGGCCTGATCGCCGAAGGCCTGGGCTTCCAGTCCAGCGTCTATGGGGAACCGCGCACTTATGGTCTGGAAATCGGCTACCGTTTTTAGAGCATTTTCGAAGCAGATGGCATCATCTGCTGGCTCGGAAAATGCGGAAAACAAGAGAAAATCAGGGCGCGATCCGATTCAGGATGAACGGATCATGCTCTAAGGTGGATTGAAGCGGCAGGGCCGGGCGTCGCAATCGCCCGGCCCGGTTCTTCCAAGGGCCGAACGATACGGAAAAAGAGAAGGGGGGAGAGGCAGGACAGGCCGCTCGCCCCTTCTTGCGATAGAGGATCAGTCCTGCCGGACCGCGCCGATGAAGAGGCGGTCATAGTCCTCATGCAGCAGGCCGAGGATGCGGGTGAAGGCCTGCTGATCCTCCGCGCTGAGGCGGGTGAAGAACCGGACGATATTCGCCTCCCTGGCGATGAGGGCCGTCGCCTCGCGTAGAAGGTCGCGTCCCTTCGCCGTGACGCTGAGCACATGGGCGCGGCGATCATCGGACGCCGGTTCGCGCAGGATCAGCCCTTCCCTGACCAGCCGGGCCACGCGTGAGGAAACCGCCGCGTGGGAGACATAGAGCGACGAGGCGATATCGGTGGCGCGGGGCGCCTGCCGGGGCTCGATCGGCAACATGCCCAGAAATTCCAGATCGGCAAAGCTCAGGCCGAAAGTGCGCGCGACCCGATCCAGATCGGTCTGGACCAGATGGCCCAGCACAAAAAGATGCCACACGCAGCCGAAATGCCCGACCCCGGTTTCCGGCAGCATATCGGCATAATGGCTCCGCCCCACCTCTACCTGCTTGACCGGATTTCTCGGCATTTCGGTTCCTTCCTGTCTGCTGTCGAGAAGTGCTGTTCTACCCTTGCCGCGCCGGGACATGCACGACCAATCCGTCGAGTGCTTCCCGCAACCTGATCTGGCAGGAAAGGCGGGAGCCAGCCTGCCGGTCGGAAACGAAATCCAGCATGTCGCTTTCTTCGGCGGAAGGCGGCCCGACCTGTGCCTGCCATTCTGGCGCGATGGCGACATGGCAGGTGGCGCAGGCGCAGGAACCGCCGCATTCCCCGATGATCCCCTCCACGCCCCCGCGCCGGGCGACTTCCATCACCGACTGGCCGATGGGGCCATCCACGGTCTGGGGCGCGCCGGTGGCGCTTATGAAGATAATGCGCGGCATAGAATATTCCGACGAAAGAGGGCGGTGATCGGAAACACGGGCCATGGTCGCTGGCTTCCTGTCAAGGGGCGCGGATCGGCGGGGCCATTGGATCGGCCTTTGATCATATCGGTGATGAGACGTGCGAGGGAGCAGGCTCAGCCCCAGCCTTTCAGGAAACGGGTGGCGATATCGTGGCTGCGGTTCGGGCGGGCGAGGAAGCCGGGGTCCTCCACGAATACACGGAAACCCTGCGTCATCAGCCCCTGAAGATCGAGCGCGACCTCCATCGGATCGGCCGGTTGCAGTACGCCCGCTTCCATCAGGCGCGCGATGAAATCGCTGATCGGGCGCAGCCCTTCCTCCGCATGGCGCAGGATCATCGCCCCCAGATTCGGGAAGGTCCCGCGCTCCAATATCGCGATGCCGAGCAGCATGTGGCCGAGCGGATTGCCGATCGCCACCTCGGTATAGCTATCGATGAACTGCACGATCGTGCGGTGCGGCGACGCCATGTCGAATGCCACAGCATGAAGGCGCGCATGGATCGCCACCATGGTCTGGTCTATAAGCGTGCGGAACAACCCTTCCTTGCTGCCGAAACGGCGCAGGATCGTGGTTTTGCTGACGCCCGAGCGCTCGACCAGCCGATCGAGATTGGTGCCCTCGAAGCCGCGCGCGGCAAATTCCTCCCGTGCGATTTCCAGCAGGCGCTCCAACCGCTTTTCGACTTCGCTCTGCGGCAGGCGACCGCCGCGCCATGGGGCTTTCCCCCGGTTTTCCATGTCCGGCATTTCCTTTCCCGGATCGCGCCTGCGCATCCATCATGAATGTGATCAGCCAGGTGCTTGAATTATAGATACCGATGAGTAGCTATAGTGGGAAGGAGAGCGGGACAAGAAAAACCGCCTCGCAGGAGAGAATATTCCATGCATATGTTCAGCGGCTTCTTCCAGCTCGGCTATGTGACGCGCGATCTGGATAGCGCCTGCAAGGCTTATGGCGAACGTTTCGGCGCGGTGGATTTCACGATCAGCGAGCCCGGCCCGATCGACGGCAGGCCCGCGCCGACGCGCCGCATCGCGCTGAGCTGGATCGATGATGTGATGACCGAGATCATCGAGCCGGACCCGGCCCAGCAGACCATCTATGACGATGCGATGCCGGAAGAACCCGGCGCGATCCGGCTCCATCATTTCGGCTATCTGATCGACGATCATCAGGCGATGCTGAAACGGCTCGGGCAACTGGGCTATGCGGTGCCGCTGCATGGCGGGATGCCCGGCGCGCTCGATTATATCTATGCCGATACGCGCGCGCATCTCGGCCATTTTTGCGAATTTATCCGGCTGGACGAAGGCGGGAGGGCTTTCTTCGATAGCGTGCCCCGGCTGCGCACCCGCTGACCTGAAAGGCAAAAGGAGAAGCAGGCGATGAAGGCAGCGCTGTTCAAGGGGGCGGGCATTCCGCTCGTCGTGGAGGAGGTCGCCGATCCGACGCCCGGTCCGGGCGAGGCCGTCATTCGGGTGAAGCGCTGTGGCGTGTGCGGCACGGATCTGCACATGACCTCCGGCCATGGCAATGATGTCGCGATCGGCTCCGTGCCGGGGCATGAATATTGCGGTGAGGTGGTCGCGCTGGGCAAGGGCGTGGAAAATCTTCGCCTCGGCCAGCATGTGACCGCGATGCCGGTCGCGGGCTGCGGCCGGTGTGCATCCTGCCTTTCGGGCTATCCGATGGCCTGTTTCCAGATGCAGGGGCTGGTTGGCGGCTTCGGGGAATATATGCGGATCGCGGCGGCCAGTTCCATCGTCCTGCCCGATAGCCTTTCCGCGCAGGATGGCGCGCTGGTCGAGCCGCTGGCGGTGGGGCTGCGCGGCGTGCGTCTCGCCGCGATGCCGCCGGGTGCGCGTGTCGCGGTGATAGGAGCCGGCTCGATCGGGCTGGCGGTGATTTACTGGGCGCGGCTGCTCGGGGCAGGGAAGATCGTCGCGCTCTCCCGCTCGGCCCGGCGGGCGGATCTGGCGGTGCAGATGGGCGCGACCCGGTTCGAGACGCTGGGCGAAGGCGAAGGGGATCGCGTCGCGCAGGCCCTGGGTGGGATGCCCGATATCGTGTTCGAATGCACCGGCGCCGTTGGCACCTTGCAGAAGGCGGTGGAACTGGTTGCGCCGGGCGGCGCGGTGGTCTCACTGGGGTTTTGCACCTCGCCCGACCCGATCCTGCCATCGCTCGCGACCTGGAAGCAGGTGACGATCAAATTCTCCTTCGCTTATGATCTGCGTGAGTTCCAGCATTGCGCGGACATGTTCGATGCAGGCCATGTCGAACCGCGACTGATGGTTTCGCGCACGGTGGGGCTGGACAGCTTTCCCGAACTGTTCGAAGCATTGCGGGCAGGGGCGAACGAGACCAAGGTTCATGTCGATCCGTGGGCGGCGGCATGAACGGGGTGGCGGTGATGGCAGGCGCCGAAGCGCTGACGCCTGAAGCGATGCTGGCGGCCTCGGCTGCGCGAACCGGGCTGGATGATTTTGGCGGCGCGGGTTTTCGCGAAGGGCTGGATCTGCTGCTTTCCGATATCCGTGCGCTCGATCTCGCGCCTGATTTCGTCGCGGCGAGCGCCTTTCGCATCGGTCAGTCGCTCGATACGCGCGCACTGGCGATCAAGGGGCTGAAGGATAATCCGCAATTGCTGGAAGCGCCGGTCCGCGCGCCGGTGATCATCGCCGGACTGGTGCGCTCGGGCACCACGGCGCTGCATCTGCTGATGTCGCTCGACCCGCAATTCCAGGGGCCGGAACATTGGCTGACCGTCTATCCTATGCCGCGCCCGCCGCGCGGGCAATGGGAGAGGGTGCCCGAATATCGAGCGGAGAAGGCCGCGCTCGATGCCTTTATCGCGGCTGCGCCGGAAGCGGCGGCCGACCATATGATGACGGCGGAGGGCATCGAGGAATCGCTCTTCATTCTGGGGGCGAGCTTTTCCAGCAATATGTGGCCTTCCATGTGGGATGTGCCGCATTATGACCGCTGGTATCAGGGCCGCGATGACAGCGACAGCTATCGCTGGCTCGCCGATGTGCTGCGGCTGATCGGAGCGGGGGACCAGCGGCGCTGGCTGCTCAAGAACCCGACGGACCTCTTCTCGCTGCGGGAGGTGCTGACGGTCTTTCCCGACGCACAGGTCATCCAGACCCATCGCGATCCGGTCGAGGCGATGCCGTCCGTCAGCAACCTTATCTTCGCGGCGCGCCGCGCCTTTTGCGGGAAGAAGGCCGATCCGGCTTCGGTCGGGCAACGGGAAACGGCGATCTGGGCCGAGGCGCTGGAGCGCGCGCATCAGGTGCGGTCAGACAGCGGCAATTGCTTCGTCGACGTGGATTTCCGCGACTTCACGCGTGATCAGATGGCGACCATCCGGCGTATCTACGCGGAACTGGATTGCACCCTGACCGCGGAGACGGAGGCTGCGATGCAGGCCTGGCTCGATGCCCATCCCCGGCGTGGCGGTGGCGGCGGGCCGAAGCACCGGCCCGAGGATTTTGGCCTGACGCGGACGGAACTGGAGGCGCGCTTCGCCGCCTATCGACAGCGACAGGGCTATGCCTGAGCAAGCGGGGCCGGGCAGGGGGTTCCCCTCCCGGCCTGTCAGATGATGCCCTGTTCCCGCAATTGCGCGATGGTGGCCTCGTCAAGCGCGAGGTCCTTGCCCAGCACTTCAAGCGTATGCTCGCCCAGCATCGGCGGCGCGCGATAATCGGTGATCGGCGTCTCCGAAAAGTTGAGCGGGCTGCGGATCACGTCGAGATCGGGCTTCAGCGGATGGGGCGCACGCACGCGCAGGCCGCGATGCACCGCCTGCGGGTAGGCGAACACCTGCTCCAGCGTGTTGATCGGCCCGGAGGGGATGCCCGCCGCGCCCAGTTTTTCCAGCCAATAGCCGACCGTGTTGGTCGCGAAGATCGCGTTGAAAACCTCGGTTATTTCGTCGCGGTTCTTCACCCGCTCCACATTGGTGTAGAAACGCGGATCGTCCTTGAGTTCGGGACGGCCGACCGCATCGCATAGCGCGTCATATTGCTTGTCGTTGCCCGATGTGATCATGATCGCGCCGTCGCTGCACGGAAACATGCTGGTCGGCATGCCGCCATTGCCCTGCGTGCCGCGCCGTGCCGGCACTTCCCCGGATGTCAGGTAAATCTGCGCATAGTGGGACAGCGCCGACACGCCGCAATCGAGCAGCGCTATATCGATATATTGCCCCTCGCCGCCATTGGCGTCGCGATGATAGAGCGCGGCGAGCACGGCATTGGCGACATTGAGGCCGGTGAACAGGTCGATGATGCTCGGCCCCACCTTCATCGGGCCTGCACCTGGCTTGCCGTCGGGTGTTCCGGTGACGCTCATCAGCCCGCATTCGCCCTGGAATACGGCGTCATAACCGGGCTTCGCCGCGAGCGGGCCAGTCTGGCCATAGCCGGTTACGGAACAATAGATGATGCCGGGGTTGATCGCTTTCAGGCTTTCATAGTCGAGGCCATAGCGCTTGAGGTCGCCGACCTTGTAATTTTCCATCACCACGTCGCTCGTTTCCACCAGCTTGCGGATCAGCGCCTGCCCCTCCGGCCTGGCGATGTTGAGCGCGACGGACCGCTTGTTGCGGTTCACCGACAAGTAGAAGGCGTTTTCACGCGTCGCCTTGCCGTCGGCATCGCGCAGATAAGGCTCACCGAAGATGCGCGCATCGTCGCCAACGGCCGGGCGCTCTATCTTGATTACGTCCGCGCCCATATCGGCCAGCACCTGCGAGCCGAAGGGGCCGGCCAGCACTCGTGTCAGGTCGAGGACGCGTATATTCTCCAGCGGCAGTCTGGCCATGGCTCACCCTTGTCGACAATCTCTTGCTGTCCTTGCGCCCATGCTTTGGGAAGGCAAGAGGAGGGGCCTGTCTCTTCACACCTATGATATGCCGCCTTCCAAAGGCCGGGCGGGGCGCGCTCGCTTTTCTTTTGCGGCATAAGGGGACGCATAAGCGAAGCATAAGAGGAAGAGAGAGGCCCATGGGCGATATTTTGCGCGACATTCCGGTGGAAGGCGTCTGCCGGTTGACCCTCAACCGACCCGATGCGCTCAATTCGCTGACCTTCGCCATGTATGCGGACCTGATCGGGCATCTGGAGGCCGTCCGCTATGATCATGATGTGCGGGTCGTCATCCTCACCGGCGCGGGGCGGGGCTTTTGCGCGGGCCATGATATTCGATCGGGCGGCAAGCCGGAATGGGTGGCGGAAGGGCTTGGCAAGGCGCAGTTCCAGCGCCGGGTGATGGACAAACTGGGGCAGATACCGGTGCTGATGCGCGCGCTTCCCCAGCCGGTGATCTGCGCGGTGAACGGTGTCGCGGCAGGGGCGGGCTATGCCCTCGCGCTCGCCGCCGACATGACGATTGCCGCGCGGTCGGCCAAGTTCGTGAACGCCTTTCACAATGCGGGCACCGGGCATGAAATGGGCTTTTCCTATATGCTGCCCCGCCTTGTCGGCATGCAGCGCGCGGCCGAACTGATGTTGACCGGACGGCAGGTGCAGGCCGGGGAGGCTGAGCGGATCGGCCTCATCCTGCGCTGCGTGGAGGATGAGGCGCTGATGGACGAGGCGCTCAGCCTCGCGCAGGCGGTGATGGTGAACAGCCCCATCGGGATATCCCTCACCAAAAGCTCCATGTGGCTCAATGCGGCCGCGCCCAGCCTGGAGGCGGCGATTGAGCTTGAGAACCGCGCGATCTTCATGAGCCAGTCGACGGCGGATACGGCGGAAAAGCGCGCGGCCTTCGTCGAAAAGCGCCGCCCGTCCTTCACCGGCGCCTGAACGGGAAGGGCGGAGACATGAGCATCATCGACCCGTTGCTGCAACCCTTCGCGCTGCGCGGCCTCACCCTGCCCAATCGCGTGCTGATGGCCCCGATGACGCGCTATCGCTCGCCTCTCGGCGTCCCGACCGGGGAGGTGGCGAGCTATTATGCGCGGCGCGCGGCGACTGGCCTCGGCGCGATCCTGACCGAGGGCGTGGCGCTGCCCCATTATGCGGCGGCCGACCATCCCGATATCCCGCGCCTCGACGGGGTGGAGGTACTCTCCGGTTGGAAGCAGGTGGTCGATGCGGTCCATGGCGCGGGTGGGCGCATCCTGCCGCAGCTCTGGCATCAGGGGCCGATGTGGAATGTCGAATATGCGGGCACCGGCACCGGCAATCCGATGCGGCCCTCCGGCATCTGGGGACCGCCTGACGGCACCATCTCCTTCCGCCCAGAGGGACGCGAGGAAAGCCTCGCCCCGGTGCCGCCCATGAGCGACAGCGACATTGCCGATGTGATCGCCGCTTATGCCCTTGCCGCGCGCAATGCGGTGGCGCTGGGTGTCGATGGCGTCGCGATCCATGGCGCGCATGGCTATCTGATCGACACCTTCCTGTGGGACTATACCAACCGGCGCGACGACCAATGGGGCGGCGACCCGTCCCGGCGGGCGGCCTTCGGCGTGGCGGTGATCAAGGCGGTGCGCGCGGAGATCGGCGAGGAACGGCCGATCGTGCTGCGCTTCTCGCAGTTCAAGATGCAGGATTATCGCGCGACGCTCGCCACGACGCCGGATGCGCTGGGGGCCTTGCTGGGGCCGCTCGCCGATGCGGGGGTGGATCTCTTCGATGCCAGCCAGCGCTATTTCGATACGCCGGTTTTCGACGGCTCTTCGCTCAATCTGGCGGGGTGGGCGAAGAAGCTGACCAGCAAGGCGTCGATGACGGTGGGCGGGATCGCGTTCGACAAGGCGAAGGGCAGCGCGAAGCATATCGACGACAGCCAGCAATCGGTGAATAACCTGCCCCTGCTGATCGAGCGGTTCGAACGCGGGGAGTTCGATCTTGTCGCGGTGGGCCGGGCGATCCTCAACGATCCCGACTGGTTCACCAGGGCGGTGAGGGATGAGCCGTTTCTGCCCTTCGACCCCGCCAATCTGGAACGGCTGGCATGAGCAGGGATGATCTTGCAGCGCGGATCGACCGGCTGGAATCGCTCGCGGCGATCCAGCAATTGCCGATCCGCTATGCGCTGGCGGTGGATGGTCGCGATATGGCGGCATGGGTCGACCTGTTTGTCCCCGATGTCCATTGCGGCCGCCATGGCAGCGGGCGGGAGGTGCTGCGTTCGCTCATCGAACCGGCGGTGCGGAGCTTCTATCGCTCGATCCACCAGATTTGCGGCCATCGCGTTGAGTTTGACGATGCCGATCACGCCCATGGCACCGTTTACTGCCGCGCCGAGCATGAGGAGGGCGGCAAGTGGATCGTCATGGCGATCGCCTATTTCGACAGCTATGAGCGGCGCGACGGGGAATGGTATTTCGTGCGGCGGCGGGAAAAGCACTGGTATGCCGCCGATTGGGAGGAACGTCCCACGGCCCCCTTCACCGGCTGGGCGGCCCATGACGCGCCGCCCGAACTGCCGCAGCATTTCGAAAGCTGGCAGCCTTTCTGGGCGCGGGGGGATGATGCCTCCCTTACCCGGCTGACCGCGCAACCGACAGGAGAAAAGCAATGACGCAGAGGCGGCGCTTCGAGGGACGCTCGGTGGTGGTGACGGGCGCAGGGTCCGGGATAGGCGAGGCGACGGCCCTTGCCTTTGCAGGCGAGGGCGCGCGCGTGACGCTGGCGGAGCTGGATGCCGGGCGCGGCGAGGCGGTCTGCCGCGCCATTGCCGGGGCGGGAGGCGTCGCGCAGTTCGTGCCGACCGACGCCACCGATGAAGCCTCCGTCCGCGCGATGATCGGGCAGGCGTGCGCTGCTTATGGTCCGGTGCGCCATGCGTTCAACAATGTCGGCATGTCGCGGCCCGGCACTTTGGAGGATTTGAGCCTGGAGGACTGGAACTGGACGGTGACGATCTCGCTCACCAGCGCCTTCCTCGCGATGAAATATGAGGTGCCGGTGATGAAGGTGCATGGCGGCGGCACCATCGTCAACACCGCGTCGATGTCCGGGCGCGTCTTTACCCCTGCCGCGCCGCCCTCCTATGCGGCGGCCAAGGCGGGCGTCATCCAGCTCTCCACCTATGCGAGCTGCGCCTATGCTGCGGACAATATCCGGGTGAACAGCGTGCTGCCGGGGCTTACCGCGACGCCGGTGATCGCCTCGATGTTCACGGCCGAACAGCAGGCCGAGATCGCGAGCGAGCATCAGGTGATCCATCGCGCGGTGCAGCCCGCCGAAATCGCGGCGGCGGTGCTGTTCCTGTCGAGCGACGAGGCCGCGATGATCACCGGGCGCGGGATCGAGGTCGCCGGGGGCGGGGCGCATCCCGGCTGACCTGAATGCCCGGCTGACCAGACATGATTGCCCATGCGGTCGGAAGCCGTCCTCGCTCTCAGGCGCGTTCGAAGATCGCCGCCGCGCCCTGTCCGCCGCCCACGCACATGGTCTCAAGGCCGTAGCGCGCGCCGCGCCGCTGCATTTCGTGGAGCATCGAGGCGAGGATGCGCGCACCGGTCGCCGCGATCGGATGGCCGAGCGAAATGCCGCCGCCATTGACGTTGAAGCGATCCGGGTCGTTCCAGCCCCAGCCCTTGAGCACGCCGAGCACCTGCGCGGCAAAGGCTTCGTTCAGTTCGACGAGGTCGATGTCCTTCCAGCCCAGCCCAGTCTGGCGGAATAATTTCTCGACGGCGGGCACCGGGCCGATACCCATCAAGCCCGGATGACACCCGGCGACCGAATAGCCGACAAGGCGCGCCATCGGCGTCAGTCCCAGCTCCTTCAGCTTTTCTTCCGATACGACGAGGCAGGCGGCGGCGGCGTCATTCTGCTGGCTCGCATTGCCGGCGGTGACGACGCCTTCCTTCAGGATCGGGCGCAGGTTGCCCATGCTTTCGGCGGTGGCGTCGGCACGGATGCCTTCATCCTTGTCGATCAGGATTTCGCCCTTGCGGGTTTTGACCGTAACGGGGACCAGTTCGTCGGCGAATTTGCCCGCTTCCCAGGCGGCGGCGGCGCGCTGATGGCTGCGCGCGGCATAGGCATCGGCTTCCTCGCGTCCGACGCCAAAATCGCGCGCGACATTTTCCGCCGTCTCGATCATGCCGGATATGACGCCGAAGCGCTCCACCGGCTGCGAGCGTTCGCGCTGGCGTTCGAGGCGGTCATAAAGCGTCGCGCTGCCCGCGCGCATGCCCTTGCGCATCCCCGTGGTATAATATTCGACATTGCTCATACTTTCCACGCCCCCGGCGAGGATCACGTCGGCCATGCCGCCCTGCACCATCGCGGCGGCCGTCGCCACCGCGGTAAGGCCGCCCGCGCAGCGCCGGTCGAGTTGCATCCCCGGCACCTCCAGCGGCAGGCCGGCGGCCAGCGCCGCCCAGCGGCCGATGGCGGGCGCTTCTCCATTGGCATAGCTTTGCGCGAAGATCACATCATCGATCGCGGCCGGATCGACGCCGCTACGCGCGACAGTGGCCCGCACCACCGTTTCGGCAAGGCGCTCGGCGGGAATATCGGACAGCCCGCCCAGATATTTGCCTACCGGCGTGCGGACGGGCGAGACGATATAGGCTGTGCGCATGGAAGAAGCCCCATTCTGAAGAAAAGACGATGCCGATCCTATAGAGAAAGCTGCCTCCAAGGGGGATCGGGACGGGCGAACATCATGTCCCTGATGAATGGAGGCGGGATGTCGCTTTGATGCGGGGACATTCGCCGTCCTGCCTTATCCTTTCGTGCAAAGCGCAGGAGGGAGAGGGTGATGCAGTCTATCGAAAAGCGGATCGACGTCAGCGCGGCGGCGGGCAGCGATGGCCCGCTGGAAATGGCGGTGACGCTTTATCTGCCCGATCCGGCCCTGCTGCCCCCGCGTCCCGTCATCCTTTTCGCCGTTCCGGGAGGAGGATATTCGCGGCATTATTTCGACCTGCATTTCGAAGGGCATGACGGCTATAGCGAGGCGCAATGGCATTGCGCGCGCGGCACCATTCATGTGTCGGTCGATCATGTCGGCGTCGGCGAAAGCACGATCGGCGATCTTGCAGCCATTGATTTTCAGATGCTGGCGGCGACCTATGACAGTTGCGTGCGCCAGATCGTCGATATGCTCGTCGCGGGCGAGACAGGCGCTGATTTTCCACCGATCACCGCGCCTTTCCTCGTCGGCATGGGGCAATCCATGGGCGGCGGCGTCACATTATTGACGCAGGGGCGTTTCGCCACCTTCGATGCGATCGCGCCCTGCGGCGTCAGCGCCATTCATACCGTGCTGCCGCAGCGCGATGAGGCTGCGCGGGAGAAGGGCAAGGAGCGTTTCCGGCCCGTGGCCGAGGGGCGCGTGACCAGCCATCTGGAGGCAGACCATCAGGGCGTCGATTATCTCTATGCCTTTCACTGGGAGGACGTGCCCGCCGATATCCTGCATGAGGATATGAAGGGCGGTTATCCCATCCGGCAGAGCGCGCCGCGTTTCGGCAGCCTCACCATTCCCCATTGCGCGGTGCGCATGATGCTGCCCGGAGCCTTCGCGGAGGAGGCTGCGAAGATCGCCGTCCCTGTGCTGGTGGGCAATGGGGAGCGGGACACCTGCCCCGATCCCCATGCGGAAGCGGCCGCTTATCGGGCGTCGCGCGACGTCACCATCTTCATCGTGCCGACCATGGCGCATATGCATAATTTCGCTTCGACCCGTGCCGTCCTCTGGCAGAGGCTGCATGGCTGGTCGCGGGCGCTGGCCGATATAGGGTGAGGCCGGCTCATCCCCTGTTGGTCATGCGAACCCAGCGGCGTTCCCGGTTGGCCAGTTCGACCGCCTCGACCACCCGCTGCACGGCTGCGGCCTCGGCGAAGCTGGGCGAGCCTTCGCCGCCGGAGCGGATTGCCTGCGCCATTTTCGCGAACATCCAGTCCATCGCGACATAGGGCCGGGGCTGCATCTCACCGCCGATGGTGCCGGGCACGACATAGAAGGCGGGGTCGATCTCGACCTGTGCGCAGGTCCGCTCGCCATAGGTGAGCAGGCGCCCGTCCCCGGCATAGAGCCGCGCGGAAAGCAGATTGCCAAAGCTGTTGTCGACAAGCAGCAGCCGCCCCTTGTCGCCCCATATCTCGACGCGCCAGCCCTCTGTATCGGGTACGCACCAGCCCGCCTGAAGGTTGCCGATGGCGCCATTTTCCATGCGAAGCGTGGCGCTGCCCAGGTCATGGGTATCGGGATGCAGCACCGTCCCGTCGGGTAGCTGCCATTCGGGCACGCCCGTGGTCAGCATTCCGGTGGCTTCGGCGACCGGTCCGATCAGATGGGTGAGGAACAGCAGGGAATGGGTCGCGAAATTGCGCCAGGCGCTGCCGCCGCTGTTCTTGTCGGCGAGCCAGTAATAAGGCGCGCTATGTTCGGAATAGGCGGAATAGGGATAGGTGCGCCCTTCCTCCGCGATCAGCGGCAGCATGAGCTGCACATTGAAACCCAGCGGGCGGCCGATGAAACCGTCGTCGATCATCGCCTTCATCTGCCGTGCGGGGGGAGACCAGCGGAATTGCGCGTCGACCACTCCGACGACGCCTGCGGCCTGTTGCGCGTCCCGCATCGCCTCCGCATCCGCCAGCGTCATCGCGAAAGGCAGCGCGTCATAGACATGTTTGCCGTTGCGCAGCGCGGCCATCACCATCGGGAAACGATAGGCGGGACGGGAGCCGACATCGATGATATCGAGATCGGGGTCCGCCGCCATTTCTTCATGGTTCCAATAGGCTTTGGGAATATCGAAAGCCTGCGCCGCCTGTTCGGCCGTTTCCCGATGCGCGGTACAGACCGCCGCGACCTCCACGCCCTCGATGCGTTTCCAGGCCGTGCCGTGGACTTTCAGGCTCCAGTTCGCGCCGATAATGCCGACGCGCAATGTCTTCGCCATGGCTCATCCATCCTTCCTGAATGCCGTGCTTGAAAATGGCTCCATCCCGGCGGACGCATGGTTCCGCCGGGATGGAGGTTCTGTGTCGGGCTGGAAGGATCAGGCGATTTCGCGCCGTTTCTCCGCCTTATGGGTGGGCGCGCTTTGGGTGCCGCGCACCAGCCGGCCCGGCAGTGCGCCGGTCGATACGCCGCCGCGATAGGTGACGACCCCGCTGACGATCGTGGCGACATAGCCCTGCGAGCATTGCGAAAGGCGCTTGCCGCCAGCGGGCAGGTCCGTCTTCACCTGCGGCCGGTGCAGCACCATGCGATCGAGATCGATGATGTTGACATCCGCCTTATAGCCTTCGGCCAGCACCCCGCGATCGAGCAGGCCGACCGAGCGGGCCGGCTGACTGGTCAGCCCCTTGATGACGACAGGCAGCGGCAGCTTGTCGCGGCGCATGCGGCCCACCAGCATATAGGTGGTGTAGGCGGCATCGCAGATCATGCCGTAATGCGCGCCGCCATCGCCCAGCGCGATGATGAACTCATCCCGGCCGATGAGGTCGCGGCTGCTGTCGAGATAGTCCTGCACCCCGCTGGAATAGGAGCACAGGATAGCCTTGCCGCCATCCTCCAGCAGCGCGTCGTAGATCGCCTCGCGAGGCGGGCGGCCCGCCCGCGCGGCCTGGGCCTGAAGGCTGTCCTCCGGCGCGAAATCATAATCGGCCGGGTCCTTCATTACATAGAGGTCGCCGATCGCCTTGAGCAGGCCGACAAAAGCCGGGTTCGGATCGTCCGGTTCCTCGGCGATCAGTCGTGCGCGCAATTCCGGGTCCTTCATCCGCTCCACCTTCTCGGCCAGCGGCAGATGCGCGATCGGCCGGAAGCTCGGGTTGAGCGAGAAGGGATTGAAGCTGAGGTCCAGCCCATAGAGCACGCCCATCGGGCGCGGCATATATTGGGCGCGAAGGGTGAGGCCGTCGGCATTGGCCTGCTTCACGCCCTCGATATATTTGTCCCAGTTTTCGGGGCGGGTGGGCATGGCGATGAGGCTGAACGTCACCGGGCAGCCTGCCTGCTGCGCGACCGTGCGGAACAGCGCGATCTCCGTTTCCGCATCATTGTCGAGATTGGGATTGCACTGGAACACGCCGCTGCCCGCGTCGCGCAGACCCTCTGCCAGCGCCAGCACTTCATCCTCCTCGGTGGTGACGGAGGGCGCGAGCGCGCCGGAGCGGAAGCGATGAAAGAGATTGCGCGAACTGGAAACGCCGAGCGCGCCTGCCTTCACGGCCTCTGTAACGCAGCGCCGCATTTCGACCAGATCTTCCAGCGTCGGCGGTTCCAGATTGGCGCCGCGTTCCCCCATCACATAGACGCGCAGCGGGCTGTGCGGAATTTGCGTGGCGAAGTCGAGATCGGCATGCCGCTGGTCGAGTGCGTCGAGATAATCGGGGAAGCTCTGCCAGTTGAAGGGCACGCCTTCGGCCATCACCACTTCGGGGATATCCTCGACGCCTTCCATCAGCTTGATCATCATCTGCTGGTCGCCCTGCCGGGCGGGCGCGAAGCCGACGCCGCAATTGCCCATGACCACCGTGGTCACGCCATGGTCGGAGGACGGGGCGAGGCGGTTTTCCCAGGTGATCTGGCCGTCATAATGGGTGTGAACATCGACGAAACCCGGCGTGACCGTAAGGCCCTGCGCGTCGATTTCCTCTTCCGCCGTGCCGGAAACCGCACCAAGCGCGGCAATCACCCCATCCTTCAGCGCGATATCGGCGACATAGGGGGCCGTTCCGGTGCCATCGACGATTGTGCCGCCGCGAATGATTATGTCATAATGCTGGCTCATCTGTTCCTCTCGTTCTCTCGGGCGTGATGACTGGGAGTCATTTTTTATAAATAGCAAATACTATTTAGTATGGGACGCCGATTCTCACAATGGCCAATCGACAGAATGACTGATTTTCCCGAACAGGCTGCCGCCGCCGCCCGGCCGCGCCGGGTGCGTCGCTCCACCGAAGAGATACGCGCCCTGATCCTTTCGGCCGCGCGCGCGACCTTTGCGGAACGCGGCTATGCAGGCGCGACCACAAGGCAGATCGCAGAGCGGGCGGAGGTGGCCGAACCGCTGATTTTCAATAATTTCGGCAGCAAGGCGGCACTTTTTTCAGAGGCGGTGGTGGCGCCCTTCAACGCCCGGTTCAGCGAATTTCTGGGCGTCAGCGAGGCGATGCCGCCGGATCGCGAACAACGCAGCGCCCATTTCGTGCATAGCGTCTACCCGTTTCTGCGGGACAATGCGGACCTGCTCCACGCGCTGCTCAAGGCCACCGGCGACATGGATACAGAGCCGCTCCATGCGCTCGACGATTATTTTGCCCTCGCGGTGGGGCGTATGCGCTCGCAATATGAGGCCGCGGGCCTGCGGTTCGATGTGGAGCCGGAATTGCTGGTGCGCTATTGCTTCGGCATGCTGGCGGGTGCGGTGCTGTTCCGCGACTGGTTCTTTCCCGATGCGCCGCCGGGCGAGGACAAGGCGGAAGCCGCGCTGGCGCGGATGCTCTTCAAGGCCGCCGAACCTTCCGACCGTTGAGCCTCCGATCACAGCTGTGATCATCGCTGCTCCTTGGGCGCGGGCGCTCGACGGATGAGACGGGCTTTCCTAGATCGCTGAAGCAGAACGGGTTTCCAGCGGGAGGCGAGAGATATGGCGCGCATCGATTTTACCGGGCAGGTCGCCGTGGTGACCGGTGGCGGCGGCGCCCTCGGGGCGGCCTTCTGCCGCGAACTGGCGAGTCGGGGGGCGGCGGTCGTCGTCAACGATTTGGGCGGCAGCACCACCGGCGCGGGCGGATCGCAGGACTATGCCGATGCTGTCGTCCGCGAAATCGAGGCGGCGGGCGGCCGCGCCATCGCCAATTATGATACGGTGGCGACCGCCGCGGGCGGGCAGGCGATCATCGATGCGGCGCTTGCCACCTTCGGGCGCATCGACGTGGTGATCAGCAATGCCGGCAATCAGCGCAACGCCGCCTTTGGCGAGATGAGCGAGGAGGATATCGAGGCCGTCTATGCCGTCCACGCCAAGGGCGCGTTCCATGTCTGCCAGCCCGCCTATCGCGAAATGGTGAAGCAGGGCTATGGCCGGTTGGTGCTGGTCAGCTCGCAATCGGGGATTTTCGGCAATCCCTTCCGCGCCAATTACGGATCGGCCAAGACCGCTCTTATCGGCCTCATGAACGTTATCGCGCAGGAGGCGCCCAAGGGCGTGTGCGTCAACACCCTCTTCCCCAATGCGCAAGGGGGAAGACTCGGCGGCACGCCGCTGTCCGAACGGCCCGACGGGGATTTTCTGAAGGCTGCGGGGGAACGCTCCCGCCATTTCATCGAAGGGATGAAGCCCGATTTCGTCGCCGCGCTCGCCTGCTATATGGCGAGCCGGGAATGCAGCGGCTCGCAGCATATGTATTCGGTGCTGGGCGGCAAATATTCGCGGATATTCGTAGGATTGACCGAGGGCTGGTATAGGCCCGGCGCGGATGCTCCAAGCTGCGAGGATGTCGCCGACCATATCGCGCAAATCGATGATATCGGCCGTTTTTCCATTCCCCGCAGCGGGCTGGAAGAGATGGACAGCGTTCTGGCCGCGCGCCGTGCGCAAGGCTTGTCGGGTTGAAGTCGGTGGCGTTGCCGGAGGAAGGCGGGCAGCAGGTCAACGAAACGCCGGAGCAGATCCTCGACCTCCGGCGTCTGGACGAGGACCATTTCGTCGCCAGCGGGACCATCGACGCTGGCAATCCCATCGGGACGCTTTTTGGCGGGCGGCTGGTCGGGCAGGCACTGCTGGCCGCGAGCATTGGCGTCGAAACCATGCCCATCACCAGTTTCCATGCCTATTTCCTCGCGGGGGGCAAGGTCGGGGAACAGATCGACTATCGCGTCACCCGCCTGCGGGACAGCCGCCGTTTTGCCAACCGGCAGGTATCGGCGTTTCAGCAGGGGCAGATGATCTTCACGCTGATGTGCGAATTTCATACGCCGGAGGCGGGCTTCGACCATCAGCATGCGGTGATGCCCGATGTGCCTCCGCCCGAGGAGGTTATGCCGATCCAGCAGTTCGTGCGAGAGCATGAGGGGAGGATCGACCTGTCGGCGGTACGGAATTTCAGCGGAGTGATGCCGATCGAATTGCGGCCGGTTGCGCCGGAAAGCTATTTCATGCGGCGCAGCGATCAGCCGCGTTCCTTCTGGTTCCGCCTGCCGGGCGCGACGATGATCGACGATGCGCGCCTGCATCAATGCCTTACCGCTTATGGTAGCGATTACTGGCTTGCCGGGGTCGCCGCCGTGCCCCATATTTTTCCGACCAATGGACGCGAATTGCTGATCTGTAGCCTGGATCATGCGATGTGGTTCCATCGCCCGGTGCGCTGTGATGAGTGGCTGCTGCATCATACGACCAGTCCCAGCGCGGGGGAGGGGCTGGGACTGGCGCAGGGCCGGATATTCGACCGCCACGGACGGCTGGTCGCCACCACGACGCAGGAATGCCTGCTACGCCGGCTCCAGCCCGTCTAGAAGGCGTTAGGCATGGCCTTCGGATAGCGCCCCATGGCGAGATAGCAGAAGGCTGCCAGCGCGAAGGAAAGCGAGGCGGCGAGGATCGCCACGTCATAATTGCCGAAATGATCATAGGCGCGGCCGATGAGGCTCGCGCCCAGCGCCGCGCCCAGTGCGATGCCGAGGGCCGAGAGGCTGTAGATCGTCGCATAGCTGCGCAGCCCGAAATAGCGGGCGATCATGAAGGCGACGATATCGATCTCCGCGCCCTGGCCAAGGCCGATCATCAGCACCGCGCCATAAAAGAAGAGGGGCGGCACCTGCGCTTGCAACAGCAACAGGCAGCCAAGGGCCGGGGCGATATTGAGCAGGAAGGCGACGGCGGGCGCCCAGAAGCGATCGACCAGCACGCCGCTGAGTAGCGCGCCCGTTGCCGCGGCCAATCCCATGACCGATACCGCACCCACGGCCGTGACCGCATCCAGCCCCTTATCGACGGCGAGCGGCTTCATCTGGGACAGCAGGGCCACGACCGGCACATAGTTGAGCATCGAGGCGGCGATGAGGATGCGGACTTTCCGCATCGAGAGCAGTTCCCGCCAGGACTGGGCGCGGCCATGGGTGCCGATCGGATGGCTCCCCGTGCCGGAGGGCGCGCGGGGCAGCCAGAACCAGATCAGCGGAAGGGCAATGAAGGCGATGAGGCTCGCCAGCAGCAGATAGCCGCCCGCCGTGCCGAAGCGGCTGATCACCGGGAACAGCGCCATTGGCAGAAGACCGCCGGCGCAGGCGAGGCCGGAGCGGCCGATGGCGAGCGCCGTGCCGCGCGTGCGCTCGAACGCGCCGCTCAATATACGGGTGACGGTGATGCCGGTCGCCGCCAGGCCGACCAGCGAGAAGAAGAAATAGGCGGCATAATAATAGCCGAGCGATCCCTGCATCGCAGCCAGCAGCCCATAACCGATAATAGTCAGCGCCAATCCGGCCGAAAGGATGGGACGCACGCCATGATGGTCGGTCATCCGCCCTATGACCGGCGCGGCGAAGGCGGTGACGAGGCCGAACCCGTGGACGAAGGCGATGTCCCCGCGCGACCAGCCGAATTGCTGTTGCAGCGGCTCGACGAAGAGGCTGGAAACCGCAGGGTAGAGCGAATAGCCGAGCGATCCGGCGAAAAGCGCGGCGACGCCGGGCCGCCAGGCCTGCTTCCATTCCTGCACCACAAGCCGGCCATGGGAGAGGCGGGCGGAAGAGGGGTGGAAAGGCGAAGGCGCACTGTTGCTGACGGTGTGGCTGACGGTCTCTTTCATCCGGCCAAGGTGTGCGATGGGGGCGGCAATGCCCAGCCCTGCGCCCTGTGTCTACGCATATGTGTAGGGGTGGCGTCATGCTTGTCATGGGCGGACGCCTTCCTTCAAAGTCCCGGCAAGGATTTCATGGGGAGAGACAAGGATGGTCGATCGGCATATCCTGTCGGAGCGATTGCCCGGCGGGGAAGGGATAGAGATACTCACCCTCAACCGACCCGACCGGCTGAACGCGCTGACGCGGGAGATGGTGGCGGATCTCAACCGGGAACTGGACCGGCTGGCGGTCGACGACGGATGCCGCGTGATCATCCTGACAGGAGCAGGCCGGGGATTTTGTTCCGGTCAGGATTTGCAGGCGGCGAACAGCCGCAATCGGGGCGAGGCCCCCAGCGGCGTCATCGAACGGCTTTATTGGCAGGATCAGTTTTCCGGCATGGGCGCGCGGATGCGGGCGATGCCGCAGGTGGTGATCGCAGCCGTCAATGGCGCGGCCGTCGGCGCAGGGATGGCGCTGGCGCTCACCGCCGATATACGCATGGCAAGTCCGGCGGCGCGTTTCCTTGTCGCGGCCGTCCGCATCGGCCTTACCGGCGGCGAGAGCGGCCTCAGCTATTTGCTGCCCCGCCTTGTCGGTGCGTCGCGCGCATTCGACATATTGCTGACCGGCCGCCCGATCGAAACGGAGGAAGCCGAACATATCGGCCTTGTGCGTTCGGTCAGCGCGCCCGATACCCTGCTGGCCGATGCCATCGCCCATGCGCGGGTGCTTCTGGCCAACAGCCCCTATGCCCTCGCCCACACCAAGAAGCTGATGTGGGAAAATCTCGATGCCGCGTCCTATCAGGCGGCGATCGCGGCGGAAAACCGCACCCAGATATTAGGGGCGATGACGCGGGATTATGGCGAGGCGACGGCCGCCTTCCTGGAAAAGCGGCCGCCGCGTTTCGAAGGGCGCTGATAAAGGCCGCCCGACCCTCAATCGACGAGGCGTTTCACCTTGCGGTCGCGATCCAGCGAGGGATCGAGATACCGCCCGACCTCATAATCGCCCATGATGGTGGTGCGGCGCGCGCGGCGTTCGCAATCGAGCGGCACGCCGGTGGCACCATGGATCATGCGCCAATTGTCCCACACCAGCATGTCGTTGGTCTGCCAGCTATGGAAATAGGCAAAGCGCGGATCGACCAGATGCTCGGCGATTTCGGTAAGCAGCGCATCGCTTTCCGCCCGATCCATGCCCAGCACATAGCGGGCGTGCATGGGGGAAAGCTTCAGCACCTTGCGCCCCGTTTCCTGCTGGGTGATCACCAGCGGATGGACGACCGGCGGAAAGTCGAAGGTCATCGCCTTCGTCGGCATGTCGAGTCGCTTTATATCCTTGGGGAATCCAAACTGGCCGGAGCAGAAATCAGGGTTGAATTCATAGACGATCTCCAGCCCCTCGATCCGTTGCTTCTGTTCCTCGGTAAGGCGATCATAGGCTTCGATCGCGTCGATGAAGCTGGTCTCGCCCATTTCACGCGCCGGATGGGTCATGCGCAGCACAGCGCCGCGCACGATGGTGGGCATGAAGGACTGGTCCCAATGCCAGCCGAGCCAGCCCGCGCGATCGAGGCCGTCGACATTGTAAAAGGGCGCGGGCCGCCCGGTCGGATCGGCCGGGTCATAAGCCAGCGTCATCATGAAGCTGTTGGTCGGATCGTTCAGTTCGGCGGTGGCGGCCGGTTCCATCTCCCCGAACAGGCGGCTGAGGCGCATCTGGGCCTCATCGTCCTGCTCTGCACCCCGAAACAGCAGCAGGCCCGCATCGATCCAGGCGGCGCGCACGGCCTCGGCCACATCGTCGCCAAGCGGACGGGAGAGGTCGACGCCGATGATCTCCGCCCCGAAATTGGGGGAGAGAGGGCGAATCTTCAGGGCGGTCGCGGCGTCGCGGGCCGGGGCTTGGGTCGGCATGGCATGGTCTCCATCATGAGGCTTCGTGGATGATGGCCCGTGCCGGAAGGAGGGGGGCGATGCACGCCTGTTTCACTCTCCCGACCCATGGCCCCGCTTTGCCGGGGTCGCGCCAATCATGGGAATAGTCTTATTATGAAGCATAATGGAAGATAATCCATCAAGATTTGAACGCACTATTTAATAAAGAAACATAATGTCGCCGATTTTGTCTTGATCGCGTCACGAGCAAGTCAAGGCAGGCAACTCATCGCATTTCTGAACAGTTGCCAAGTTCCGCACAGTTGCTTGCTACGGTCTGCGGACCGGCGGATAATCCTTCCTGTTCCACCCCGGCGATCAGAACGGCCGGATGGTCACAATGTCAGGACGCGCGGATTGAAGAATCGACCGTGCGGGAAGTGAAGGATTGGAAGAAATGACTAGCACTACGGCCACGCCTTGGCCCCGGGATCGGGTGATTCCGCCGTCGGAATGGAAAAGACCGGAAGGTCTGCGCGTCATTTCCAGCGATGACCATTTGATGGAGGAACCTCATCTCTGGGAAAACCGGCTGAAGGGAGCCGACAAGGACCGCGCGCCGAAATATTGGAGGGACGAGACGGGCTTCCATCTGGAAGTCGATGGCCAGTCCTATGACGTGCCGGGCTTGCCGCCTGAATTTCCCGAGGGCCGCGAAGGCTATTGGGAGGTGGACAAGCGTCTCGCCGACATGGATGCCGAGGGCATTGACGCCGCCATCATCTATCATGGCCGCGTCAACAGCCTTATCCGCATGCAGGACAAGGATTTCTGGTTCCGCTGTGTCGATGTATGCAATGAATGGGCCGCCGAATGGAAGGAAGCCGCGCCCGATCGCCTCTTTCCGGTCGCCTTGCTGCCGACTTTCATCTGGCCCGACCGCACGAAGGATTATCTCCAGAAGCTGAAGGGCCTCGGCTTCAAGGCGATCGACATTCCGGTCAACCCGAAGGGCGTGCGCTATAACAGCCTGACGATGGACCCGATGTGGGCGGCCATCGAGGAAAGCGGGCTGCCCGTTTCCTTCCATATCGGTGCCTATCTGCATTATAGCGGCCGCGGTTCGCTTGGCGCCAATCTGAACGCCAATCTCATGCCGTTCACCGGCCTTTTCGGCCAGCTCGTTTTTTCGGGCGTGTTCGATCGTTTCCCCGGCCTCAAGGTCGTCTTTACCGAAGGCGGCGCGAGCTGGGTTCCTGGCACGCTGGAAAATGCCGACAAGGTTGCCCGGGACTATGCCTCGGAATTGCGGCCCAAGCTGGCGCATAAGCCGAGCTGGTACTGGCATAATAATTGTTACACCACCTTCATGGAAGATGATGTGGCGATGGAGAATATCGCCCGGATCGGCGCGGATCGCGTGATGTGGTCGACCGACTATCCGCACCCTGAGGGCGTGATGGGTAATTCCGACATCATCCTGAAGGGGATCTACGATCAGGTCGGTGATGACGCCGCCCGCCAGATATTGGGGCAGAACGCCGCGAACGTTTGGGGCATCTGAATAGGGAGCGGAGGGACCACAAGGCCGGTCCCTCCGCTCATCGATCCTGTGGGGGCAATGAAGGAAGCCGGGATCGGCCCGGTTACCCTCCCGTCCAGCGCATGGCGCCTGCCGCCTTGCGCCTCGCCAGCGCCTCGGTCTCTATCAGCAGGGCCTCGGCCAGCGTCGCCTGGCTGCCGCGATTGATCACGTCGCGGGTGATGGCGACAAGCTCCGCATCATGACCGGCCATCGCCGAAGCGATGTCGATCGCGCGGGGCAACAGCGCTTCAGGCGGCAGTACCTCATTGACCAGCCCGGCCCGCAAGGCCGTCGCGGCGTCGATCGGCTGGCAGGACAGCATCATTTGCCGGGCGAAGCGGGCACCCACCGCATGGGGCAGGCGCGCGCCCATGCCGCTGCCGGAAAGCGCGCCGATCTTCGCATGGGTATCGGCAAAGCGGGCGGCCTCGCTCGCGAGAATGAAATCGCAACCCAGCGCCATTTCCAGCCCGCCGGTATAGGCCGCGCCATTGACGGCCGCGATCACCGGCTTGCCGAGCGTGGGGAGCGCGCGGATCATCTCCGTCACCCGGTTTCTGGGCGCATCGGGCGCGGAAAAGGCCTTCAGGTCGAGGCCAGCGCAAAAGGCGGGCGCCTGTCCCGTCAGGATCGCGCAGCGCCAGCGGGGTTCGGCGCGCAATTCTCCGAATGCGGCGACCAGCGCATCGGTCAGTTCAAGGTCGAGCGCATTGCGCTGCGCTGGCCGGTTCATCGTCAGCAGCATCACGCCGCCGGCAGGTTCTTCCTGTAAAAGGACTGGTTCCATTCGCTATCCCCGAAAAAGGCGATGAGATCGCGGGCGAAGGCTTCCGGTTCCTCCATCGCGGCAAAGTGGCCGCCCGAGGGCATTTCCGTCCAGCGGCGCACATCATAATTGCGCCCGGCGAGCGCCCGGCTGGGCATCGGATAAAATTCGCCGGGGAATCTGGCGAGGGCGGTGGGCACGATCACCGGGCCTGTCGCCCGCGGCTCATGGTTGGTGGCATAATACATCCAGATTGAGGACTGGATCGAATCCGTCGCCAGATAGCTCATCAGGTTGGTGATGAGATGGTCCTTGCTGAACCGGCTTTCGATGACGCCGCCAGTATCGCCCCAACCCTGGAATTTCTCTACCACCCAGGCCGCCCAGCCGACCGGATTGTCATGCAGTGCAAGACCGATCGTTTGCGGTTTGGTCGCATGTTCGTGATGATAGCCGCTTTCCGCCTCCATCAGCGTGCGCACTTCCCCCCAATAAGCGAGCAGGTCGGCATCCGCTTCGGGACCGGGGAGCGGCGCCATGAAGAAATTGAGGTGGATTGCCGCGACGACATCGGCATGGCTGATCCCGAGCTGGGTCGTGACCGCCGACCCGAAATCGCCACCCTGCGCGAAGAAGCGGGGATAGCCCAACAGGTCGACCATCAGCGCGCGCCACATCCGCGCGACCGTCGCCGGGCCGATGGGCAGCCGGGGCTTGCCCGACCAGCCAAAGCCGGGCAGCGAAGGCACGACGAGGCTGAAACCCGCTTCGGTAAGGATGGGGATCACCTCCTGGAACTCGACCACCGATCCCGGCCAGCCATGGGTCAGCAGGATCGGGATCGGCCGGTCGCCGCGCCCATGGATATGATAGAAATGGATGGGAATGCCCTCGACCTCGGCCATGAATTGCGGCCAGCGGTTTAGCTTCTCCTCCTCCGCCCGCCAGTCATAGCCGTCCCGCCAATAGGCGACCAGATCGGCCAGATAGCGCGCATCCATGCCATATTTCCACTGGTCGGCGTCGTCGGGCATATAGCCGATGCGGCAATCGGTGAGCTTGGCGGCGATGCGGTCGAGCACCGGTTGCGGGACATCGATATGGAAACGCTTCATGGCGGGTCGCTCCTCAACTGGAGTGCAGCAATTCCTTCAACGCATATTTGATGACCTTGCCGGTCGAGTTCATCGGCAGGGCGTCAATGAAGGTCACGCCGCGCGGCACCTTGTAATTGGCGAGATTGGCCTTGCTCCAGGCCAGCACTTCCTCGGCGGTGAGGGTCGATCCTGCATCGCGCACGATGAAGGCATGGCCGACCTCTCCCAGACGCTGGTCGGCTATGCCGACGATCGCGGACTGGAAGATGCCCGGCAGGCCGGACATCTGCTTTTCGATTTCGGCCGGATAGACGTTGAAGCCGCCAACGATATACATGTCCTTCAGGCGATCGGTCAGGCGCAGATAGCCATCGGCGTCGAGATAGCCGACATCGCCGGAATGGAGCCAGCCATCGGCGTCGAGCGTGGCGCGCGTCGCTTCGGGATTGTCGAGATATTCGATCAGCAGCTTGGCGTCGCGGATCAGCACCTCCCCTTGCTCGCCGGTGGCAAGAGGGCGGCCATCCGGCCCGGCGATGGCGATTTCCGTCCCCTCGATCGCGGCGCCGACCGTATAGGCGACGCGCTCCATCGGATCGCCGGGCCGGGTATGGGTGGCCGAGCCGCAGCATTCGGTCATGCCATAGCCGGTGGTGATCTCCCGGATAGAGGTTTCCGCCTGCAACCGCTTCATCAATTCGATCGGCACCACCGTCGCCCCGGTGGAAAGGAAGCGATAGCTGGAAATATCCCAGTCGCGCCAGTTGGGATGAGCGAGCATTTCCTGAAATACGGTCGGCGGCGCGGCCATCACGGAAATGCGGTTGCTGGCGATGAGGTCGAGGATCGACACCGCGTCATAGGCTTCGGGCCAGTAGAGGGTGCTGCCGGTCATCAGCCCCGCGACCCAGCCCGCCTTGTAGGAGGCGTTGTGGGAAAAGGGGCCAAAGACGCAATAGCGGTCCTCGGCGGTCTGGCGTGAAATATTGGCCCAGGCCCGGCCACCGCCGAGTGATCGGCTGTGGTCGAAAAGCGCGCCCTTGGGTGCGCCGGTCGTGCCGGAGGTGAACATAAGGTCGGCGATGCTATCCGCCGTGACGCCTGCCTCACGCTCGGCGAGCGCTGCATCCGGCGTCCTGTCCGCAAGGGCGAGAAAATCCTCCCACCGTTCCTCGCCCTGTCCCAGCGCGCCGGGCGTGGCGCGCAGCACGATGCGGCGGCGCAGACCGGGCATCCCCTCATCCTTCAGCATGGCGGGATAATAGCGGCCGAGGAAATCGCCGATGGTGAAGAGGCGCGAAACATTGCCCCGGCGCACGACGTCGGCGACCTCTCCCCCCTTGAGGCGGGTGTTGAGCGGAACCATCACCCCGCCCGCGCGCTGGATGCCGACGGCGGCGGCGATCCACTCCCACATATTGGGCGCCCAGATGGCGGCGCGCTCGCCGGGCTGCGCGCCATCGGCGATCAGCGCCTTTGCGACCAGATCGGCCTGCCGGTCCAGTTCGGTATAGCTCATCGCGCCATCCTGTTGCGATATCAGGGCGGGGCGATCGCCAAATCGGCGGGCCGCATCGCGAAGAAGCGCGGGAATGGTGGTGGTCATGGACGATCTCTCTCAGGAGGAACTGTTATTGCCGTTTCTGGAGCCGATCCGGCCTGGATTGCGCCGGACTGACCCCAGTTTCTTAGTTATTTTGTCATGGTTTGGCTGCACTGGCCCGCAATTCCGAGCCAGCGAGTGATTCCGCTTGCTTCAAAATCACCCTAGCCGAGCCGGATCGGGGTTTCAGCCCATCCCCGGATTTCGGATTATCTCTGCGCATGTGTGATGATCGTCCCGGTCAGGCATCGAGCAGGTGCAGAAAATCCCGGCGCGCCGACCAGACCAGGCCCGCCGCGACCGGCCCGGCGATCAACAGCGTGGTGATGATCGCATAGCCAATTTTCATCGGATCGCCATAGACATAATCGGTCAGCAAGCCGATCAGCATCGGCCCCAGCGCATAACCGAAAAGATTGGACGCCAGCACCATCAGCGCGGCGAACCGGCCGCGCATCTCCGGCGGAGAGATCATCTGCACCGCCGCCATGGTCGGTCCGAAGCTCGCGCCCATCGTCATCATCATCAGGGTGATGGCGACGAACAGCCAGGTGAAATCCTGCGCGGCGATCACGATCGCGAGAAAGGGCGGGATGAGGATGCAGAACAGGGCGAGCAGGCGCAGTGCGATGTCGCGTGTGCCCCGCGCGAACTGCCGGTCGATGAAAAGGCCGAGCGACAGCCCGCCGACTATGCCGCCGAGCGCGACGGCGATCGACATCATCGTGCCGACCTCGCCCGCGCTTACGCCCATGACGCGGCGGGCATAGGTCGGGGTCCAGACAGAGGTGCCCTGTATCGCCATCGACATGATGGCGGAACCGAGAATGATGCCGACCATCACCCGGCGATGCGCGTGGACATGACTGAAGAACGCGCCCCACCCGGCCTTGCTCTGGCGATGCGGCGGGGCGCTGGCCCGCACTGGTTCACGGATGGCGAAGGCGAGGAAGGCGATGAGGATGCCGGGCAGGCCGGTGACGATCAGCACCTGCCGCCACGGCGCAAGGCCGGTCAGCGGCCCGCCCAACGGATGGGTGGAGAAGCGCTCCAGTAGATTGCCGCCCAGCGCATAGGAAAGCGAGATGCCGATGACGCCCGCGGCGGTGAAGCAGGCCATCGGGGTGGTCAGCCGGTGCCGGGGAAAGATCGAGGAAAGGATCGATTGCCCGGCAGGCGCGATCGCGGCCTCTCCGCAGCCGACCATCAGCCGCCCTATGAACAATTGCGCATAATTGCGGGCAAGGCCGGTCCCGGCGGCGGCGAGCGACCAGAGGAAGATGCCCACGAACATGATCCGGCGACGGGAATAGCGATCCACCATGCCACCGATCACCAGCCCCATCGCGCCATAGAACAATGCGAAGGCGAGGCCCTGCACAAGGCTGATCTGGAAATCGTTGAGCTGGAGGTCCGCGCGCATTTCCGGGATCAGCACCGACATGACCTGCCGGTCGATCATCGAGACGATCTGGAACAGCATCAACAGGGCGACCGAAACCCATGCGGTGGCCGCGCTGTAATTGTCAGGCCAGTCGGTGGCGTTGGCCCGGTTGCGCACTATATCCCTCATGCGCGCAAGTGCGACGGCAATTCGGACATGAACACCGCCTTCACCTCGGTGAAGCCATGCAGTCCCTCGATACCGCCTTCACGACCCACGCCGGATTGCTTGAAGCCGCCATAGGGAATGGTGAAGTCGATCACCCGGCCGTTATGGCCGAAATTGCCGGTACGGATGCGACGGGCGATCGCATAGGCCCGATCCGGGTCCTGTGTGAACACGCTGCCCGACAGGCCATAATTGCTGTCATTGGCGATCGCGACGGCTTCCTCTTCGCTGTCATAGGCGATGATGGTGCCGACCGGGCCGAAGATTTCCTCCCGCGCGATGGTCATGCTGTTGGCGGCGTCGGTGAAGAGGGTCGGTTCGACGAACCAGCCTTTGGCCAGATGCGCGGGGCGATTGCCGCCGGTCACGATGCGCGCGCCTTCCGCCTTGCCCTTTTCGATATAGTCCATCACCCGGCCCTGCTGGGTACGGGTGACGAGCGGACCCATTTGCGTCGCCTCGTCAAAGGGATCGCCGACGGTCACATGGTTCATCGCGGCGGCGAGCGCTTCTGTCACGCCATCTTTCAGGGCGCGCGGTACGACGATGCGGCTGAACGCGGCGCATTGCTGGCCGCACAGGCCGACGAGATTCGGCATGATGCCTTCCACCACCTTGCCGATATCGGCATCATCGAGGATGATCGCGGCCGATTTTCCTCCCAGTTCCGTGGTGATGCGCCCGCTGCGCCCCGATACCACCGAGGCGATGTGAAGCCCCGCCGCTGTCGAACCGGTGAAGCTCACCTTGTCGACATCCGGGTTGCGGATCAGATGGTCCGACACTTCGCGATCGGCGGTCAGCACCGAGAACACGCCCTCCGGCACGCCGGCGGCCGCGATGCATTCGGCGAGGATCAGCGCCTCCAGCGGGGTTTCCGGCGAGGGCTTGGCGATGATGGTGCAGCCTGCCGCAAGCGCCGGTGCTACCTTGAGCGAAAGCGTGGCGAGCGGCGCGTTCCACGGCACGATGGCGGCGACGACGCCGACCGCCTCGCGCACGACGATGGCGTGGCCGCCCATCATCGGCGTGCGGACTTCCTCGAACCCCTGCTCGGCAAGACCGGCATAATAAGTGAAATAGCCGCCCATATAGGGGGCGGTCTGCGCCGACTGGCTATAGGGCATGCCGACCTGTAACGACCAGGCGCGCGCGAAGTCATCGGCGCGCTTGGCCATTTCCCCGGCGATGCGGCGCAGGTAGACGGCGCGCTCTGCCCCGGAAAGCCGGGGCCAGGGGCCATGATCGAAGGCATGGCGCGCGGCCGCGACGGCACGGTCCATATCCGCGCGGGACGCCATGGCGACGCGGCCGATATTCTCCTCCGACGCGGGCGAGATGATGTCGACGCCGCCATCCCCGGCGGATGCCTGCCAGTCGCCCCCGATGAAGAGCTTGTCCGGGCTGGCGAGGTTCACGAGAGTATCGGTCATGGCATCTGTCCTTTGGGGAAAGGGAAGGGGGGGGAGAAGACGGAAGGCCGGGACGTTTAGGTCTCCACGACGACCGGCAGGGAGAGGATGTTGGCGACGCCGCCATCGACGGGCAGCATGTGGCCGGTGATATAGGCCGAGGCGTCGGACACCAGGAACTGCACCGGGCCGACCATTTCGGCGGGGTCGCCAAAGCGGCCCAGCGCGATGGTGTCGCGGAAGATTTTCGCGCGCTGCGGATGGCCGACCGTGGGCGCGGCCATGTCGGTATCGAAGAAGCCGGGCGCGATCGCATTGCATGTCACGCCATGGGGGGCAAGGTCTGCGGCGATCGCCCGGGTCAGCCCCAGCACCGCATGCTTGCTCGCGGTATAGGCGGAGAGATTGGGGCGTCCCCGGTCGGCGACATAGGAAGCGAAATTGACGATCCGGCCCCATCTGCGCTCCACCATCCCGCGCGAAAGGTCGCGGCAGAGCAGGTACATGGAGGAAACATTCACATCGAACATATTTTCCCAATGGTCGATCGTTGATTCGTGGAGAGCGCCCCAACCGCCGATCGCGCCATTGTTGACGAGGATATCGATCTTCGTTCCTTCATCGAGCAGCGTGTCGATGGCCGCCTGCACCGCCGCCAGATCGCCGAGGTCGAAGGCGAGGGTGCGGACGTTCCGGCCGGTGGCGCGGCGGATTTCCTCGGCCGACTGCTCCAGCTTGGCGCTGTCCCGCGCGGCGAGGATGAGGGATGCGCCTGCCTGCGCCAGCCCCAGCGCGATCGCATGGCCCAGCCCGCGCGATGCGCCCGTCACCATCGCGGTGCGACCCTCTAGGGAGAAAAGCCCTGCCATATCCTGTCCTCTACCCGGTTTCCTTTTGCGTTCCCCTGACATAGCGCGATGACGAGGCGGTTTTCGACCATGCACATGCAGCCATCATAAGGGTGATGATCGGGCGCCATGTTGAAAAAGCCATTGTCCTTCCCTTGCGGGGGGAAACAAAAGACGGGCGATTGAAAAGAGAGGATGAGCATGAATCAGGGTTCCCAGTCGAACGCCCGGCCGGTCGATCAGGCCGATTATGTGATCGTGGGCGCCGGTTCCGCCGGATGCGTGCTCGCCAACCGGCTGAGCGCGGACGGGCGGCATAAGGTCGTGCTGCTGGAGGCCGGGGAGGATGACCGGCCGAGCCGCCATCTCCTCAACCCCATGCAGATGATGAGCAGCCTCAACATCTATGTACCCGCTGGGTTCACCAAGATGCTGAAGGACCCACGGGTCAACTGGAACTATATGACGGAAGCCGACCCCGGCAGCGACGGGCGGCAGCATTTCTTCCCGCGCGGCAAGGTGCTGGGCGGTTCGTCCTCGATCAATGGAATGCTCTGGGTGCGTGGCCTGCCGGAAGATTATGAAGGCTGGCGGCAACTGGGCCTTGCGGGTTGGGGCTGGAACGAGGCGGAGCGCTATTTCCGCCGGATCGAGCAGCAGCACGGCAAGGGCGTGGGACCGAGCGAGAAGGACGCGCCGCTGCATATCGGCGACATTCCGATGCAGCATCCGATGCTTGATCTGATGACGCGCGCCTTCGAGGAAGCAGGCGCCCCGGTCGCGACCGATCTCAACGGCACCACCCGAGAGGGCGTGGCGCGGGTCCGGCTCAACGCCCATAAGGGCCTGCGCGTGTCGGCGGCAGCGGCCTATCTGCATCCGGCGATGGCACGGCCCAATCTGAAGGTCGTGACCGGCGCTCATGTCGTGCGCGTGCTGTTCGACGGGACACGGGCGATCGGCGTCGAATATCATGTGGGCGGGGCGCGCCATCAGATTCTTGCGCGCGGGGAGGTCATCCTCTCGGGCGGAGCGATCAATTCGCCGCAATTGCTGGAGCTTTCGGGCATCGGCGATGGAGAGCGGCTGCGCTCGCTCGGCGTGGACAGGGTCGCGCATCTGCCGAAGGTCGGGGAGAATCTCCAGGATCATTATGCCGCGATGGTGCGCGCCCGCCTGAAGCCGGGCACGCGGGGCCTCAACGAATTGTCGCGCGGGTTGCCGCTGCTGGGCCAGATGATGCGCTTTGCGTTCAGCCGCACCGGCCTGCTGACGCTGGGCGGCTCCAACCTCACCGCCTTCCTCAAATCCGATCCGGCGCTGGACCTGCCCGACCTGCAATTCTTCGCCAGCCCCGCCACGGTGGATTTCGAGGGGCTGGCCCGCAACGGCGTGATGGCGATGGAAAAGCAGCCGGGCATGACGGTCGGCGGCTATGTGATGCGGCCGCAATCACGCGGATCGATCCATGCCCGGTCCCCCGATTTCCGGGCGCCGCCATCGATCCGGCCCAATTTCCTGTCGGCCGAGGCGGACCAGCGCGCGCAGGTCGCCGGGTTGCGCTGGGCGCGGCGCGTAATGGCCAGCCCGTCGCTCGCCCCCTATTTCGACCATGAGCTGACGCCGGGGGCCGACCTGCAAAGCGATGAAGCGTTGCTGGCCTTTGCGCGGGCGAGCGGCTCCACCGGCTATCACCAGACCAGCACCTGCGCGATGGGCACCGCCCCTGATGCCGTGGTGTCCGGAGACCTCAAGGTGAACGGGGTCGAGGGTTTGCGGGTTATTGACGCGTCAGTCATGCCCAATGTCGTTTCCGGCAACACCAACGCCGCGACGATGATGATCGCGGAGAAGGGGGCCGACCTGATCCTTGCCGATAGTCGCTAATTTCGTTCGACCTGCACCTGCTCGCCGAACACCAGCAGCGATTGCCGGGCGGGCAGGGCGGCCCAGATTTGCCGGGCGGCGGTGTCGATATCGAGCAGAGGTCCGCCCCCGGCCATTTGTTCGCGCAGCGCGGAGGCGACGGGGTAGTCATGGTCCTCCATCGCCGCAACCGCGCGGGTGAGGCCGGTATCGACGAAGCCGGGACGAACCGCCGTCACCCAGATATGGGAACGGCCGCGTCTTTCCTGTTCCCGCCGGACGACGCGTACCCACATTTCCAGCGCCGCCTTGCCCGCGCAATAAAGCGATTGTCCCTCATAAGGGGACCGGGCGGCGGCCGAGGAAAGCATCACGAGGCCGGCTTCGCCCGCAAAGCCGCTTTCCACCACAGCACGCAGGAAGGCGTCGCCCAGATACAGCGGCGCGGCGATATTGGCGGTTATGTCGCGACCGGCATCCTCCGCGCTGATTTCCCCGGCAAAACCGGTCATCCCCTTGAGATGCGCATTCTGGATGAAGATCGCCCGCTGGCCGGTAAAGCCCGCAAGCTCGCGCGCAAAATGCCGGGCGGTGGATTCCCAGCTCTGGCGGTTGGCGAGATCGAGGAAGTGACTCTCCAGCACCGGATGCTGGCGGCGTGAGAGATTGATGATGCGCGCATCCGTATGGGGGACGTTGCGCGACAGGCCGAGGCCAATGCCTTCGGTCGCCCCGGAAATCCAGATGAGGGTCTGTGCTGCTGGCGGTTCGCTGGCCATGGGCAAAAGGGCTAGGGGCGCACTGATATTTGTCAAAACCGGCGGGTAAATCATCGCATTGGTGATGGAGGGCGGGGCCGTCCTTGCGCGGCGGCGACCGGCAAGTCATGGGAGGATATATAGTATTTGACTGAAACCGGAGCCGGTTCGAATGGAATTGCGTCTCGACCCAGAACTGGAAAAATTCCGCCAGGACATCAGGGCGTTCATCAAGGACGTGCTGCCCCCCGCGATGCGGGAGAACCAGCGGCGCAAGGTCGCGAACAATGCCGATGTGCCGGACCAGCTCGAATGGATTCGCATCCTTAACGAGCATGGTCGCGGCGTGCCGCACTGGCCGGTGGAATTTGGCGGTTGCGGCTGGACGCCGATGCAGCTCTTCATCTTCAATGAGGAACTCTACGCCGCCGACGCGCCGGAATTCGACTGGGGCGGCACCCATATGCTGGGGCCGGTGATCTATACCTATGGGTCGCAATATCTGCGCGATCGCTTCCTGCCGATGATCCGCGAAGGCCGGACCATGTGGGCGCAGGGCTTTTCCGAACCCGGTTCCGGCTCCGATCTCGCCTCTTTGCGGACCTCGGCCGAACTGGTCGGCGACAGATACGTCGTCAATGGCCAGAAAATCTGGACCAGCGGGGCGGCCCATGCGGACTGGGGCTTTTTCCTCGTGCGCACCGACAAGACGGTGAAGCCGCAACGGGGCATCTCCTTCCTGATCGTCAAGATGGACACGCCCGGCATTACCGTGCGCCAGATTCCGCAGATCAACGGAGAGGCGCATCTGTGCGAGGTGTTCCTCGACAATGTGGAGGTGCCCGCCGACCAGTTGATCGGGGAGCCGGGCATGGGCTGGACCTATGCCAAGTTCCTGCTGGAGCATGAACGCACCACGTCGAGCTTCATCTACTGGAGCAAGCGGGAACTGGAGCGCGCCAAGGATATCGCGCGCGGCGAGCGACGCAATGGCCGCCCGCTCAGCGATGATCCGGCGGTGCGGGCACGGTTTGCGCGGCTGGAGGCCGATCTGCTGGCGCTCGAATGGTCGGTGCTGCGCGTGCTGGCGCATGAGGAACTGGAAACGCATGAGGCCGCTGCCGCCTCGGTGCTCAAGATACGCGGGTCCGAATTGCAGCAGGAGGTGACGATGCTGCAACTCGACCTGCTGGGCCTCAAAAGCGCACGCTATTTCGATGTCGCGCCAACCCCGCCGCCCGCGCCGACCGAGGATTGGGGCGATTATGTGCCCGGTCGCACCACCGTCGCCCTCATCACCCGCGCCGCGACCATCTATGGCGGGGCCAAGCAGGTGCAGAAGAATATTCTAGCCAAGCTCGCTTTCGGGCTTTGAAACGGAGCTGACCCTTCATGGATTTCGCAAAATCCGATATCCAGACCATGCTGCTCGACAGCGCCGAACGCCTGCTGGCGGATATGGCGAATGTGGAATATTGGCGCGAGCAGCGGCATCGGCCGCTCGGCTTTGATGAGGCCCGCTGGGCACAGTTCGCCGAACTGGGCTGGCTGGCGCTGTCGGCGCCGGAGGCCGCTGGCGGCCTTGACGGCAGCATGGAGGATGTGGCCCTGCTCAACATCATATTGGGCCGCGCGTTGGTGCACGAGCCTTATGTGAGCAGCGTGGTGCTGGCCAGCCATGTGCTGGGACAGGCGCGCGATCAGGCGCAGGCGATCCGGTTGCAGGGCGAGATTGCGGCGGGCGCTGCGCGGATCGCGCTGGCGCATCAGGAAAATGGCGTCGACCCGCTCGCCTTCGGGCAACTGACGACCAGCGCGCGGGCCTCCGGTGAAGGCTTTCTGCTCAGCGGCGCCAAGCTGCTGGCACTGGATGCGCCGAGCGCTGGCCATCTAATCGTCTCCGCCCGGATCGAAGGCGAGGAAGGCTGCGGCCTGTTCCTCGTGCCCGCCGATGCGCAGGGGGTGGCGATGGAATGCTATCCGCTGGTGGACGGCACGCAGGCCGCGGATATCCGGTTCAGCGATGTGCCCTTGCCCGCCGAGGCAGTGCTGGTGGCGGGCGAGCAGGGCGCCGAAGTGCTGGGCGAGGCGATCGACCGGGCGTCGATCGCCCTGATGGCGCAGGCGGTCGGCGCGATGGAGGCCGCGAACAAGGTCTGCGGCACCTATGTGCAGGAACGCATGCAATTCGGCGTCGCCATCGGGTCCTTCCAGGCGATCCAGCACATCATGGCCGACATGTTCGTCGCGGCGCATCAGGCGCGCTCGATGCTCTATCATGCGCTCGCCAATGTCGACCAGCCCGCGGCTGAACGCGGGGCGGCGCTGTCGGCCGCGCGGCTGGTGATCGGCGAGGCCGGGCAACTGGTGTCGCGCAACGGCATTCAGGTGCATGGCGGCTATGGCCTGACCGATGAATATGCGATCAGCCATTATTTCCGGCGGCTGATGACGCTGGAAAAGCAATATGGCGATATCGGCCTGCATTGCGAACGGCTCGGCGACCATATCTTCGCCTGATCGCCGCTCCCTTCTTCCTGCCGCCGTGCAGCCCTGATAGGGGTGGGGCAGGGCAGGCGATCGGAAGGGCTGGCAGGGCATGAGCGAGAGACAGCGGGCAGGCGACGCGCTGGAAACGCATCGTCGGCTGCTGGAACGCCATTATGATCAGTTCGGGACGATCCCATCGATGGCGGGGCTGGCGCAGCTTTGGGGCTATGCCAGCAAATCCTCGGCATCGCGCCGGGTCGATCAGTTCCTGGCGATGGGGGTACTGGTAAAAGCGCCCGGACGCAGGCTCGCGCCGGGATCGAGGTTCCGGCGAAGCGGCGGCCTTTCTTCCATTCGGGGGGAAGGGGAAAAGCCGGATCGCATGGGCGACGCGCAGCGCGTCTGGGCGACCGATTATGATCCGATGCTTGCCCGTTCCTATTCCATCACCGCGCGGCTGCTGCGGATCGCGCATCGCATGGAACGGGAAATGGCTCGATCCGCCGCGCGTGAGGGGCTGACTTCCGGCGATGTGCTGTTGCTCGACGCATTGCACCGGGCCGGGCCGGATCGCCCGCTGACCCCGACCGCGCTCAAGCATCAATTCCTCATCTCTCTGGCGGGGGTCGGCAAGCGGCTCGACCGGCTGGAAACGCTGGATCTTGTGCGCAGGGTGCCCAATCCTTCGGACGGGCGGGGGCTATATGTTCAGCTGACCCCGGCGGGGCAGGCGGTCCTTACCCGTCTGGTGGAGGCGGACCGCAAGGCGCCCCATATCCTCTGGCCAGTTTCCCTGGGCGATGAGGAATATCGCATCCTGCTCGGTGCGCTGGATCGGGCCGATGCGCTCATTGGGCGGGATTAGGAACGATCGTTCTTATTCTATCACCCATATGATATAAGGAAATCCGGATTATTTGAATATTGATCGGTGCTTGGTGTTCCATATGATTTACTAGGTAAACAAATGGAGAGTCCTCATGCGCAGCCGATCGGCGGGAATCCCTTCCGGGATGACCCACGCCCAGAGCATCGATGTGGAGGCGCTGATCACCAGCGCGCAGATCGTGGCGGGGAATTTCGCCCCGCTGGATGAGAGGTTGAAGGGCCGGGTGCAGCGCTTCGTCGACTGGCTCGATGACCAGCCGCCGATGGAGAGTCAGCGACGGCAGGCGGTCGAACTGCAATTGCGCAAGCTGCTCGCGACCCGGCTGCGTCTCGCCGCCGATCGCAGGCGGTTGCCGGGCATAGCGCAGGAGCGGATAGAGCGGCCGATCTTCGTCATCGGTTTTGCCCGCACCGGGACGACGCTCATCCATTCCCTGCTGGCCGAGGACCCGGCGGCTCGCGCCCCGCTATGGTGGCACACCCATGCCCCCAGTCCGCCGCCGGGAGAAGTCGCCGTCACCGCCGTCCGCATCGAACAGACGGGCAGGGAACTCGATGAGTTGCTGCATCTCGCGCCCGGATTGCTGACCCTGCATCCCTATTGGGACAAGCGCGCTCATTGCCCGATCGAGGACGAGGAGATTTTTACCCTCGATTTCCAGAACGCCTATCCGTCACTGCTTTATCATGTGCCGGCGCTGGCGATGTTGCTGGATGCGAACAACATCGCGGAAGCCTATGATTTCCATCGTCAGTTCCTTCAGCATCTGCAATGGAACGGGGCGCCGGGTCATTGGGTGGTGAAGGGCATCTACCATCAGTTCGCGCTCGACGCGCTGTTCGATGCCTATCCCGACGCGCTGTGCATCTGGCCGCATCGCGACCCGGTGGAGGTGCATCCGTCCACCCTCGCTATCACTGCGGTGCTTTATGGCGGCATCACCAACTGGCAGATGGATTTCAGGGCGCTCGGCCCCGCTTTCGTGAACAGCATCGCCGATTCTGTGGCGCAGGCGATGGCCAATCCGCTGATCGACGATCCGCGCATCGTCCATGTCGATTTCCGGGAACTGACGCGTGATCCTGTCGCGATCATCCGCCGTGCCTATGATCATTGGGGCATGACTATATCGCCGGTTTTCGAGGAACGGATGCGGGGCTGGCTGGCGGACCCCGCCAACGCCTCCAATCGCTATGGACGGTATGATTATGCGATGGAACCCTTCGGCCTGTCCCGCGAGATGATCGAGACCGCGTTCGAGGGGTATAGCCGCCGTTTCCGGCTTGGCCGGTTCGCCTGAAAGGGAAGGAAAGCATGACCAATCCCATCGCCAACCCTGACCAGTTCGACGCCGAGGAGGCCGTCCGCGCGATGCTCGCCCTGCCGGAAGCCGCTGCGGCCCGCGCCCATTGCGCGCAACTCTGGCGTGTCGGCCATGGCACGGACGTGCCGCGCGAGGTCGAACCCCATTTCGATACGGCGATGGACGGGTGGATCGCCAATTATCTGTTCAAGGCGGCGGCCATGGACCCTTTCAACCCGCGCTTCGTGCGCAATTTCATGCCCGGCTATAACTGGCGTGGCGCGGCGGTGCCGGATGCGCGCATGGGCGCCGACAATCCCGATAATTGCTATCGGCTCGCGGGCATCCGTCATGGCTGCCGCTATCGCGTGACCGGGCAGGTACAGGATGTGCGGCCCGCCCATATATCCTTCACGCTGGTCGAGAATTGGGGCACCTCGGTGACGGCGCAGACGCTGGAACTGCCCGGGATCGAGGTCGATGAAGAGGGGCGCTTCACCCTCACCATCGACGAGACGCCCGCCAATGGCCGCACCAATCACATGACGACCAATCCACGCGTCAAATTCCTGTTCGTGCGTGACAGCATGATGGACTGGGCGCGCGAGACGCCGCTCTCGCTGGCGATAGAAAGACTGGAAGGCGGCCCCGTCCATTCCATCGGCCTGGAAGAGCGGCTGGCCGAGGCGATGCGCCGCGCGCGGGAGGAGGTGCCGCTTTATTACTGGTTCTTCCGGCTGTCGGCCGGGCGGGCGATCAACAGCCTCTCCCCGCCAATGAGGGTGGCGGGCGTGGGCGGACTGGTGACGCAGGCGAGCGCCATCGGCCGTCTCCATCTGGAGGAGGATCAGGCCGCGGTCATCCGGTTCGCGCGGGCGAGCGCGGCTTATTGCAGCCTGCAACTGGCGATGTGGTGGTATCGCTCCATCGACGCGCATGAGATGCAGACCGGCCTCAATCTCGCCCAGGCGCAGAGCGATGCCGACGGGTGGACGACGATGGTGGTGTCGGCGCAAGACCCCGGCGTCGCCAACTGGGTGCAGACCGGTGGTTTTCGCGACCTGCTGCCGATCATCCGCTGGCAGGGATTGCCGCAGGGGGAAGGTGGGCAGGAGCCGATGCAGGAGATGAGCGTCGTGCCGCTTGCCGAGGTCGAGCATCATCTGTCGCGCGAAATCCTGCGTCTCGATCCATCCGCGCGGGCGGCGCAACTGGCGGCGCGCAGGGCTGGCTGGCAGCGCCGGGTGGAGGCATGACGCAGATGGTCCAGCCCTTCGTGCCGACCCCGACAGAAGCCTTGCCGCTGCCGTTGAAGCCGGAGGACATCACCGCCCTCTGGCTGACGGCGGCCCTGCGCCAGACATTGCCGGGCATTCGCGTGCGGCAGGCGGAGATCGTCGATATCATGTTCGGCACCTCGACCAAGATCCGCGTGCGCCTGCGCGCCGAGGGGGCGGGCGCGGAACAACTGGGCGAGACGATCATCGTCAAGGGCGGGTTCGAGGCGCATAGCCCCTCCATGGCCGCCATGTATGCCAATGAGGCGCGCTTCTACGCGGATATCCAGCCGCTGATCCCGATGCCTTCGCCCTTGTGCCATTTTGCCGGGAGCGATCCCGGATCGCATCAGTCCATCGTCATCATGGAGGATTTGCGCCGGTCCGGCGTCATCTTCTGCGACGCGCTGCATCCCCAGAGCTTCGGGCAGATCGCGCGTCGTATCGAAGTGATGGCGGCCTATCATGCGGCGACGTGGAACTCTCCGTATTTCGAGCAGGGCGGGCGCTGGGCGGATATTCAGAGCCGCTTCGACGGCTGGGGCCTCGACTATATGCGCCGCTATCTGGTGGCGGAGGTCTGGGACCATTATATGGCGTTGCCGCGCGGTGCGGCGGCCTCGGCCCGGTTGCAGGATCGTGACTGGATGGAGCGCGCGCTGGGGCAGATCGGCGCTCTTCAGCATGGCCAGCCGCGATGCCTCATCCACGGCGACACGCATCTGGGCAACCTCTACATAAGGGAGGACGGCACGCCCGGCTTCTTCGATGCGCAGGTGGCGCGCACCGCCTGGCACCATGAGGTATCCTATCATATCATCTGTGCCGCCGATCTTGCCGATCGGAAGCATTGGGAGCGGGACCTGCTGGCGCTTTACCTGAAGGCGTTGGAACGGGAAGGCGGGCCGCGTCTCGATCCGGCGGACGCATGGCTCGATTATCGCCGCTCGATCTGCTGGGGGCTGTTCATCTTCCTCACCAATGAGGTGCGGTTCCAGACCGAGGCGATCAACACCGCTTATGCCGCGCGCTTCGCGCAGGCGGCAATCGATCATGACCTGCGGGGACTGCTGCCCTGAATTTTCGGGCGAGGGCTTGGTCGGGAAATCGCTCTGAACGAGGGTCTTCAGGAGGCGGAACGCCCCGCGTCGATCAGATAGCTGCCGCCGGTGATGTGCGGGGCCTCGTCGGAGGCGAGGAAGGCGACGAGAGCGGCCACTTCCTCCGGCTCGACCAGTTCCCCCTGCGGTGCGCGGGCGACCAGCCTGTCGATGATCTCCTGCGTGCTGCCCGCAAGGATATCGGTATTGGTCGTGCCGGGGCAGACGGCATTCACGCGGATATTGTCCTTCGCATAGTCGACGGCCGCCGCGCGGGTCATCATCAGCGCCGCGCCCTTGGAGGTGATATAGGGACTGGAAAGGGCGGTCGCGCGATAGCTGCCGATCGAGGCCATGTTGACGATGGCGCCGCCGCCCTGCGCGAGCATATGCGGGATGATCGCGCGCTGCATCAGGAACATGCCGCGCACATTGACGGCCATCACCCGGTCCCAGTCCTCCAGGCTCTGCTCGTGCAGGCGTACCCGCTCGCGAGGTCCGATCCCGGCATTGTTGACCAGCACATGGATCGCACCGAACCGGGCGACCGTTTCGGCCACCATCGCATCGATCGCGGCTTCGTCGGCGACGTCGCAGGGCAGGGCGACCATGGCGCCTTGCCCCTGCGCCAGTGCGCTTTCCAGCTTCCGTGCATTGCGATCAACGCCGATGACGGTCGCGCCTTCCGCCGCGAGCCGGTGCAGGCAGGCCTTGCCGATCCCGGCCGCCGCGCCGGTGACGATGGCGATCTTTCCTTCAAAGCGCCGGTTGCTCATCGCGCGATCTCCTTGCCCTGTTCGTTCAGGAAGCGGTCGATCCCGGCATTGAGGCGGCGGACCAGCGCGCGGTCGGACAGTTCGACGAAATAGCCGAGCTGCTCCACCGTATCGAGATGGATCACCGCCGCATCGCCGTTGGCCAGCGTCGCGCCCCAGCTTTCGAACACGCAGGCGACCCCCTCGGGACGCTGGCCCAGATCATCGACCGCATAGCCGAGATGGAAAATCCCTTCGCCCCGCGTTTCCAGCCATTCCTTCGCATTGCCTTCGCCGATCACGGGCTGGATCATTTCCAGATAGACATCGCCCCATCTGGTGAAGGCGTTTTTGTTGGCGAAGCGGCCGCGCCAGTCGCGATAGCGGCCTTCATAATCGGTATCGAGCCGCCAGAAAGGGCCAAGACCGAGCAGGCGGCGATATTTCTCCATGCCTTCGTCAATGTCGCGCACGACGATGCCGATCTGGTAGAAATCGCCGCTGAATTCCATGGCTGTCCCTCTCTTCGCCGGTCAGTTGGTGACGGCCGCCTTCACCTGATCGCGCAGCAGGAATTTCTGCACTTTTCCCAAGGGCGTGCGGGGAAAGTCGCTGACGAGGAAGAGATGGCGCGGCACCTTGTAATTGGCCATCTGCTCGCGGCTCCAGCGGGTCAGTTCGGCCAGCGTCAGGCTCTCGCCCGGTTGCGGGATGACGCAGGCGGCGCAGACCTCGCCCATGCGCTCGTCGGGCCAGGCGATGATGCAGATATCGGCGATGGCCGGATGCTTGCGCAGAATATTCTCTATTTCGGCCGGATAGGCGTTGAAGCCGCCCACGATCACCACATCCTTCAGGCGGTCGAGGATGCGTAGCGTGCCGTCCTCGCCGATGCAGCCCACATCGCCGGTATGGAGCCAGCCCTCCGCATCGATGGTCGCGGCGGTCTGTTCCGGCTCCTCGAAATAGCCCTGCATCACATTGGGACCGCGCACCAGCAGTTCGCCGCTTTCGCCCTGGGGCACTGCCTGCCCTTCGCCATCGACGATCTTCAGTTCGACGCTCGGTAGCGGCCTGCCGACGGTGCGGGCGATCGTCTCGAAACTGTCCTTCGGGGTGTTGACGGTAACCAGCGCGGTGGTCTCGGTCTGGCCGAAGCTGGTCAGGAAGAGGTCGAAACCGAATACCTCCTTCCCCGCGCGGATGAGGTCGACGGGCACGTTCGACGCCCCGGTATGGCCGACGCGCAGCGAACCGATATCATGATCGCCAAAGCGGGGATGTTCCATCAGCGAGAAGAAGATGGTGGGCGGTCCCATCAGCACGCTGATCCGTTCGCGCTCGATCAGGTCGAGCACGGCTTCGGCATCGAAGCTGGCGAGGGGGTAGACGGTGATCCCGGCGATCAACGCCGATACCCAGCCCGACCGATAGCCGAAGCTGTGGAAAAAGGGGTTGATGATGACCATCCGGTCCCCGGCGCGCAGATCGTTGGACCAGTTCCAGATCGCGGGCATCCAGAGCGCCTGCCCATGATTGTGCATCGCGCCCTTGGGCTGGCCGGTGGTGCCGCTGGTGAAGAGGATATCGGCGATGGTTTCCGGGCCAACCGCCGCAATGCGATCGGCAAGAGCCGTCTCGTCCGCCATCTCCATTTCCAGCGCCGCGAGGTCCGGCCCGTCGAGCAGCACGATATGGCGCAGATGCGGCAGATCGGCGACCGGATGATCTCCTCCATCGCCGCCGCAGGCGCCGCGTAACAATGCGGCATAGTCATTGCCGAGGAAGCTGCCCACCGTGAAGAGCAGGCAGGCGCGCGTTTTGGCGAGCACATAGCCTGCTTCGCCGCCCTTGAAGCGGGTGTTGATCGGCACCATGATCGCGCCGATACTCTCGATCGCGCTGGCGGCGATGATCCATTCCGGGCTGTTGGGCGCCCAGATGGCGACGCGATCGCCATGTTCCACTCCTTGCGCGATCAGCGCGCGGGCAAGGCGGGCGACGCGTTCCCGAAAGCCCGCGAAGCTGATGACACCGCCCCCTTCGCCGACGATGAAGGGCCTGTCGCCATGAAGATCCGCGACATGCGCGATCACTTCCGGTAGTCTGTGCTCCAGCGTGATCTCCAGGCCGGAGAAATGCGGACTGCCCTTGTCGGCCATCATCGATGCCATCCCCTCGCTCAGAGCAGGCCGCGCTCTTCGGAGGTTTCGACGCCTTCGGGCGAAATACCGGCTTCGCGCATCGCCTCGATCACCGCCGTCTGGGCAGAGGCGATGCAGGGAAAACCGACATAGGGGGTCAATTGCACCAATATGCCTTCCAGTTCCTTCACGGTGAGGCCGTTGGCGATGCCGATCTTCACATGATTCTTGAGTTCGAGCGACTGACGCGAGGCGATCAAGGCGGAGATGATCGTGATGCTCTTCTCCTTGCGGCTGATGCCCGGATGCTGCCAGGCGTCGTGAAAGGCCCAGCCCGCCGCCATGCGGGTGATGTCGGAGGAAAAGCGGTCCGCCTGCGCGGCCTCCTCGAAGGCGGCGCCGAATTTCTCGCCCATGACCCCGGTGATGAAGGCGACGCCCGATTGCTGCTTGTCATCCAGTTTGGCCATGGTCGCTATCCTCCTCTTGCTCCGCCATCGGGGTAGGTGCGATGGTGCGGGAGCGTCAACCGTGGAGACGGGCCGGGCGCGTGCGACCCCGCATCCATCGCTTATCTGATGCCGCGCCGGGGCGGGCCATCATGTCCGTGATGGCGATGTGCCTTATTCGACCGCAAGCCCGGCCGAAGCATTGCGCCCGGCCTTGATCAGCGACGCGAGCAGCGGTTCATAATTGGTGCGCATCCGGTCAAGCGGCGCGGCGACCATCATCGCGCCAAGCACGCTGCCGTTGGATTCCAGCACCGGGACGGCGAGCGCGGCGGTGTCGCTCAGCATCTCGCCGAAACTGGCGCAGAAACCTGCCTCCCTTATCTCTTCCAGATGCGCCTTGATCGACGCGATATCCGCTCTGGTCTGGCTGGTAAGCTGCTTGAGATTGGCGCGGGTGAGATAATGCTCCAGCCGGTGGGGGGAAGAATAGGCGAGCAGCACCCGCCCCGCGGCGCTGGCATAAAGCGGCGCGCGGATGCCGGCCCGCATCGCATAATGGACGGGCTGGGTGCTGTTGACGGCCTCGGTATAGATCGCCTGCCCGATTTCCCAGTCGGCGATGGCGAAGCCCACCGATTCGCGGGTTTCGCGCGCCAGCGTCTTGACCTGAAGGCGAACCATGTCCGGGGCCGACCAGTTGGCGACGATCTTGCTCGCGAAATGATAGGATTTGGAACCGAGCCGGTATTTCCCATCCACATGCACCAGGAAATGCCGTTCGCATAAACCGCGTAACGTGCTGAGAAACGTGCTTTTCGGCACAGAGAGCGAAGTGCTCAGTTCCGCGAGGGTAAGCCCTTCCGGCTTGCCCGCCAGCAGCAGCATCAGATCCAGCACGCGCGTGACCGCCCGGGGTCCGCTGACCTGCGGCTTGTCTTTCTTTTCTTCAGTCATCCTGGCCCATTCCTGTTTTCACCCTGTTCCGGGGTGGTTTCATCCTAGTTGTTCGAAATTTCGAACGCAATTCGAAAAACCGTTGCCCATTATGAATGTGATGGCTATGGTGGGGGCAATGAAGAAGCGGAACCGAGTCCGCGGATGAGGAAGAGGAGATCCCATGGTAACCAGCGCTTCCCGAACCATTAAATCTGCGCATCGCGTGCTGGAGATATTGGAATATTTCGATCAGGACCGTCGCCATGCCACGGTGATGGACATGTCCCGCACGCTGAATTACCCGCAATCGAGCACATCGGAACTGCTGCGTTGCCTGACGCGGCTCGGCTATCTGCATTATAACCGCTTCCGCCGCACCTACAGCCCGACTGCGCGCGTGGCGCTGCTCGGCGCATGGGTGAAGCCGTCGCTGTTCCGTGGCGGGCCGGTCCTCTCGGTCATCGATGAAATTGCGCAGGCGACCAATGAGACGGTGCTGCTGTCCACCACCACCAATTATGTCGTCCAGCATCTCCATGTGTTGCATGGTAATGCGGATGAGGCGGTCGACGCCCATGGCGGCGACACCCGCCCCGTGCTGCACAGCCCGCAAGGCCGCCTGCTGCTGTCGAGCTATCGCAACGAGCATATCCGGTCCGCCGTGCATCGTCTCAATGCTGATGAGCCTGATCCGGCGCGCCATGTGAAGATTCCCGAAGTCGTCAATGAACTGACGGCGCTGCGCGAAAAGGGTTGGATCATCGCCCATGAGGAGGATGGCACCGGCTGCGTTGCGGTGCTGCTGCCCCATCGCCGTCATATGGATCGGCTCGCGGTCAGCGTGCAGGCGCGATCCGAAGTGATCGAGGCGCGGGGCGAAGAGATATTGGCGATGCTGATGCGTCACCGTGACCTGCTGGGTACGCTGTCCATCGAGGACGACGAGGTGGAGCAGGAAGCGAATAATGTCGTCCGCCTGCCCGATCCGCCCAAGATCATCAGCTATCGCCGCCATTTCGCCTGATTCATGAAGGGTGTCCATGGCCTCCTTCCGGCAGCGGGAGGAGTGCGATTGGCGCAATTGCCGGACCCCGGCCTTCCCCTTGGTTCGGATGTCCGGCTTCGTATGGTGCGCGCGCCGGTCAATCCGGCCGATCTGCTGGCGCTGGATGGCCGCTATGCCTTTTCCCTCGACCAGCAGGCGCCCCTGGGCGCCGAAGGGGTGGGCGAGGTCGAGGCGGTCGGACCGCAGGTGCGCGATCTGGAACCCGGCATGCTGGTCCTGCCGCTGACGCGCGGTAACTGGTGCAGCCATCGCCTTGTCGACCGCGCGGCGCTGATCAAGGTTCCGCCCGGCATCGATCCGGCGCGGGCGGCGATGATGCGGATCAATCCGGCCACCGCGATGCTGCTGCTCGATGCCGCTCGCGTCACATCTGGCGGTGTGCTGGCCCAGAATGGCGCGGGATCTGCCGTGGCGGCGTGGGTGCGCCTGTTCGCGGCACGGCGAGGCGTCGAGGTGGTCGATATCGTTCGTCGCCCTGTCCCGGCGCTTCCCGGTGCGTTGCTCGACGGCCCCGATCTCGCCGCGTGCATGAAGGACAGGATCGGCGGCGCACCCCTGCACGCCGCGCTCGATTGCGTGGCGGGGGATGCGACCGCGCGGCTCGCGGCCTGTCTCGCGCCGGAAGGCAAGCTGATCGTCTTTGGCCATTTGTCAGGCGCGCCGATCACCATCGCCTCCCAATTGCTGACCGGGGGCGGGATTGCGCTTCGGGGTTTCAGCCTGCGTCCGGCGGAAGGGAGATTGGGCGCGGATGGCGTGCAGGCCCTGTTCGACCGGATATGGCGGATCGCGGGGGAGGAGCATCCCGCACTGCCGGTTGGACCGGTGCTGCCGCTGGAGGAAGCGGACCGCGCGATCGAACTCGCGCGCCGGGGCGGCTCGGGCCGGGTCCAGTTCGACCTGGCGCAAGCGGGATAGCTGCCCATCATATCGGCCATGTGAAGCCTCTCTCGCTTACGTTGACGAACGGGGCGAAGGGCTGCTGGAAGGGGGCCGGGCTTTAACGGACCGCCCTCAAAAGGATTGGGACATGAAACTGGATTTTACGCCGGAGGAAACGGCCTTTCGCGAGGAGGTGCGGGCCTTCCTGCAAGAGGCGCTGCCCGACGATCTGCGCCGGAAGATGATCAACCGCGATCATCTGGGCAAGGAGGATATCGTCCGCTGGCAACGCATCCTCAATGCGCGGGGCTGGGCCGTGACGCACTGGCCGGTCGCTTATGGCGGGCAGGCATGGACCCCGGCGCAGCGCTATATCTTTCAGGAAGAAATGGCGCTGGCCCATGCGCCGGAAGGGTCCCCGTTCAACGTCAACATGATCGGCCCAGTGCTGTGCAAATTCGGCACGCCCGCCCAGAAGGACCGATTTCTCGCCGCGACGGCCAATATCGACATCTGGTGGTGCCAGGGCTTTTCGGAGCCGGGCGCGGGGTCGGACCTTGCCAGCCTCAAGACCACGGCGGTGCGCGCCACGGATGCCGGGGGCGATCATTATATCCTTAACGGGCAGAAGATATGGACGACGCAGGCCCAGCATGCGGACTGGATGTTCGGCCTCTTCCGCACCGACAATAGCGGCAGGAAGCAGCAGGGCATCACCTTCCTGCTGCTCGATATGCGGACGCCGGGCATCACCGTGCGCCCGATCGAGACGATCGACGGCGAACAGGACGCCAATGAGGTGTTCTTCGACGATGTTCGCGTGCCGATCGAGAATGTCGTGGGCGAGGAGGGCAAGGGCTGGGACGTTGCCAAGCATCTGCTCGGCAGCGAACGCAGCGGTATCGCCCGCATCGGCCTGTCGAAGGAGCGTCTGTCGCAATTGCGGGCGCTGGAAAAGCGTCTTGCCGAAGACGGCACGCTGACGCCCGCCGAACAGGCGCGGCTCGCGCACAAGCTTGCAGAAGTGGAGGTGGAGCTGCGCGCGCTGGAACTGACCCAGCTACGCGTCGTCGCGGCCGATGCCCATGGCGGCGGCGCCAATGCGGCGGCCTCGATCCTGAAGGTCAAGGGCACCGAGATGCAGCAGCGGATGACCGAATTGGTGACGGAACTGGCCGGGCCTGCCGGGCTGGCGATGCCCTCGCATGATCCTTCCGCCCATGATCCGGAAGAGGGCTGGGTCCCGGCCGCCGCGCCTTTCTATTTCACGATGCGCAAGGTGTCGATCTTCGGCGGGTCCAACGAGATCCAGAAGAATATCATCGCCAAGACATTGCTGGGACTTTGAGCGCCATGGATTTCGAACTCAACGACGAACAGAAGATGCTTCAGGAAATGGTGACCCGTTTCGTGAGCGAAACCTATGGCTTTTCCCAGCGCGAACATGCGTTGAGGACAGAGGAAGGTTGGAGCCGGGAGGCCTATGCGGGGCTTGCCGAAATGGGCCTGCTAGGGCTTCCCTTTGCCGAAGCGGACGGGGGTTTCGGCGGCGGCGGGGTCGAGATGATGATCGTGATGGAGGCGATCGGGCGCGGGCTGATGGTGGAGCCTTATTTCGCCACCGTCGTGCTGGCGGGCGGGGTGCTGCGCCACGGGGCCTCGGCGGAACAGAAAGCGGCGCTTGTTCCGGGCATCATCGCGGGCGATCTGATCCTGTCTCTCGGTCATTATGAAACGGGCCTGCCGCGTCACAGCCTGCGGGCGCATACCCGGGCGACGCGCACCGGGGAAGGCTGGACGATCGAGGGAAGCAAGATCGGTGTGCTCCATGCGGCGAGCGCTGGCCGGTTGATCATCAGCGCCGACACCGATGAAGGATTGTCGCTGTTTCTGGTTGATGCCGATGCGCCGGGCCTCGATATCGAAAGCGCGCGCGGCTATGATGGTGTTCCGGTCGCCACCGTGCGGCTTTCGGGCGTCATGGTCGGCGGCGACGCCCTGATCGGCGGGGCGGGGCGGGGCGAGGATATCCTCGACAAGGCATTTGCCGAAGCCACCGCCGCGCTTACCGCCGAGGCGGTGGGCGCGATGGCGGAGACCTTCGACCTCACCGTCGAATATCTCAAGACGCGTCAGCAATTCGGCGTGGCGATCGGCAGCTTTCAGGCGTTGCAGCATCGTGCGGTCGAGATGCTGATGCAGCTGGAGCTGTCGCGCAGCATGGCCATCCTCGCCGCGCTCTCGCTCGATATCGATGCGCACCAGCGCGGCCGCAATATCTCCGCCGCCAAGGCGCAGATCGGCAAGGCCGGGCGCTCCATCGGGCAGGAGGCCGTGCAGATGCATGGCGCGATCGGCATTACCGCGGAATATAAGGTCGGGCATGCGTTCAAGCGCCTGACCGCGATCGACGCGCTGCTGGGCGATCGCGACTGGCATCTCGCCCGGCTGGCGGAGAAGGGCGGCGTTTATCCTGCCACTGCCTGAACGGCTCACAAAGCTTGAAGGGGCTAAACAAAGGGGGCCGCGCTGCATATGCTGCAACGCGGCCCCTTTTTTCCCCGGACGAAGGGATCAGCCCTCTGCGGCCTTGCGCAGCATCACCGCGCGGTCGCCGTCGCGCACGACGACGAGGCGCATGCCCGGCTTGGTATAGTCGGCGAAATTCTCGAACTTCTCCCGCACGCCGGGGTGCAGCACGCGGATGAAGCTGTTTTCGTCGACGGAGAAGGTGCGCTCACCCAGTCCCTCGGCGTCGACCGTGACCGAGTGCGGCGTCACCGCCTTGACGGTCGCGGCCACCGCGCTTGGGTTGGCGGCGGACTGGACGCGGGAATCGAAGGTGATGCGTAGGCGATCCGATGTATTCGGCATTCCGCAATGCGGTGTATAGGGGTGCACGATCAACACGTCGCCCGGATGATAATCGGTCGTCGCCCAGCTATCGTCCGGCACCGCGTCGCGCGGGAAAGGATAAGGCGAGGGCTTGCCGACATTGTGGAAATAGCCGCGCTTGTTCTGCCCTACCGCTAGGGCGAGGCCGCCCATGTCGCGGGTGCAATCGGTCAGCGGCACCCACACCGGCTTATAATCCTGAATGCCGGGGCTGTAGAAGCCGTCCTGATGCACGACGGTGATCGGCCCATTGGGCGGATAGGTGCGATATTGCACGATCGGCACCGCGCAGGCGGGTTCGCCCAGCACTTTTTCCAGCACGGCGAGATTGGCGGGATGTTCGATCAGCTTGCGGGCGATGCCTGCATAAAGCTCGCTTTCTTCCATATTGCCGGGCAGCGGCGTGCCGGTCCATTTGCCTTCGGGATCGTCCGCCTGCGTCATGCCCAGTTTCGCGGCAACGCCCAGCATCTCATCCCGGGCCAGCGCGACCGAGCCGGGATCGAAGACGCTGCGCAGCAGAATATAGCCGTTGTCCTGATAGAAGCGTTCCAGCGCCTCATGATCGTCGAGCAGATGGTTGCAGCTCTGCAATTCGCCAGTCGCGCTGATGTCGCTGACGCTCAGGTCCACGGCGTCCGGGCGATTGATAACCTCGGTTGTCATCCTCGTTCCTCTCCTCGGGAAGACCGCGCCTCTGCGGGGCGGCCGATGGGAGCATCACACACCAAAAGGAAGCGATTGGCAGGGATGATTTTCGTCAAACTACGGATTCTATAAATCACCCTTCCGCTGATCGAGAAGCTTCAGCATCGCCAGCAGCGTCGCATCCTGTTGGGCGGCGATTTCGCCGACGCTACGCCCTTGCGCGGCCTCTTCCATCTGCCGCACGAGCAGGCCCTGCAAGGCGGCGTCCTCCAGCGACGGGTCGGCCATGGTCGACCAGCGTTTGACGATGCCGGGCGCGAATTTGGGCAGGAATTCCGCCAGTCCGCCCGCGCCCCCGGAGGTGTGGAAGGTCGTGAACTGTCCCTGGATCGCCCATTTGAGCGCCGGGCCATAGCGGATCGCCCTGTCGATATCGCCGACGCTGGCATAGCCTTCGGCCACCAGACGCACCGCCTCGCGGAACATCGCGCTCGTCAGGCGATTGCCGATATGGCCGAATATTTCCCGCTCGATGAGGATCGGTTCCTTGCGCATAGAGGCGTAGAGGTCGCGGGCGATGGCGATGGCTTCGGGCGCGCTCGCTTCGCCGCCGCCCACCTCGACCAGCGGGATCAGGTGAACCGGGTTGAACGGATGGCCGAGCACGAACCGCCCGGCATGGGCAAGGCCCGCTTGCAGATCGCTGATCGGCAGGCTGGAGGTGCTGCTGGCGACCAGCACCTCCGGGGGGAGAAGGGCATCGAGGTCCGCGAATAGGCTGCGCTTGAGGTCGGACCGCTCGGGCGTGCTTTCCTGCACGAAATCAGCCCCGGTCACGGCCTCTGCCAGACTGCCATGGATGGAAAGCCTCGCCTCCCACTCATCCCCCTTTGCGGCAAGGCCCAGTTCGGTCATCTGGTCCCACGCGCCGGTGACATGCCTGCGCGTCTGCTCGCCCGCATCGGCCGCCGGGTCGAAGAGCCGGACCGTCCGGCCGCTGCCCAGAAAGGCGGCGACCCAGCCCGCGCCGATCACCCCCGCCCCCACGCAGGCGACGACATGAATCCGGTTCTTGTCCCGATAGGCGATCATCGATCAATAGCCCTTGAAAACGGGCTTTTCCTTGTTGGCGAAGGCCGTGGTCGCGGCCTTGTAGTCATGGGTCATCATCGTCATTGCTTCATAGGCGATGGAAAGCTCGCCCGTCAGGTTGACCTGATCGCGGATGCACTTGTTGACGGCGGCCTTTGACCAGCGCACTGCCCATACCGGCTGGGCGGCGATCTCTCGCGCGATCTTCAGTGCCTCATCGAGCACCTGCTCCTTCGGGAAGGCATAGTTGACGAGGCCGATCTCCTCCGCTTTCCTGCCGTCGAGCAGCTTGCCGCGCATCAGATATTCCTTGGCCTTTTGCGGGCCGACCAGCAGCGGCCACATCACCGATCCGCCATCGCCGGTGACAAGGCCGACGCGCACATGGGTGTCGCCCAGCTTGGCGTCCTCGGCGACGATGCTCATGTCGCAGAAGGCGAAGAGCGACGTACCAAGGCCGATGGCGTCGCCATTGACGGCGGCGATGATCGGTTGCGGCGTCATCAGGATCTGGTCCCAGATGCGCAGCGTGTTGATCGGCACGCGCAGCGCGTATTTGAGGCCATATTCGGTCTGCGCCCGCTCCGCCATCAGCTTGATGTTGCCGCCTGCCGAAAAGGCCTTGCCCGCGCCAGTCAGCACGATCACCTTGATGCGCTCGTCGCGCGCCAGCTTCAGCCAGATATCCTCCAGCTGCCAGTGGTTTTTCGGACCCACGGCATTCAGCGTTTCGGGGTTGTTCATGGTGACGACCCCCACGCCGTCCTCGCCGATCTCGACCTTGAAGAAATCGAACTCGCTATAGTCGATATCGCGCTGAAACTCGTTTTCGGTATTGCTCATGATGTTCTCCGAACCTCTAAACTGATGTGGTGGGGCGACCGGCTCAGGCCGTCGCCCGGTTTTTCTGCCATTGCGCGAAGGTCAGGCCCTTGTCGGCCAGCTCGACGAGCAGCGCGGCGGGATGCAGCGAAGGATCGCCCGGCGTTTCGGCGGCCATCTCCCGCAGGCGCGCGACGATGCGCGGCAGGCCCGCCTCGTCGGCATGGAACATCGGGCCACCCAGAGTGCGCGGCCAGCCATAGCCGTTGATCCAGACAAGATCGACGTCGGATGCGCGCAGGGCGATGCCTTCCTCCAATATGCGGGCGCCCTCGTTGATCAGTGGAAAGAGCAGGCGCTCGACCATTTCCTCCTCGCCGATATCGCGACGGGCGATGCCGAGCTTCGCCGAAGTGGCGATGATCAGCTTTTCGGTCTCGGCATTGGGATGAGGGGTGCGGTCGCCCGGCTCATAGCGATAATAGCCTTCACCGGTCTTTTGCCCCAGCCGCCCGCTCTCGACGATCGCGTCGGCGATGGGGAAGGGCGTGCCGCGCCGCTTGCGGATCGAATAGCCGATGTCGAGGCCCGACATGTCATTGGTGGTGAGCGGCCCCATCGGGAAGCCGAGATTGGTAAGCGCGGCGTCCACCTGTGGCGGCAGCGCGCCCTGCTGAAGCAGGCGCTCGGCCTGAGCGGAACGCTTGGCGACCATGCGGTTGCCGATGAAGCCGTCGCAATTGCCCGACAGCACCGGAACCTTGCCGATCGCCTTGCCCGCCGCCATCGCGGTGAGAATGGTGTCCGGGCTGGTCCTGGCCGCCTTCACCACTTCGAGCAGCTTCATCACATTGGCGGGCGAGAAGAAGTGCATGCCCACGAAATCCTGCGGCCGTTCGAGCACCGAAGCGATCTCGTCCACGTCGAGCGCGGAGGTGTTGGACGCGAGCACCGTCCCCGGCTTCACCCGTTTTTCGAGGTCGGCGAAGATTTCCTTCTTCACGTCCATATCCTCGAACACGGCCTCGATGATGATGTCGGCATCGGCGGCGGCCGCGCGGTCGACGGCAGGCGTGATGAGCGCGAGCCGCTTGTCCCTCTGGTCCGGCGTGATGGAACCGCGCTTGACCGATGTGGCGTAATTGCCCTTCACCCGCTCCAGCCCACGATCGAGCGCTTCCTGCGTGGTGTCGATGATCGTTACGGGAATGCCCGCATTGGCAAAGCACATCGCGATGCCGCCGCCCATGGTGCCCGCACCGATGATCGCCGCCTTGCCGACAGACCTTGCCGTGGCGCTTTCGGGAAGGCCCGGAATCTTGCCGGCCTCCCGCTCGGCGAAGAAGAGATGGCGCAGCGCGCGCGACTGGCTACCCTCCATCAACTCGCGATTGGCCACCGCGTCGATGGCGAGCGCCTCGTCGATCGGCAGGGTGAAGGAGCGACGCACCGCCTCGACATTGGCGGCGGGCGCCTGCTGCCCCTTGCTGCGCGCGGTGAGTTTTTGCGCGAGGGCGTCAAAGGCGGCGGGATCGGCGCGGGTGGCGGCGATCTTGTCCTCCCGGTCGCGGACGGGGAGGACCGCGATCGCCTCGTCGATCACCCGGCGCGCGAAGGCCGCGCCGATGGCCGCCGGTTCTCCCTCCTCGACAGCATCGACAATGCCCAGCTCCAGCGCTTTGGCCGCACTGACGGGCTTGCCGGAAAGCATGAATTCCAGCGCCTTTTCCGGGCCGATGAGGCGCGGGAGCCGCTGCGCGCCACCCCCGCCCGCGAACAGGCCGAGATTGATTTCCGGCAGGCCCATCCGGGCCGAGGGGATGGCGACGCGGAAGGCACAGCCAAGTGCGGTTTCAAGGCCTCCGCCCAGCGCCGTGCCGTGGATCGCCGCGATGACGGGCCGCGCCGAGGTTTCGAGCGCGGTGATGGCGTCCTGCAAGGTCGGGGACAGGCGCGGCTTGCCGAACTCGGTGATGTCGGCGCCCGCGAAGAAGGTCCGGCCCGCGCAGACCAGCACGATCGCCCTGACCCCGGCATCGGCGTTCAACTCGGCAAGGGCGTCGATCAGCCCCGAACGCACCCCGATGCCCAAGGCGTTGACCGGCGGATTGTCACTGATGATGAAGCCGATATCCCCCTCGACGCGAGTCGAGATTTTCTCGTTGATCTGGGTCATGACAGGTTGGTTTCGCCCCGTTTTAACATGCGGATGCATGGAATGAAGATGCCTTCAAAAGCTCTTTGCGGGGCGCTTCTGTCAAGAAATGTGGCCATCGGGCGCTGAGGTATCGCAGATGTGAAGGGTTGCCCGCCGGCCCTTCGCATCCGCGCCTTCGCGGATTAGGCCAGCATCAGGAAGAGCATATGCGGCGCGGCCGCCCAACAGGAAATGACGAAATGCAGTTCGACCTGAACGAAGAACAAACGATGTTCCGCGATTCCGTGGCCGCCTTCGCGCAGCGGCACCTTGCCAATGGCGCGCTGGAGCGCGCGCATAGCGACGAATATCCCTGGGAAATCGCCCGGATGATGGCGGAGCAGGGCCTTATCGGCATCACCGTGCCGGAAGAAAAGGGCGGTCTGGGCGGCTCGCTGATGGATGCGGTGATCGCGATCGAGACGATTGCATCGGTCTGCCCCCGCTCGGCCGATGTCGTGCAGGCCGGCAATTTCGGCGCGATCCGCACCTTTGCCCAGTTCGCCAGCGAGCAGCAGAAGGAGCAATATCTCGCGCCGCTGCTGCGTGGCGAGGGGCTGATCTCGGTCGCGATGACCGAACCCAATGCCGGGTCCGCCGTTACCGAGCTGACCACCACGGCGACAGAGGATGGCGACGGCTATCGCATCACCGGGCAGAAGATCTTCACCACCCATGGCACCCATGCGACGGTGTTCCTCGTCTATGTCCGCTTCGGCCCCGGCACCGGCAATATCGGCTCCGTGCTGATCGAGCGCGGACAGGAGGGCTTCACCTTCGGCAAGCCGGTGCGCTTCCTGTCGGGCGAGGAATGGAACCCGTTATTCTTCGATAATGTCTATGTGCCCAAGGACAAGGTGCTGCTAGGGCCGGGCGGCTTCAAGAAGCAGATGTCGGGCTTCAATGTCGAGCGGATCGGCAACACCGCGCGCAGCCTCGCGCTGGGCCGCTATGCCTTCGACGCGGCGGTGGAGCATGCCAGGACGCGCAAGCAGTTCGGCAAGCATTTGTGCGAGTTTCAGGGTCTCCAGTGGAAATTCGCGGAAATGAAGCTGAAGCTCGATGCCGCGCAGCTGCTGCTCTATCGCGCGGCGACCAATGCCGATGCGGGCCTGCCCTCGCCGGAGGAAACCGCGATCGCCAAGGTGGCGTGCAACCGGGCGGGCTTCGACTGCGCGAATGAAGCGATGCAGATCATGGGCGGCACCGGCTATAGCCAGGACAGTCTGGTGGAATATTGCCTGCGCCGCACGCGGGGCTGGATGATTGCGGGCGGGGCCGTAGAAGTGCTGCTGAATCGTATCGCCGAGGGGGTATTCGACATGCGTTTCCCGCAGGGGCCGGCCAAAAGCTGACCGGCCGGGGGCGTTCGTGCGATAAAGAGAAAGGAGAGGATCGGGCAATGAACGAGATAAGCAAAGTCGCGACCAGCGCCGAAGCCGCCGCCGGACGGAGCGGGATCGTCACGGCGGACCGCCTGCCGGTCGAATCCTATGTCTCGCGCGATTATGTGCGGCTGGAAAAGGAACGGCTCTGGCCCCGCGTGTGGCAGATGGCCTGCCGGGAAGAGGAAATCCCCAATCCTGGCGATTTCTACACCTATGATATCGCGGATGAATCGATTTCGGTCGTGCGCAAGCAGGACGGCACGATCGCCGCCTATTTCAACGTCTGTCCCCATCGCGGCCGCCGCCTCACCAGCGGTTGCGGCCGCATGGGCAGGTTCCATTGCAAATATCATGGCTGGCAATGGTCGCTTGATGGCCAGCCCGCCGAGATCGTCGACCGCGACAATTGGGGCGAGGCCCTGACCGATCGCGACGTGACGCTGACGCCGGTGAAGGTCGGCTTGTGGAGCGGCTGGGTGTTCATCACCATGGATCCGGACAGCGAGAGCCTCGAAGATTTTCTCGGTGAGGCCAAGGCGATCCTCGATCCGTTCGAGATCGGCGAGATGCGCTATATGTGGCGCAAGCGGATCATCATGCCCTGCAACTGGAAAACCGCGCAGGAAGCCTTTATGGAGGGCTATCATGTGCAGACCACCCACCGGCAGTTGCTCGCCTATCATGATGACCTCACCTATAGCCGGGCCTATGGCAATCACGCGATGTTCGGCTATGCGCCGACCGCGCTTTTCGGCCTGCCCAGCCCGCGCATCAGCGACCAGAGCGGTGATATCCGCAAAGGCCTCTATGAGTTCAACCGCGAAATCTGGGATACGCTGAAGGCCACCACGACGCAGGAAATGCTGGCCGCCGGGCAGAGGCTGATGGAATTGCCGGAGAGCGCGACCCCGTTCGAGGTGTTCGTCGCCTTTGCCCAGTTCCACCGGGAGGAAGCCGCGAAGAACGGCCGCCCCTTCCCACCGATCACGCCAGAGCAGCAGATGGCGGGCGGCACCGACTGGAATATCTTCCCCAATATGGTGTTCCTGCACCAGCCCACCAATTTGCTCGGCTATCGGTCGCGGCCCTATGGCGATGATCCCGACAAATGCATTTTCGAGGTCTATGCGCTGGAGCGCTACGCGCCCGGCGAACAACCGGACGCGACGATCGAGGATGGCGGCGAGGACTGGCGATCGGTCGACTGGGGGCTGATCCTCGAACAGGATTTCCAGAATATGGAGGAAGTGCAGAAGGGCATGAAGTCCTCCGCCTTCAAGGTCGCCCGGCCCAATCCGGTGCAGGAGGTGGAAATCAGCAATTTCCATCGCGTCTATCATCGTTTCGTCGGGGGGAATGACTGAATGGACGAGGGTAAATTTGACGAGGTTGCGGATTTCGTCATCGTCGGGTCGGGCGGCGGCTCGATGGCGGCGGCGCTCTATCTGAACTCGATCGGCAGGAAGCCGCTCATCCTCGAAAAGACGGATAAATTCGGCGGTTCCACCGCCATGTCCGGGGGGATCCTCTGGGTGCCCAATAATCACCTGCTGGCGCGTGACGGCATAGAGGACAGCCATGAGGCGGGGCGTGTCTACATGGATGCGACCGTGGGGAATGATGCCGGGCCGGGCGCGACGCCGGAGCGCAAGGAAGCCTATCTGCGCAACGGCCCGATCATGGTCAAATGGCTGGAGGAGCAGGGCATGAAATGGCTCCGCACCGAAGGCTGGGCCGATTATTATGACGATCGGCCCGGCGGCTGCACGCGCAGCCGTTCGGTCGGCGCGCCGATGCTGGATGCCCGCGATATGGGGCCGCTGTTCGACAAGCTGCGCCTTGGTCCGATGGTGATGCCGCTGCCCACGGACAAGGCGCGCGATATCACCCTTGCCACCCGCACGCCCAGGGGCATGTGGGAAGGCATCAAGCTATTGTGGCGCATGCGACAGGTGAAAAAGCGCGGCAAGCCCGTGCTGAGCTTTGGCGGCTCGCTTCAGGGACGGATGCTGATGCTGGCCGATCAGGCGGGCATCGACATGCGCGCCAATCACGGCATTGTCGACCTGATCGAAGAGGGCGGCCGCATTGTCGGCGTGGTCGTCGATCATCAGGGCAAGCAGCTGCGCATCGGCGCGCGCGATGGCGTCCTCATCAACGCGGGCGGCTTTTCCCGCAATGCGGAGATGCGCAAGAAATATGGGCCGCAGCCAAGCTCGGTCGAATGGACCAACGCCAATCCCGGCGACACCGGGGAAATGATCCAGCTTGCGGAGCAGCAGGGGGCCGCGCTCGACCTCATGGATCAGGCCTGGTGGGTGCCCGGCACGCTGCCGCCCGGCAACAGTCCCGGCCCCGCGCTGATGCACAATACCGATATTTCCAAGCCGCATTGCATCATCGTCAACCGGCAGGGCAGGCGCATCCTCAACGAAAGCGGCTCCTATATGGAAAATGGCCAGCGCATGTACCAGAATGAGGTGCCGGCCTATGTGATCCTGGATAGCCGCCATCGCAAACGTTACACCTGGGGCATTTATCCGCCCGGCAAGACGCCGAAGGAATGGCTCGACATCGGCTTTCTGAAAAAAGCCGATACGATCGAGGAATTGGCCCGGACCACCGGCATCGACCCGCAAGGCCTCAAGGCCGAGGTGGAGAAGTTCAACGGCTATTGCGAGACGGGCAGGGATCTCGACTTCAACCGGGGCGGGCGCGGCTATGACAATTGGTTCGGCGATCCGACCAACAAGCCCAATCCCAATCTCGGCAAGATCGAGAAGGGCCCTTTCTATGCGATGGAGATCGTGCCGGGCGATGTGGGAACATCGGGCGGTATCGTCACCGACGAATATGCGCGCGCGCTGCGTGCCGATGGATCGGTGATAGAGGGGCTTTATGCCACCGGCAATTCGACGGCTTCGGTGATGGGGCGCTGCTATCCGGCGGCAGGGGCGAGCATTGGCGCGTCGTTCGTCTTTGCGTGGATCGCCGCCCATCACGCCACGGGCGGCAATAGCTGAACGGGATGAAAAGGGGGCGGATAACTCCCCCCTTTCAGGACGCGGACGGCGTGGCCTTCGCCAATGCTTGCGCGCGCCACTGCGTCGCCGTCATGCCCATATGCTGGCGGAACATCGTGCGGAACAGGCGGCTGTCGGAATAGCCGACAAGCTGGGCGATGCGGTCGATCGAGCGGCCGGATTTCTCCAGCATGCGGATCGCCGCCTGCATGCGCAGATGCTGGACATAATCGCGCGGCGACATGCCGAGCGCCTTCTGAAAACGCCGGTTCAGCGTGGCGGGGCTGGTGGAAAGCGTATCGGCCAGCCCGGCGATATTCACCTGCCCGGCGAAATTCTGTTCCAGCCAGAGCTGCGCCTGCGCGACCAGCGCATCGGTGGCGATCATTTCCTGATCAACGCTGTCCAGCCCCATGATCGAACCGAGCCAGCGGGCGATGTCGGGGGAGAGGGTGCGCTCGATCACGCGGACAATCAGCGGCAGGTCGAAACCCAGGCCGATCGACACCAGCAAATGGCCATGGTCGACCAGCGCTCGCCTTTCCTCCAGCGGCTGGCGCGGAAAGGTGGCGCGCATCAGCGGCTTGAGCGCCCGCGCGACCGGAAGGGGAAGGGTGCCGGTCAACCCGGCGGCGGCGAGCAGCATCGCGGAGCCGCCGCTTGCGCCGATGATCGCGCCTTTCTCTGCTTGCCCCTGCAACCAGCCGAGCAACGGGCGGCTCTCCGCCAGCCTGTGCCGCAATGCCTCCGGCCCGCAGACGCGAAAGGCGGGCAGCCAGATGAAAGCGTGAGCGGCATGGGAATCGAGCGCGCCCTCGACGGCCAGTTGCATGCCATTGGCCATGCTTACCGGTCCGCCATCCTGAGAGAGGAGGCGCAGGCCCGTTTCCATGCGGACAGGATCGACCCCCGCGAAGATATGCTCCACCCGGTCGCGGGCCAGCAGGAAGCTGTCGGTCATCGCGCCGACGCTGCTGTGATAGGCGCCGGGCAGCGCGACAAGGGCGAAATCGGACATCGGGGAATCCTGCTTAAAATAATCCGATAAATGCAGGAAATTATCCTGTCAATTTGCCGCCGACCTGATCGATAGTCAGGCTCGATAGAAGGATGGCGCTGGGGCTTTGTCCAGCGCTGGTGGAGCAAGCCTCGCCGCGCGAAAAAGCCGTCCCTTGTTGCTGGAGAGAGATATGCCCGAACCCCATCGCCATTATGACCGGTTGCGCGGCAAGGTCGCCATCGTGACCGGCGCGGGCGCGGAAGGGGAGGATATTGGCATTGGGCGCGCGATCGCCCTGCTGCTGGCCCGCGAGGGGGCGAGGCTGGTCTGCGCCGATCTCGACCCGGAGCGCGCGGAGGCGACGGCGGCCCAGATCATCGCGGAGGGCGGAGAAGCCATTGCCTGCGCGGGAAATGTCGCCGAGGCTGATGATTGCGCGGCGCTGGTCGCGGTGGCGGTCGAGCGCTTCGGGCGGCTCGATATTCTTGTCAACAATGTCGGCATCTCGACCCCGGCGACCCTCGAAAATATGACGCTGGAGCTGTGGAACCGGACGCTGGCCACCAACCTCACCAGCGCGATGCTGATGAGCAGATATGCAGTGACGGAAATGGCGCGCGGGGGTGGCGGAGCGATCGTCAATATCTCCTCGCTCGCGGGTATGCGGGCGATGGGCGCAATCGCCTATGGGCCGTCCAAGGCGGCGATGGCGCAGCTCTCGCGGGAGATCGGCGTCCTGCATGGGCGGCAGGGCATCCGGGCCAACACCGTGGCGCCGGGGCATGTGATGACCCCCCATGCAATGAGCAAGATTCCCGCCGACATGCGCGAGGCGCGCCGCAAGGTCAGCCCGCTCGGCGTCGAGGGTGACGCTTGGGACATCGCGCAGGCGGTGCTCTTCCTCGCCAGCGATGAGTCGCGTTTCATCAATGGTGTCGAACTGGCGGTGGACGGCGGCGTTATCGGGATCGGGCCGCTGGCGGGTCATGCCTTCGTCATGGGCGAATGAAGGGGAAATCCCGCCTTCCCCTCCCTGAACCAGAACGGAACATATCATATAGATGATCACTCGGGCCGGGCACGGGCGGGTCGTTGAGAAAATCCCGAATGCGGGCATCCTCCCCACGATAAACAAGAACGCCGTGAACCAATCCGGCACGCCGGCACGGCACAATAGGGAGGGTGACCATGTTGCGATATGGATCTGTGTTATTGGCGGTGACAACCCTGCTGGCGCAGGCAGGCGCCTGGGCGCAGGAAGTGCAGCCGGAGCCTCGGCCAGAACCCCGGCTGGCGCCGGGGGCGGTCGACGGACAGGCGATCGTCGTGACGGCGCGAAGGCGCGAGGAAGCCTTGCAGGATGTTCCCATTTCCATCACCGCCGTCAGCGGCGAAGCGCTGACGCAGAGCGGGATATCCGATGCGCTCGGGTTCCAGAGCCGCATTCCCTCGCTCAGCCTCGCCAATCAGGGGACGACCCGTAACGAACTGGGTTTTGCCATTCGCGGCCAGCGCACGCAGGAATCCCAGTTGCTGACCGATCCGCCGGTCGGCACCTATTTCGCCGAAGTGGTGCAGGCGCGCAGCGTCGGCTTCGCCAATGCGCTCTACGATCTTCAGTCGGTGCAGGTGCTGAAGGGTGTGCAGGGCACGCTTTTCGGCCGTAACATGACCGGCGGCGCGGTGCTGATCGAACCCAATCGTCCGGCCGACATATTGGAAGGCGAAATCCGGGGGCAGATCGGCAACTACAAGATGCGCGATCTCTATGGGATGATCAATATTCCGGTTACGCAAGGCGTCGCCCTTCGGGTCGCGGGCAAGACGCGGGAACGGAAGGGTTTCACCACGGACGTGCTGACCGGGCGCGATTATGACGATCAGAATTATGACAGCTTCCGCGCCTCGCTGAAGCTCAACCCGACGGACTGGATCGAGTCCAACACCATTTTCGATTATATCCGCACCCGCGAACATGGAACGGCCCTCATCGGTACGGCGGCCGATCCCAATTCGCAGGCGCTGGGCGCCTATGCGGTGCTGGCTTCCTATGGATATTCCGTATCGGACCCGGTGGCGCAATTCGCCGAGCAGCAGAGCCGCGGCCGCTATAAATTCGCATCGGGCGCGGGGACGGGCGGGCCGCTCGACGCTTATGGCACGCAACCTTATGAACGGCTGAAGAATTACGGGATCACCAATCGCACCACGATGGATCTGGGGGCGATCACGCTCAAGAATATTTTCGGCTATCGCAAGCTGATCTTCGATCAGATCATGGATCTGGACGGCGTGCCCGCCTATCTCATCACCTCCAACCGCTATCGCAATATCGAGCAATATAGCGAAGAGTTTCAGGGGCAGGGCAAGGCGCTTGGCGACAAGCTCGATTATATCCTCGGCGTCTATTATTTCATCGAAAAGGGCAGGGACGGATCGACCTCCAGCCAGTTCCCGGAACTGGCGATCATCTCCTCCGGTCTGCCGCTGACGACGCCTGCGGCGACTTTCCTCAATTCCTATGCGGGCAGCGGCCGGGCGAAAACCTATGCCGCCTATGCGGCGGGCACCTACTCCATCACCGACGCCTTCAAGCTGTCGGCGGGCCTCCGCTATACGGTGGACAAGCGCAATGCGACGGTGGTGGCAAGCTATCCCAATCTGGGCCTCTGCTTCTTCCGGCTGGAGGATGGCACTACGCCCTCGCTCGCCGATTGCGGGCAGAGCAACAGCAAGAAATGGGATGCGATCACCTGGGACGTGACGCTGCAATATGAACCGAGCGACGCGCTGACCACCTATATTTCGACGCGCAGGGGATTCCGGGCAGGCGGCTTCTCGCTGCGCGCGGCATCGGCCGAGGAGTTGCAGCCCTTCAACCCCGAGACGGTGCAGGAATATGAGGTCGGCCTCAAGACCCGCAACGGGCTGGGCCGCGCGACGCTCACCAGCAGCCTCGCGATCTTCTATCAGGATTACAAGAACGTCCAGAAGCAGACCTCGGCGATCGACAGCTCCGGCAATGTCAACACCATCATCACCAACACCGCGCGGCAGCGCAATTATGGCGGGGAGCTGGAACTGGGGCTGATAGCGGGCGAGCTCAACGTCAATGCCTTCTATTCCTATGTCGGAGTCGACATCACCAAGGGGCGGCAGCCGGGTGAGTTCGAACTGGTCGGATCGCCGCATCACCAGCTGGGCGCGAATATCGCCTATAGCCGGTTGCTGCCGGGCGATGCCGGTGCGGTGTCGGTGAACCTCAACGCCACCTATCGCAGCGCGCAATATCTCGACAAGAATGACGTGCAGTCCCGCCAGCCCGGTTATGAACTGGTCAACCTGCGCGCGGGTTGGGACAATGTGATGGGCACGGGACTGGGGGCGGCTCTCTTCGTCAACAACCTGACCAAGAGCTATTATCGCATCGGGGTGATCGGCATCTATAACGAAGCCGGTTATATTTCGAGCGTCTATGGCGAACCGCGCACCTACGGGATGGAACTATCCTATAAATTCTGAGCGAACAGGCTCTCGTCTTTCGATACCGCATTTTCCGGGCCGTTGACCGTAAACGGTCAAGTTGAAAATGCTCTAAAAATCGGGCCGGGGGGCGATTGGTCGCCCCCCGGCCTTTTACCGGGGCGCGAAGGGCAATGCCCCCCCCCCGCTCGATCATCCCGCGGCTCGATCACGGAGCTGATATATCCTATTCCGTGGTTTCGCTTCGCGACACGGGGCGCTATCGCCCGGACCATGAGCAACGATGGGCAGGGTGGGCAAACGGGGAATGCCCGGGGTGCATTATGGATGCTGGCCTCCGGTCTTGCCTATTCCATAGCCATGGCTCTGGTGAAGCTGTTGGGGGACAGCTATTCGTCCGCCACGCAGAATATGGTGCGGCAGATGATGGGTTTCGTCGTGCTGCTGCCTTTCATTCTGCGCAGCCCGGCCCTTGCCTTCACGCTGAAGCGGCCATCGATCATGATCTTCCGCTGCGCCGCGACCAGCCTGTCGATCATATTGGCGTTCAACAGTTTTCACGCGCTGGGTCTGGCCGAGGCCAACGCGCTGTCTTTCACCCGCGCGCTGTTCCTTGTGCCGCTCGCCGCGCTGCTGCTGGGGGAGGCGATCGACAGGCACAAGATACTGGCTACGCTGGCGGGCTTTGGCGGCGTGCTGGTCATATTGGCGCCCTGGTCGGCGCAGGCCTTGCCCTTCTGGCCCGCCGCGCAAGGACTGCTCGCCGCGCTGCTGGTGTCCTGGTCGATCATCAGCGTGAAGTCGATGACCCGCGACCATAGCCACCTTGCCCTGCTCACCTGGTCGACGATGCTGGGGGCGCTGTTCACCGCGCCCTTCGCGCTGATGGATTGGCGCACGCCGACGCCGGGGGATGCCGCGTTGCTCGGCGTGATGGGGTTGCTCGGGGTGGTGACGCAGGCCTGCTATATTCGCGGCATGGCTCTGGGCGAGGCGAGCCTGATGGCGCCGCTCGACTATGTTCGCACCTTCTTCACCACGCTGCTGGGCTATGCGATGTTCAATGAGCTGCCGAGCGCCAACAGCTATGTGGGCGTGGCGATCATCATCGCGACCGCCCTTTATGTGACATTGCACGGCCGCCGCCGTGATCTGGCAAGGGCGCTGGAGCAGGAATAAGCCTATCCTCTTTCCACGTCGGGGCCGAAATCCGCCGATCCCTCTGCCGTCCAGGGAAAGAAACGGAAATAGCGCGCGCCTGCTTCCGCCTGATCATGCACGATCATGGGCGCGCTTTCATCGAGCAGCGCGTCGATCCGCCGGCCGACCTCTTCGGCGTCCAGTTGCGGGTCGAAAATCTCCCCGGCCTCTGCAAAGACCAGCCGCGCCAGACGACCGCCCCCGGTCGCGAGGATGTGGCCAGATTGCGTGCAGTCGCGACTGAGAAACCAGCTCATCGCGGCGGCCACCTGCCCGGGCCGCAAATGGGTGCGGAACCAATGCACGGTGGCGGCGTCGGGTATCTGCTCGATCATGCGGGAATAGGCGGTCGGCATCACCGCATTGACGAGGATGCCGAGCGGCCGCCCCTCGATCGCCGCGTCTAGCGTCAGGCCCAGCATCCCTGCCTTGGCAGCCGCATAGGCCGCATTGCCGCCCACGCCGAGCGCCCCGTTCGAACTGATGTTGAGGATGCGGCCATAGCGCTGGTCCGCCATATGCGGCCAGACCGCGCGCATCAGATGATGGCCGCCGATCAGATTGGTCGCATAATGGCGCTCTATCGCCTCATCATCATGGGAGGCGAAGGGGCCGGGCAGCGCCGTGCCTGCATTATTGACCAGAATGTCTATCCGCCCGAAAGCCGCGAGCGCGGTGGTGAGGATCGCGCGGGCGCTTGCCGCCGTGCCGACCGGCTCGCCGCTCGCGACGGCCTGCCCACCCATGGCCAGGATTTCTGCGACAACGGCGTTTGCCGGGCCGGGGGTGCCGTCCTGTTCGCCCGCGACGCCGCCCCCATAATCATTGACGATGACCCGCGCGCCGCGACGCGCCAGTTCGAGTGCATAGGTCCGCCCCATGCCGCCGCCTGCACCGGTGACGATGGCGACCTGTCCGCTGAAGTCGATGTTCATGATCCGGCCTTTGCGATTTCGGGCAGAATTTCCGCGCCGGAGGCGAAGGAGCTGGTCCATTCGGGCCGGGCGTCGAGGCTACGCATCACCCTGTCGATCGGCCCTTCAGAAAGAGAATGAACCGCGCCTTCGATGATCTGCACGCGGCGGACATGGCCCGCACCGGTATGATAGAGGCCGCCTGAGCTGTGACAGAGAGAGCTGCACAACCATGCCACCACCGGCGCGACATGATCGGGGGAGGCATAGTCCGCCCATCGAGGGTCGAAGCTGCCCGCCGACAGCGGCGTATAGGCGGCGGGGCAGACCATATTGATGCGGATGTCCTTGCCGGTCGGCACATCGAGGGCGAGGCTGCGCGCGAGGCCCACCATCGCGCCCTTCGACGCGCCATAATCTGCCGATTGCATCTGCCCCCACAGACCCGCGCTGGAGCCGGTCAGCACGATGCGGCCATAGCCGCGCGCGACCATTCCCGGCCATAGCGCCTTCAATCCCACCAGCGTGCCCCAGAGATTGACATCCAGCAAGGCTCGCATTTCCTCCAGCGTCACGCTCGCGAAATCGCGCCAGTGCTGGATGCCCGCATTGCTGATGAAGATATCTGCCCCGCCGAAATGACGGTCGGCAAGGGCCGCCATTTCGGCTGCCGCCTCGACGCTCTCCACCGGGCCGTCATGCGCGACGGCGCGTCCTCCGGCGGCGACAATCTCCTCCACCACCGCCTGCGCCGGGGAACTGCCGTTCGCGGCGCGCCGGTTGCTGGCGACGATCGCGCAGCCCCGGGCGGCCAGATGCAGCGCATAGGCGCGGCCCAGCCCCTTGGCCGCGCCGGTGATGATCGCTGTGCGGCCGGAGAAATCGGGAAGGCGCGGCGCTGCCTCCTCCGTCACAACATCACCAGCCCGCCATCGACGTTGATCGTCTGGCCGCTCACATATTGGCTGTCGTCGCTGGCCAGGAACAGCAGCGCCCGCCCGATGTCCGCCTCGCAATCGCCGAAATAGCCGAGCGCAATATCCTTGCGATACATCTCCGCTTCCTCGGGGTGGCTGCCCAGATATTCGGCGGCGATCGGACTGAGCGCGGCCGGGCACACCACGTTGACGCGTATCCCATATTTGCCGAGTTCGCGCGCGGCGGTGCGCGAAAGGCCGCGAATGCCCTCCTTCGTGGCGGCATAGGCGGCAAAGCCGAGACCGCCGAAAATCCCCTCGCGTGATCCGAAATTGATGATGGAGCCGCCCTTGTCGCGCATATGGGGCAGCACCGCCTGCATATGCTGGAAGGTGCCATAAAGACCGGAGCGGAGCGTCAGGTCGAACAGGGCGTCGTCATGATCCTCGAAGGGGGTGCCGGGGCGGGAGGTCTGGGCATTGTTGACGAGGATGTCGATGCCGCCAAAGCGTTCCACGGCCCTGCTCGCGGCCTTTTCCGCGTCAGCGCGCTCGCCCGCCGTGCCGACCACCCAGTCGGCCTCGCCCCCTTCGGCGCGGATCGCTTCCGTCACGGCGATCAGCTTGTCCTGCGTGCGCCCGGTGATGAGGACCCTTGCGCCCTCGCGCGCAAAGACGCGGGCGACGCCCTCGCCGATGCCCTGTCCGCCGCCGGTGATGATCGCGGTCTTTCCAGCCAGCCTGCCTGTCATAAGTCTCTCCCTCATCCTTGTTTCGCGCTGTCCGCTTCTGCCCGCTGCGGGGCATGGGCGCCGACAGATGCCATGATTTCCTCCATGGTCGGGTTGCGGCGCAGCGTCAGGCCGCCGGTGACATGGAAGGTCTCGCCGGTCATGAAGCATTCGTCGCTCGCCATGAACAGGGCGGCGTTGGCGATATCCTCCACCGTGCCGATGCGGCCGAGCGGATATTCGCGGGCATAGGCTTCCGCCATGCCGGGCACCTCATAATCGCCGAGCATCGGCGTGATGGTAAGGCCGGGGGACAGAATATTGGCGCGTATCCCGGCCTTGCCATAGGCATAGGCGACATAGCGGGTCATGTGATTGAGGCCCGCCTTCGCGCCCATATAGCTGCAATGATTATCCGACATGATATCGGCGACCGCCGAGGAGATGGTGATGATGGAGCCGCCGGGCGCGCCTTCTCGCGGCTGCTGCATCGCACCGACCATCGCTTGCAGGAAGAAAAGCCCCCCCTTGAAGATGACGGAGAGCATGGAGTCGATCTGCTCTTCCGTTTCCTCCTCAAAGGGCGCGAGCGAGCCGATCGCGGCCGCGTTGATCGCGATATCGACACCGCCGTGCCGGGCGATCACCGCCTTGCCCAACGCCTCTATCTCCGCCCTGCGGGTGATGTCGCAGGGGATGGCGTCCGCGCCGGTTTCCGCCGCAAAGCTATCAAGGCCGTCGCGATTGCGCCCCGAAACGACCACCCGCGCGCCTTCGGCCAGAAAGCGCAAGGCAATGGCCTGCCCCATATTGCCCCGACGCGTCGCGCCCATGATGATGGCGGTCTTGCCGTCCAATCGGCCCATATTCTGCTCCCTCGGCTATCCTCTTTTGCCCAAGGGTTTCAGAGCCGGGATGAGGAAGCAATGCTTCCGGCGCCTTTTGCCCGCGTTCGGGGAAAGCAACATGTTTGTGATGCTTCGCGGGCCGGACTGGCGCCCTTGTCCTTCCTCGGGGAAACAGGGCGGCCCGGTCTGCGGGAAGCGGGCCGCTATATCCTGTAGGGAGAGCGGATGAAGACTGTCGTCCTGTTGCATAGCCCCGACCCGGCATTCGTCGAGGGCCTGCCGGCTTTGTTGCGGCACCGGCCATGGGCGACGGAGGCATCGCGGATCGTCGTGCATCTTCCCCTTCCGTCCGTTCCCGCGTCGGAAGAGGAAAGCGCCTGCGCGCCTTGCGACGCCGTGATCGAAATCTGGTCCTCCGAAGCCGTTCACCCCTTTATCGCGACGGATGCGGCGCTGGCAGGGGCATGGCTCGATATCCGTGGTTCCGAGGAGATCATCGGCAAGGCGGGCGAAGGGATGCCGCCGCCGGGCGTTACCCCCGGCCTTTCCCAATTATCCTTCATCGAGGCGATCGCCGATCTGCCCCGATCCGAAGTGGAGCGGCACTGGTCGGAGCATATTCCCCTGGCCGATGCCATCCATATCGGCATGAACCGTTATGTTCAGGATCGCTTTTCTCCCGCCGAGAGCGCGAATGCGCGCTGGTTCGGCATGGCCCATCTGCATTTCCCCGATGAGCGGGCGCTGACGGAAGGGCTTTTCCGCCGCCCGGAGGATATCGCGCTGATCACCACCGACGTCGCGGAATTTGTGGCGGAGCATGCGACGATGACCGTGATCGAACATGTCGTGAAGGGATGAAGGAGCCGGCAGCGCCAGACGCGTGCAGGGCATAAAGGATGTTAAGGGAGAGAGATATGACCGATATCCGTTTCGACGGCCGCGTCGCCATCATCACCGGTGCGGGTAATGGCTTGGGCCGGGACTATGCGCTCGAACTGGCGCGTCGCGGCGCGAGGGTCGTCGTCAACGATCTGGGCGGCAGCGGGTCTGGGCAGGGCGCCTCGCGCAACGCCGCCGATCTGGTCGTGGAGCAGATCTGCGACGAGGGCGGACAGGCCGTCGCCGATTATAACAGCGTGGCCACCCGCGCAGGCGGGGCTGGCATCGTCCAGACCGCGCTGGATGCCTTCGGCAAGCTGGATATCTGCATCAATAATGCCGGATTTCTGCGCAATAATCGCTTTGAGGACCTGAACGATGCGGAGATCGACGCGATCATCGACGTGCATCTGAAAGGCGCCTTCTACGTTGCCCAGCCCGCCTATCGGGCGATGCGGCGCAATGGCTATGGCCGCTTTCTTTTCACCGGCTCCGCTTCCGCGATGTTCGGCCATGCCTGGCAGGCCAATTATGCGGCGGCCAAGGGCGGATTGATGGGGCTGAGCCATGTCGTCGCTATAGAAGGCTCCGCCTATGGCATCACGTCGAACCTGCTGCTGCCGACCGCCCAGTCCCGGCTGGCGGAGGAGATGAATGACGGCTTCATGGAAATCCCGGCCTTTGCAGAGGCGGTGGCGAAGGCCGATTATGCCGCCAGCGCGGATCGCGTCACGGTGCCCTTCAACACTCCGCTTGCCGTCTATCTGGTGAGCGAAGCCTGCACCGCGACCCATGGCCTCTACAGCGCCAATAGCGGCCGTTATGCGCGGGTGCGCATCTGCGCGGCGGACGGCTGGGTCGCGCCGATGGGGGCGACACCGCCCAAGGTAGAGGACATCGCCGCCCATTTCGACGAGATTGGCGACCCGGGCCATTATCATGAGCCGATGACCGTTTATGACGAGTTCACCGCCGTGGCGGACGCCGCGCGCCGCCAGCAGCGAATTTGACTCTTTCGATCTGGATCATAATTCAGGAAGAAGGAACGAAAGGCCATGATGGCAGGCGTTGAGAATTATTTCCTTTCCTCCACCAACCCTATTGCCACCGTCGACCAGCGCGATCTGGAGCGGCGGGCCATCCGCCTTTTCGCCCGGCCCGATGTGCAGCAGGCCTGCGCCCGCGCCGCAGCGATGTGGCGGCGAGTGTCCGATCGCCTGATGCCTGCGGACCAGATGGCGATGTTCGACGCGGCGGTGGCGGATTATTGCTTCAAGTCGGTGCTGGTCGCGACCAACAGCGATGCCGATCATCCCCGTGTCCTGCGGGTTTATGCCGAAGGCGCGCAGTGGATGGGGCATGACATGCCCGGCGCGAAGTGGGGTGGTGACAACCCCAATAACGCCTATCGCATCATCCCCGTGTCCGCGACCGCGCGCTATGAACTGAAAGGCCAGCGGCAGCGCGATCCTTCCACCTATGTCACCTATCAGATCGTCGGCAACAGCAGTACCTCGCAAACGCTGGCCTCGCTGGAGCAGCGCGAGGTGGAGATCGCGACGGATGGCAACTATATGATCACGCTCGACGCTCGCCCGGCAGAGGGGCGGCGCAATCATCTGACCGTGCCGGAAGGGGCGCTTTATCTCTTCATTCGCGATTCCATGGGTGATTGGGAAAGGCAGGCGCCCGACGCCTTGCATATCCGCCGCCTCGATCCGCCATCGCGCGCTCCTCTGAAGGATGAGGAACTCGCCGATGCGGCTATCCGCAATATCCTTTCTGACGTCTATTATGCCTATTATGCGTCGCGCCTGTTCTTCAACGGACCGCAGATGATGACGCCGCCCGAGGGCGCGGGATCGGTGGGGGGACTTGTCACCCAGCAGGGCAGCCTTGGCCATTTCACGCTGGGGGAAGACGAAGCGGTCATCATCACCGCCACCGGCGCGGGCGCGGCCTATCGCGATATCGTGCTGCATGATCTGTGGTTGCGCAGCCTGCCCAATCGCGACCGGCAGATCAGCCTCACCAATGCGCAGATGGCGGCCGACGCTGATGGGCGTTTCACCTATGTCATCGCGCGGCGTGACCCCGGCGTGCATAATTGGCTGGATATGTGCGGATTGCAGGATGTGCTGGTGCTGCATCGCTGGCAGGGCCTTCCCGATGGCGGAGAGGAGCACCCGCTGATCGAAAGCCGCAAGGTCGGGCTGGCCGATCTGCCGGATGCCCTGCCGGCTGGCGTGGTTCGTATCACGCCCGAAGGCCGGGCCAGGCAGATCGCGCGGCGGCAGGCGGGTTATGACCGGCGTTTCGCCGTTGATGAGGGGCACGCATGAGGGCGATCGTCATCACCGGCCATGGGGATGCCTCGGTTCTGGCATCGGTGGACCTGCCGCTTCCCACGCTCCAGCCGGGCGAGGTTCTCGTCCGCATTCGGGCCGCCGCCGTCAATCCGGCGGACGTCAAATGGCGGGCGGGCATGTTCGCTTCTTTCGCACCGGTCTCCTTTCCTCATATGTTGGGCTATGACATTGCCGGAGAGGTAATCGAGGGCCAGAGCGAAGAGCAGGGGTTCGCTCCGGGCGCGCGAGTGTTCGGGATGCTCGATCCGTTCCGCAAGGGCGGCTATGCTGAATATGCCGCCATTCCCGCCGATCATCTCTCGCTCATCCCGCACGGTCTCGATTATCCGACGGCTGCGGCGCTGCCGACGGCGGGCCTGACCGGCCTTCAACTGGTGCAGGCCTTGGCGATTGAACCGGGGCAATGCGTGCTGCTGACCGGCGCGCTTGGTTCGGTCGGCCGCTTTGCGCTCCATGCCCTGAAGGCGGGGCATGCGCGGGTGTTCGCGGCGGTGCGCGCGTCCCATCGCGATCAGGCGCTGCATCTGGGGGCGGAGGAGGCGTTGGCGCTGGGCGGGGAGGATTGGTCCGGCCCGGCCTTCGATCATGTCATCGATACGGTGGGCGGGGCAGCGGTCGCCCGGCTCTGCCGTCATGTGCGCCCCGGCGGACGGATACTGACCGCCGCCGCCACGCCGATCCCGGCCGAGGACCTGTCCACCGTGCCCGAATTTTTCTCCGTGCGCCCGGATGGCGGGCAATGCGCGCGGCTGGCCGCGATCGTGGAGGCAGGAGAGGTGGCGGTGCCGATCGCGCATCGACTGCCGCTGAGCGAGGCCGCCAGGGCGCATCATCTGGTAGAGCGCGGCGGTCTTGGCGGGAAGGTCGTGCTGATTCCCTGATCGGCGGGCGTTCGCATCGCGGGGCCGCTGCTGCGTTGTGCTCTGCGCGGGCGGAGGTCCGGTGGAAATGCAGGCACCATGGATGTGATCTTTGCGCGGAAGCGCTCGTTCGCCATTGGATTTACCTTCCCCCTCCGGCGCGGGGATTGCACATTGACCGAAGCTTCGAGCAGGAGAGATGCGATGCGGGATATGGGGCAAGAGGCGGGAGAGTCCTGCCCGTTCGAGTTTAATTTCGACGCCGCCAGCTTCAAGGTGGGAGATGTGGTGAGCTATCGCGTGACCGGCATGGACGACTGGCCCTTCGTCGGCACGCTGGTCGAAGTTCATGACGATCATGTGATCATCAACATCGACCCCCAGAACCCCGCCAGCACCGTGCGCGGAACAAGGGAAAGCCGCCCCGTCGTCGACGCGGCGAGCGTCCTTTGAGCGGCGCGAAGCGGAATGCCGGGCAGGGGCGGAATTAGGTCAGGCCTTAATTTGTTGCGTCTTGGCTCTCCTCCCGCACCGGGATTATCCCGGAAGAAAGATAGTTGGAGGAGAGAGAGCCATGGGCCTCGTCGTGCGTTTTCCGAAATTCGATTATACGGATTTCGAATTTTACTGGTCGCATAATATGGCGTTCAGTCAGGACCGGAACGCCACCGCGATCATTCCTTCGCCGGTCGAGCCATGGCTGATCAAGCTGTTGCAGGAGGCGATGCCGCTGCTGCCCGCCCGATATGAGGGGCTGCGCAAGGACACGAAGGATTTCATCGCGCAGGAATCCCAGCATTTCCGGCAGCATCGCATCTTCAACCGGCTGATGGTGGATTCCGGCTTCCCGCGCCTTGCCGAGATGGAGGCGGGGCTTGCCGCCGATCTGGAAGAATTTTCCCGAACCCGATCGCTGAAATGGCGGCTTGCCTATGCCGATGGTTTTGAATCGCTCGGCGCGGTTTCCGGCCATTTATGGTTCGAAAAGAGCGATGAGATGATCGGCGGCCTCGACAATGCGGCGATCCGTTTGTGGAAATGGCATATGGCGGAGGAATTCGAGCATCGCGAAATCTGTTTCCAGTTCTTCAAGGCGATCTATTGCCAGGGTTTCTGGAACCGGATCGTCAATGGCTATTTCTTCCGCATCTATGGCCTGCTGTTCGCCATCAGGCATTTGCGCGGATTTTCCAGCAAGGCGGTCGCCTATATGCGAGAGATCGAAACGGAACGCATGACGCCTGAGCAGAAGGCCCGGTTGAAGAAGGACATAAAGGCGTTCAACAAGTTCAACCGACGCGTCTTTCTGGGTCCGCTGCTCGCCAATCTGCTGCCATGGTATGATCCCGGCAAAAAGCGTGTTCCGCGCGGGCTGTTCGATTATCTCCGCAATTTCGAGAAAGACGGCCCCTGGTCTGCCCAATCTGTCCGGCAATCGGCCTGAGAGAGGCGATGGTTGCGCTGATCTCCGGGGCGACGGGAACGCAGGGCATGGCCGTGGCGCTGGCGCTGAAAGAGCAGGGGCGGGCGGTGCGCGGGCTGGTGCGGGATGCCGCCTCTCCGCTTGCGGCTGTGCTGGAGCGGGCCGGGGCGGAATTGCGCCGCGCCGCCTTCGAGGATGAGGCCTCCCTCCTGACGGCGATGGAGGGCGTCACCGCGCTATTTTCGGTACAGCCCGCCCCGCAGGCCGATCGCGACAGCGAACGCCGGCAGGCGCGCGCGTTAATAGGGGCCGCCCGGGCGGCCGGGGTCGGCCAGATCGTCCATAGTTCCGTGTCCAACACCGGCTCTTTTGCAGCGATGGCCGGTTGGGAGCAAGGGCGCTGGGAGCGCAATTATTGGGAAAGCAAGCGCGACGTGGAGGAAATGGTGCGGCAGGCGGGCTTCCCTTGCTGGACCATCCTGCGCCCCGCTTTCATGATGGATAATTTCATCCGGCCCAAATCGGACTGGATGTTTCCCGACCTTGCACGGGGAGAGATTCTGACCGCTATCGCCCCCGATACCCGCATGGTCCTGATCGCGGCGGAGGATATCGGCCATATGGCGGCGGCCGCGCTGGCAAAGCCGGATCGCTTTCACGAGCGGACCATTGAACTGGCAGGCGACCAGCTGACGCTGCCGGAGATTGCCGCCATCCTGACGGATGTGCGGGGGGAGGCCATCACCGCCCGGACGCTGGAACCTGACGAACTGATCGCGCGTGGCCAATCGCCGGGCTGGGTGGAAAGCCAGCAATGGATGAATGCCGTCAACTATCCCGCGCGACCCGAAGAGATGGAGGCGCTGGGCCTTGTGCCCACCCGGTTCCGGCCATGGGCGCAGAAGCATCCATGGTAGAAGCGCGCGCCATGGGGGTGGCCATGGCATTGGTGCGACAAATTCTCCCATCGGCTGGCGCTGAACGCCCATAATGACACTTTACCCGGATATAAGAGCGGTAAAGTGTCATTGCGGCGCGGGCGTGGGCGCGGGTGAAGGTGAAGACAGGCCTGTTTCTCCTGTTGTCAGGTGGAGGAAGCATAGGCCGCGCGGCAGGGAGAGTCTGCGCGCGCCATCGGGTAAAGTGTCATGTGCGGAAAATCGACATAGGGTGGATTTTAGGGGATTCACAGCGAGTCGAGATTTGCTAGATTCCCCATATGTTCCATCAGGCCGACCTTTTCGAGCAGACGCGCTCCTCCTCCTCTTCCTCCTCCCCGTTGACCGGGGCGCCACTCGATATGGCGGGGTTGATCGAGAAGATTTCCGCCGTATCCACCCGCCCGCGCTATGCATTCATGGTGCTGACGCTGATCGCCAAGGCGGCGGGCGCGAGCGGGCAGGTCGGCCCCTATGTGGCGGAAGGGCGGGATCAGGTGCCGGTGCGCGACTGGCTGAGCGAGGCGCTGATCCCGTTGGCGCAGCGGGACCGCCGCCGTCATGCGGTGATCAAGGCGGTGCAGGCGGAACTCGCTGCGAGCGGCGAATTGCCGCAGGACAGCGCCCTTGCCGGGGAACGGATCGATCAGGAAGTGCGGGCGCGCATCCGGCGGTCGGCGCGCTGCAATATCAGCCGCGCGGTGTCCGATCTGGTGAAAGCGGGGCTGCTGCGCCGCCATTATCAGGGCTATCGCGTCGATCATCATAATCGCGGCGCCCAGCGGCAGGCGGTCTATACGCTGGCCGCCGGGGTGCGCACCGCCCTGCCGCATTGACGGCTGCCATGGTTCAGGCCTCTCCCAAATCCGCGAGATAGGCATCCAGCGCCGCTTCCGTTTCGGGCGGGAGATGGAGGCCCAGCCGGGAACGCCGGAACACTATGTCGCGGCCGGTGCGCGCCCATTCCTGCCGGGCGAGATAATCGACCTCCGCCTGATAGAGGTCGCCGCCGAAAGGCCGCCCGAGTGCGCTGATATCCTGCGCTGCCCCCAGAATGCGGCGGGCGCGCGTGCCGTAGCTGCGGGCGAGGCGGGCGATCAGCGTGGCAGGAAGGGCGGGGAAGGTTCGCGCCAGTTCCGCGGTGAAGCGGTCGCAATCCCCATCCGCCATGTCCCCGCCGGGCAGGGGCCTGCTTGCCGTCCATGGATCGCCAAGCGAGGGCAGGAAGGGCGCTAGTTTCTCCAGCGCATGTTCGGCCAGACGGCGATAGGTGGTGATCTTGCCGCCGAAAATGGAAAGCATCGGCGCGCGCCCTTCGCCCGCGTCGATATCCAGCACATAGTCGCGTGTCACGGCCGAAGCGGAACGGGCATGATCGTCATGAAGCGGACGAATGCCCGCATAGCTCCAGACGATCTCATGTTCGTCCGGCATATGTTTGAAATACCGCCCGATACTGTCGAGCAGATAGCGGGTTTCCTCCGCCGATATGGTGGCCGGGCCGGGCGGGGCGTCCCAGGGCAGGTCGGTGGTGCCGACAAGGCTGTAATCCCCTTCATAGGGCAGCACGAACACCACGCGCCGGTCCGGGTTCTGGAGCAGGAAGCCATGCTCGCCTTCATATAGGCGAGGCACCACGATATGGCTGCCCTTGACCAGCCGCACGCGCTGTGTGCTGCGGCTGCCGGTCGCGCGGGCGAGGATATCGGCCACCCAGGGGCCTGCCGCGTTGACGAGGACGCGCGCCTGCACCGTGCGGGCCTCCCCCTTCTCCTCGATCGTCGCGGTCCAGAGGTCGCCTTCTCGCGTGGCGGAAAGGAAGCGGGTGCGGGGGAGGATATGGGCGCCATGCTCGCGCGCATCCATCGCGTTGAGCACCACAAGCCGGCTATCCTCGACCCGGCAGTCGGAATAGACGAAGGCTTTGATCGGCCCCGCTTTCAGCCCTTCGCCCCATAAGTCCCGATCGAGCCGGGCGATGGTGCGGGTTGCGGGCAATGCCTTGCGCCCGCCCAGATGATCGTAGAGGAAGAGGCCGAGCCGGACCAGCCAGGCGGGGCGGGGGCTGTTGATCTGCGGCAGGACGAAGGAAATCGGCCGGATGATATGGGGTGCGATCGCCAGCAGGCGCTCCCGCTCGATCAGCGCCTCGCGCACCAGCCGGAACTCGCCATATTCGAGATAGCGCAGCCCGCCATGGATGAGCTTGCTGCTCGCCGAGGAGGTATGCTGGGCAAGGTCCTCCTGCTCGACCAGCAGCACGGAAAGCCCCCTGCCGCTCGCGTCACGGGCGATCCCCGCGCCGTTGATCCCGCCACCGACGATCAGCAGGTCATGGACCTGCCCGGCCGATCGGGGGGAGGAAGCGGAGGAATATGCGCGAACCTGCATTGCCGACCCCTATCAGAATCCACTAGCCTGTTCGAGTCAGCCGACCAACGAAACTGCAACAGCGAAACATGGTGCCATGACGTCCTATATCCTCGCCATCGACCAGGGCACCACCTCGACCCGCGCCATCCTCTTCGATGCGATGGGCCAGCCGCTCTCGACCGCGCAGCGCGAGTTTGCGCAACATTATCCCCATGATGGCTGGGTGGAACATGATGTGGAGGATATCTGGCGCGACGTGTGCGCGACGATGGCCGAGGCGATCGGGCAGGCGGGCGTCCCACCATCGCGGATCGCCGCCATCGGCATCACCAATCAACGCGAAACGATAGTCGTCTGGGACCGGGAGAGCGGTGCGCCGATCCATCGCGCGATCGTCTGGCAGGATCGCCGCACCGCGCCCGTCTGCGCGCAGCTTCGCGCGGACGGGCATGAGGCAATGGTGCGCCGCCGCACGGGCTTGCTGCTCGATCCCTATTTTTCGGCCACAAAGGCGGCATGGATACTCGACCATGTGGAGGGGGCGCGGGAACGGGCCGAGCGCGGCGAACTGGCCTTCGGCACGATAGACAGCTTCCTACTCTGGCGTTTCACTGGCGGAGCGGCCCACGCGACCGACGCCACTAACGCCGCGCGCACGCTGCTTTACGACATTCACGCCCAGCGCTGGGACGAGGAATTGTGCGCGCTGCTGCGCGTGCCGATGGCGATGCTGCCGAAGGTGGAGGACAGCAGCCATATCTTCGGCCGCACCCTGCCGGAGCTGTTCGGCGCGGCCATCCCGATTGCGGGCATGGCAGGCGACCAGCAGGCGGCGCTCGTCGGGCAGGCCTGTTTCGAACCGGGCAGCATCAAGTCGACCTATGGCACGGGCTGCTTCCTGCTGCTCAATACCGGGGAGGAGGCCGTCGCTTCCGATCATGCGCTGCTGACGACCCCGGCCTACCGGATCGGCGGGCGGATGACCTATGCGCTGGAAGGCTCGATCTTCGCGGCGGGGGCGGCGGTCAAATGGCTGCGCGACGGCATCGGCATCATCACCCATGCCAGCCAGACCGACGATATGGCGACGCGGATCGCGGATAATGGCGGCGTCTATATGGTCCCGGCCTTTGTTGGCCTGGGCGCGCCGCATTGGGACCCGAATGCACGGGGCACGATCAGCGGCCTCACCTTCGATACCAGGGCCGCGCATCTGGCGCGCGCCGCGCTGGAAGCGGTCGCCTATCAGACGCTCGACCTGATCGAGGCGATGGTCGCCGATGGCGGCGAAGCGCCCTGTGCGATCCGCGTGGATGGCGGCATGGCCGCCAATGAATGGCTGTGCCAGTTTCTGGCGGATATGGTGCGGATACCGGTCGAGCGGCCCACCCATCTCGAAACCACGGCGCTGGGCGCGGCATTCCTTGCCGGGCTGGCGGTCGGCCTATGGCCGGACCTTGACGCGATCGCCGCGCTGCGGAGCGGTAACCGCCATTATCTGCCCGTAATGGAGGAGGAAGAACGCGCCCGGCTGATCGCCGGATGGCGGCGCGCCCTCGCCCGGACGCTGGCGTCGTCCTGAAAACCGCGCGCGGCTATTTCTTCTTCTTGCAGGGCCAGGCCTTGCGGGTCGCGGCAAAGACCAGTTCGGAAGCGGAGCTGGCGCGGTCACGATCACGCGGATTGGCGCGCAGATAATCGACGGTAACGGCCTTCAACTGATTGATGGTCACGCCTGCCGGAATGCAGCTTTTGAGGTTGTTGACCTTGCGCGTCGTATTGAAGGCATCGACGGCGCCCGAAATATAGCCGACGCATTCATAGGTCTTTTCGAAATAATCCGGGTTGTTCCGTTCCGTCGAACAAATATCGAATAACTCATTGCCCGAATAGAAACCCGCCTGTGCGGGGGCCGGGAAAAATCCCGGCATCGCGATCAGCATGAAACAGAACAGCGGTTTGCGGGGCAGGGTTTTACAGGACAAGGGTCTGGACGCCATCTCCGGCACTCTTTCATCGAACGGGTCGGCCCGCAAGCGCGATTTCAGGAGGCGCTATCCGCCAGAAAAGGCTGGACGCGCAAGGGCGGGAAAACCTCTTCGAGGGATTTGGTGTCGGGCAACACATAGACATAGCCCCCCTTTTTCAGGAAGAGCGGCCGGACGCCCTGATTATAGAAGACTTTCGGCACGTTGATGCATCCGAAGGTAATCCGGTTATCCTCTATGGTGGAGGACAGCATGCGGGCGCGGCGGCGCTCCTTGGGATTGCCCGGTGGAATGGTATGCAGCGCGACGGAGGTCGCATAATCGACCCAGAGCACTTTCTGCTTTCCGGCGGCCATGCCGAATTTGGCCAGAAAACGCCCCGCCGGGGTCGTCTTTTCCGCCGGCCCGATCTCCGCAAGGCTCTTCTTGCCGATACCGGGCGTGGCCTCATCCCCCGGCGCGATGCCGATCAGAACAGGCGCGGTGGTAAGATATTTGCCCTTGCCGTCGAACAGGAAGGCACGGGCGGCGTTTTTATCGATGACGACATAGGGCAGCGAGCGGTTGTCGCCCGTGGCGGCTATCCAGCCGACGACGCGCCGGGCGTCTTCCGATCTTGCTGCTTCCGATGTGTCAGCGGCGTCATTGGATTGCGTGGCCGCGGTTGCGGTTGCCCGACTATCGTCACTGGCATCACCGGCCGCCAGCGCCGGGGCGGAACCGAAAAGCGCCAGGCCGATGGCAAGCCCGACAGGCGCCTCAAGAAATTTTCTCATGGAAGAATGCACTCGGCAATGCCGACGCCCTGCCGGGCGCCGGCATGTTCAGATAGTAATTACGCCTGTCAGTTACGCGGGCGCTTGCGCTGATTTTCCTGCATCCTCTGCTCAACGCCATCGACGCGGGCGTTCAGCTGATCGAGGCGCTGGCCGTTATTCTGGGCCTGTGCGGAAGCGGACTGCGCCTCCGCAAGGGCCTGCTTCGCCGTGCCATCGGTCGCCTGCAATCTTGAATCCAGCGCATCGACACGCTGGCTCACCGTCGCGACCTGCTCCCGCACATATTTCTTGGTGGCGCAGCCGCTCAGGGCCACGGAACCCACCAGAATCACTGTAAGGGGGGCAAGTTTCATAAAGGGTTGCGACATTGAAATCTCCTAATCAGTACCCCCGTCGATTTCCCAAGCCGAGCGCCTGCGCAAAGACAATATGATTCCGTCTGATTGTGCATCCGCTCGGTTGAACAGAGGGGCCCTGACCCCTGCCGATGGGTCCGGCGGCATCGCCGGAGGGCGCGATCCGTCCTAGCCGAGGGTGGGATCGATCAGATATTTCTCCCCCGTCGCCTTGCGTTCATAGGCACGCAGGATGTCGGGGCGCAGGGCCTCGGCGAGGCCGATCGTCCGGGTGTAATGGCTCGCGAACGTGGTGGTCAGCTCCTTCACTACCCGCTGGCGCATCCGCTGCTGCACCTGCGGCCCCACCTTGTTCAGGAAGGGGAAGAGAAGCCAGCCGCCCGCGCTCCACTGGAAACCATAGGTCAGCCGGTTGAGCAGGGTCGGGGACGGGTCGAGCGCGCCATAGATATAAAGCTGCTTGAATATGTCCGATCCATAGCGGCTATATTCCGTCGCGCCGGCCGCCGCGACCCGTTCCATCGCCCGCAATATCCGGTCCCCCAGCGACCCGCCGCCGATCGCATCAAAGGCGATCGTCGCCCCGGTCTGGCCGATGGCCTCGACCAGCTGATCGTTGAAATCCTCATCCATGCTGTTGATCGCATGGGTCGCGCCGATGCCGCGCAGAAGGGCGGCCTGCTCCTCCGACCGCACGATGTTGACGAGCGGAATGCCATCGGCGAGGCAGATTTTCTGGAGCATCTGGCCAAGGTTCGAGGCGGCGGCGGTATGGACGATCGCCTTGTGGCCTTCCCGCTGCGCCGTCTCCACAAAGCCCAGCGCGGTGAGGGGGTTTACGAACATGGACGCCCCCTGCGCGGCCGTTGCGCCATCGGGCAGAGGGATGACGTCCTTTGCGGCAAGGCGGCGATAATCGGCATACATGGCTCCGCCGACCATGCCGACCCGCTTGCCTTCCAGCGCCTTTGCCCGGTTGCCTGCGGCGATGACGGTGCCCGCGCCTTCATTGCCGATCGGCAGGGACAGGCCGATGCGGGAACGCACAGCGCCGAGCCTGTTCCCCGGTATCGTCAGGGTCGCCACAGGCAGTTCCGGCGTGCCCCCGCCTTGCAGGGACCCGATATCGGCGGCAGCGAACATCAGGCCGAGATCGCTGGGATTGAGGGGCGCGGCTTCGACCCGGACGATGATCTCATCCTCCGCGGGATCGCCGATAACGACCTCTTCCAGCGACAGGCGCAGCACGCCCTCCGCATCGATGAGCGAGCGCATTTCCCGTCCGCTGAGCGTCATGGGTCATTTCCTTTCTGCTATGACATGGAAGTTTCGCCGAGCGGTTCGTGCTTGGCAAGGGGAACGGTCACTCCCTTCATCGGGAACCCTTCCTCTAATACCTTTTTGTTATTGAATGGGAGCAAAATGGTATTTTCTATTATCGCTCCCGCCCCTTAGCTTCCTCTTTAACCAGACTGCGGAGCGGATGCATGAAATCGCCAATTTCCATCGAAGCGATCGAAACGTTCATTCTCGACGTGCCCACGATCCGGCCCCATGTCCTGTCCGTCGCGACCATGCAGTCGCAGGCGATGGTCATCGTCCGCCTGGTCTGCTCCGACGGTATCGAAGGCATGGGCGAGGGCACCACCATCGGTGGTCTCAGCTATGGCGCGGAAAGCCCGGAAAGCATCAAGCTCACCATCGACACCTATATGGCGCCGGTGCTCAAGGGCGCCGATCCCACCCGTCCGGCGATCATCATGGCGACCCTGCGCAAGCAGATCGCCGCCAACCATTTCGCCAAGAACGCGATCGAGACGGCGCTGCTCGACGCGCAGGGCAAGCGGCTCGGCGTGCCGGTCAGCGAATTGCTCGGGGGCCGGGTGCGTGATCGCCTGCCGGTGCTCTGGACGCTGGCGAGCGGCGATACTGGCCGCGATATCGAGGAGGCCGAGGCGATGCTCGCCGCGCGTCGTCATAATGCCTTCAAGCTGAAGATCGGCAAGCGTTCGCTGGAGGCCGATATCGCCCATGTCGCCGCGATTAAGCGGGCGCTGGGCGATCGGGCGAGCGTGCGCGTCGATGTCAATCAGGCATGGAGCGAGGCGACCGCGAAGCGTGGGCTGGCGATGCTGGCCGATGTGGGCTGCGATCTCGTCGAACAGCCGATCAGGGCGGCCAGCCTTGTCGGCATGGCCCGGCTGACCAAGCTTGGCCGCATCGCGGTGATGGCGGACGAGGCGCTCTATGGGCCGGATACCGGCTTTGCCTATGCGTCGGCCCATGCGGCGGATGTGTTCGCGGTGAAGATAGCCCAGGCGGGCGGCCTTTCCCCGGCCAAGGCGCTGGCGGCGGTGGCGGAGGCGGCGGGCGTCGCTCTTTATGGCGGCACCATGCTGGAAGGCGCGGTTGGCACCGTCGCCTCGGCGCATCTGTTCACGACCTTCAACGAGCTTTCCTTCGGCACGGAGCTTTTCGGGCCGCTGCTGCTGACCGAGGAAATTCTCACCGAGCCGCTCGATTATTCCGATTATGGACTGAGCGTGCCCAAGCTGCCGGGGCTGGGCATCAGCCTTGATCCCGATGCGGTGGCCGCGTTCCGGCGGGACCGGCCCGACCGCACCATAGCCCCTCTTTCCCGCACAGCGAATGGATGAAGCGATGCTGTTCAAGGTCGAAATGGATGTGAATGTGCCGATCGATTATGACAAGGATCGGTTCGAGCAGTTGAAGGCCACCGAAATGGCCTATTCGCAGGAGCTGCAACGCTCCGGCAAATGGCGGCATATCTGGCGCACCGTGGGCCAGTACAGCAATGTCAGCATCTTCGACGTGGAAAGCAATGCGGAACTGCACGACCTGCTGACCGCGCTGCCGCTTTATCCGTTCATGGACATGCGCGTGACGCCGCTATGCCGCCATCCCTCGTCCATCCGCGACGACGATAGCTGAAGATCATTCCCTGACCGGACCTAAATATAAGGAGAGCGAAAATGGATTTGGATTTCGTGAAAACTGCCCCGGTGCAAGAGCTGCTCGACCGTGCAAGCGGCGTGAACGGCGAGGGGGGCGATCCGCGCATCAAGAATATCACCCGCGATCTGATCGAGGCGATCATGACCGCCATCGTCAAATATGATATCGACGAAAGCGAGTTCTGGCAGGCGGTTGCCTTCTTCCAGCAGGGTGCGGGCGAATATGGCCTGATCGCCGCGGGCACGGGCATCGAGCATTTCCTCGACCTCTATATGGACGCCAAGGATGTCGAGGCGGGCCTGTCGGGCGGTACGCCGCGCACCATCGAAGGGCCTCTCTATGTCGAGGGCGCGCCGCTGGTCGAGGGCGATGTGAACCTTTCCGACGATCCCGACGATACCGACACGCTCTATATGTCGGGCATCGTCACCGGTCCCGATGGCGAGCCGGTGCACAATGCCATCCTCCATGTGTGGCACGCCAATTCGCAGGGCTGGTATTCGCATTTCGACCCGACGCGCGAACAGACGCCGTTCAACAATCGCCGCCGCATCAAGCTGGGCGAGGATGGCCGCTATGCGTTCCACTCGAAGATGCCCAACGGCTATAGCGTACCGCCCGGCGGCGCGACCGACCGGCTGATGCAGGCGCTCGGCCGCCATGGCAATCGCCCGGCCCATGTGCATTTCTTCGTCGAGGCCCCCGGCTATCGCACGCTGACGACGCAGATCAATTTCGGCGATGATCCCTTCGCTGCTGACGATTTCGCCTTCGGCACCCGCGAAGGCCTGCTGCCGGTGCCCAACCGGCAGGGAGAGAGCGCCTATATCGGCTTCGACTTCCGGCTCCAGCGCGCCGAAAGCCACGAAGATGAGGAATTTTCGGCCCGCCTGCGCGCGGCCGCCTGAAACGGAAGAGGCAGGTTCGTCATGGCATCGAAGATTTTTGACAGCCCTCGGGTCGCACTGGAAGGACTGTTGTTTGACGGCATGACGATCATGTCCGGCGGGTTCGGGCTTTCGGGCAATCCCGAAAGCCTGATCCCCGAAATCCGCGCGAGCGGGGTGAAGGACCTCACCATCATCTCCAACAATGCGGGTGCGGACGGCTTCGGCCTGTGGATGCTGCTCGAAAGCCGGCAGGTGAAGAAGATGATCTCCTCCTATGTGGGGGAGAACAAGCTGTTCGAAAGCCAGTATCTGTCCGGCGAGCTGGAACTGGAGCTCAATCCGCAGGGCACGCTGGCCGAGCGGATCAGGGCAGGCGGGGCGGGCATCCCGGCCTTCTATACCAGGACCGGCGTGGGCACCGTCGTCGCCGAAGGCAAGCCCGTCGAGACTTTCGAGGGCGAGGATTATGTGCGCGAGAGCTGGCTGCGCGCCGACCTCTCGATCATCAAGGCCTGGCGGGCGGACCCGGCGGGGAACCTGATGTTCCGCAAGACCGCGCGCAATTTCAACCCGAACATGGCGACCGCGGGCAAGGTGACGGTGGTGGAGGTCGAGGAGATCGTGCCCGAGGGCACGTTCGATCCCGACTGCATCCATACGCCGGGCATCTATGTCGACCGCATCGTGCTTTCGACCATCAACGAAAAGCGCATCGAGAAACTGACCACCCGTGCGAGGGAGACTGCGGCATGAGCTGGACCCGCGATGACATGGCCGCGCGCGCCGCACGGGAACTGCGCGACGGCTATTATGTGAACCTTGGCATCGGCATTCCGACGTTGGTGGCCAATCATGTGCCCGCAGGCGTCAACGTGACTTTGCAGAGCGAGAACGGCATGCTCGGCATCGGCCCCTTCCCCTATGAGGGTGAAGCCGACCCGGACCTCATCAACGCGGGGAAGCAGACGATCACCGCGCTGCCGACCAGTAGCTTCTTCTCCTCGGCGGACAGCTTCGCGATGATCCGGGGCGGCCATATCGACATGGCGGTGCTGGGTGCGATGGAGGTCGCGGCCAATGGCGACCTTGCCAACTGGACCATCCCCGGCAAGATGGTGAAGGGCATGGGCGGGGCGATGGACCTTGTCGCGGGCGTCAAGCGCGTCGTTGTGGTGATGGACCATGTGTCGAAGAACGGCACGCCCAAGATATTGGAGGCCTGCACCCTGCCGCTGACCGGCAAGGCGGTGGTGGACCTCATCATTACCGATCTCGCCGTGATCGCGGTCGACCGCAAGGCAGGCGGGCTGACGTTGCTGGAGACCGCGCCGGGCGTCAGCGTCGAGGAGGTCGTCGCCAAAACCGGCGCGCCGCTCGATATCAGCGCGATCGAGGCGACGGCGGCATGAGCGAGGCCTTTCTCTGCGACGCCATCCGCACGCCCATCGGCCGTTATGGCGGCGCGCTGGCGTCGGTGCGGGCGGATGATCTCGCCGCCATTCCGCTGAAGGCCCTGATCGAGCGCAGCGGTATCGATCCGGCCGCGATCGACGATGTGATCCTGGGCAGCGCCAATCAGGCGGGCGAGGATAATCGCAATGTCGCGCGCATGGCTGCGCTGCTTGCCGGCCTGCCGGAAAGCGTGGGCGGATCGACCGTGAACAGGCTGTGCGCATCGGGCCTCGACGCGGTGGGGACAGCTGCCCGCGCGATCCGGTCGGGGGATACCGACCTGATGATCGCGGGCGGTGTCGAGAGCATGAGCCGCGCGCCCTTCGTCATGCCCAAGGCGGAAAGCGCCTGGTCGCGCAGCGCCGCGATCTATGACACGACCATCGGATGGCGCTTCATAAATCCTCGCATGAAGGTACTTCATGGCGTTGATTCTATGCCAGAAACCGGCGAAAATGTCGCGAGCGACTTTGGTATCTCGCGGCAGGCTCAGGATGCCTTCGCGTTGCGCAGCCAGCAAAAGGCCGCCGCTGCGCAGCGGGCAGGCTATTTCGCGCAGGAAATAGCGCCGGTGACGATCACCGACCGCAAGGGCCGCGAAACCATCGTCGATACCGACGAGCATCCCCGGCCCGACACCAGCATCGAAATGCTGGCGAAGCTGAAGCCTGTCGTCCGCGCCGACGGCACGGTGACGGCGGGCAACGCTTCGGGCGTCAATGACGGCGCGGCCGCGATGATCCTTGCCAGTGAAGCGGCGGTGCGGCGCCACGGCCTGACGCCGCGCGCGCGCATCCTCGGCATGGCGAGTGCGGGCGTGCCGCCGCGCATCATGGGGATCGGTCCGGTGCCCGCGGCGCAGAAATTGATGGCGCGACTTGGCTTGCCGATTGATCGTTTCGATGCGATCGAACTCAACGAAGCCTTTGCGTCCCAAGGGCTTGCGGTGCTTCGTGGCCTTGGTGTCGAGGATGATGATCCCCGCGTCAATCCCAATGGCGGGGCGATCGCGCTGGGTCATCCGCTCGGCATGTCGGGCGCGCGGATCGCGATGACGTTGGTGCATCAACTGGAGCAATCGGGCGGCAAGCTGGGCCTTGCGACGCTGTGCATCGGCGTCGGGCAGGGGCTGGCGCTGGCGGTGGAGCGGATCTGATGGAAAAGCAGCATATCACCACCCTCGACGGTTGCCGTATCGCCTATCGTTTCGACGGGCCGGAAGGTGCGCCGGTGCTCCTGCTTTCCAACTCGCTCGGCACCGACATGGGCATGTGGGAACCGCAGATGGCGGCATGGACGCAGGCTTTCCGGGTGCTGCGTTATGACAGCCGGGGCCATGGCGCGTCGGGATCGCCCGCAGGCGCCTATTCGATGGACCGGCTCGGGCGGGATGTGGTGGACCTGCTTGATGCGCTGGAACTGGATCGCGTGCATTTCTGCGGTCTTTCCAAGGGCGGGATGGTCGGGCAATGGCTCGCCGTCCATGCGCCGGAGCGGCTCGATCGTCTCGTCCTCGCCAATACCGCCGCCTATATGGGGCCGCCGTCGAACTGGCAGAACCGGATCGAAGGGGTGCTGAAGGATGGCATGGCGCCGCTGACCGAGGCGTCGATCGCCCGCTGGTTCACGCCGGAATTCCCTGCGCGCGATCCGCAGGCGGTAGAACCGATCCGCGCGATGCTGCTCGCCAATGATCCTACAGGCTATGCCGGATGCTGCGCCGCTATTCGCGACATGGACCAGCGGCCGACCGCCCGCCTCAACCAGACGCCGACGCTGGTGATCGCGGGGGAACTCGATCCTTCCACATCGATCGGGGATGCCGCCTTTCTCGCCGATAGCGCTGGAAAGGGCAGGCTTTTCACGCTCCCCGCCGCGCATCTTTCCAATGTCGAATGCCCGCAGGCCTTCGGCAATGCGGTTGCAGAACATTTATTGAGTTAACAAATATTTATAATACATATTTAACGCCATTTAGAGACTGACGCGCTTTAGAAGCGACCTTTCATCGATCGCACCAGCGCGCAGAAGGTCGCCAGCACCGCCGAGCGATTGTCGCGTCGATAATCAAGGCTGAGTTCGGTTTGCGGCGCTTCGCCGACGATCGGCCGATAGGCGACCCCTTGCAATTGCGCCCCCGATGTCGCCTCGGGAACCAGCGACACCCCCGCGCCGACCGAAACGAGGGACAGGGCGGTCTGGATTTCCATCGTTTCCTGCGCAATATCGGGGGCGAAGCCCTCATTGCGGCACAGTTGCAGGATGGTGTCGGCAAAGCTCGGGCGCGGATGGCGGGGATAGAGCACGAAAGGCCGCGTCGCGAGGTCGGCCAGCGCGATATAGCTTTGCGCGGCGATCGGGTCATTTTCCGGCAGCGCCACCACCAGCGGCTCGCGAAACACCACTTCATTGACGATTTCCGGGTCGAGGATACCGGGCCGGGCGAAGGCCACGTCGATGGAACGGGCGATCAGCGCGACTTTCAGCTCCGCCGTGTTCATTGCGTGCAGCACCAGTTCCACCTCCGGATGGCTGGTGCGGAAGGCGTTGAGGATGCCCGGCAGGATCGAAAAGGTCGCCGAACCGACGAAGCCGATCTGGATCACCCCCACCTTGCCTTCCGCCGCCCGGCGGGCGACTCGCGCCGCATCGGCCACCCGCGCCAATATGTCGCGCGCGCGGGGTAGCAGCGCCTCGCCCGCCGCCGTCAGATGGATATGACTACGCGTCCTGTCGAAGAGCAGCGCGCCGATGGCGCTTTCAAGGCTGGCGATCTGGCGACTGAGCGCGGGCTGGGCGATATGGAGCCGTTCGGCGGCCCGGCCGAAATGCAGTTCCTCCGCCACGGCGAGGAAATAGCGCAGGCGGCGCACATCCACCCCCATCCAGGACGCGGCGGCAATCATGTCGGTGCTGTCGGTCATCGCGCTACGCCTTTCCCCCTAATGCCGTTTCGGTATCAAGACTTGCCACTTTTATATTGGATTGTCATCAGGGCAGGGCGCATTCTCCTTTCACAGGCCCGGCAAAGAGGTCTGAACGGAGAGACAGATGCTGGAGCAATCCCACCCTTTAAGGGCAAAGGCGGAACAGCCGCGCCTGCAAACAATCGTCACGGGCATCAGCCCTGCCGATGTCATCGAATTCACCTTTGTCTACGGTGATCCCGACCTGGCGGTCGAACTGGTGTTGCCGGTCACGGCATTTCGCGAGTTCTGCATCGAAAACGGATGCCGCGTCTTTGCCGCCGGGGAAACCCTGCGCACCCGCGTGCAACACAAGGTCGGCCTGATCCCGGTCCAGCTTTCCCTTCCCGATGATGAGACGGAGCTGCATCCATGAACATCGATATCCAGGCGGAGGCGATTACGCCGCGTCGCCAGACCTTTTCCCACATCGCCCGCCGCTTCGGGGTGGACAAGCCGGCCTCGCGCTATGAGGAGGCGACCTTCGACGTGCAGCCGGTGGCGAACTTCCACTATCGTCCGACCTATTCGCCGGAATTCGAGCTATATGATCCGGGCCGCACCCGTATCGTCATGGCGGACTGGTACGGGTTCCGCGATCCGCGCCAATTCTATTATGCCACCTATAATATCAGCCGCGCGGCGATGCAGCAGTCCTTCGACGATGCCGCCAATTTCGTGGAAAAGCGCGACCTGCTCGCCGGGGTGAAACCGCAATGGCTGGATAAGGTCGCCGCCTATCTGCTGCCGCTGCGGCATGTGGAATGGGCGGCGAACATGAACTGCCAGCTGATCGCCGACTGGGGCTATGGCACGCAGATCACCTCCGCCGCCGCGTTTTGCGGCACCGACCGGCTTGGTCTGGCGCAGGTCATCTCCCGCATCGGCCTCATTCTAGGCGAAGGCGCGGATGAAAAGCTGATCGAGGCGAAAGACCGGTGGCTCGGCGCGCCGGAATGGCAGCCGCTGCGCTGTCTGGCGGAGGACATGCTGGTCGTGCGCGACTGGTTCGAGGTTTATGTCGCGCAGCTCGTGGTGCTCGATGGCCTCGTCTATCCGCTGGTGTGCGAGGCGTTCGACAAGGCGGGCCTGGCCCATGGCGGCGCGCCGATTTCGATGATGACCGGTTTTCTGGCCGACTGGTTCGCCGACAACAGCCGCTGGACCGATGCGGTGCTGAAGGCCGCTGCCGCGGAATCGGAGGAAAACCGCGCAACGCTGAACCAATGGCTCGACCATTGGGGCAAGCGCGCTGGCGAGGCGCTGACACCGATCGCCGTCGATGTGCTGGGTGATCTCGGTCCCGCCGCGCTGGCCGACGCCCGCGCCCAGCTTTCCGCCCGGCTCGACAAGCTGGGCCTCACCCTCGCCAAGGAGCTTGCCGCATGAGCCGCCCCGTCTCCATCACCCTGCAAAATTCGCAGGACGGCATCGCGATTGCCGATGCGATCATGGCCGATAACCCGGAAGCCGAGCGCAAGCCCTTTCCGGCGATGACCAAGATCGATTGTCCCGGCCGTCTCGTCATTCGCGGCGAGAGCGTGTCGGATCTGCTGGGCCGCGAATGGGACCCGCAGGAAATCCATATGAGCGTCATCTCTCTCTCCGGCTCTGTCGATGAGGATGACGGCAGCTTCACCCTGTTCTGGAGATAAGACGATGGCAGCCCGCAAACTCAGCCTGAAGCAGAAATACGGCCATTTCACGCGCGGCCTCGATTGGGAGCCGAGCTATCAGAAGAAGGAGGATATCTTCCCCTTTGCCAGCTATGAAGGGATCAAGGTCCATGACTGGGATGCGTGGGAGGACCCGTTCAAGCTGACCATGGACGCCTATTGGAAATTTCAGGCGGAAAAGGAGCGCAAGCTCTATGCCGTGATCGACTCCATGGCGCAGAATAACGGCCAGCTCGGCATCACCGATGCGCGCTATCTCAACGCGGTGAAGATATTCATTCAGGGCGTCACCCCGCTCGAATATCAGGCGCACCGCCATTTCGCCCATCTGGCGCGGCACCTGCCCGGTGCGGGCCTGCGGGTCGCGGCGCAGATGCAGTCGATCGATGAACTGCGCCATTGCCAGACGCAGATCCACACGATCAGCCATTATAATAAATATTTCGATGGCATTCATGATTTCACCCATATGCATGACCGGCTGTGGTATCTGTCGGTGCCCAAGAGCTTCTTCGACGATGCGACCAGCGCGGGGCCGTTCGAGTTCCTGACCGCGATCAGCTTCGCCTTCGAATATGTGCTGACCAACCTGCTGTTCGTGCCGTTCATGTCGGGCGCGGCCTATAATGGCGACATGGCGACGGTGACCTTCGGCTTTTCCGCCCAGTCGGACGAGAGCCGTCACATGACGCTGGGGCTGGAGGCGGTGCGCTTCCTGCTGGAGCAGGACGAGGCCAATGTGCCGATCGTGCAGGGCTGGATCGATAAATGGTTCTGGCGCGGCTATCGGCTGCTCAGCCTTGTCGGCATGATGATGGACTATATGCTGCCCAAGAAAGTGATGAGCTGGTCCGAGGCATGGGAAAGCTATTATGAGGAGGCCGGTGGCGCCCTCTTCGCGGACCTTGCCCGCTACGGCATCCGCGAACCCAAATATGCGGAGGTCGCCAAGGCCGAAAAGGGCCATGTGAGCCATCAGGTCTGGAGCATCTTCTACAATTATGCGCAGGCCGCCGCCGTTCACACCTGGGATGTGGACGACCAGCATCTGGCCTGGCTGCGGGAGAAATATCCCGACACCTTCGAGCAGACCTATCAGCCGCGCTATCTCGCCTGGCGCAAGCAGGCGGAAGAAGGGCAGCGCTTCTACAATAACGGCCTGCCGATGCTCTGCCAGGTGTGCCAGATTCCGATGGCCTTCACCGAGGTCGGCGATCCGGGCACGATCAGCTTCCGCGTGTCGGAGCATGCGGGCGACAAATATCACACCTGCTCGGATGGCTGTAAGGACATCTTCGACCATGAGCCGGAGAAATATGTGCAGGCATGGCTGCCCGTGCATCAGATTTTCCAGGGCAATTGCGGCGGCGCGACCCTGCCCGAGGTGCTCGACTGGTATCATATCAATCAGGGCGCGGACAATCTCGACTATGTGGGATCGCCCGAGGAAGCCCAGTGGAACAAGTGGATGGAGGGCCGCCGCCCTGCCATGCCGATCGCGGCCGAATGACCGCACGCCCATAAGGATCAAGGAGAGAAACCATGGCCGTCGCCAGCCTTAAACCCGGCTATGCGGGACCGACCCGCGACAGGGTAGATAATTTCCACGGCGCCCAACTCGTCTATGTACACTGGGAAGAGCATCTCAATTTCTGCGCGGCAATCACCCTACCGCTGCCCGCCGACACCCCCTTTGATGCGCTGGCGGGCGAGATATTGCCCTCGCTCTATGCCGCCGATCCCGATTGGGCGGATGTCGACCTTGGCGCGGCACGCTGGATGCTCGACGGCAGGGACTGGTCGCCCGAACCGGGCAGGAGCATCGGCGAGCAGGGGGTCGGCCATAAATCGCTGATCCGCTTCTGGACCGCGCCCGCCGGGAACGCCTGAAGCCGAGGCCCTTAGCAAGGAACCCATCATGTCTACGCTGACGATCGAACCGACCGGCGACAGCATCGATGTCGCTGAAGGACAGACTTTGCTCGATGCCTGCCTGCGCAACGGCATCTGGCTGCCCCATGCCTGCGGCCATGGGCTGTGCGGCACCTGCAAGGTGACGGTGCTGGAAGGGGAGGTCGACCATGGCATTTCGTCCTCCTTCGCGTTGATGGATTTCGAGCGCGACGAGGGCCGCACGCTCGCCTGCTGCGCGACGATGCAGGGCGATGTCGTGATTGAGGCCGATATCGATGATGACGAGGATGCGCGGCGTCTCTCCGTCGCCGATTATGTCGGCACGGTGGCGCGCACCGAAATGGTTACGCCCGATATCATGGCGATCTGGCTGGCGCTGCCGGGCGCGGGTCTCGATTTTCAGGCCGGGCAATATGTGAATGTGACCATCCCCGGCATAGAGGGCACGCGCGCCTTTTCGCTTGCCTCCAGCCCGGCCAATCCCACGGAGGTGGAACTGCATGTCCGCCTCGTGCCCGGCGGGGCGGGGACGACCTGGCTGCACGGCAATCTGAAGGCCGGCGACAGCCTGTCCTTCACCGGGCCGCTGGGTCGATTCTATGTGCGACGTTCGGCGGAGAAACCCTTGATTTTCCTGGCTGGCGGGTCGGGGCTTTCCAGCCCGAAGAGCATGATCCTCGACCTGCTCGAAAGCGGTTATGAGGAACAGATCACCCTGTTTCACGGCGCGCGTCGCCCGCATGATCTTCATTTTTCTTCTCTTTTCCGTGATTTGGAGAAGGAATATGATAATTTTATTTATATTCCGGTGCTCTCGCAGGCTGAGGAGGGCGATGCCTGGGAGGGAGAGAGCGGCTATGTGCATGAGGCCGCCGCCCGCCATTTTGGCGGCAGGTTCAGCGGCCATCAGGCCTATCTTTGCGGCCCGCCGCTGATGATCGACGCCTGTATCACTGCGTTGATGCAGGGGCGTCTGTTCGAGCGGGACATCTTCATGGAAAAATTCCTGACGGCCGCCGACGCCGAAGCGAACGCGCGATCGCCGCTATTCAAGAAAATATGATAAGATATCCAGTTATATTTTTGAAAATACAGGGGTTTGCAGAATCTTATGGTGCAACCCCGTCAATGGATGATGGGAGAGGGAAATGCGGAAAGTTGCGATCGTCACGGCATTGCTGCTGGCGGGTGGGGCAGGGACGGCCCAGGCCACGGAAAGCGGGGGTGGCGCCTATCCCAATGGTGCGGAATCCATCGCGGTCGCGCAATTGCCGCCTCCGGGAACCTATTTACTCGCTTATTCAAACTATTACAGTGCAGACCGCCTGAATGATGGCAACGGAGATAGCGTGGTGCCGAATTTTTCGGTGGACGCATTCGCCAATATCGCCCGTTTCGTCCATGTGACCGACAAGAAGATATTGGGCGCGACCGTGGCGATGCAGGCGTTCGTGCCGGTGGTGGACCTGACCGTCCATGCGGCGGGGATGCGCCAGCATAAATTCGGGCTGGGAGATATGATCGTCAATCCGCTCATCCTTGGCTGGAACAAGGATAATCTCAACATCATCCTGACGATGGACACCTATGTGCCGACAGGGCGCTACAAGAAGACCGATCTTGCCAATATCGGACGCAATTACTGGACGTTCGAACCTGTTGTTGCGGTGACTTATGCAAATCCCAAGGGCGGCCCGGAACTGTCCGCCAAGCTGATGTATGATTTCAACACGAAGAACAAGGCGACCGGATATCGGTCAGGGCAGGAATTTCACGTCGATCTTGCCGCTGCCTATAATTTCAATCCGTTAACGGTCGGAGCTACGGCATATTATTACAAGCAAACCACCGATGACAAGCTGGGCGGCGCGCGCGTCGGCACCGATGGCTATAAGGGCGAGGCGTTCGCGGCAGGCCCGGTGCTGCGCTATCAACTGGGACGGGTGCCGATCACCGCGCAATGGCAGCATGAATTCCATGCCGAGAACCGGCCGCAAGGCGACAAATTCTGGGTGAAGGCGGCTTTTCGCTTTTGAGACGAACCGCGCTTCCGCCCCGGATTATGGCAAGGCCGGACCGATCGCGCCATTCGGGAGAAAGAGCGCGATCGGTCCGGCCTTGCGCGAGCCTCAGGGCTTCATGCGCCGAGATCGTCCGGCAGGTTGCCAGCGAAAGCGATCGCCTCCACCGGCAGGCGGTCGCTCGGGAATTCACGGGCCTGTAGCGGCTCCGGCAACTGGGCGGGGTCGCCCAGATGGCCGACGGCGATCGCCGCTTCGATCCGGTAGCGGTCGGCGAGGGCGAAATAGCTCCGCGCCCTGGCCTGATCGAAACCCGCCATCGCATGGGTATGGAGGCCGAGGCGGCGGGCTTGCAGCGCAAGCAACGCCCATGCCGCGCCCGCATCGAAGCTGTTGCTGCCCGCCGGTTTCGCCTCGGTCGAACCCGGCGCTACGATCTGCGTGTCGGACAGGATGAAGATGAGCGCGGCGGCATCCTTTACCCATGTCTGGTTGAAGGGCAGGAGCAGGTCGAGGAACTCCCCCCAGACCGCGCTGTCGCGCTGGGTATAGACGAACCGCCAAGGTTGATAATTGAACGCCGAGGGCGCCCAGCGCGCCGCATCGAACAGGGTCAGCAACTGGTCCTCGGTGATGGACGTGCCGTCGAAAGCACGCGGGGACCAGCGTTCAAGGAACAGTGGGTCGACTGCGAAGGGCGTGAAGCGAAGGGGAGCGCTCATGGGATTTTCCTTTCAATGAACAAGGACAGGGGGCGGATGAACCGGCGGCAGGGATGCAGGGGCGGGGTGCTCATAGCCCTTCGCCGCCCACCCATTGGGCATGGGACAGCGCCCGGGCCATATCCCAGACCTGCCGCCGGATATCAGGCACGGCGGTGATTTCCCACGCCTCGCCCCGCGTCAGCGGGCCAACGGCATGAAGATCGGCCTGCGGCTCTCCTTCGGCATTGACCGCCCGTCCGAAGCGGTCGACATCCAGCCCCAGATGGTGCGGGTCGGGCCGGATTGCTCCGCTTTCGCAGAGGTGGCGCAGCAGGGGGTCGGCACAGGTGCGGATGTCGCCCTGTGGACCGGTGCAATTGACGATCCGCGCCGCATCGACATGGCGCGCGGTCTCTTGCCCCCGAACACGCCATTCGACGATGGCCCGGTCCCGGTGCGGGGTGACTGTCCCGATCTTTCCGGCGGCAAATTCGAGGCGGCTTGCCTCCTCCCATTGCCGCAGTCGTTCAGCGACCGAGGGAGCGATGCGGTGGCGATGGACATCCCAATAGGGGCGCAGATGGCGCAGGAAGCGGCGTTGTCCGGCCAGATCGAGCCTGCGCCACAAATCCTGTGTATGCGGCCGCAATTCATCGATCGCCATGTGCCAGCCCACGTCCTGCGCGCGACGGCGGACGTGGCTGACAAGGTGCGCGCCATCGACCGGCGGGCGATCGACCAGTGTGGGATGCGGCCCGGCTTCGAGATGGGCCTGCGGACGCAGGCCGCGCCGGGAAAGCGCAGTGACCTTGCCCTGAAACCCGGCCCGGTCCAGCGACAGCAGGACGTCGACGGCGGTGAGGCCGGTGCCCAGCAGCAGCACATGATCGGTGGAGGCAAGGCCGGTCAGCCAGTTCCTCGCCCATGGGTTCGGATGGTAAAGGCCGGGGTCCAGCCCACGAAATTGCGGGATATCGCTTGGCGGAAGATTGCCCTGCGCCAGCACCAATATGTCGCAGCCCAGCTCGGTGCCATCGCCAAGCAGGACGGAAAAGCCGGAAGGGCCGGTCCGTTCCGCCGCGATGACCTCGCCAACGAAGATCCAGCCCCGGCCATTGCCCGCCTGCTGGGCCTTGTGCGCCAGTTCCTCGCGCAAATAGCGCCCATAGGTCGCCCGCTCGACGAAGCGGGTGCTCGACTGGTCCTCCCCGGCATGCAGGCTGGCCCAGCGGCGGAAATGATCGGGATCGTCGGGATAGGCGCTCATATTGGAAGCGCGGACATTGAGCAGATGCTCCGGCCGCGACGTGCCATAGGCGGTGCCGCGCGCCAGCCGCGCGCTGTCCCGTTCGATCAGGATGACCCGGATATGCGGTTGGCGCAGCAGGTTGATTGCGAGCAGGGTGCCACTGAAACCAGCGCCGACGATGATGACGGTTTTGTCTTTTGTCATGACTGGCCAGTTGCGTGCCTTTTGTCGATCCGCCGCGCTTCCTCCCTTATTCGGGCAGGAAGTCGGGGACGGAGAGATAGCGTTCTCCGGTATCATAATTGAAACCGAGGACCCTGGTGCCCGGCGCGAGTTCGGGGAGCTTCTGGGCGATGGCGGCGAGCGTCGCGCCCGAGGAGATGCCGACGAGCAGGCCTTCCAGGCGGGCGGCCTGCCGTGCGAATTCCTTGGCGTCATTGGGGTCGACCTGGATCACGCCGTCGAGCAGCCTCGTGTCGAGATTGGCCGGGATGAAGCCCGCGCCGATGCCCTGGATCGAATGCGGGCCGGGCGCGCCGCCGCTGATGACGGGGGAGAGGGTGGGTTCGACGGCATAGACCTTCAGATGCGGCCACTGCTCCTTGAGCACCCTGGCGACGCCGGTCAGGTGCCCGCCGGTGCCGACCCCGGTGATCAGCACGTCGATGGGGTCATCGGCGAAATCGTCGAGGATTTCCCGCGCGGTGGTGCGGACATGCACCTCGACATTGGCCGGGTTCTCGAACTGCTGCGGCATCCACGCGCCCGGCGTCTGCTCGACCAGTTCGATCGCGCGCTCGATCGCGCCCTTCAT
>Ga0180219_1000085_pt1 | contig 118936 bp, 102 predicted proteins | sample eDN3rd30CBELigMG_FD_151338 | JGI IMG/M metagenome (GOLD analysis project Ga0180219, IMG submission 151338) | Enriched Miracle-Growth compost microbial communities from Emeryville, California, USA - eDNA 3rd pass 30_C BE-Lig MG (version 2)... ...
ATGTACATGACCGGCAAGATCGAGATCGACCCGATGATCACCCATGTCATGGGCCTTGAGGACATCAACAAGGGCTTCGACCTCATGCATGCCGGCGAATCCATCCGGTCGGTGGTCGTATACTGATGGCAAGCGTCACTGTCATCGATCGCGCCGGCGTGGCGCATGCCGTACCGATCCTGTCCGATCGCTCGCTGATGGAAGCCATCCGCGACGCAGGGATCGACGAACTCATGGCGCTGTGTGGCGGCTGCCTCTCCTGCGCCACTTGCCATGTCTTCGTCGACCCCGCCTTCGCCGATCGCTTGCCGCCCGTCACCGCGGGCGAGGACGATCTGCTCGACAGCTCCGATCATCGCACCGACAGTTCGCGCCTCTCCTGCCAGATCATGCTCGGCGACGATCTCGACGGCCTCGCCATCACCATCGCGCCGGAAGACTGAGCCGGGGCAAGGGCCGTCCGGCAAGCGGGCAGGGCTCAGGCCATTCTACTGGCCGGTCCGCCGAGTCTCATCCTGTCGCGCGCTGCCCATTCGAGTGGGGCCGCCCTCGAGCGCGGCCTTCAGATCCGCTTTCTGGCCTGCGCCAAGCGCGGATACCGGCCGGATTCCGGTCATTACAGTCCCCGCGACAGAGGAGGCTTGCAAATGAGTAGGAAAATATTGTCTAAAGAAATTGTAGGATAATTTGATAAGGCAATCGCAAAGACGATCGGGGGAGAGATGGCATGAGGAAGGTGGAGTCGACCGCAGCGCGGATCATTGGGGTTCTCCTGGCGTTGGGCGGTGCCGTTCCGGCAGCGGCGCAGACGCTGGACCGAGCCGATGAGGCCTCATCTGATGGAATTGAAGACATCATCGTCACTGCCTCGCGCCGGGCGGAAACCCTGCAGAATGAATCGCGCCAGATTGCGGCCGTGACCGCGGAGGAATTGTCGCGAAACAGCGCAAGCGATCCGTCCGCCTTCGCGAATCTGGTCCCCGGCCTCACCATCGGCAAGTCCGGCCCGCAACTGCAGATCTATATTCGCGGCGTCGGTGACCGATCGGTCAATGCCTTCGGCGACCCGGCCGTCGCGCCCAGCCTGGACGGTGTCTATGTGCCGCGCTCCTTCGCTCTTTCCGGCCTTTTCTTCGATCTTGAACGCATCGAAGTCGTCAAGGGGCCGCAAGGCACGCTTTATGGCAGGAATGCGAGTGCGGGTGCGCTCAATCTGATTTCCGCCCGGCCGACCACCGAACTGAGCGGCTATATCGAAGGGGAAATCGGCAATCTCGGCAATCAGCGCCTCGCCGGCGCGGTTTCCGGAGAGATTGCGCCCGGCCTCTCGATGCGTGCGGCCGGACAGATCGTGGACCGCAGCGGCTATCTGAGCGACGGAACATCGGACGAGAAGCTGCAATCGGGTCGGGTTTCGGCATTGTTCGAGCCGAGCAGCGATTTCTCGCTGGGCTTGTCGGCGACCTATGCCCATCAAGGCGGGCTTGGCGCGGGCCCCGTGCTATTGCCGGCGGTGGATGTGAACGATCGTTTCATCGGCGCGTCCGATCCCCGATCACACGCGCTGTATGACGAGCTCAATCCGTCCGGCAGCGCCATTCGGCCGGGCAACGACATCTTTCTCGACAATGAGACCTGGCTGCTCTCGGCCAATATGGACTGGCGCTTCACGGATGGCGCCAAGCTCACGATCCTGCCGGGCTATGTCTATGCGCGCAACCATAGCCGCCACTATGTGCCCGGGATCCCCTATGACCAGCTTCAGGTCAGCAAGCAGACCTCGCTTGAAGCGCGCATCTCCTCGGACAATGACAGTGCCTTCCAATGGGTGGTGGGCGGCTATTATGCCTATGAAGATACCACCGACGATACGGCCTATGCGATAAACGGCGCGGTCTCGATCCGGCGTATCTTTCCAGAGCTGGATGACGAGACCTGGGCCGTCTTCGGCGAAGGAAAATTCGGTGTCACCGACAAACTTCGCCTGATTGGCGGCGCGCGCTATACCTGGGAGCACAAAGTCGTCGACGGCACCTCACAGACGACCGCCGGTGGGCGGCCGCTGCCGGCCGGCACCATTTATGGCGCGGATAGCTGGGACGCGGTGAACTATCGTGCCGGCATCGAATATGATGTCGCACCCGATGCGATGCTGTTCGCCACGATCAGCACGGGCTTCAAGGCCGGCGGCTTCTACGGCTCCCTCCCGCCGAACACCTACCAGCCCGAGCGGCTGACCTCCTATGAAGCGGGCCTGCGCAGCCGTTTCATGGACGGTCGCATCCAGCTCAACATCGATGCCTTCTATTGGGACTATCAGGACAGGCAGGAATCCTTCGTCGGCATCGTGACCGGCGGCGCGACCGCGTTCGTGACCACCAATGCAGGCTCCGCGCGCATCTATGGAACCGATGTGAGCCTGGTGGCTCTGATCGGGCCGGCCGGGCGCCTCTCCGCGGATGTGGAGTATCTCAACTCGCGCTATCGCAATTATGTGTTCGACACGAACACGACTGTCGCGCGCACGGCCTGCACGCTCGGCCCGCCGAGCGATCCGCGCCTGTCCGTGAGCGTCGATTGCAGCGGCTTCCAGCTCGTCCGCGCGCCGACCTGGAGCGGGCGGGTGTCCTACCAGCACAGGCTTGATCTGAGCAGCGGAGCGCAAGTCCTGCTGACCGCGCAGACCCGTTTCTCATCGGCATATTGGCTCGCCAATGATTTCATCGCTGCCGAACGGACCGACGCCTATCATTCGAGCGACCTGATGCTGACCTATCTGACGCCGGACAAGACGCTGGAGCTGGGCGCCTATGTCCGCAACATCGAGGATGAGGCCATCTATACGCTGGCCTCGCAAAGCTCGGGCGTAGACGGGCTGATCCTGGCGACCGTGCAGGCGCCCCGCACCTACGGCGTGCGCGCCAAATTCCGTTTCTGAAGGCGTGGGAAGGCAGATGGCGGATGGGGACGACGTGACATCGCACGGAGGTGCTGGGGCAATCGATCTCGAAGCCGCGCTCGAGCAACTGCCCCTGAGCGGGCGTCCGTTCTGGGTGGTCGTCATCATGGCGGCGGTGCTGATCGCAGACGGGTTCGACATCATCCTGCTCGGCTTCGTCGCGCCGGCGGTAGCAAGGGAGTTCGGCCTCTCGCACGCCGGGATGGGCGCAGTTCTGACCGCCTCGCTCATCGGCGTGGCCGCCGGGGGCTTTCTGGGCGGCTATTATGGAGATCGCTGGGGCCGGCGCACGATCATCGCCATAAGCCTCGTCCTGTTCGGCGGCATGACCCTGGTCTCCGCCCTGGCCCATGATATCATGTTGTTCAGCGCCTCGCGCCTGATCGCGGGTCTGGGCCTCGGCGCCGCAACGCCCAATGCCGCCGCGCTCATGACCGAGATGTTGCCTGGCAAATGGCGCAACCAGATCACCACGCTCGCCTATGCCGCTTCGACCATCGGCACGACGCTGGCCGGTCTGCTCGCCCGCGACATGTTGCCCCAATGGGGCTGGCGCGGGCTCTTCGTCGCGGGTGCCATATTGCCGCTGGCGATCTGCGTGCTCGTGCTCCTGTTCGTGCCGGAATCGCCCAAATTCCTGGCGTCGCTCGCGGGCGGGGCGCCGCGCGCCGCCAAGGCGCTGAACAGGTTGATGGGTTATGCGGCCTATGCCCCTGCCACCCGCTTCCATATGCCGGCCACGAATCGGAAAGGGCGTTTCGCGGACCTGCTCTCCCCCGCATACCGGCGGGACACCATCTGCATCGCGCTGATGATCTTCATGATCCTGTTCACCTGGGTGGCGCTGGGCAATTGGGGCACGATCGTCCTGACTTCGCTGGGATATGATCTCAAGGCGGCCGTCTCCATCATGCTGGGCTATAATCTGGCGGGTCTTGCCGGAGCCGTCGGCACGGCGCTGCTGCTGCGCCGCTTCGGCTCCCGGCGGATTTTCACGATATTGGCCATTGTCAGCATGATGACCGCCGGGTTGCTGGGTTTCCTCCTGACGTCCGGCCCGGTTGCGCTCGGCCTGATGTTCTGGGGAATATTGGTCATGGGCGCGGCGCTGACGGCGCTTCTGCAAGCAAGCTATCCGGTCGCGGCCAATGCTTTCCCGACGGATTTTCGGGCCCTCGGGCTCGGCTCCACCTTTGGGTTCGGCCGGCTGGGCGCGGTCAGCAGTTCGATGGTCACGGCGCTGCTGATGTCGAAGGGCGGTCCGCCGCTCTTCTTCATCGGCATCGCGGTGGCTTCGGCCGGCGTGCTGGTCGCGCTGCTTGCCGTGCGCCGGCACATCGCGCCGGCCGCCAAGGCTGCGTGACAATCCCGATCATGGCCGGTGCGGCATCCCAATCGGGTGAAGACAAGGTGGAGCGGTCGGAGATAGGGTGGAAACCCCGCATATATGAGGCATCCCGCCTGACCGATGGAACGGAAAGCGCATTCTGACATGACGGCCACCGCAACGGCGAATATCCCCGGTCAGATCGCGGACGAAATACGCGACGAGATCATCCGGGGCAAGCGGGCGCCCGGCTCCCACCTGCTGCAGGTGCAGCTTGAAAGGACATTCTCGGCCAGTCGCGGGCCCGTGCGGGAGGCGCTCAAATTGCTCGCTGCCGAAGGGCTGGTGCATCACGATCCCAATCGCGGCTTCTTCATCGCGGAAATCTCCGCTGCGGAGGCGCGACAGCTCTATCGGCTGCGTCAGCTTGTCGAGGGCGAGTTGCTGGCCACCATGGCCTGGCCGGACGAGGCGCAACTGGCGCGACTGGAAGAGCTGATCCGGGACATCGAAAGCGCGCTGGCCGGCGGGGACCGCTCGGAATGGGTGCGCCGGCACAGGGCGTTCCACATTGCGTTGTTCGAGCTTTCCGATGCCGGAACATTCGTTCGCGAATGCCTGCGGCTGTGGATGCTGACGGATCGCTATCGCTCGCTCCTTCCCGGTCCCAGCGCGCTCGGGGATGCCCGTTGGGGCCCGACCGATGAGCGCTCGATCCTCGCCGCCCTGACGCAGCGCGATCGGGCCGCCCTGATCGAAATCGTCGAGAGCGATCGCAAGCGCGTGGAAGGCCTGATCCTCGAAGTGCTCGACATGCGCTGCTGAACGGCCGGGCACGGGCCGTTGCCAAACTCCGGATCACGCCCTCCTCCAGGATCGCCGGCGGGGGCCGCAACGCGCGTCTCGACAGGCCGGTGAGGCGTGCCGATGCCGCCGCTTGCCCGCGATCAGGCCTGGCGGGGGTCTGGGCGGGCGTGGCAGGGGCGTGTCTTATAAACATCACAGCTTGCTCGGATGATGTGTGGTGGAAATGATTAGTGTTGACAACATATCGCCTGAACCTATTCCGCGACCCCGAGCGGCCACCTGAGCGGGCTGCACCACGGAGGGATGTATGGCACTATTTCGTTTGATGTTTTCCGCTGCCGTGCCGAGCAGCTTCGCGCTGGCTGCAGCCATCGCGGCGCCGGTCCATGCGCAGGCCCCCGCGGCCGATCAGCAGCAGGACGAGGCGACCGCCGACGCGCAGGACCAGGGCGCGAACGTTGAAGCGATCGTCATCACCGGCTCGCGCCTCTCCGCGAGCGGTTTCAACGCCCCGACCCCGGTGACGGTGGTGGGCGCCGAAGAGATCGCGCGCCAGGCCGCGCCGAACGTCGCCGAGATCCTCAACCAGATCCCCGCCTTCCGGGCGCAGAGCACGCCTTCCACGAGCGCGATCTTCGCCAGCAACCTGGGCGCCTCCACGGCCGACCTTCGCGGCCTCGGCGCCAACCGCACGCTGGTGCTGGTCGACGGCCGCCGCGTCGTCGCCGCCACCACGCAGGGCGGCTCGTTCACGCCGGCCAACACCGTCGACCTCAACATGATCCCGACCTCGCTCATCGCGCGCACGGAAGTCGTGACGGGCGGCGCGTCGGCGGCCTATGGCTCGGACGCCGTGGCGGGCGTGGTCAACCTCATCCTCGACACCAGGTTCGAGGGCCTGCGCGGCAGCATCCAATATGGCCAGACCCATGCGGGCGACGGCGAGAATGTCGCGGCCTCGCTGGCCTATGGCACGAGCTTCGCGGGTGGCCGCGGCCATTTCGTCATCGGCGGCGACTTCGACGACAACAAGGGCACGGGCGACTGCTATTCGCGCGACTGGTGTGCGCAGAGCTACGGCACCTTCACCAACCCCAACTATCTCACCAACGGTCAGCCGGCGACCATCACCGTGCCGAACATCCGCACGGCGGTCGCGACGCGCGGCGGTCTCATCACCTCGGGACCGCTCAAGGGCGTCGAGTTCGCGCCCGACGGCTCGACCTTCATGCATGATTACGGCACCTTCTACGGCGCCGGCATCAATCAGATCGGCGGCGGCGATCCGCGCAACGCCTTCTTCGAGTGGTTCAAGATGTCCGCGCCTGTGCGCCGCTACTCGACGCTGGCCAATGTCGATTACGAGATCAGCGACAATGTGAAGGTCTTCGCGCAGGCTTCCTACGCGCATGTCTTCGCGACCCAGCTCGGCGCGCAGGTGCGCGACCTGGGCAGCATCGTCATCCAGCGCGACAATGCCTATCTGTCGGATGAAGTCGCGGCGATGATGGACGCCAACGATCTGACGAGCTTCACCTTCGGCCGCATCGGCGACGATTTCGGCCCGTCCCGCATCACCGTGAAGCGCGAGACCTATCGCTTCGTCGGCGGGCTGGAGGGGCGCTTCTCCAACGGCTGGCGCTGGGAGACCTATTTCCAATATGGTCGCACCAACTATTTCCAGAGCAACGCCAACAACCGCATCAACGACAATTATGCGCGGGCCGTGGACGCGGTGCGGGACGATAACGGCAATATCGTCTGCCGCTCGACCCTGACCGATCCGACCAATGGCTGCATGCCGCTCAACCTGTTCGGCGAGAATAACTGGTCGTCCGCCGCGCTCGGCTATTCCTTCGGCACGGCGATCCAGGAGACGCATCTCACGCAGAAGGTGCTGGCCGCGCAGATCTCCGGCGACCTGTTCGATACCTGGGCCGGTCCGGTCTCGATCGCCTTCGGTGGCGAATATCGCGAGGACGGCGCGCATGGCACGGCCGATCCGATCTCCTCGGCGCTGCGCTTCTACACCAGCGGCGGCGCGGCGATCGATGGCGACATCAACGTCAAGGAAGGCTTTTTCGAAGTGGGCGTCCCGCTCGCGCGCGACATGCCCTTCCTGCACAGCCTCGACCTGAACGGCGCCGTGCGCGTGACCGACTACAGCACCAGCGGGTCGGTCACGAGCTGGAAGATCGGCGGTACCTGGGAGCCGGCGCCGCAGCTGCGCCTGCGCGTCACGCGTTCGCGCGACATCCGTGCGCCCAACGTGTTCGAGCTCTATGCGCCGACGTCGACCTCCTATCAGACGGTGCTCGATCCGGAGAACGACAACGCCTTCGTGCTGCCGCTGACCATCCTGGGCGGCAACGCGAACCTCAAGCCTGAGATCGCCAGCACGCTGACGCTGGGCGGCGTGTTCCAGCCCGACTTCTGGGGCCTGAATCGCTTCCGGCTGTCCGTCGACTATTATAACATCAAGCTGGATGGCGCGATCTCGACGCTGGGTTCGCAGATCATTGTCAATCTCTGCGCGCAGGGCCAGACGGTGCTTTGCGAGAATGTCGTGCGCGATGCGGACAAGAACCTCGTCTCGATCGCCAACGTCAACCTGAACCTCAACCGCCTGACCACCCGTGGTCTGGACATCGAGGCGCAGTATCGCGTGCCCGTGGGCAATGGCGAGATCAGCCTGCGCACGTTGGCCACGCGCATCTTCGAGCTGTCGACGGAGACGCCGACCGGCTCGGTCACGGATCGCGCCGGGCAGAACGGCTCGCCGACCTCGCAGCCCTCGGGCGTGCCGAACTGGCAGGTCAATACCTATGTGGGCTACACGACCGGGCCGTTCGCCGGCCAGTTCCAGGCCCGCTACATCTCGCCGGGCACGCGCGACAACACGCTGATCGGCCCCGAGCAGGCCGGCTACAGCACCACGTTGCCCAACAGCACCAACACCAACCACATCGGCGCCTACTGGTATTTCAGCATGAACGCCCAGTATGACCTGATGAACGACGGCAATCGCAAGCTGCAGATCTTCGGCGTCGTCAACAACCTGACGGATCGTGATCCGCCGCCGGCGCCGTCGAGCTTCGGCCCCACGAACAATGTTCTCTACGATGTTCTGGGCCGATCCTACCGCGTGGGCTTCCGGTTCACCTACTGAGTTGACGGGATGGAGCGCCGGGAAGGCACTCCATCCCGAACTTTTTCGGGCGGGCGGCGCGCGCTCCGGGGCTGCCGGGCAGCCCGGCATTTTCCCGAAGGCATGGATGGCCGGGCTGGCCGTCGCGGCGGGACCATCGTAGGTTCCTTCGCACGCGATGACGCAATGATCGTCCGGCATGGCCGATATTCAAAGGAGCGGGTGGGAGAATGACCTCGAGCGATCCCGGGGGGGACATGGAAGGCAAGGCACTGCCCGATCCGTTCGTGCCGCAACTCTATGACACGCAATCGGAGCGCGGGCAGCGGCACAGCATGTCCTGGTGGCTGATCGGCATCGGCCGCCTGTGGCGCAACCTGCTCGACGACCGGCTGAAGGCGGCCGGGCAGACCCAGCCGCGCTGGCGCGTGCTGGCCTGGGCGAAGATGCTGCCGGGCATCCGCCAGGCGGACCTTGCCGAGCGCATGGACCTCACCCGGCCGACCATGGTCCGGCTCCTCGACGGGCTGGAGGAGCAGGGCCTGATCGAGCGCCGCGAGAATGCGGCGGATCGCCGGGTCAATGGCATCTACCTGACGGAAAAGGCGGAGCCCATCGTGCGCCGGATCGAGGAAGAGGTGCGATCGATCGGGGACTATCTGCTGCAGGATGTGACCCAGCAGGAAATGGCGCTCTGCCTCGACGTGATGCGCCGCGTGCGCGTGCGCGTGAGCCAGATCAGCAACACCACCAGAGGCTTTCCGCTCCCGCCACTGGATTGAGTGGGGCCCGGCGCGGCGGCGATGCTTCAGTTTCGGATGGAGCCATGTCGTGCGCCTGCGCGGGCAGGAACACGGCTTCCATTCCATGCGGCAAGCTGCGACGCCGGCGGCGGCGTCGGTTGATTATGTGCTCCTGTGCAGGAGCGCTCCATCCCGCCGCGTGCTTGCGATCACCCCCGGGCGGCAGTCGGCCGGGCTATCGTCGCCCGGCTTCCTGTGCCTTCAGCTTCTCCGCCTCGCCGGACAGATAGGCGCGCACGCTCTCGGCCTGGTCGGGCGTCAGATAGTCGCGGAAGCTCGCCATGCCGTTCATGGTGAGCGCCCCGTCGATCACGATCGCGCGGAACGCGGCGCGGTCGGAAAGGGCGTTGGCGCGTCGCAGGTCCGGATTGACCGGGCCGCGATGGCAGATGCCGCAATAGGTGCCATACCAGCGCGCGCCCTCGGCCCGCTGCTCCGCCGTGAAGCGATCCGTGGACGGATTGGCCGGCGGCTGCGGGATCGGCTCGAAGGCCGGCAGCGTCGCCGTGCCGTCCAGCCGGAAGACCAGGATCTGGCCGTTCGGCATCTTGCGCGACTGGTCGGGGTAGGGCGCCGCCATGCCCATGGAGCCGCCATAGCCGGCCATCACCGCGACATATTGCACGCCGTCGACCATATAGGTCATCGGCCCGGCCATGATGCCGCGATGGCTCTCGATCGACCAGAGCTTGCGGCCGTCATCGGCGCGATAGGCGACGAACTGGCCATCATAGGTGCCCTGGAAGAGCAGGTTGCCGGCCGTGGCGAGCGTGCCACCATTCCATGGATAGCCATGCTCGACCGACCAGACCGCCTTGCCCTTGAGGACATCCCAGGCGAGCAGGGTGCCGCGCTGCATGGCGGCGAGCGCCTTGCTGCGCGCCGCCGGGTCCGATGGCAGGCCGGGCACGTCGGCGCCATAGGCGACGGCGGTGTTCCAGCGGCCCGGATGCACGGTGAAGTTCTTGTCCGTGCCATAGACCATCGGCACCTGCATCGCCGGGATATAGGCGATGTGGCTGCGCGGATCATAGGACATCGGCATCCAGGCATGGGCGCCGATGCCTGAGGGCAGCATCAGGAAGGAGCCATCCTGATAGCGCGCGCCGGGCACTTCGATCGGCCGGCCGGTCTTCATGTCATAGCCGGTCGCCCAGCTCACCGGCACATAGGGCTTGGCCGAGAGCAGCTTGCCGTTGGTGCGGTCGATGACGAAGAAGAAGCCGTTTTTGGGCGCGTGGATCACCACTTTGCGGGGCCCCTCGCCAAGGTCCAGCGTGGTCAGCGTCATCTGCTGCACGGCGGTGAAGTCCCAGCTTTCGCCGGGCGTTTCCTGATAGTGCCACTTGTATCTGCCGGTATCCGGGTCCAGCGCGACGATGGAGGAGAGGAACAGATTGTCGCCCTTGCCGTTCGAGCGCACCTGATGGTTCCAGGGCGAGCCGTTGCCCACGCCGATCAGCAGCTGGTTCAGCTCGGGATCGTAGACCATCGAATCCCAGACCGTGCCGCCGCCGCCATATTTCCACCATTCGCCGTCCCAGGTCGGCGTGGCCAGCTTCATCGCATCGTCGGAGGCTTCGCCGTCCGGCCCGTCGGCGGGGTTGCCCGGCACGGTATAGAAGCGCCACACCTTGCGGCCGGTTTCGGTATCATAGGCGGTGATATAGCCGCGCACGCCCATCTCGGCGCCGCTGTTGCCGATCACCACCTTGTCGCGGAACACGCGGGGCGCGCCGGTGATGGTGTAGGGCTTGGACTGGTCGACGGTGACGACTTCCCAGACCTTGTGGCCGTCCTTCGCGTCGAGCGCGATCAGCCGCCCGTCGATGGTGCCGACGAAGACCTTGCCTTTCCAGTAGGCCACGCCGCGATTGACGACATCGCAGCAGGCATGGACGGCCTTGCCGCCGTCATTCTCCGGATCGAAGCGCCAGAGCACTTCGCCCGTCGCCGCGTTGAGCGCCATCACCTTGGACCAGGCGGTGGAGGTGTACATCACGCCATCGATGACGAGCGGCGTGGCTTCCTGCCCGCGGGAGGTATCCAGGTCCACCACCCAGGCGGGCTTGAGGCGGCCGATCGTGTCGGCATTGATCTGGTCGAGCTGGCTGAAGCGGGTCTCGGCGTCGCTGCCGCCATAGCTGGGCCATTCGCCCGACTCGGCGGCCTTGCCGGCCGGCGCGCCGTCGCCGCCCAGGCGCATCAGCGCGACGATGCCGGCCAGCACCAGCGCGCCGACCAGAAGCACGCTCAGCACCACGCTTTTCGGCGCTTTCGTGCGCGCGGGCTCGTCCATGTCCGCCCCGGCTCCAGTCGCTGCCATCCTCAATCCTCTTCCCGTCCCGATCGTCAAAGCCGCGCGTCGCCGCGACCATGCGGTCGCCTGTTCCACAAAATAGATAGTGTGGGCAACTTTTTTGGTTGCGCATGCCTCGTGGAGGGTTAGCAGAGGCGCCCGGAACAGGGTTTCGCATGGCGCGCGCCGATGCGACCCGAGCATGGAGGGTAGCGCAGCGCATATGGCGGACCGGACCGAGGTCGATGCGACCGCAATCATCGAGAACCAGAAACTCAACGGCTTCGTGATCCGGCTGGTGCTGCTGTCGATCGCCGTGACCTTCTTCGACGGCTTCGACATGCATGTCATCGCCTATACCGCGCCCTATCTGAGCGAGGTCTTCAGCCTCGACAACATCCAGCTCGGCCAGCTGTTCACGGTCGGCACCGTCGGCATGATGATCGGCGGCGTGATCTTCGGCTATGTGGCCGATCTCTACGGGCGGCGGCAGGCGATCATCGTCGCGGCGACCTCGTTCGGCATCTTCACCGCGCTCATGGCGACCGCGACCAGCTTCGGGATGCTGCTCGCGCTGCGGTTCCTCAACGGCCTCGCCATCGGCGGCGTGCTGCCGCTGTGCTGGGCGCTCAACATCGAATATGTGCCGCGCCGCTACCGGGCGACGATCGTGACGATCGTCATGCTCGGCTTCACGCTGGGCGGTAGCATCGCCGCGCCCGTCACCATCTGGCTCGCGCCGCATTATGGCTGGCAGTCGGTGTTCCTGTTCGGCGGCGCCGCGACGCTGCTGGTCTCCGTGCTGCTGATGGCGAAGCTGCCGGAATCGGCCCGCTTCCTCATCGCCAGGGGCAAGCGCACGGACCGGGTCGCGGGCTATCTGCGCGGCATCGACCCGAGCGCCGACATCCCGGACGATGCGACATTCGTGCTCTCGGACGAGAAGGCGAACAAGGAGGCCGGCGCGTTCCGCCTGCCGCGCCTGTTCGACAATGAGCTGCGCTGGATCACGCCGCTGCTGTGGATGGCCTATATCGCCAGCTCCATGGCCGTCTATTTCAAGGCCAACTGGACGCCGATCGTGTTCGAGATGCTGGGCTACAGCCGCACGGCGGCGGCCAGCTATTCCTCGATCAGCGCGATCGGCGCGGCCATCGGCGGCCTGATGATCACGCGGCTGGTCGATCGCTCCGGCGCGATCGCGATTTCCCTGCTGGCGATGGTCGCGGTGCTGCCGCTGCTTTATGTCGGCCTCGCCGAGACGGGCTTCTGGGCGTTCCTCATCATCAACTTCCTGACCAACATCGTGCTCGGCGGCGTGCATTATGGCATGCACAGCCTCTCCGGCCTGTTCTACCCGAGCGCCTTCCGTGCCAATGGCGCGGCCTGGGCGACGTCGGTCGCGAAGATCGGCTCGATCGCCGGGCCGCTGATCGGCGGGTTCATCCTCGCGACGAACTTCCCGGTGAAGCATATCTTCGCTCTGCTGGCGGTGAGCCCGACGATCGTGGCGATCGCGCTGCTGGCGATGAGCGCGGTCCAGCGCGCCAGGCGCAGGCGGGTGGCGCTCGAACCGGCCGTCGCCACGGCGGAGGCCGGCTGAGGCGTCGCGCTACGGCTGATCCCCGGGGGCCTCGAAGGCGAGGCCCTCGTCCCAGCCGCCGCCCATCGCCTGATAGAGCGTCACGCGCGCAATGAGCGCATTGGCCCGCGCCTGGACGAGCCCCAGATCGGCGGCGAGCAGGCCGCGCTGCGCATCGAGCTGCTCCAGATAGGATGAATAACCGGCCCGATAGCGGTTCGAGGCGAGCCTGTAGCTCTCCGCCAGCGCGTCACGCTGCGCGGCCAGCATGGGCAGTTGCGCATCGGCATGGAGCGTGCCGGAAAGCCCATCCTCCACATCGCGAAAGGCGCTCAGCACGGCGCGGCGATAGGCATAGGCCGCGCTGTCCCGCTGGGCGCCCGCGCTGTCCGCCCCGGCACGCAGCCGTCCGCCTTCGAACAGCGGGGCGAGCACGCTGCCGCCGACCGACCAGATGGTGATCGGATCGGCCAGCAGGCTGGAAAACACCGCGCCGGCCGATCCGGTGAGATGCAGTTGCGGGAGGAATCGCTTGCGTGCCGCCGCCAGCGCATGGTCGGCGGATGCCAGCTGCAGCTCCGCCTGCGCCACGTCGGGCCGGCGGCGCAGCAGGCTGGAGGGCAGGCCGTCCGGGATCGGCGGCGCGGTGAGCGCGGCCAGCGGGGCGCCGCGCTCGACGTCGCCCGGCAAAGCGCCGGTCAGCAGATTCAGCGCATTCTCGGTCTGCGCGCGCGCCTGCTCGAGCTGCGGGATGATCTGGGCGGCCGCCTGATATTCCGCCTGCGCCTGCGTTAGTTCAAGGCGCGGCGAGTAGCCGGCATCGACCCGCCGACCGATCAGCCGGAGCGAGTCCTCGCGCGCGGCCAGCGTCTGTCGCGCCACGTCCAGCCGGGCGTCGAGCGAGAGCAGGCTGATATAGCTGCTGGCGACGGTGCCCGCGACGGAGAGGCGGACCGCGTCGCGCGCCGCCCGGCTCGCCAGCCAGGCCGAGCGCGCGGCCGATTGCTGGTCGGACAGCCTGCCGAACAGATCGGCTTCCCAGCCTGCCTGCAACTGCGGCTGGCCGGCGGTTTGCTCGGCGGGTTGGCCGAACGCGTTGACGGAGCGGGAGCGCGCGCCGCTGCCCGCCGCGTCCAGCGTCGGCAGCAGCGCGGCGCGGGCCGCCATCACCTGCGCGCGGGCATCGCGGATGCGGGCGCCGGCCAGGGCGATGTCCAGATTGTTCGCCAGCGCCTGTTCGACGAGGCCGGTCAGCACGGGATCGCCGAACGCCTGCCACCAGGTCCGGTCCAGCGGCGTGGTGGGGCCGGCGTCCACGCGCCATTGCGCGGGCGGCGTGACCGGCGCGACCTGCGCGGTCTCGACCGGCGGCCCGGCGCAGGCGGAGAGCAGCGCGAGGCCGGGGAGGAGATGGCGGGACCGGCGCATCAGTCGCGCGTCTCGACATGGGCCTCGACCGACATGCCGGGGCGCAGCCGCTCGGCCAGCGCCTGCCCCGGATCGATGCGGATGCGCACGGCGATGCGCTGGGCGACCTTGACGAAATTGCCGGTCGCATTGTCCGGCTTGAGGACGGCGAATTCGGAGCCGGCGGCCGGCGAGAGGCTCTCGACATGGCCGGTCAGCCGGGCCCCGCCCAGCGCGTCGACGCGGAACGTGACGGCCTGGCCGGGGTGGATGCGGCGGGTCTGCTCCTCCTTGTAGTTGGCGATCACCCACAGATCGCGCGGGACGAGGAACATGAGCTGCGTGCCGGCCGTGACGAACGCCCCGTTGCGCACGCCGACCTCCGAGAGCCGGCCATCGGCGGGCGCGCGGATGATGCTGTTGTCGAGATCGATCTGCGCGAGATGGAGCTGCGCGCGAGCGCCTTCCACCGCCGCTTCCAGTCCGCCGCGTCCCACCAGCACGGCGCGCACATCCTGCTGGCCGACCTGCTCGCTGGCCTGCGCCTGCCGGAGCGCGGCCTGCGCGGCGAGCAGGGTCGCGCGGGTCTGGTCCCGCTCGCGCTCCGAGATGGAGCCATCCGCCACCAGTGCATCGGCGCGGCGCATATCGGCCTGCGCGCGCACGAGCTGCGCCTGCGCGCTGGCGATGGCCGCGCCCTGGCCGGTCAGGGCCGCCTCGCGCCCGCGCTGGCTCTGCTGCGAGTTGGCGAGCGCGGCTTCCTGCGCGGCGAGATTGGCCTTCGCCTGCTCGACCCGCGCCGTGTAGATGCGGTTGTCGATCGTGGCGAGCACCTGGCCTTGCCTGACCTGCGCGAAATCGGTGATCGGAACGGAGGTGACATAGCCGCTGACCTGCGGGCTGATGACGGTCACTTTGCCGCGGACATAGGCATTGTCGGTATTTTCAGACCAGCCGGCGAACGGCGGCAGGCGCCAGGCATAGAGAATGACCAGCACCGCCACTACCGCCAGGGCGATGATGAGCGCCACCATCATGCGGCTGCGTGGCGGCGGCCGCCAGCCCTGCGGTGGCGGATCGATCTGGGGGTCGGCTGCGACGGGCGCCGGTGCGGCCGTTTCCGTCTCGTCGGTCCGTGTATCTGCCATCTGCGTCCCTCTATGGCTTGGCTTGGCTATTGGCCTGCGCGGCGGCTTGCGCGGCTTGCTGCAACTGGATCAAGGGTGAAATCTCGCCGCGCTGGCGCATCGCCCAATTGATCCACAATCCCCAGATCGTGGCCAGCACAGCGAGGATGCCGATCAGCAGGAACACGTCGTTATAGGCCAGGATATTGGCCTCGCGCGTCACCTGCTGGGCGAGCAGCGCCGCGCCCTCGGCATTGCGCAGGGCCGGATCGCCCACCACGCCGCCCATCGCGCCGGCACCGGCGCGCAGGCGCGCGGCCACGAGCGGATCGGTCATCAGGATATTCTGGACCAGCGCATGCGCGTGGAATTTCTCCCGGATCACCTGGAACGTGCCGAGCAGCGTCGATCCGGCCAGTCCGCCGATGCTCTGGCTCAGGCCGAACAGCACGGTGAAGCTGATGAGGTTGCGCGGCCCGGCGAGCAATGTGCGGGCAATGCCGATCACCATCGCCTGCGCCATGAACAGCAGCGAGGCGAAGCCGATGAGCGCCTGGCTGATGTAGAAATTGGACGGGCGGGTGAGGTTGGTCGAGCCGGCATCCATGAAGGCGGCAACGGCGATGAGCGCGACCGCGAAGGTGATCGGCCAGGACAGGCGATTGGGATGGAAGGTCAGCACGGCAGTCGCCACGCCGGCGATGGAAGCGAGCACGATGACGATGTTCAGCATGATCATCTGGTCGTTCAGCATGCCGACCACGGTGAGCAGGCCGACCGAGCCGAACGCCTGCTCGGAGAGCAGCACGCGCACGGCGGCGGCGATGAACATCAGCCGCACCATCTCCCGCGTGCCGAGCCAGCGCGTGTTGATGAGCGGGTTCTCCCGCCTGTGCTCGAGCAGCAGCGCGGCGGTGATGAGGGCGATGCTGCCGGCCAGCGCCCAGCCGATCCAGGCGCGCTCCGTCCACCATTCGATCCGCCCTTCGCTCAGCACGGCGATGAGCAGCCACAGTCCTGGCGCCAGCAGGCCGACCGTGAGAATATCCTTGCGCTCAAACACCTTGTGCCGTTCGCTGGGGGGTAGCGGCAGGGCCATGATCGCCGCGAGCATGGCCAGCGCAAGGCCCATTTCGAGCCAGTAGAGCATGTGCCAGTCGCCCGATTCGAGTAGATGGGGCGAGATGATGCGGGCCAGCGGCGTGGCCAGTTGCGGGATCGAGATGCCGACCATGATGCCGGCCAGCCGCCGGGGCGCCGGCAGGCCCTGCACCAGATAGAGAATCGTCAGGGTCGAGAGGCCGCTGCCCGCCAGGCCGCTGGCGGCGCGCACCAGCACGGACGACCAGAAGCCGTGCACGAACAGATGCAGGATCGTTGTCACCGCGTAGATGGCGAGCATCCAGCGGATGAAGGGCTGCAGGCCGAATTGCTGGCGATATTTGACCAGCACCAGATTGGCCGTGGCGTTGGTCATGAAATAGGCGGCGGTCAGCCAGGCGGTTTCATCGCTGTTGAGGCCAAGCGTTCCCTGCGCGAAGGCGAGGTTGACGCCGACCAGCGCATTGGCGAGCCCGCCGGTGATGCCGATCAGGATGCCGATCAGCAGATAGAAGACGCGGCGGCGCTGCGGGTGATCGGGATTGGCCGGCGAGCCCGGCAGGGTGGGCCGCTCGTGCGGCTTGAACTCATAGGGGCTATCCCCCTGCATATATCCCCCGGATGAGCTGTGCGAGGTGTCTGCCGTTGTAGAGCGCCAGTCGGCGCCGAAAAGCAATGGCGATCATGCGCGGAAGGATCGTGCTTCGATCAGCGCAGCTGCCGCTTCTCCAGTTTGCGCGCCAGCGTGCGGCGATGCATGCCGAGCCGCCGCGCCGTCTCGGAAATGTTGAAGTCGGTTTCCAGCAGCGTCTGGTGGATATGCTCCCACTCCACCGTCTTGATCGAGGACTGGCGGCCATCGACGGGCGCGTCCGCATCGCCCTGCTCGCGGGTGAAGGCGGCCTCTATGTCGTCGGTGTTGGAGGGTTTGGCGAGATAATAGTCGGCGCCCAGCTTGATCGCCTCGACTGCCGTGGCGATGCTGGCGAAGCCGGTGAGCACCACGATCTTCATGGCGTCGTCGCGCGCGCGTAGCGTCTGCACGCAGACCAGGCCGGAGGCGCCGGCCAGCTTGAGATCGACCACCGCGAAATCCGGCGCGAAGCTTTCCAGCAGCGGGATCAGCTCGTCATGGCTCGCCGCGACCTGCACCATATAGCCGCGCCGCTCGAAGGACCGGCGCAGGGTGCGCGCGAAAGCGCCGTCATCCTCGACGATGACGAGACGCGGGGCTTCGCTCATCGCTGCGCCTCCTTGCGATAGGCCAGCGCGTCGATCGGCAGGATGATGCGGACCAGTGCGCCACCCTCCGGGCGGTTGGCGGCGGTGGCGGTGCCGCCGAGCTTGCGGGTGACGTTGACGAGCAGGAAAAGGCCCAGCCCGCCGCCCGGCTTGCCCTTGGTCGAGCGATAGGGCCGGCCGAAGGAGGAGAGGATCTCCGCCGAGAAGCCCGGCCCATGGTCGGCGATCTCCAGCACCAGCGACTCCTGATCGCGCGCGGCGATGATATCGATCCGGTCGGGCGAGACCTCGGCGGCATTGTCGATCACGTTGCCGATCACCTGGCGCAGCGCGGGATCGGCGACGATGGAGACATCCTCGCCGAACCGATCCGCATAATGCAGCGTGCCCGGCCGGCGCATCGCCTGCGCATCCTGCACCATCTCGTCGAGGAAGGCGCGCATGGTCGTCACGCGCGGGGCGACGCCGCGCGCCTCGCCGGCGGAGAGGAGGATGCCGCTCACGATCGTCTTGCAGCGCTGCACGGCGAGATCCATGTCCTGCAGGTCCTCCTGCATGTCCGCGTCGTTCGCCAGGCGGGGCAGGCGCTTCCAGTCGCCGATCAGCACGGAGAGGGAGGAGAGCGGCGTGCCCAGTTCATGCGCCGCGCCGGACGCGAGCAGGCCCATGCGCACGATATGATCCTCCTCGGCGGCGCGCTGGCGGATCGCGGCGAGGGATGCGTCGCGCTCGCGCAGGTTGCGCACGATCCGGGTGATGAACGCGACCAGCAGCACGGCGATCAGCGCGAAATTGACGACGCTGCCCTTGATATAGAGGCTCAGCGGATCGTCCCGATAATGGGGGGGCAGCGCCAGCGGGCGGGACTCGAAGGCAAGGACGCCGAGCGCGACCAGCGTGGCGGCGACGATCGCCCAGGAGGAGGCGGGCTTGAGCAGGATCGCGCCGATGACGATCTGAAGCAGGAACAGCGAGGCGAAGGGATTGCCGAGGCCGCCGCTGTGATGGAGCTGCCAGGCCAGCGCCGCCACGTCGAGCAGCAGGGCCATGGTCAGCTCGGCATTGGTCACGGCCGCGCGGCGGCGCAGCCATTGCAGGCTGGCGAGGTTGACCGCCACCAGCAGCGCCGGCGCGACGAGCAGCGGCACGAGCGGCAGGCGGATGTCCATGAAGCCGTTGACCAGCTCGATCGTGATGAGCTGCCCGCCGATGGCGATCCAGCGCAGCTGGATCAGCAGCAGCATGTCGCGCCGGCCCGCATTCATCTCCGGCAGGGTGGCGGCAGGGCGGATGGCGTCGGTCATGCGGGCCCGTCACTAGCACTTCCGTCCTCGGGACGCAGCACGCGCTTTGCCCCCCAGCCGCACATGCCGGCCAGCGCGAACCAGGTCAGCGCATAGACAAGGTGATTGTCGGCGAAGCGTATGACGGTGAGCCCGCCGACCGGCGCGCCGGCACGGTTGGCGCTGCCGTCTGCATCCACGAAATAGGGCGCGGCCGGGCCGAGGCGCCGTGCCTCGGCGATCGCCGCCACGTCCCGCGAATACCAGCGCCCGCCCGCCGGATCGTTGGCGCGCAGGAACCCGCCGCCCGGCTCGCTGAGGCGCAGCAGCCCGGTCACGCTCGTCGGGCCGCCGGGCGCGGGGGCATAGTCCTGCCGCTGCGCCTGCGCCACGAAACCGCGATTGACGAGCAGGACGAACGCGCCGGTATCCAGCGGCGTCATCACCCAATAGCCCGGGCCGCGATCCGTCACGGCCTGGACGAGCGTATCGCGCCCGGCGAGGAAGCGGCCCTGCACGCGGACATGGCGATAGGCGTCGCGCTCGCGGGTCATGGCCGGCCATACGCGCGGGCCGGGCACCGGCACCGGATCGGCCGCGACGCGCTGCTCGACCGTCGCGATGAGCTGGTGCTTCCAGGCGCGCCGCTGGACCTGCCATAGGCCGAGCGCGATGAGCAGGCCGCAGAGCAGCAGCAGGAGGAGCGGGAACACCGTCCGCCGGGCACCTGCCGGCCGACGGGTGCCCGTCACGGTATCTGCCTGATGTCGTGCGGCATCGGCATCATGTTGGTGTTGAGATGATACATGACCCAGAGCGATCCGCTCAGCGTGATGACCACGACGATGAGCGTGAAGAGCAGCGCGGTCATCGTCCAGCCGCCCTCGGACTTGCCGTTCATGTGCAGGAAGAAGATCATGTGGACGATCATCTGCACGGCGGCCAGGCCCATGATGATGGCAGCGGTGGCGCCGGCCGGGAGCGGGCGTGCCATCACCAGCCCGAAGGGGATGGCCGTCAGGATGGCGGCGAGGATGAAGCCGATCACATAGTCGCGCATCGAGCCGTGCGGCTCGGCGATGTCGGCATGATGATGGTCGTGGCTCATCGCAGCATTCCCATGAGGTAGACGAAGGTGAAGACGCCGATCCAGATGACGTCGAGGAAGTGCCAGAAGAGGCTGAGGCACATCAGGCGCCGGCGGTTGGCCGGGATGAGGCCGCGGCGGCCGACCTGCACCATCAGCGTCACCAGCCAGATGCAGCCGAAGGTGACGTGCAGCCCGTGCGTGCCGACCAGCGTGAAGAAGGCGGAGAGGAAGGCGCTGCGCTGCGGCCCCGCGCCGATATGGATGAGGTGCTGGAACTCGTAGAGCTCGACGGCGAGGAAGCCCAGGCCGAACAGCCCGGTCACCGCCAGCCAGCCCAGCGTCGCGCGCTGCTGGCGGCGCTGCACGGCCAGCATGGCGAACCCGTAGGTGATCGACGAGAACAGCAGCATGGCGGTGTTGAGCGCCACCAGATCGAGCTCGAACAGGTCTTTCGGCCCCGGTCCCGCCGCGTAGTTGCCGCCCAGCACCGCGTAGCAGGCGAACAGGATCGCGAAGATGAGGCAGTCGCTCATCAGGTAGATCCAGAAGCCCAGCATGGTGCTGTGCCCCTCGGGATGGTCATGCTCCTCCAGCTCGTAGAAAGTGACCGGCTGGGACGGGTCCGCGCTCAGCGTGGCAGTGTTCATCGGGTCAGGCTCCGGCCGCCAGCAGGCGGGTGCGCTCGGCTTCCGTCAACGCCACCGTCTCGGCGGGGATGTGGAAATCGCGCTTGTAGTTGAAGGTGTGGAAGATCGCGCCGCCGACGACGGCGACGAAGCTCGCGATCGCCAGCCACCAGATATGCCAGACCAGCGCGAAACCCATCACCAGGCAGAGCCCGGCCAGGATGATGCCGGCGCCGGTGTTGGCGGGCATGTGGATCGGACGATAGCCGCCGAGCGGACGCGCCGCGCCGCGCTGCTTCATGTCGTACCAGGCATCGAGCGAGTGGATGACCGGGGTGAAGGCGAAATTATAGTCCGGCGGGGGCGAGCTGGTCGCCCATTCGAGCGTGCGGCCCTGCCAGGGGTCGCCGGTCGGGTCGCGCAACTGGTCGCGCTTCCAGATGCTGACCGCGAACTGGATGAGCATGGCGGCGATGCCCACCGCGATGACCGCCGCGCCCAGGCCGGCGACCACGAACCAGATCTGCAGCGAGGGATCGTCGAACACGCGCATCCGCCGGGTGACGCCCATCAGGCCGAGGATGTAGAGCGGCATGAACGCCATCCAGAAGCCCACGACCCAGCACCAGAAGCTGACCTTGCCCCAGAACACGTCCAGCTTGAAGCCGAACGCCTTGGGCCACCAGTAGTTGATCGCCGCGAACAGGCCGAACAGCACGCCGCCGATGATGACGTTATGGAAATGCGCCACCAGGAACAGCGAGTTGTGCAGCACGAAATCGGCCGGCGGCACGGCAAGCAGCACGCCGGTCATCCCGCCCACCACGAAGGTGAGCATGAAGGCGACCGTCCACATCATCGGCAGCTCGAAGCGGATGCGGCCGCGATATATGGTGAACAGCCAGTTGAAGAGCTTGGCGCCCGTGGGGATCGAGATCACCATGGTGGTGATGCCGAAGAAGCTGTTGACGCTGGCGCCCGAGCCCATGGTGAAGAAATGGTGCAGCCAGACGAGGTAGCTCAGGATCGTGATGACGATCGTCGCATAGACCATCGACGTATAGCCGAACAATCGCTTGCCCGAGAAGGTGGAGGTCACTTCCGAGAAGACGCCGAACAGCGGCAGGATGAGGATATAGACTTCCGGATGGCCCCAGATCCAGATGAGGTTCACATACATCATCGGGCTGCCGCCGAAGTCGTTGGTGAAGAAGTTGGTGCCGGCGTAGCGATCGAGGCTGAGCAGCGCGAGCACGGCCGTCAGCACCGGGAAGGAGGCGACGATCAGCACGTTGGTGCACAGCGACGTCCAGGTGAAGATCGGCATCTTCATCAGGTTCATGCCCGGCGCGCGCATCTTGAGGATCGTCACGATCAGGTTGATGCCGGACAGGGTGGTGCCGACACCGGCGATCTGCAGCGACCATATATAATAGTCGACGCCGACATTGGGACTGTAGGCGATGCCCGAGAGCGGCGGATAGGCGAGCCAGCCGGTCTGCGCGAATTCGCCCACGAACAGCGAGATCATGCACAGCACGGCCCCCGCCGTCGTCATCCAGAAGCTGAAATTGTTGAGGAAGGGGAAGGAGACGTCGCGCGCGCCGATCTGCAGCGGCATGATATAGTTCATCAGGCCCGTGACGAGCGGCATCGCCACGAAGAAGATCATGATGACGCCATGGGCGGTGAAGATCTGGTCGTAATGATGCGCGGGCAGATAGCCTTCCGAGCCGTTGAAGGCCATCGCCTGCTGGATGCGCATCATGATGGCGTCCGCAAAGCCGCGCAGGAGCATGACGAGGCCCAGGATCATGTACATGATCCCGATCTTCTTGTGGTCCACGCTGGTGAACCACTCCGTCCACAGATAGCCCCAGAGCCGCATGCGGGTGATGAGCGCCAGAATGGCGATGCCGCCCACCGCCACCGCGGCGAAGGTCGCGACGAGGATCGGCTCGTGCAGCGGGAGCGATTCGAGGGACAGGCGGCCCAGCAGCGGGCTGGTTTCGAGGGTGGATGAGATCGTCATGACGGAAAGCCTGATCAGGAGCCGGGGCGAAGCGCGGGTGCCGGCTCGTTCGAGGCGACGCGCAGGAGGTTGGTTTCACCGGGGCGGGAGAGGCCCGCGCCCAGCAACGGCGTGAGGTCGACGGGCATCGCCATGATCGGCCGCGAGGGCGCGGTCGGCGCGGCGCAGCCGGCGATCACGAAGCGCGTCTCGCCGGGGGTCGCGGAGCCGCGCGCGGCGAACTTGTCATAGGTCAGCGCGCGCACGTTCAGGGCGCCGGCCATGCCCATGCCGCCCCTCGCGTCGATCGCCATCATGTCGTGCATGCACATCTTGCCCGGCTCGACGCACAGGTTGAGCACCGCGTCGAACAGGCGCGGATCGACCGAGGCGAAATGGCGCACCGGCTCCTTCTCGCTCGGCCGCTCGAGCTGGAGATAGGTCGCGCGGTCGAGCGATCCGCCGCCCTTGCGGGCCTGCGCGACCCAGCCGTCGAAGCCCTGCTCGGAGAGGCCATGCACGCGGAAGCGCATGTCGGAGAAGCCCGCGCCGCTGTAATTGGCGGAAAAGCCCGAATAGGTGCCGGCCTGGTTGAGCACGGCGTGCAGCCGCGTCTCCATGCCCGGCATCGCGTAGATCTGGCCGGCGAGCGCGGGAATGTAGAAGGAGTTCATCACCGAGGAGGCCGAGATGCGGAAGCGGACCGGTCGATCGATGGGCAGGGCCAGTTCGTTGACCGTGGCGATGCCCTGCTCGGGATAGATGAACAGCCATTTCCAGTCGAGCGCGACGACCTGGATCTCGAGCGGGCGCGTCGCGGCATGGACGGGCGCGCCCGGCGCGGTCCGGGCGATCGCGCGATAGGGATCGAGCAGGTGAGTGGCCACCCAGGTCAGCGCGCCCAGGCAGATGATGATGAGCAGCGGCGCGGCCCAGATCACCAGTTCGAGCTGTGTGGAATGGTCCCACTCCGGCTCGTAGCGCGCCTCCTTGTTCGCGGCGCGGTAACGCCAGGCGAACAGCACGGTCAGCACCATCACCGGGACGATGATGACCAGCATCAGAAGCGTGGAGAATATGACGAGGCCGCCCTGCTGGCGCGCCACGTCGCCTGCGGGGTCGAGCACGACCATGTTGCAGCCGCTCAGCAGCGGCAGCAATGCCGTGGCGAGCAGGATGCCCCTGGAGCGGGATGGACCATTGGTACGGTTATCACAATGCATGGCATGCGCCTAAGCTTGTGCTACAATGCGCGACATAGGACATTTTGTCCAATCCCTTTGCGCGCGTTCATTGGCAAAGGGGGGACAAGCCACCCATGCGCGATCGTCGCGCGGGTGCGGATCCTTTGCCCCGCGTCCAATGCCGGACGGGGCGCCATGACGACGAGCGCCGGACCGATGACCACGACTTCAGCCGAACAGGATGCCAGGACCCTGCATGCCGATGGCCACAAGGTCGCGCCCGGCGAGATCGCCATCGGCGTGGTGATCGGCCGCACGTCGGAATTCTTCGATTTCTTCGTCTATGCCATCGCCTCGGTGCTGGTGTTCCCCAAGCTGATCTTCCCGCATGTCGATCCGCTGACCGGCACGCTCCTGTCCTTCGCCATCTTCCCGCTCGCCTTCCTGGCGCGGCCGGTCGGCACGCTGGTCTTCACGGCGATCGACCGGCTCTATGGCCGCGGCGCCAAGCTGACGATCGCGCTGTTCCTGCTCGGCGGATCGACCGCCGCCATCGCCTTCCTGCCCGGTTACGAGACGATCGGCACCGGCGCGGCGCTGCTGCTCGCGCTGTTCCGCATGGGCCAGGGCTTCGCGCTCGGCGGGACATGGGACGGGCTCGCCTCGCTGCTGGCGATCAATGCGCCGGAGAACAAGCGCGGCTGGTATGCGATGATCCCGCAGCTCGGCGCGCCGCTGGGGCTCATCGTGGCGAGCCTGCTGTTCATGTTCCTGGTCGATGTGCTGCCCGCGCAGGATTTCCTCGACTGGGGCTGGCGCTATCCGTTCTTCGTCGCCTTCGCGATCAACGTGGTCGCCCTGTTCGCCCGCCTGCGCATCGTGCTGACGCCGGAATATGCGAACCTGTTCGAGCAGCGTTCGCTGGAGCCCGCGCCGCTTGCCGAGACGGTCCGCCTGGAGTGGAAGACGATCATCACCGGGGCCTTCGCGCCGCTGGCGAGCTTCGCGCTGTTCCACATGGTGACGGTGTTTCCGCTCTCCTGGGTCTTCCTGTTCACGGACGAGAGCCCGGCCCGCTTCCTCGTGACCGAGACCGTGGCTGCCATTTTCGGCGTCGGGGCGATCGTGCTGTCGGGCTATCTGGCGGACCAGTTCGGCCGGCGGCGCGTGCTCGGCGTCACGGCGGGCGCCATCGCCGTCTTCAGCGGCTTCGCGCCGCAACTGCTCGACACCGGCGAGATCGGCGAAGCCGTGTTCATGCTGGTCGGCTTCGTGCTGCTCGGCCTGTCCTTCGGCCAGTCCTCGGGCGCGCTGTCGTCCAGCTTCTCGCTGCGCCACCGCTACACCGGCTCGGCCCTGACGTCCGATCTCTCATGGCTGTTCGGCGCCGGCCTCGCGCCGCTCGCCGCGCTGCTGCTTTCGAGCCAGTTCGGCCTCATCGCCGCCGGCGCCTATCTGCTGTCCGGCGCGATCGGCACGCTCGTCGCGCTCTGGCTCAACCATGAGCTTGGCCGCGCGATCGAATGAGGCGGCGGGCCGCGCTCAGTTGGTCAGATGGGTGTGGAGCGACGTGTAGGGCGGCTGGAAATAATCGAGCACCTCGCCGGCTGCCCGGCCGATCCGGCTGCGCGAATTCCTGAAGAAGAGTTCGCGCAGGTTGATCCCCACGCCCACGAAGATCCGGCGCTGCGGGCGGATGCCTGCCGCCCGGTCCTCGTTGGTGAAGTCCTTGCCATAATAGCCCAGATGCAGCTCCAGCAGGCGCAGCGGGCTTTCCTCGAACGCCTCGAAGCCCGCGAATTTGAGCGCGAAGAAATAGCGCTGCTGCTGGAAATGGCGCTTGCCCTCGACATTGATGATGTTCGCGTTGGGCTCGATCAGCAGGCGGAAGTCGAGCTTGCGATCCAGGCCGGGCACCGAGTTGCGCAGGATCGAGAAGCCGGAGCCGAGCGAATTGAACGCCACATCCTCCCATGACCATCCCGCGCTGCGCTCGATACTGTCCCAGAATTCGGTGTAGAGCATGGTCGCGGAGGCCAGCGCGGCAGCGGTATACTGGATGCCGGGCGCATCGTCCGTCTTGCGCTTCAGCCGCGCATGGAGAAGGTCGGCGATCACATAGGCGCTATAGGCATGGGCGAGCTTGTCCATGCCGACATTCTTGGTGGATTCGCCGAACCAGCCCTCGGTGTGGAAGTGCGGCCAGGTCGGGTCCTCGAACAGTTTCGGCCCGTTGATGGCGGTATAATAGGCCAGGATCGCGCCCATCTCCCATTTCACGGCGCCCACCTGGCTGCCGAACGAGCGAGAGCGCTCCGGCGCCTCCCCGCCCGATGGCGAGCCTGCATCGATGCCGGGCGCGATCGGCCCATAGGCCGGCGCGCGTGCAGGGGCCCCGTCGTCCCGCGCGTCGTCCTGCGCGGCAAAGCGGGTCGCCTCTCCCGTGCGGAACGGCGCGAGGCAATCCTCGGGAACCAGGCATATCGACGGCGCGGCGGTGTCCACCCGCGGCGCGGTCGATCCCGTGCCGGCCGACGCGGCATATTCCAGCCGGAAATTGCCCGAAATCTGCGGCGCGATGATCTGCGGCGATATGTCCTGCGGCGCCGCGAAGGCGGGCGCGTATCCGGCGAACGGGGCCGTCAGCCACAACACCGCGATGCGCATCATGCGGCCGGACAGGCATGAGGTCGCCCGGCTCCGTGACCGAATCGCGGGGCGCATCGTTTCCAGCTGGGGGCGAACAGGGCAAATCGGCGCAGACACGCTCCGATCGACTGACGGCAGACTTTCGATCAAGCGTTCGAGCCTTTCATGAAGATGGCCACAATAACCACAAATCCCCCTGCGGCGAGCGTCGATCCCTATCACTCGCCCCTCTCTCCACTCGCTTCGGCGCATCTTTGTTATATGACATATTGATGAAATGACCCGGGAACTCAACTTCGGCGGGTGGGTTGGGGTCCGTTGGGGGTCCGGGCGCATGGAAGCGGAAAAGAAGACATCTGAATGAGAAACAACGTTCTCGATTTTCGGGACATGACGACGGCACCCGGCCGCGACCCGGGCGGAAATGCGCAGGTCCGGCGGATCGGCGTCATCAGCAATCCGCTCAGCCACGCCAACAAGGATGGCGTGCGGCCCCTGGACGTGCCCGAAGCCCTCGTCATCCGCCATACGCCCCGGACGCATGAGGAACTGCTCGCCACGATGCGCCAGTTCGTGGCGCATCGGGTCGATCTGATCGTCATCGATGGCGGCGACGGCACGGTGCGCGATGTGCTCACGGCGGCCCATCGGACCTTCCATGGCGCGCTGCCGCGCTTCGCGGTCCTGCAATCGGGCAAGACCAACGCCCTCGCCATGGATCTGAACGTGCCGCCGGACTGGGCGCTGGCCGACATCCTGCACGCGCATGAGCAGAACCGGGTGGCGGAGCGCGAGCCGCTCATCGTGCGCTGGATCAGCTCCGATCGACCGGATCAGGCCGGCTTCATCTTCGGCTTCGGCGCCTATGTCCGCGCCACGCTGCTGGCGCGGCGGCTCCACAAGCAGGGCTGGTTCAAGGCCCGCGCCGTATTCCTGACCATCGCGCGCGCCGTTCTGGCGACCATGACGGGCGGGCCGCACACGCCCTGGACGCGCGGCAATGTCGTCCGCGTCTCGCGCGACAATGTGGATATTCTGCGGGAGAGGATGTTCCTCATCCTGGGGTCGACGCTGCACCGGCTGCCGCTGGGCATCAAATTGTTCGGGCGGCCGCGCGGTGGCCTCAAATTCCTCGCGATTAAGGCGCCGCCCCGGCATGTGCTCCGCTTCCTGCCCGCCATCCTGCGTGGCACCTCCTCCACGAAGCTGGAGGAAAACGGCTATATCCGGCGCGATGCGGATCGCGTGTTCCTGGCCATCCGCAAGGGCTTCATCCTGGACGGCGAGCATTTCCCCGGCGGCAATCTGATGATCGGGCGCGGCGCGCCGGTCGAATTCGTCGTTCCTTGAGCGGCATGGAGGCGATTGTCGCCACCCGGCTGGGCGCGCCCGTCCCGGCGATGATCGCCGCGACCGCGCGCGCGCTCCAGGCGCGGCTGCGGGGTGACGCCATGCTGTTCTACGGCTCGGCGCTGCGCGACCCGGACCTAGACGGCGTGCTGGATTTCTATGTGCTGGACGATGATGCCGCCGGCAGGAGGCGCTGGCGGCCCTTCGCCTTCCTGTGGCCGGACGTCGGCTATCATGAGCTGGAGATCGGCGGCCGGCTCATCCGTGCCAAGGTCGCCCGCATGTCGCTGGCGACGTTCGAGCGGGCGGCCGCCGGGCGGACGGCGGACACGACGATCTGGGCGCGCTTCGCCCAGCCCGCGCGGCTGGTGTTCGCGCGGGACGAGGCGGTGCGGGCGCGGGTGCATGGCGCGATCGACGCCTGCATCCTCACCGCCGCGCGCTTCGCCGCCATGCTGGGCCCGCCATCGGGCCGCGCGACGGACTATTGGGCGGCTCTGTTCGCCGCGACCTATGGCACCGAGTTCAGGATCGAGACGCGCAAGCGCGGCCATCTGATCCTCTCCGCCGATCCCGATTATTATGATGCCGTCCTGCCGCTGGCGTGGGTCCGGCTGGGGTTGATCGACGATCCCCGGGCGAGCGCCCTGCGCCCCGCGATACCGGCCGGCCGGCTGCGTGCCTGGCGTGCGCAATGGCGCTGGCGGCGCTGGGCGGGCAAGCCGCTCAACGTCCTGCGGCTGGTGAAGGCGGCATGGACCTTCGATGGCGCCGCGCGCTACGCCCTGTGGAAGATCGAGCGGCACAGCGGCGTGCACATCCCGCTCACCCGCTGGCGGGAGCGCCATCCGGTGCTCGCGGCGCCGGGCGTGCTGTTCCGCCTCTGGCGCGCCGAGCGGCGATGACGTCCTTCAATGCGCTCGTCCTGGCGGGTTCGCGCCCGGGCGGCGATCCCCTCGCGCGCGCGCTCGGCACTTCGTCCAAGGCGCTGATCGAGATTGGCGGCGAGCCTATGCTGGCCCGCGTCGTGGCGGCCCTGCGCGCGGCCGGCGCGGCCCGGATCGCCGTGGCGGCATCCGACCCGCCGGTCGTCGAGCTGGCGCGCGCGCTCGGCTGCGAGACGCTGCCCGCGCAGGCCGGGCCGAGCGAGAGCGCGGCCGCCGGCTTCCGGGTGCTGGGCGCGCCGATGCTGCTCACCACGGCCGACCATGCCCTGCTCCGGCCGGAATGGGTCCGGGATTTTCTGGCGGCCCAGCGGCCGGACGTGGACGTGACCGCCCTGCTGGCACGGCGGCAGGGCATCGAGCAGGCGGCGCCCGGCTCGCGGCGATCCTATTGGCGCTTTGCCGATGGCGACTGGTCGGGCTGCAATCTCTTCATGCTGGCGACCCCGCGCGCGGAACAGGCGCTTGGCCTGTGGAAGCAGGTGGAGGCGGATCGCAAGCGGCCGTGGCGGATCGTGCGCCGGCTCGGCCCCGCGCTGTTGCTGCGCTATCTGCTCGGGCGGCTGGCGCTGGCGGATGCGTTCGCGCATCTGGGCCGCCGTGCCGGGCTGGTCGCGCAGGCCGTCGAGAGTCCCCATGGCCTCGCCGCCGTGGATGTCGACAAGATGGATGATCTGGCGCTGGTGCGCAGCCTGGTCTGATGCTCAGGCGGCCCTGCGGATACGGCCGAGGCTGATCCCCAGCAGCGCCAGCGCCGCCACCGCGCCGAGGAAGATGCTGATGCTCGCGCCCGGCGCGCCCCAGGCGGGCAGCAGCAGCGCGAGCCCGGCGAACTGGAGCAGCACGGCGCCCCCGCGCGCCAGCATGGCCGTGCCCGCCCGGCGCAGGGCGAGCAGGATCTGCTCGATCGCGGAGGCGGCCAGCTCCACGCAGCCGGCGGCGGTCAGCCAGAGCAGCATGACGAAGCCGACGCGGAATTCACGCCCGCCGATCAGCGCCAGCAGGGGCTTGCCGAGCAGCGCGACCAGCACGATGACGAGCGCGCCGCCGACGAGGCTGCCGAGCAGGATCCGGCGGATCAGCCGGCCCAGATCGCCGTCGGACACCGCGCGGATCGAGCGGACCAGCTCCGGGAAGGCGGCGCGCGTCAGCAGTGTCGAGAGTTTCGAGAGCGCATTGGAGAGCTGGAGGGCGAGGCGGAAGGCGCCGGCGGCGGCGGGCCCGGCAAAGCCGCCGACCAGCAGCAGCGGCACCTGGCGCGAGGCGAGGCCAAGCGTGGGCTGCACATTGCTGCTCAGCATGAGCTGGAGCAGGCCGGGATTCTCCCGCCGCGTGGCGCGCCAGCGCAGCGGCGTGCGCAGCATGGCGCCGGTGCCCGGCATGCGCGCGACGAACAGCCAGTAGAGGGCGGCGGTCAGCAGCTCGGCGGCGGCATAGCCGATCAGGAAGCCTTCCACCGTCGGCCAGAAGAACAGCGCCCACAGCGCGCCGGCCAGCCGTCCCACGGGCTGCGCGCTGTCCGCGATCGCGGCGAGGTGGAAGCGGTCGTGCAGGCGCAGGATGCCGGTGGGCGTCGAGCGCAGCGTGAGGAGCTGGATCGCGGCATAACCGAAGGCGAAGGGATAGACCGCATCGTCGAGGCCGAAGGGCCGCGGCCAGAGGGAGAGCAGGATCACGAGGCAGGCGATCCCGATCAGCGCGCTGGCCACCTCCATGAGCATCGCCGCCTTTTCGAGACGCCGGAGCGCCGCGCCGTCGCCGCGCGCATCATGCTCCACGCCATATTGCACGACGATCTTCCAGGTCTCGAAGCTGACCAGCGTCGCCAGCGTCTGGGCAGCGCCGGTGATGAGCGCGAAACGCCCGAAATCGGCCACGCCCAGCGTGCGGGTGGCGATGCCGACATAGATGAGCGACAGCGCCGCCATCAGTCCGTTGCTGGCGAGCAGCCAGCCCAGATTGCCGAACACGGTGCGCAGCCGCCCCGCGCGCGGTGCGCTTTCCCCGGGCGCCGTCACGGCAGCAGCTCGACAATGGCCTGCGCGGCCCGCAGCGAGGCCGGATGCGCCGGATCGACGGAGAATGTGTCGGCGAAAAGCGCCTGCTGCCGCTCGCGATACTGCGCCGCCCGCGCGCGATGATCGGGCAGCAGCGCGGTCAGCGCCTGCGCGGAAGGCACGACGTCGCCGGCCGCCCAGGCGGGGTAGCGCCCCTCGCGGGAGCGGCGATCAGCCGCGAAGCGATCGATGAAGAAAGCGGCGCGCGGCTTCAGGAGGAACTCGTAGATCTGGCTGGAGACGTCGCCGATATAGGCATCGGCGGCGAGCGTATAGCTCATGTCCGTCAGCCTTGGGCCGTCCGTATCGATGAGGATGTTGCGCGCGGCCCGCCATGCCGGGCTGATATCCGGCCGCAGCCGTGCCGTGCGATACTCCAGCGACACATGCAGCTTCTTGCGGAACAGCATGACATGCGGCGCGAAGACGAGGTTGAAGGCTTGCCCGGCATCGCTGGCGAACCAGTCGAGCAGGGCGGGGCCTTCGTCATACCAGCTCGACAGGAACGGATCGAAATGCGGATTATAGACGAAGACCGGCCGGTCATTGTCGAACAAAGGCGGGCGCGGCGCGGTGTCGATAACGTCGAATTTGGGATAGCCCACGATGCGCAGCTGTTCCGCCGTCGCGATGCCGCGCGCCCGCAGTTCGCGCGCGGTCTTCTCGCCGCTGACGAGCATGCGGTCGAAGCCCGCCTTGCCATGGTGGAAGGTGGTCGCGCGATCGCCCGCGCCATGGGGCACATGCACGAACCGCGTCGGCGCGCCGGGGCGGCGCAATCGCAGGCAGGTGCGCTCGGCACTGACCAGTATGCTGGCCTGGAGCAGCCGCTCGCGATGATGGTCCAGCCGCGCCAGCCGCCGGACCGGGGCGATCCGGTTGGGCAGGGCCAGCGCCGCGTCCATCCAGCCGGGCAGGGCGAGGTCGAGCCAGTTCATGCCGGCCGCGCTCTCGCCCAGGATCGCGCTCAGCCGCTGGCGGATGCCCGGCGTCCCGGTCGCGCAGGTCACGCGCGCATCCGGCCGCAGATCGCGCGCGGCCCTTGCAACGCCGGCAATATGCGCCACCTGATGGGGAGCGTCATGATTGAACAGGAAGAGCAGCTCGGCCATGGTTTTCGCTCGCCGATCGCGGCGCGGAATACAATGGTTCATCGCATGGGGCGGACATTCAACGCAGATACAGCTTGGCCGTGGCAGGACGCCGCCATGTTTGAGAAAATGGCATGAAATCCATGATGTTGCCGCGCTCCGGGCGTGTCGCCGGACTGATCCTCTCCCTGCTCGCGCTGGCCGGGGCGTTGCCTGCCCGTGCGCAGGAGGAACATGCGCCCCCGCGCGCCTGCGTGCCCGGCGAGCGCTCGATCATCGTCCGGGTGCATGGCTTCAAAGCCGATGTGGGCATGGTCCGCGCCCAGCTCTACGGCCCCGATCCGGCCGATTTCCTCGCCAAGGGCAAATGGACCGCGCGCATCGAGAAGCGCCGCGATACGCAGGCGGTGACGCGCTTCTGCTTCCCGGTCGCCGCGCCGGGCCGCTACGCCATCGCCGTGCGCCACGACGCGAACGACAATGGCCGATCGGACTGGAATGATGGCGGCGGCTTCTCGCGCAACCCGCGCCTGTCGCTGACACGCATGAAGCCGCCCTTCGCCGATGTCGCCGTGGAGGTGGGGCACGGCCCGGTGACGGTCGACATCGTCATGCAGTATCGCCGGGGCCTGTCGATCAGGCCGCTCTCCTGACGGGATCGCCCTGCCCGTCCGCACGGACGCTCAACAGAATCTTCCGCTCTAGACAATATTCCGCCTTGCCGGGCATCTAATAAACTTAACATGAGAAGTTTGCCGGCGATGCTGGTACGCTATGTTCAGGCAAGACGAGGAGAGAGCCGGGTCGCACGCCCGTGCGGCGCGGCGCAGATGGAAGGAAGAGTGGACCCGTGAGACGTTCGAGCGACTATTTTCTGAGCAGCCATGGCGGCAATCTCCCGCTGCCCGACGATCTGACGCGGCTGCTGGCCAGGCCGGCGGAGAACGAAGCCGCGATCGCGGCGGAACTGCCCGGGGCGGTCGACTGGGTGGTCGCCAGGCAGATGGCGTGCGGCGTCGATATCATCAATGACGGCGAATATGTGAAGGCGTCCCATCCGGGCACCTATGCGGCCTATATCTATGATCGGGTGAGCGGCTTCAACACGGTGGACCGGCCCGCCGGGCTGGAGCCCAAGCGCGCCTCCACGGCCGAGCGCGACAGGCGGGACTTCCCCGGCTTCTACGAGTCCGGCCTGTGGTTCGCGGGTTCGGGCGGTCCGGTCCGGCCCGGCTTCGCGACGCCGGGTGGCGGCAAGGGCGGCTATTTCCGCTCCGATCCGGCCAGGGTCCGTGCCTGCACCGAGCCGATCGTCTATCATGGCCAGGACGCCATCGGGAGGGACATCGCCGCGCTCCAGCGGGCGCTGGACGGCAAGCCGGAAGTGGACGGCTTCATCGCCGCGCTCGGCCCGCTCAGCATGGGCGCGGGCATCCATAACCTCCATTACCGGGACGAGCGCGACTATATGTTCGCCGTCGCCGACGCCGTGCGCGAGGAATATAAGGCCGTCACCGATGCCGGGCTGATCGTCCAGATCGACGAGCCGGAATTCGCCACCACCTGGATGTTCTATCCGGACTGGAGCATCGAGCAGTATCGCGCCCATCTCGATTTCTGCGTCGAGATCGTCAATCATGCGCTGCGCGGCCTGCCGCAGGAGCAGATCCGCTTCCACATGTGCTGGGGCTCGGGCCACCGCCCGCATGTCCATGACATCGAGTTCAGGCACATCGTCGACAAGCTGCTCAAGATCGACGCGCAGGCCTACAGCTTCGAGGCGTCGAACGTGCGCCATGCGCATGAATATCGCGTGTTCGAGGATGTGAAGCTGCCGGCCGGCAAGATCATCGTGCCCGGCGTGGTCGGCCATTATACCGATCTGGTCGAGCATCCCGAGCTGGTCGCCGAGCGGCTGTGCAACTATGCCCGGCTGGTGGGCATGGAGAATGTCCATGCCGGCACGGACTGCGGCATCGGCTCGCGCGTCGGCCATGAGGAAATCGCCTGGGCCAAGCTCAGGGCGATGGCGGAAGGGTGCCGCATCGCGGGCAAGCGGATGAAGGGATAGGCGATACCGGTGCGCCCGTGGATGCGGGCGCACCGTTTGCGTTCAGGCGGGCATCGGCCAGCTCATCGGCGGCGGCCCCCAATCCTGCGAGATGGGCGGCAGGTCGAACAGGCGACGCACATTGCCGCCCAGCACCAGCGCTTTCTGGGCATGGGTGAGCCGGTCCGAATGGAGCAGGAAGCCCAGATTCTCGGCATAGGTGATGCCGCGCCGGCGCGGGCGCTCGCCCAGCGGCCGGTCGGCGCTGCGCGGGCGCGTATAGTCGCTGCCCCACATCACCCGCTCATGGCCGAACGCGGCGAACAGCCGCTCCAGATTGGGCCAGACATCCGCATAGGGATAGTTTTCCCGCGAAAGCAGCGGCGCGCCGCACAGCTTGACGTGGATGTTCGGATAGACCGCGAGGCCGAGCAGATCCTCGAACGGCGCCCAGCTCATCGCCTCGGGCGGGGAGCTGGGATGCTGCGCCACGCCGAGATGGTCGACGATCAGCACAAGGTCCGGGTGCCGCTCGGCGACGCCGGCCATATGGGCGCAGCCGCCATGGGTGGAGTTGAAGATGGGCAGCCCCACCGCCTCGGCCGCCGCATAGAGCGGATCGAACACCCCCGCCGCGAACTCGGGCCGCATGGTCGCGTTGACATAGTCGCCGACCAGCGCGCGCCCCGCGATCATCGCCGGATGCGCCCGGATGCGCCGGACCTCCGATGCCAGATCGTCATGGGTGTGGAAGAAGGTGTGGACGCCGGGGAAGCGGCCGGGAAAGCGCGCATGGGCGAGATCGATGAACCGGTCGCTCGTCACCGCCAGCGCGATGTCGACGCCGACGGCATCCAGGGCCTCGCGCGCCAGCTCGACCTGCCACAGGGCGGACTGGTCCTTCATGGCCGCGTCCCACGCCTTGCCCGGCGCCGGCTCATGGATCTGCGCATCGATGATTTCGAGGGATTCCAGACTGTTGCTCATGCCATCCTCTTCTCAGTGGCGGATTGGTTCGTTCGGAAGGTCAGTTGGCGAAATCCCGCACGGCGCGCTCATAGGACCGGGCATAGGGGCCCAGGCCCTGCCAGACGATCACCAGCGACAGCGCGCCCATGATCGCGGCGTTGAGCATCATCGAATAACGCAGCGCCGAGGCATCGCCGAACAGATAGTCGGTGAAGAGCGCCACGATCAGCGGGCTCAGCGCGAAGGCGACGACATTGTTGAGGAACTGCGTCAGCGAGCCGAGCTGCGCGCGCATCCGGTTGGGCGTGATGACCTGGAACGCCGCGATGCTCGGCCCGAAACCGAGCGTGCCGACAAAGCCCGAGAGCGCATTGACGCCCAGCACCAGCCACGGATTGGGCATCAGCGGGGCGACGATCATCAGCGGAATGGCCACGATCAGCCCATAGAAGACGATGCGCAGATTGGCGTCGCTGCGGCCCTGCCGGGTCCAGACCTCGGAGAGCCTGGCGCCCGCGAGCAGCGCGATCGGCGATATGACCAGCGTGATGGAGCCGCTGATCATGCCGACCTTGGAGAGATCCCAGCCGAACTGGCGATGGAGGAAGGTCGCGCCCCAGGTCGCCGGGCCCACCATCATCATCGCCTTCATGCACATGCCGCCGATGGTGGCGAGGTAGGTGCGCCAATCGTCCATCAGCCAGCGGCCGACCTCGCCGACCGGGACCTTCTTCGCCTTCTCGCCCGGCGCGAGGCCGCGCCGCGGCGGCTCCTTGCTGGTGAGCACGACCAGCGCCCAGAGCAGGCCGGGCGCGCCGACGATGATGAAGGCCCATTGCCATGGCCGGATGATGCCGATGAAGGGCACATGGACGGGCGCGATGCCCGAGACGACATGCAGCACCGCACCGCCCAGGAACAGCGCCAGCGCGCTGCCGAGCATCGCGCCGATGCCCATCGTGCCCGTGGCGAAGGCGACTTTCTCGCGCGGCCAGTTGTCGGTGGCGATGGACCAGCTCGCCGGCCCATAGCCGGATTCGCCCGCGCCGATGCCCATGCGGGCGAGCAGCAGGCTGCCATAGCCCTGGGTCATCCCGCAGGCGACCGTCGCCGCGCTCCAGAAAGCGATCGAGGCGGCGACGAGATTGCGCCGGTTGCGATAGTCCGCCAGACGCGCCACGCCCAGCCCGACGACGCCATAGGGCAGGGAGAAGGCCGCGCCGATCAGCAGCGCGGCCTGCGTGTCGGTGATGCCGAAATCCTGCTTGATCGGATCGATGAGCAGCGCCAGCACGCCGCGATCGAGCACGGTGAACATGACCACGATGGTGATGACGAACAGCGAATAATAGGCATCCTTGCGCGGCGGCCATGGCTCGCCCGCCGGCGGCGTGCCCGGAGCCGGCGGCGCATCCGCCTGCGGCTCGGCGGTGGGGATGTTCGCGGCACCGGACATGGCTGCTCTCCAGGATTCCTCATTATCTTCGCGCCCCGCCGTGCCGGTTCTCCCGGATAATCTGACGCGCTATATTTAACATGATAAACTGTTTTGGGCGGAGGGCAAGCTGGCACGCATGGCCGGCGGGCGCTTGCTCATTTGGGAAGTCGCGCATGTCCATGCCGGAAGGCCGGCGCGCAGCAGGCCGGCTATTCCTATGACGTGGGTTTGTAAATCCGACGCTGAATGGCGATCTAGGAGAGCTGCTGCTGCCGGTAATCGCGCGGGGAGCAGAAGAAATGCGCGCGGAACCGTCGCGCGAAATGCGGGGCGCTGTTGAACCCCCAGCCGAACGCGATGCTGGTGATCGAATGGCCGCGCCAGCGCGGATCGCGCAGCTGCGCGGCGCATTCCTCCAGCCGGCGGCGCAGGATATAGGCGGAGGGGGATTCCTCGCTGATCGCGAAGATCATCCGCAGATAGCGGTCGGACAGGCGCAGCTGGCGGGCGATGAAGGCGGGGCCGAGCGCGGGATCGCGCAGATGCGCCTCGATGAACAGCTTCACGCGCCAGAAGCGCGTCGACATGACGGCCGAGGCGGGGTTCGGCTCGTCGAACAGGGCGCGGTAGCAGGTCGCCAGCACATCGAGCAGATGCTGGCCGGCGCGCTCGGCGGCTTCGGGCGAGATGTCGCCCGGTTCCCTGGCGGCGAGATCCTGCGCCATCGCGGCCGCCATGGGGGCAAGGCCCGTCGTGCCGGGCAGGCGCTGCCCGCACAGCATGTCCGGCGAGGGAAAGCTGTCCTGCACGATCGCGGCGGGCACGCGGAACAGGATGACCTCGTTCGGTCCGTCGAGGTGCAGCTCATAGTGCGTGCCGTTGTTGCAGAGCGTGATGTCGCCCGCCTCGAGCGTCAATTCATGGCCATAATGGCGGAACCTGCTCCGCCCGCTCATCTCCATGATGAAGGTGAGCATGCGGTTCGATCGCGCACGAATGTCATCGACATCCCGGCGGATGGAGACGGTGCCGCAGCGCATGGCTAGCAATTCCATGCGGCCGAGCGTCAGGCTGCAGAACGCGAAATCGGGCACGCGCGTGAACACCTCCACCTGCGTGCGTTCGCCATGCATGTGGGAGACATGATGGCCAGTGGCCGGGCCGGGTGCGCGATCCGGCAGGTCGGGCGCTTGCCCGCCATTCGATGGGCCCCCACCATTCGATGGTCCCCCGCCATTCGATGATCCGATGTGCCCGCCCGTCATATTCGCCGGAACTTCTGGATCTGGTGGCGCAGGCAGTCGGCGTGCGGGAGGCGGCCGGGCAGCGCGCCGAACGAGCCGCTGACCTCGGCCACATAGAGGCTGCCGCTGGAATCCACGGCGAGGCCATGGGGCGCGATGAAATTGCCGGGCGTGGCGCGCTCCGTGCTGCTCGCGCCCCAGCGCGCGGCGATGGTGCCGTCCGGATGGAAGACGGTCAGGCGGCCGGGCAGGTCCGTGTCGGCATAGCCATGGACGAAGCTGCCCTGGCCCGGCTCCAGCGGCCGCCACAGTTCGGAGACATAGATGAGCCCGTCCCTGTCGACCGTCACGTCGGTGGGGCGCAGGATGTCGGTCCAGATGTGCAGCAGATTGCCCCGCGCGTCGAAGATCTGGATGCGGTCATTCTCCCGGTCGCAGACGATGACATGCCCGTCCCTGTCGAGCGCGATGCCATGGGGCAGGTGGAACTGGCCGGGACCGGTGCCGACCTCGCCCCAGCTATGGAGCAGGGCGCCCTTGCCGTCGAAATGATGGATGCGGGCATTGCCGTAGCCGTCCGCGACGAACATGTCGCCATTGGGAGCGATCGCTACGTTGCAGCAGCAATTGAACGGGCCCGCCGCGCGCGTGACGGTCTCATTGTGGTGGACCTGCGCCGTGCGCCGGGGATCGTAGCCGGTGTCGCTCACCTGCCGGGGCGTACCGAGCATCCACTGGAAATTTCCGTCGAGATCGAAGATGCGGATCACGCTGTCCACATTGTCGGTGCAATAGACGCGATCATCGTGGATCGCGATGCCGTGCGCCATGCTGAACACGCCGTCGCCCCATTGCGTGATGAAATTGCCGTCCGCGTCATAGACCATCACGCGATCGCCCCGGCGGGTGTGTAGATAGACGCGGTCGCGCGCATCGCAGGCGACATCGGCCACATCCTCATGGCGATGCGCATCGCCCGGCGGGCATTTCTCCCAATCGGGGACGAGCTCGAACCGCACGTCCGGCTTGGCTCGTTGCGTCGTTTCGGTGGTCATCGCTCGTGTCCTCCTGTGGCCGCCCTCCGGCCGGACCCGCACTGGCGATAGTCACGGGGCGACTGGCCGAATTGATGGCGGAAGCTGCGGGTGAAATGCGCCGCGCTGTTGAATCCCCAGCTGAACGCGATCTCGGTGATGCTGTGCCCGGCCCAGCGCGCATCGCGCAGCCGCGCCGCGCAGGCCTCCAGGCGCCGGCGCAGGATATGGGCCGGCAGGGTCTCGTCATGGGCGGCGAAGATCATCCGCAGATAGCGCGGCGAAAGGCCGAGCCGCGCCGCGATCATGGTCGGGGCCAAAGCGGGATCGCGCAGATTCCGGTCAATGAAGCGCCGGGCGCGCCAGTAGCGCTCGGCCATGGCGACGGATCCGCGCCCGGCCTGCTCGGGCGCGGCGGCGAAGCAGCCGCTCGTCAGCGCGAGGAGATGGCGCGCGGCCTGATCGCGATCCTCCCGGTCGAGCCCGTGGCGCAACTGGTCGACGAGGCGGCGGGCCACCGCCCCGGCGGTCGAGACGAGATCATGCGCCAGCGCCAGATGACGGCCGCTGCATTTGCCGGGGAAGGGCAGATGATCGCGCAGCACCGCGCCGGGCACATGCAGCAGGATCATCTCCGCATCCCCGGCGGTCGCCAGCGCATAGGGCGCACCGAGATCGCACAGGGCGAGATCGCCGGGCATGAGCGTCATGCGCGCGCCGTCCAGGTCGCAGCGCGTGCGGCCCCGGCCTTGCAGCAGGAAGCAGAAGGCCGGCGTGACGGGGCCGGGCGCGGCATGGGCGGGGCGAGCGAAGGCGCGCGCGTGTCCGCTCATATGGATGATCCGCAGCGGACCCAGCTCATGTCCGCCCAGTATGGGGCTGTCGAGGGCGATGCGGGACGGCGCCTCATGATCGGGCAGGCGCCGCGGGCTGATCGAGCCGGCCAGACCCGGCGCGCTGTCCATCGTCGCCAACTCGCTCTCCATCTCCGCGCTGCCCATGGTTCGGGCATCGTCCTGTCGGACTAGTATTTAACATGATAAATTGATGAATCCAGTTCCTTGCGCCATTTTGACCGAACCGGTCGGGATGAAGCGGCGGGCGCGGCGGATCGCGCCGAAAATCGCTCATGTCGCGTCGCGCTGGAGCGGACGAACGGCGCGAGGTCTGCTCCACGCGGCAATTTCGCGCAGTTTGAGGCAATTCGCGACAGGCGCGCCACGGGCTTTTTGCGCCAGATATCCACCCTGATGCAATGACTTATGCGGAGGAAGGCAGCGTCCGGCAGGCTGGCGGCAGGGGCCTGCGGACCGGTCGCCGGCCTGAAGCAGGAGACGCAGCAACGGAAACGATGTCGAACGGCCGGCGAGGCGCCGCATGCTCCTTAATCGCGACCCGGGGAGCGCGCGCCGATGGCGATGCCGTTCGTGGTGGGGGCGTTCGCGGCGGTCGGGCCTGGCCCGGCCGTCGCGGCGCAACCCGCCGCGGTCGCGGCCGGCTGCTCCGCCGGACCAGCGGGAGCCGGGCCATCAACGAGGGCGACATCGCTCTGTCGCGTCCGGCGCGCGGTTCGGCAGCGGCGTGACGACGATCTTCCGAACGCGCCGCGTCCGTCCGCTCAGAGGCCCGCCAGAACCGGCGCGGGCGCCCGCAACAGCGCGAGGAGGCGCATGATTTCGGCATCCTGCCGCCATGTGCGCTCGATCCGGCTGGTGACGGCGTGGGAATACCATTGCTCGCCGAGAATGACGGACTCATGCATCAGGGCGAGCAACTCGTCCCGGTCGCCCGCCGCCGACGCATAGAAGGCCGGCACTTCGCGTAGGCGCCGCGTGCCCACCGCGATCTCGCGGCGCGCATCATCGATCAACACCTTGTGGGCGCGGGCCGGGTCCCGCTGCATCGCCGCGTCGAGCTTGTCCGCCAGCGCGGTCAGCTCGGGCTCGGCGCGCAGCCGCGCCAGGTCCTTGTAGGCGCGCGCCGCGCCGGCCATGTCGCCCAGCCCGATATGGACCCAGGTCAGGCAGTTGTTGATCGTCGGATCGGCCGGATGCCTGGCGCGCAGGTCGTTCAGCAGGCGCAGGGCCATCTGGTCGCGGCCCGCCTGCCACTGCGCGCAGGCATGCTCGATGGCGATCGGCACCGAGCCGGGCGAGAGCAGCTTGGCGCTCGCATAATGGCTCTCCGCCGCGCGATCCTGCCCCAGATCGGCGAGCATGTTGGCGAACCAGAAATGGGTCTGCGCATCCCGGTCGTCCAGGCTCAGCGCGCGCTGGAAGGCGGCGACGGCGCCGGCCGGGTCATTGTCCCACCAATAGTCGATAAAGCCTATGGCGCGGTGCGCGCTGGCCAGGCCCGGCGCGAGGCTGATCGCCTTGCGGGCCGCGATCCGCGCCGCGCCATAAGCGCGCGCATCGGTGACGCCGCCATATTCCCGCAGGATGAGCCAGGCCTCGGCAAGGCCCACGCGGGCGGGCGCGAAACCGGGTTCGGCGCGGATCACGCGTTCATAGAGCTGGATGGCCCGGGCGAGGTCCTCGGGTGTCCGCAGCGCCCAGGCATCCCGCGCCGCGACATAGTCGGCGGCGGCGGCGGGGGAATGGGGCAGGCGCGTATCGGGGTCCTGCGCGTCCAGCCGCACCGTCATGAAGAACAGGCCGGCCGCCGCCAGCAGGACCGCGCCCGTCGCGATCAGCCCGTGACGCAGGCCGATCCGCGACCGGATGCGGGCGAATGCGCCGCCGCGCCTCGCGTCCGGCGGCGGCGCGGACGGCATGATGGCCGCATGCTCGACATCGTCAGGCGCCGGGGCCACGGCAGCCTCGGCCGACGGTGGCGGCGCGCTCTCATAGTCGGCATTGCGGGTCGCCCAGGCTTTCAGCTCGCTTTCATAAGCGAAAACCGAGCGTTGCTTCCCGCCGGGAATGAAATGGATCGGCAGGCCCCGATCCTTTGCCCAGCGCGCCACTGTATTGCGATCCCGATTGAAATAAGCGGCGATGCTTTTCCAACCAACCAGCTTCTTGTCCATTTATGGTTTTCGGCGCCCCCACCCGGCGAGAACGGTCCCGCAGTGCAACCTATAGGCGGGGCGAGGGCGATTGAACAGGCGCTTGATGGATCGGGCCGGGCCGCGACCGCATTTCGCCCCGCCGGCGCATTCCGGGAAAACTGGCAGAAACATGTCGACGACAGGCGTGGCTGAACGAGCCGCCAGAGGCTCGCCTGTGAACGCCTCTTATGAAGGAACAAGGGACATGTTGCGCGCTTCCACATGGATTGCCGGCCTCGCCATCCTGCTCGCCGCGCCGGCGGCGGTCTCCGCCGAGCAGAACCGCCAGCCCGAACCCGCGCGGCAGGCCCAGCCGGCGCCCCGGACCCAGCAGGGGCACGCGCAGCCGGCGCAGGCCGATCGGCCGGCGGCATCGAGCCATCCCTATGGCAGCTGGAACAATAGCTGGGGCGCCACGCCGCCGGCCCCGCCCAGCCACTGGACGCGCAAGAGCGACTGGTATCGCCATGTGCGCGCCTGCCAGCAGCGCTATCGTTCCTATAATGCGCGGACCGACACATATCGGACGAATGCCGGTCGATCGAACCGCTGCGCGCTCTGAGGGACGGCGGCGCCCGTCCAGGGAGCCGTGTTCCGCAATTTTCGATCTGAACGTGGAGAAGGGGCCGGCAATGGACCAGATGAATGCAAGCGATGTATCGGTCATCGAGGATCATGACCGGGGACTGGCGCATGATCTTGCCACGATCGACCGGATGCAGGTGGGGCGCCGCCGCGCGCTCATGTGGCTGGGGACCGCCGGCAGCGCGGCGTTGCTTGTGGGGTGCGGTGAAAGCGGCGAGTCCTCGGGCGATGTGACGCTGCCGACGCCGACTCCCACACCCACTCCAAGCCCGACGCCCACGCCGACCCCGACACCATCGGGCACCTGCGCCACCGTGCCGGCCACGGAGACCAACGGGCCCTATCCGGCCGACGGCACCAACACCGCGCCGGGCCTCACGTCCAATGCGCTGACCTATAGCGGCGTGGTCCGCACGGACATCCGGCCGAGCTTCGCCGGGTCGTCCACCACCGTCGCGGCCGGCGTCGAGGTGCAGCTGACCGTCACCCTCGTCGACGCCAATAATGGCTGCGCGCCGCTGGTCGGCTATGCCGTCTATGTCTGGCATTGCGACAAGGACGGCCATTATTCGCTCTACGACCTGCCCGCCGAAAGCTATCTGCGCGGCGTGCAGGTGACGGACGCCAACGGGCAGGTCAGCTTCACGACGATCTTCCCCGGCTGCTATGCGGGCCGCTGGCCGCATATCCATTTCGAGGTCTTCTCCAGCCTCGCCAACGCGACGGGCGGGCGCTACGCCAGGCTGATCTCGCAATTCGCGATGCCGGCGGCGCAATGCGCGCTGGTCTATGCCACGTCCGCCTATGCGAGCAGCGTCAACCCCTACAGGGGCGTCTCGATCACCTCGGACAATGTGTTCGGCGACAACAGCGCCGCGCAGATGGCGGTGATGACGCTGACCGTCAGCGGCAGTGTCGAGGCCGGCTTCCAGGCCTCCAGCACCATCGGCATCGCGACCTGAGCATGGCGGAAATTTTGCAGACATGCCGGGCGGCGACACCGGCTGCACAGGAGGCGCGCATGGATCGAAAAGTCCCCCGCTGCATCGACGGTCGCCATTTGCCGGGCCGCTACCCGTTCCGCGTGGATGCGGCGCGCGGCGATCCCGAGCTGCTGCATTCGCGCTGCATGCGGTGCGGCCATCTGCTGGTGAAATCCCCCATCACGCGCCGCTGGCGCCTGACCGGTCCGCTGGGCTGACCCGTGGCCGGGCCTCATGAACGACAAGACCCTTTGAGAGGTGAAGGATGAGACGATCCGTTCTCGCGCTGACCTTGTTATCGACCGCGGTGGCCGTGCCGGTCCTGGCCCAGCCGCCCGCGCCGCCGCCCGGTCGCGATGCGCCGGACCCCGCCGCGATGCTGCGCCGGCGCGGAGACGACATGGCGCTGCTCATCGGCCTGCGCGCCGATCAGCGGCCTGCGCTCGATGCCATGCTGAGCGCGGCCATGCCGCCGCGCCCGCCCGGCAGGCCCGGCGGTGACGCCGGCCAGCCGCAGCCGCCCGCAACGCCGCCCGCCTTCGAGGAGCGCCTCGCGCACATGGCGGCGCGCGCGGCCGAGCGGAGCCAGCGCGAGAGCCGGGACATCGAAGCGCTGCGCAGCTTCTATGGCAGCCTGGACAGCCAGCAGCGGGCCCGGTTCGAGGCGTTGACGCGCCTGTCCCGCGGATCGCCCGGCGGTCCGCCGCGCGGTCCGCGTCCGCTGGAGGGGCCCGGCGGTCCCGGCGGTCCGGACGGCCCCGGGGGTCCGGGGGAGCCGGGCTGCTAGGACGCCCCGCCGCTCATCGATCAAGGACATATGTGCCTTGAAGCCTCCGGTCGCTCTCCCGGCCGGAGGCTTTTTGTGTCAGCAGGCTCAGATCGGCAGCGTCACCCGCGCGAGGAGGCCGCCTTCCGGGCGATTGGCGAGAGTCGCCTCGCCGCCATGGGCGCGGGCGACCGCGCGCACGCTGGCAAGGCCGAGGCCGATGCCGCCGGTGTCCCGGTTGCGCGATCGCTCGGCGCGGAAGAAGGGCTCGAAGGCGCGTTCCAGATCTTCCGGCCGCAGGCCCGGCCCATCGTCCGTGACGTCGATGACGGCATGGCCATCCTCGGCGTGCAGGCGCAGATGCGCGGCGCCGGCATATTTGACCGCATTGCCGATCAGATTGGCAAGCAGCGCCTTGAGACCGGGCGCATCGCCCTCGACGATGATCTTGTCCCCGTCCTCGAGCGTGACGGCATCGCCCAGGTCCTGGAAATGATCGGTCAGGCTTTCCGCCAGCGAGCGCAGGTCGAGCCGCCGGTGCGGCCGCTGCTGCATGTCGCGCAGGAAGGACATGACCGCGCCGATCATCGCATCCATGTCCCGCATGTCCTGCTCGCAGGCGTCGCGCAGTTCGGGCGGGGCGTTTTCCAGCCGCAGGCCGAGCCGCATCAGCGGCGTGCGCAGATCGTGCGCGATGGCGGCCATCAGCGTGGTCCGGTCCTCGACATAGCGGTTGAGCCGGGCCTGCATTTGGTTGAAGGCGGCGGCGGCATGGGCGATCTCGCGCGGTCCCTCGATGGTGAGCGGCGGCGCGCGCGGATCGCGGCCCAGCCGCTCGGCGGCACGCGCGAACACGCCGATCGGCCGCGCCAGGAAGCGCGCGAGCAGCCAGGCGAAGGGCGCCACGACGATGATCGCGATGAGCAGCCAGGCGACCGCCCGCCCGCGCCATGGGCGGATCTCGCTGCCGGCGGAGCGCACGGTGCGCCATTGATCGCCCATCCTGGCGGATACGGCGAAGTCACCGAACAGGATGTTGGGCGGGCGCGGCTGCCGGTCGGCCATGGGCGGCGGCCCCGGCGCCAGATCCAGCTTGAGCATGCGCGGCGGCGCGGGCCAGAAGCCGGGTTCCTCGAACCGCACATGGATCGCGCTCTGGGGCAGGTCCAGCGTGTGGGAGAGGGCCGTGCGCAGCTCGTCGGCTCGGTGCTGATTGCCGTCCGCGACCGGCGCAGCGGCGTCCATGACGGTGAGCGGACCCGGCCCCACCCGGCCAGTGCGCAGCGCGGCGACGACATGCTCCAGCGTGGTGACCGGCGGACGCGGTGGCGGCACCAGCATGACCAGCGCGAAATTGAGCGCCTGCACCAGCATCAGCATGAGCATCATCAGGCCGAAGATGCGCAGGAACAGCGGCCAGCGGCTCGGGTCGCCCCCGCTCACGCCCGGGTCACCCGCGGCACGAAGAGGTAACCCTCGTTGCGGATGGTGCGGATGATCTCGCTGTTGGGCGCCTTGAGCTTGCGGCGCAGGCGGCTCACTTGCACGTCGATCGCCCGGTCGAACGCGGCGGTGTCGGCGCCGCGCGCATGCTCCAGCAGCGCCTCGCGCGTTAGCACGCGGCGCGGCCGCTCGACGAACACGCGCAGCACGTCGAACTCGCCGTCGGTCAGGTCGATCAGCACGCCGTCCGGATCGTGCAGTTCGTGGGACGTGAAGTCGATCGTCCAGCCGTCGAAATCATAGGCCTTGCGCTCGGCCGGGGCGGACGCGCCGCGCTGGCGCAGCGCCGCGCGGACCGTCGCCAGTATCTCGCGCGGGCTGCACGGCTTGGGCAGATAATGGCACGCGCCGATGTCCAGCCCGGCGATGCGATCCTGCTCCTCGCCCAGCGCGCTCAGCAGGATGACCGGCGGCCCATCCTTGCGCACGAGCCGCGCGCAGGCGGAGAGGCCGTCCTCGCCGGGCATCATGATGTCGAGCAGGATGAGGTCGGCCGGATGCGCCGCGAGCGCCGCCTCCATCTCGCGCACATTCGCCGCGGTGCGGACGGCATAGCCGTGCTGCGCGAGGCTGCGCGAAAGCAGGTCGCGAATGGCGCGATCATCATCCACGATGAGCAGCGATGCGTTCACAAGGTCCCGATATGTCATGCCGTGCGCTTTTGCCGGCGATTATATATGCCATGTTTCGGCGGCGCGCAGCACGATGCGCGGGCGGGCCGGGCGATCATGGCGGTGGCAAGGTTCATCCATTCATCGCCCATGATGCGGCCTGCCAGGATCAGTGATGAAGACATGCCCATATCATCATGCGAAGACTGATTCCATATCGACATACCGGCCAAACATCGCCTCTGTACGGCCAGAATTACAGTCATGACTTGAATATGATCCAGACGGCCATCGATGGATAGGTGAAAATTGTTCGTTTGAACACGTATGTTTCCGGGATATTTCCATGTGTTGGCCATGAGTTCATTTTTATGGCGTGGCTGCCATCATTTTTTCAGGACGACAATTTAACACAAATTCCCACTGGACGGATGTTCCCGCCTTCATCATGCAGGACTCATGAAGCGAGCGAATCTCTGGCTGGTCGGCCTGATCTTGTTGCCGTCCTGCAGCCTGGGCCCGGCCTATCATCCAAAAACCGCCGCGCAGCTTGGCGTGCCGGACGACTGGTCCGTCACGGCGCCGCCAAGCGCCGCGGACCTGACCGCATGGTGGCGCCATTTCAACGATCCGGTGCTCACGCAGCTGGTGGATCAGGCGGCGGCCGCCAATCTCGATATTGCCCAGGCCGTCGCGCGCTTGCGGCAGGCGCGCGAATCGCTGGCCGCGAGCCGGGCCGATCTGTTCCCCGGCCTGAGCGGCTCGGCCGGCTACAACCGGACGGAAACGGTGCGCGGGGCCGGCAATTCCGGTGACAATGTGTCGCTGGGGCTGGATGCGAGCTATCAGCTCGATCTGTTCGGCGGCGTGCGCAGCGGCATTGCGGCGGACCGCGCGCTCTATGAGGCGGCCGGGTTCGACTATGCGACCACCTTGCTCTCCGTGGAGAGCGAGGTCGCGCGCAACTATGTGCTGGCGCGGGCCTATCAGGCCCAGCTCGACACGGCTAAGGCCAGCCTCGCCATCCAGGACGACAATCTGGAGATTGCCGGGTTCCGCGTGCAGGCGGGCCTCGCCTCGTCCGTGGACGTGGAGCAGGCGCGCGCCAGCCGGGCGCAGACCGCGGCCTCCATTCCGCAGGTCGAGCAGCAATATAATGCCGCCGTCTCGCGCATCGGCGTGCTCACCGGGCAGGCGCCCGGCGCGCTCAAGCCGCTGCTCGCCGCGCCGCAGCCCATTCCCGTGGGCCCGGCGGAGGTCGCGGCCGGCGTCCCCGCCAATGTCCTGCGCCAGCGGCCGGACGTGCGCGCGGCCGAGCGCAACCTGGCCGCCGCGACCGCGCAGATCGGCGTCGCGCGCGCCCAGCTCGTGCCCGCGCTCGGCATCGGTGGCAATATCGGCAGCGCCGGCACGTTCAGCACGCTGCTGGACACGATCACCGGCGGATTGTTCGCCAACCTCACCCAGACGATCTTCAGCGGCGGCCGGCTGAGCGCGCAGGCCCGCGCGAGCGAGGCGGCGGCGGACGGCGCGCTCGCGGCCTATAAATCCTCGGTGCTGACTGCGCTGGAGGATGTCGAGAATGCCATCGTCGCATCGCACAGCGCGGAGGAGCGGGAGCGCCAGTTCGCCATCGCGCTCGATGCCGCGACCAATTCGGCGATCCTCGCGCGCAGCCAGTATCGCTCGGGCCTCACCGACTTCACCACGCTGAACACGCAGGAAGCGGCGCTGATCTCCGCGCGCAACGGCCTCGTCCAGGCGCGGTCGGACAAGGCGACGGCGCTGATTGCCCTTTATGTCGCGCTTGGTGGCGGCTGGGATTCCAGCGTGACGCCGACCGCACCCCAATGACCGGAAAAGAGTGACCATGGCAGATCAGCCTCTCGATGATTTTCTCGGCGTGAAGCCCCAGCCCGCGTGGCGCCGTTACCTGAAATGGGGCGTGATCGTGCCGGTGGTGCTGATCGTCCTGCTGCTCGCCCTGCGCTATTTCGGCGGGAGCAGCGACGCGGGCTACGCGACCGCGCGGGTCGTGCGTGGCGAGCTGGTCACCAGCGTCTCGGCGACGGGCAAGCTGGCGCCGACCAACCAGGTCACGGTCGGTTCCCAGTTGTCCGGTCTGGTGGTCAAGGTGCTGGTCGATGTGAACGATCGCGTGGCCGCCGGGCAGGCGCTGGCCGAGATCGATCCCGAGCAGATCGAGGACCAGATCCGGCAGGCGCAGGCGCAGCTTGCGGCCAATCAGGCGCAGGTGCGGCAGGCCCAGGCCACCCAGGCCGAAGCGCAGGCGCAACTTGCCCGCCTGGAGGAAGTCTCCCGCCTGTCCAATGGCCGCGTGCCGTCGCAGACCGAGTTGCAGACCGGCCGCGCGGACGTGCAGCGCGCGCAGGCCGCGCTTGCCGTGGCGCGCGCCAATGTGCTCGCCAGCCAGGCGGCGCTCTCGCAATATCAGACGCAGCGCGCGCGTGCGATCATCCGCTCGCCCGTCTCCGGCGTGGTGCTCGCCCGGCAGGTCGATCCCGGCCAGACGGTCGCGGCGTCGTTCAGCACGCCGACCCTGTTCGTCATCGCCGAGGACCTCTCCAAGATGAAGCTGGAGGTCTCGATCGACGAGGCGGACGTGGGCACGGTCGAGCAGGGGCAGCGGGCGACCTTCACGGTCGATGCCTTCCCCGGCAAGACCTTCCCGGCGACGATCACGCGGGTCGACATCGGCTCGAACCTCTCGGCCGAGGCGGCCAGTTCGTCGAGCACGTCGACCACATCGACCACGGGCCAGGTCGTCTCCTATGCCGGCGACCTGTCCGTCGAGAATCCGGACCTGACGCTGCGCCCGGGCATGACGGCGACGGCGGACATCGTGACGTCCGAGCGGCGCAACGTGCTGCTGGTGCCCAATGCGGCGCTGCGCTTCACCCCGCAGAATGCGAGCAGCAGCGGCCAGTCGTCCGGCGGCATCGCGGATTCGCTCTCCATGGGGCCGCGGCGGCGCGGCGGTACGCAGGAACGCTCCGTGACGATCGAGCGGGGCGCGGTGCAGCGGGTCTATGTGAAGGGCGACGACGGCAAGCCGCGCGCTGTCCAGATCACCACCGGCGACACGGACGGCTTCCAGACCGAGGTCATCTCCGGCGATCTCAAGGAAGGCATGGAAGTCATCACCGCGCAACTCGCGGCCGGCCAGACCGGTCAGGCCAGCCAGGGTTCGCGTGGCGCGGGCAGCGGGCAGGGCGCTGGGCAGGCGGGCGGCCAGGGTTCGGGCAATGGCGATGCCCGGCAGGGCAGCGGCCAGCAGCGCCGCAACGGAGGCAGCGGTGGCTGACGCCCAGGCGCCCATCATTTCGCTGCGGGGCATCACCAAGGTGTTCGGCACCGGCCCCACGGCCTTCCAGGCGCTGAAGGGCGTGGACCTGGACATTGCCCAGGGCGATTTCGTGGCGGTCATGGGCCCGTCCGGCTCGGGCAAGTCGACGACCATGAACATCCTGGGCTGCCTCGACGTTCCGACCGCCGGCACCTTCCAGTTCAAGGGCCTGCACGTCGAGGCGCTGGACCGGGACCAGCGCGCGCTGCTCCGCCGCAAATATCTCGGCTTCGTCTTCCAGGGCTTCAATCTGCTGGCGCGCACCTCCGCGCTGGAGAATGTCGAGCTGCCGCTGCTCTATCGCGGCGATCCCAAGGCCGAGCGGCACGCGGCCGCGCTGGCCGCGCTGGACAAGGTGGGGCTGAAGGAGTGGTGGGACCATACCCCCGCCGAGCTTTCCGGCGGGCAGCAGCAGCGCGTGGCGATCGCCCGTGCGATCGTCACCAATCCCGACGTGCTGCTGGCGGACGAGCCGACCGGCAATCTGGACAGCGCGCGATCGATCGAGATCATGGAATTGCTCACCAGCCTCAACCGGGAGTTCGGCATCACGGTCATCATGGTCACGCATGAGGCGGACATGGCCGACTTCGCCCACACCATCATCCATTTCAAGGATGGGCTGGTCGACCGGATGGAGCAGACACAGAAGGCGGAGACGACGCGCTGATGCTGGGCACGACCTTCCTCCTCGCGCTGCGCTCCATCCTGCGGCACAAGCTGCGCTCCTTCCTTACGACGCTGGGCATCATCATCGGCGTGGCGGCGGTGGTGAGCATGGTCACGCTCGGCAAGGCGACGACGGCGGCGGTGCAGCAGCAGATTTCCGCGCTGGGCACCAACATCCTGCAGATCCGGCCCGGCCAGGGCTTCGGGCGCGGCGGCGGCGGACCGCGCCCGCCCGATTTCGAGCCGGCCGACGTGACCGCCCTGCAGCAGCAGATCGCCGGCGTCACGGCGGTCGCGCCGCAGGCTCAGTCGACCGCGACGGCCATCTATGAAGGCGCGAACTGGTCGACGACCATCAACGGCACGACCACGGCCTATTTCACCGTCCAGCCCTGGGCGCTGAGCGCGGGGCGGCTGTTCACTCCGGCGGAGGAGGAGGCCGGCAAGGCGGTGTGCATCATCGGCTCGACCGTGCAGAAGAATTTGTTCCGCAACGAGGAAGCGGTCGGCAAGCGCTTCCGCATCGGGGATGTGAGCTGCGACGTCATCGGCACGCTGAGCACGCGCGGGCAGGCCGGCTTCGGCGGCGATCAGGATGATGTCGTCATCATGCCGATCAAGACGGTGCAGCGCCGCTTCACCGGATCGACCGATATCCGCATGATCCTGGTGGGCGTGGATCAGGCCTATTCCACGGACGACGTCCAGGCCTCCATCACCGCGCTGCTGCGCGACCGGCGGCGCATCACCGGCGGGAAGCTGGACGATTTCAACATTTTCGACACCAAGCAGATTTCCGACACGCTGACCGGCACGACCACGCTGCTCACGCGGATCGTCGCGGCGGTCGCCGGGATCAGCCTCGTCGTCGGCGGCATCGGCATCATGAACATCATGCTCGTCTCCGTCACCGAGCGCACGCGCGAGATCGGCATTCGCCTCGCCATCGGCGCGGTGGCGCGCGAGGTGCTGATGCAGTTCCTGGTGGAAGCGGTGGTCCTTTCCTGTCTTGGCGGACTGATCGGCCTGATGGTCGCGCAACTGGTCATCCTGGTGGCGACGCCGCTCATGCAGGTGCCATGGACGTTCGACTCGCAGATCAACATCTTCGCCTTCCTGATCTCGGCGGTGATCGGCGTGGTGTTCGGCTATTTCCCGGCCCGGCGCGCGGCGGGCCTCAATCCCATCGATGCGCTGCGGCATGAGTGAGGGCGGGTTGCGGGCCGGTTGACGGCCGCGATCGTGCGGCGTCGCTCAGGCCCGGCCCAGGCTTGCCAGCGCGACGGGGGTCCGCTCGCGCCGCGACATGGCCAATGTCTTGCGCATGGCCACGAAGCGCAGGTCCGTGCCGCCGAACCGTGCGACATGATCCTCGGTCGCGACATAGCCGCGCGCGGCATAGAAAGGCACGCCGGAGAGAGTCGCCATCAGCCTCGTGCCGCTGAAGCCGGCCTTGCGCGCGGCGGTTTCGCAGGCGTCGAGCAGGGCCGAGCCGATGCCCGCGCGGGTCCAGTCCGCCGAGACGAAGAAGGCGCGTATCCGCGCATCGTCTATGTGCGGATCGAGGCGATGATTGTCGCAATCATGGGCGTCGTCCGTGCCGAGCAGCGTGGCGAACGGGCTCCAGCCGCCACAGCCCACGATGCGGCCATGCACGCGCGCGACGAAATAGCAGCGGGCCTGGATGAGCTGGATATCGACGCCGAACACATGCTCGATCGCGGCGTCGATCGCATCGGGTTCATAATAGCGCGAACAGATGCTGCCGGCGGAATGGCTGATGAGCGCGTCGAGCTCGGGAATGTCGGCCGCGCGGGCGAGATCGATGACAAGCGCCGCCATCGCCGTCAGCCCCGCCGATTCGCGCATGGATGGGCCAGCGTCCGGACGGCGGTGCATCCGTGATGGGCATCATCCCGTGATTGGGCCGGCACTCTGCGCGACATGTCAACTCCAGCGACCAGTTCTGGCGCCTTGGCATCCTCTCGCTATCCCGAAGGTCTTCGCCCCTGCGGCAGATAAGATTGCAAAATCGTGACTTTGGCAAGGAGGCTTTGCGCTGCCGGCAATTCGGCGGCCCGGTTGTTGCAAAAAGGCCAGTCGTCGACGGGCGGGGTCAGTCGCGGTCGGCGTCCGGCTGGAGCGCGGGATGGGCGAGGCGCACGGCGGCCTCCCCGGCCGCCCGCTCGCCCGCCGCGCGCAGGTGCGGGAAATCGTCCAGCCCGATGCCGAAGCGCTCGGCCGCGTAGATCTGCGGCACGATGTGGCAATCGGCCAGCGTCAGGCCGTCCCCGAAGGCGAAGCGCCCGCCATGGCGCGCGATCGTCACTTCGAGCGCGGCGAAGCCCGCGCGCATCCATGTCTCCAGCCAGTGCCGCACCTGCGCCTCGTCGGCATGGAGGTCGCCGCGCAAATGGCTGAGCACGCGCAGATTGCCGAGCGGATGGATGTCGCAGGCGACGGTCATCGCCATGGCGCGGACGATGGCGCGATCGTCCGGATCGGCGGGGAGCAGCGGCGGCTCGGGATAGCGCTCCTCCAGCCACTCGATGATCGCGCCGCTCTGGGTGAGCACCGCCGTATCCGTCTCCAGCGCGGGCACGAGGCCCTGCGGATTGAGCGCCAGATAGGCCTCCGACCGCTGCTCGCCCCGCCGCAGGTCGTGCGTGACCTGCTCGTAGCGCAGGCCCTTGATGTTGAGGGCGATGCGGGTGCGGTAGCTCGTGCCCGAGCGCCAGTAGCCATGGAGGACGAGGCGCTCCGCCTGCGTCACCGCCCGGCGATCCGCGCGCGACATTCGCCGAAGCCGATCCGCGCGAAGCCGTCGCGCGCGGCATGCGCGGTCATGATGACCTCGTCGCCATCCTCCAGGAAACCGCGCGTCTCGCCATTGGGCAAGGTGATCGGTTCGCGGCCGCCCAGCGTCAGCTCGGCCATGCTGCCGAAACTGCTCTTCTCCTTGCCGGAGAGCGTGCCGGTGCCGAGCAGGTCGCCGGTCCGCAGGTTGCAGCCGCCCGCGCTGTGGTGCGTCACGAGTTGCGCGGCGGTCCAGTACATGGCGCTCATCGGCCCGCTGCTGATCCGCGCGGGGGCATCACCGGCGGCACGCATCCGCCCGGTGCGCAGATGCACCTCCATGGTCACGGCGAAAGCGCCGGCCGCCTGATCCTCCGCGTCGAACAGATAGGGCAGTGGCGCAGGGTCGCCCGCCGGGCGCGGCTGCTGGGCGATGCGATAGGGCGCGAGCGCGGCCGCCGTCACCAGCCAGGGCGAGACGGTGGAGTGGAAATTCTTGGCGAGGAACGGCCCGAGCGGCTGATATTCCCACGCCTGAATGTCACGGGCGGACCAGTCGTTGAGGATGGAGAGGCCGGCGATATGATCGCCCGCGCGGCCGATGGCGAGGGGATCGCCCAGCCGGTTGCCCGCACCGATCCAGATCGCCATCTCCAGCTCATGGTCCAGCCGCTTCGTGGGGCCGAAGCTCGGGGCGTCCGCGTCCGGCGCCCTGGTCTGGCCGTGCGGGCGGATCACGTCGATCCCGCTCGGCAGGATCGAGGAGGCGCGGCCATGATAGCCGATCGGCACATATTTATAGTTGGGCAGCAGCGGATTGTCCGGCCGGAACTGCTTGCCGATATTCTCGGCATGATGAATGCCGGTGTAGAAATCGGTATAATCGCCGATGGCGAAGGGCAGGTGCAGCGTGCAGTCCGCCGCGCGGTGCAGCAGCGGGCGCACCGCCCCGGCATGGGCGGGGTCGGTCAGCAGATCGAACAGCGCGGCGCGCAGCGCATCGGCCGCGCCATTGCCCGCCGCGAACAGCGCATTGAGGCTGGCAGCATCGGCCAGCCGCGCGGCCTCGGCCGCCTTGCCCGCCAGCAATCGCGCCGCGCCGGCAAGGTCCAGCACCTCGTCGCCGATCGCCACGCCGCCGCGCGGCCGGTCCGATCCGGGCGGGGTGACGATACCCAGCGGCAGGTTCTGGACGGGGAAGTCGGCATGGCCGTCCGCGCCGTCCACCCAGCTTGTCGCGCGCGGATCATGCGTCCGGTCGAGCGCCTTCAAGCGGCGGACTCCCCGCCCTTGGGGTTGGCATGCAGCCAGTCGGCATGGCGCGGCGCGCGCTTGGTCCGGCTCCATTCCTCCAGCATGAGCGGCGCCACGCGCGCCACCTCGGCATATTGCGCGTCCGTGCCGATGTCGCAGGCCAGCTCCAGCCGGTGCCCGTTGGGATCGAAGAAATAGATCGACTTGAACAGGCCGTGGAAGGTCGGGCCGAGCACATCGATGCCCTGCGCCTCGAGATGCGCCTTGGCGGCGAGCAGCGCGTCCATGTCCGGCACGGTGAAGGCGATATGCTGCACCCAGGCGGGCGTGTTGGGATCGCGGCCCATCTCGGGCTGGTTGGGCAGCTCGAAAAAGGCCAGGACATTGCCGCCGCCGCAATCGAGGAAGATGTGCATATAGGGATCATATTCCCCGGTGGAGGGCACATGATCCTCGGCGAAGGCGGTGGTGTAGCGCATGCCGAGCACGCGCTCGTACCATTCCACCGTTTCCGCGGCATCGCGGCACCGATAGGCGACATGATGGATGCGCGAGAGGGCGGGCGCTGCGGTGGTGGTCATGCCGGGGTCTCCTCGGTCTGGAGCACGCCCCGGCGCATCTGGTCGCGCTCGATCGACTGGAACAGGGCGGTGAAATTGCCCTCGCCAAAGCCTTCGTCCTTCTTGCGCTGGATGAACTCGAAGAAGACCGGGCCGATCAATGTCTCGGAGAAGATCTGGAGCAGCAGGCGCGGGTCGCCATCCTGCGTCGATCCGTCCAGCAGGATGCCGCGCGCGCGCAGCTCGCCGGCCGGCTCGCCATGGCCGGGCAGGCGCTCCTCCAGCATCTCGTAATAGGTGTCCGGCGGCGGGCTCATGAAGGGCGTGCCGAGCGCCTTCAGCCGGTCCCAGCAGGCGAGCAGATCCTCGCAGATGAAGGCGACATGCTGGATGCCCTCGCCATTATAGGCGCGCAGGAACTCCTCGATCTGGCCGCCGCCGGCCTTGCCTTCCTCGTTCAGCGGAATGCGGATCTTGCCGTCCGGCGCGGTCATCGCCTTGCTGGTGAGGCCGGTATATTCGCCCTTGATGTCGAAATAGCGGATCTCGCGGAAGCCGAAGATGCGCTCATAATAATCGGCCCAATAGGCCATCCGCCCGCCATAGACATTGTGCGTGAGGTGATCGATGCGCAGGAAGCCGGCGCCGGCCGGGTGCCGGTCTACGCCGGGCAGGTAGCGGAAGTCGATGTCCCAGAGCGACAGCGCGTCGGGCTCCTCGATGGTCGCATAGCGGTCCGTGAAATAGATGATCGCGCCGCCGATGCCGCGGATGGCGGGCAGGTGCAGCTCCATCGGGCCGGTCTTCACCTCGACCGGCTCGGCGCCGCGCTCGATGGCCAGTTCATAGGCCCGGGCCGCATCCTTGACGCGGAAGCCCATGCCGCAGGCGGAGGGGCCATGCTCGGCGGCGAAATATTGCGCGGGGCTGCGCGGCTCGTAATTGGCGACGAGATTGATCTCGCCCTGCCGCCACAGCTCGACATCCTTGGAGCGGTGGCGCGCGACGCGGGTGAAGCCGGTCGACTCGAAGATCGGCTCCAGCAGCCCCTTTTCCCGCGCGCAGAATTCGATGAAGTCGAAGCCGTCCAGGCCCAGCGGATTGGGCAGGCCGGTCAAGGGGTTGAGGCTGGACTGATCGTTCATCTCGCTCTCCTGTCCGCGCGCCGTGGCACGCGATAATCCGTCGCGCGCTTATAGCATGAATCGCCCGCATGGTCCGCGCGATGTTGGATTGATGAGCGCCAGAGGATGCGGCGATATTGCGAAAATCAGGATAATCGCGCAAGGATCGCGCGCATGGACAGAATGGACCTCGGCATTCTCGCGCAATTGCAGCAGGACGCGGCCATCTCGCACGCCGATCTGGGGGAGCGGGTCAATCTCTCCGCCTCGCAGGTCTCGCGCCGCATCCAGCGCCTCGCGCAGGACGGCGTGATCCGCCAGCAGGTGGCCCTGCTCGACGAAGCCAGCCTGGGCCTGCAGGTGGAGGCCTATGTGATGGTGACGCTCTCATCCTATGCACGCGGCACGGCGAGCGAGTTCCATGGCCGGATGGCCGCCAATCCGGCGGTGATGGAATGTTGCGCGCTCACCGGCGACGCGGATTATCTGCTGCGCGTGCTCACGCGCGACCTGCCGGCGCTTTCGCTGCTCATCAACGAGGATCTGCTCGGCCATGGCGACGTGGCCGGCCTGCGCTCCAGCATCGTGCTCAACCGGATCAAGCGCACGACCGCCCTGCCGTTGCCGACAGGGCGGTAGCGCGGTCCGGTCAGTAGCGGGCCCTGGCCGTCAGGAAGACGCTGCGGCCGGCCTCGGGGAAGCCGTCGGTCAGCGTGTAGAGCTCGTCGAAGGCATTGCGCACACCCAGGCCGACCGTGACATTGGGCGTCACGTCATAGTCGATCTTCAGGCTGGCGAGCACATAGCTGCCGGTGCCGTAATAGACCGGGTCCAGCCCGTTGGCGCTGGCCGGCGTCACCGTCGTCCGGTTGGATGCCGCCTCGATGCCCGGCACGATGCGCAGGCTGGAGACCGGCGCCCAGTTCAGCCAGACGAAGCCCTTGTGATCGGGCACGTCGGTGAGCTGGAACGGCCGGATGAGACCGCCCGCCGGAGGCGTGCCGATATCGAAGTCGCGGTGGATATAGCTGTAGTTCATGCCCAGCTCGAGGGTCGGGCTCAGCGTCGCGTCGAGCGAGAGTTCCGCGCCATAATAATCCGCCGTGCCGTAATTCTCGCGGCGGTTGAGGTTGGCGGGCGTGCGCACCGAGACCAGCGCGTCGTTCAGGTGGCTGTAGAAGATCGCGCCGCTCGCCCGCAGCGGGCCGAAGACGTGCGATCCGCCGATCTCGACATTGGTGGCGCGCTCGGGGCTGAGGCCCGGATTGGGCTCGGCCGTGCCGAACTGGCTGGAGAAGCGCTCGAACAGGGTGGGGAAGCGGACGCGCGAGGAGACGCTGAAATGCGCCGCGCTGCCGTCCGCGCCGGTCCAGTCGAGCCGCCCCTGTCCGTTGAGCCCGCCGACATTGCGCAGCGGGAACTCGTAGAGGCCCAGCGCAGTCGAATATTCCTCCGCGCGGTCGAGGTCGCGCCAGTCGTAGGAGATGCCCAGCGTCAGCGCGAGGGCGGGGGAGAGCGCCAGCCGGTTCTCGGCCGCCATGCTCCAGGTCCGCTCGGCGCTGATCTGCATCGGCTCATAGCTGCTGCCCGGCAGGTCCGGCCGGGCGAGCTGGGTCTCGCCATGCTCGTCATGACGATAATGGAAGGCGATGGTCAGCCGGTTGACCGGCAGCAGGTCCACGCCCAGTTCCACCGAGCCGCCATAGGCGGTGTCGGAATAGGGGCTGTCGAACGCGCGGCCCAGCGTCTGGCTGTCCTGATCGCGATCGTCCCAGGCGCGCAGCATATTGTCGTAGCTGCTGTAATAGGCGCGGGTCTTGAGCGTGGCCTGCTCGCTGAGCGCGGTGGTCGAGAGGAAGTAGAAGCTCTCGATGTTCCAATAGGGCCAGCTCCAGTTGCGCAGGGAGACGCTGTTGGTGTCGCTCACGTGCAGCGGTGCGTTCTTGTCGCCTTCCTGCCGGGTGTAGCTGAACGAATATTCGTCGGTCGCGTTGGGCGTGAAGCCGATCTTGGCGTTCACGCGCCAGTCCACCGTGCGCGAGAAGTCCCGCTCGCCGCCATCCTCATTGGCCGGCACGGTGGCGGTGAAGCCGCCGGGCAGCGTCCAGTGATCGGTGAAGCTGCGCGTGAAGCTCGCCTGCGCATACCAATTGTCCTGCCGCGTGCCGATCAGGCCGAAGACATTGTAGCCGGCATAGTCGACGTCCCGGTCCAGATCGAGCTGGCCGCGCAGTTCGACGTCCAGCGCCTTGGTGGGCTTGCGCGTCACCAGGTTGATCGCGCCGCCCATCGCGCCGGGGCCGTCCAGCACGGAGGCATAGCCCTTGGCGACCTGCACCTGCGCGACGTCCGCCGTCAGGAAGCGACCGAAGTCGAGGCGGTTGTCGGCGGGGAGGTAGATGCGGATGCCGTCGATGGAGAGCGGCACCTGGAACCGGTCGAACCCGCGCACGAAGATCAGCCGCTCATTGCGCGAGCCGCCCGAATTGGCCGCCACCACGCCGGGGATCAGATTGACCGCATCGTCCAGCCGGGTGCGCGCGAAGCTTTCCATGGCCGCCTGGTCGATGGCGCTGTCGCCGATCGCGAGGCCTTCGGCGCGCGTGCCGGTGACGATGATCTCGCCGAGCCGGAAATTGCCATCGGCGGTGTCTGGCGCCTCGCCGGCCTGTGCATAGGCGGTTGCGGGCAGGCAGATGAGGGCGCAGGCAGCGCTCAGCAGGCGGCGTTTCATGGAGATAGTCCCTTTATCATGTATTTTTTGCGCGCCGGGTGGCGGCGCGTGCCGTATAGAAAGGCAATGCCATCCTATATACAGCAAAATATAGTTCATTGCGAGAAAGGTGACCTTATGCCCATGCTGCTGCTGCCCGCCCTGCTGATGATGGCGGCCGGTGCCGATCCGGCCGGCGCGGCCATGCCGGCGCCCGCCGCGCAGTCATGCCCCGCCACGCCGGATGCCCTGCCCGCCGCGCTGGCCGGCTGGGCCGCGCCGGTCGCGATGGCGGCGGCGACGTCCGGTGATGCGGCGGAGGCCACGCTCACCCTTGGCCAGGCGGCGGACCTCGCGCTCAGCCCCACGCCGCAGATCAGCTATCCGGTGCGGCCCGAGCGGCCGGGCGGATCGGTCAGCCATGGCGGCATCGTGCGGTTCGTGGTGGAGCAGGCCGGCGTCTATCGGGTCGCGATCGATTCGGCCGCCTGGATCGACGTCATCGCGCAGGGCCAGCGGCTGGAGTCGGTCGCCCATGGCCATGGGCCGGACTGTTCGGGCATCCGCAAGATGGTCGATTTCCGGCTGGAGCCGGGCACCTATCTGCTGGCGATCGCGGGCAACGGCACGCCGGGCCTGCGCGCGATGGTCGCGAGCGTCCCCGCCGCATGAGCCTGCCGGCGCGCGCGGCCTTGCTGCTCGCGATGCTGCTCCCGATCGGTGTCATGGCGGCGCGCGCGGACAGCGTGGCGCCGCCCAGCGCCGTGGCGGATGCGCGCGCGGCGCTGGGCCGCCGGCTGTTCTACGATGCGGACCTCTCCATCGACGGCACCATGGCCTGCGCGACCTGCCATGTGCAGCGCCGCGGCTTTGCCGACAGCACGCGCACGCATCCCGGCGCGACCGGCGAGCCGGGGCGGCGCAATGTCCCCGGCCTCGCCAATGTCGGCCGCCGGGCCAGCCTGACCTGGGGCGACGCCGGCTTGCGCACGCTGGAGGCGCAGGCGCTCGTTCCGCTGCTCGGCGAGCATCCGGTGGAGATGGCGATGCGCGGGCAGGAGGCGGAGCTGGCCCGCCGGCTGGGCGGCAATGACTGCTATGTCGCGCTGTTCCGCGCGGCCTTTCCCGAGGCGGAGGGCCGGATCGACATCGCGACCGTCACGCAGGCGCTGGGGGCGTTCCAGCGGACGCTGGTCTCGTCCGCCGCGCCGATCGACCGCCATCGCGCCGGCGATGCCGATGCGCTGCCCCCGCAGGCGCGCATCGGTGAAGCGCTGTTCCGGCGCGGCTGCGCATCCTGCCATGGCGGGGCGGACATGACGGACGATCGCTTCCACCGCGTCGCCGACGACCGGGGCCCGCTGGGCGATCGCGGCCTTGGCGAGATCACCGGCCGCGCGCGCGACGATGGCCGCTTCCGCACGCCGAGCCTGCGCAATGTCGCGGTGTCCGCGCCCTATTTCCATGACGGCGCGAGCCCCACGCTGGCGGACGCCATCCGCCGGCATCGCGGGATGGCGCTGTCCGATGGCGAACTGGCGGCGCTCACGGCCTTTCTGGAGACGATGACGGACGCGCATTTCCTGAGCGATCCGCGCTTCGCCTATCCGGACGGGCCGTGCGAGGGCTGAGCCGGCCTCACATGATCCAGCGTATGTCGCCCGCATAGCGCTCCCGGGCGAGCAGGCTGGCGTCGGCCAGTTCGATCTGCTCGTCGTCCTCCATCTCCACGAAACCGCCGGGCTTCACCAGGAAACGCGCGACGAAGGCATCGCCATTATAGAGCACCAGCGCCTCGCCGGCGAAGTCGCCCTCCTCCGTCCGGGTCAGGCTGATCGGCCGGGCATGAGGGCGCAGCGCTTCGGCGGCGTGGGCGGTGTCGACCGGCCGGCCGGTGAAGCAACTCGCGTCGATCCGGGTGATGAGCCGAAAGCGGCCGTCGCTGCCCCGGATCGCGGTGCAGAAGAATTCGAGATAGGCGGCGGCCATCTCCGCATCGTCCAGATGGAGGCCGTGCCGCTCGTTGAACAGATGCCAGGGCGCGCTGTCCCCGTCGATCCGCACGCAGCCGTCCGGCCCGAGCACAGCGTTGGCGGCGCCCGGGCGCCCGCGCTCATCGCGGATCGCGGCTTCCACCAGCATATGGCCGGGATAGAAGGGCAGGGGCCGCCAGCGCAGGCCCGGAACATCATGGGTGAGGAAGAAATTGTCCTCGCCCAGAACCGTGCTCCACAGGGCGACGATCCAGTGGCGCGCGGCATGATCGGGCTCGGCCCAGTCGCCGGAGATCAGCGGCGCGGGGAAAAGGGACATGGCCGGCTCGTCGCGAGCGACATCGATTCGGGTGCTGTTCATGGCGCGCATCATGCCTCAAGCCGGGGCGATCCGCCGCAGGGCATAGAGCAAATTCCGCATGTCGATTTTGCCCATCCGCATCTTGGCGCGCGCGCGCATCGTCCCCAATCTACATGGCATGACCAACGCTCCATCCCCTCCCGAAACCGCCGAGACGACACTCGGCGCCGCGTGGCGCACCGATCAGGCGCCGCCGTCCGAGCGCCAGGGCGCGCGGCTGCGGATGCTGGCGCATGAGGTGATCGACCGCGAGATCCCGGCGCTGTCCGAGACGATCGTGAAGGCGCTCGCCATCGTGCCGGTGCAGCCCAGGCCCCTGCTGGAGATACTGGACGTGCAGGGCAGGACGAACGGCGCCGTCCATGACGCGATCATGACGCTGATCTATCTCGATGCGTTCGAGGAGCGGGAACTCGCCGCCATCGTGCGGGACAAGCTGCGCGGCCTTGCGGCGACGGCGCGGCCGGGCAGCGCGCAATGGCAATCGCTCGCGCGCCTGACGCGGCTGTGGCAGGTGCGGGCCAGGCCGCCGCAATCGCGCCGCTGGGCCATTTCGCCCCCCGACGAGGAGGACGCGCCCGTCGAGCTGACATGGCCACTCGACATGGTCGTGGAGGATCAGGATCGGGCGGGCGATGCCGTGCCGGTCTCGCCGGCCCAGCATGTGCCCCTCGCGCCGCGCGAACGACGCATCGGCGTGCTGGATCGCATCGCGCCGCGCAACGCCGATCGCATGTCGGAGGTCGAGGCCTATCAGCCCCTCATCGACGGCATCGCGCTGCGCCGCTTCCAGCTGGGCATCGACGAAATCGTCGCGGCGCTGCGCACGGAGTTCCCGTGGTTCGGCGCGCTCATCGACGATATCGAGGCGGAATGGCGGCTGAGCGCGGGCATGGGCCGTGACTGGATCCGCATCCGGCCGATCCTCATCCACGGTCCGCCGGGCATCGGCAAGAGCCGCTTCGTCGCGCGGCTGGCCGGGCTGGCCGGCACGGGCCACGCCTTCCTCTCCGTCTCGGGATCGAGCGACAATCGCCAGCTTGCCGGCACCGCGGCGGGCTGGTCGACCGCGACGCCGTGCTGGCCCGCGCAGATGATGCTCAAGCTGGATTGCGCCAACCCCATCCTGATGATCGACGAGGTCGACAAGACCAGCGAGGACCGCCGCAACGGCCGCGTGATCGACACGCTGCTGACCATGATCGAGCCGGAGACCGGCCGGATGTGGAGCGACGAATGCCTGGGCGGCGCGCTCGATCTCAGCCATGCGAGCTGGCTCCTGTGCGCGAACGACCTCTCGCACATCGATCCCACGCTGCGCAGCCGGGTGCGCTGCATCGCCGTGGAGGGCCCGGCCGCGTCGGACTTCGCTGCGCTGCACCGGCGGATGCTGGCCGACATCGCGCGCGAGTTCGAGACCGATGCGGCCCTGCTGCCGGCGCTCGCCGATCCGGTGGTGGCCGCGCTGGCCGAGGGTTTCGCGAAAACGCGCTCGATCCGCCGCCTGCGCCGGGCGCTGGAGATCGCGCTGGGCCAGCAGATCCGGTCCGACCGGGCTCGGCCCAACTGAGCGGGGTCAGCGCGCCGGCGGCTCGCTCCGGGCCGGGCGATCGAGCACCATCGAGCGGATATTGGCGATCACCTGCTCGGCCTCGCGCACTTCGCGCAGCAGCTTCAGCCGCTCGCTCTCGGTGAGCGTCTCGAAGTCGCCGAACGCGGCCAGCGTCTCCCATATGTCCACGGTCTGGCGGATGGCGTCCGAGACCGCGTGGATCATGCCGCCGCTGGACTGGATCGGCGGCACGCGATCCACGGCGATATAGGTGCTTTCCTCCAGGAACCACTGGGCGACGCGCGCATCCGTGCAGGCCGCGATGAACAGCCGCAGTTCCTCCGGCCGCCAGGCGACGGTGCCGCGCACGCGCCGGTAGAGCGCATCATATTTCAGCCCGAGCCGATCGGCGATCCGCGCGAGTTCGCCGCGCTGATCGTTGATGAACAGGCTCGTGAGGAATGCCACGAAGTCGCGCTCGCGGCGCTGGCTGGCGGGAGTCGGTTCTCTCATGGCGCAAGGGCCAGCCTAGCCGAGCGGACAGGGCGTCGTCACTTGAAAATATGCGCGGGGATCGCCTTATTGATCGGGCGGCAGGGACCGCGCAACAGACAGTCCGGGTCGGCCGGGAGAGGATTGGACATGGATTCAGGTCGATCGAGGAACTGGATGTGGAAGGACGCCGTGTTCCTGATGGAACGGGTGGAGCGCCTGCACCAGCAGGCTTTCTCCCCCGCGCGCGGCATCGCCGGCAAGCCGGCCTGGGAGCCGCCGGCGGACGTGCTGGAAACCGCCGGCCATGTGCTGGTGCTGGTGGCGCTGCCCGGCGTGGACATCGATCAGACCGAGGCGGTCATCGAGGATGGCGTGCTGGTGGTGCGCGGCCAGCGCATGCTGCCGGCCGAACTGCGCGGCGCGCGCGTCCATCGCCTGGAACTGCCGCAGGGCCGCTTCGAGCGGCGGCTGCCTTTGCCCGCCGGCCATTATGGCAGCGTCGCGCGGTCGAGCGCGCATGGCTGCCTGCTCGTGACATTGACCAAGAACGGAATGGGAGGGCGCCCATGATGGATGCGCGGACCGAGAACCAGCAGCAGAAACCCGCCGCCGCCACCGCCGCGGCCGATCCCGCCGCCACGGCGCCGGCGCTGCCCGACCTGCCCGAGGATGCCGTCATCATCATCCCGATGCGCAATTTCGTGCTCTTCCCGGACGTGGTGATGCCGCTCACGCTCAATCGCCCCGTCTCGGTGAACGCCATCCAGGCGGCCGTGCGCGAGAGCCTGCCGATCGGCGTGCTCGTCCAGCGTGACGCCGCGGTCGAGCAGCCGACCGGCAACGACATGCACCGCATGGGCACGCTGGCCAATGTGCTGCGCTATGTCGCGGCGGAGGACGCTCATCATCTCATCGCCCAGGGCGAGATGCGCTTCCGCGTCATCGAGTTTCTCGACGGCTGGCCGTTCATGGTCGCGCGGGTGGAGCGGATCGCCGAGCCGGAGACGAAGAGCGACGCCATCGAGGCGCGCTTCATCAACCTGCGCCGGCAGGCGCTGGAGACCGTGCAGTTGCTGCCGCAGGCGCCGCAGGGCCTCGCCGAAGCCATCCAGAACATGACATCGGCCGCCACGCTGGCGGATACGGTGGCGGCCTATCTGGACCTGAGCGGGGACGAGAAGCAGGAGATATTGGAGACCATCTCGCTCGAGCAGCGGCTCGACAAGGTCTCGCGCCATCTGGTCCAGCGGCTGCAGGTGCTCAAGCTTTCCGCCGAGATCGGCAAGGATGTGCAGGAGACGCTGACCGGGCGCCAGCGCGAGGCCGTGCTGCGCGAGCAGATGGCCGCGATCCAGCGCCAGCTCGGCGAGGATGACGGCCGCGCGGCCGAAATCGCCGAGCTGACCGAGAAGATCGACAAGGCCGGCATGCCCGAGGAGGTCGAGAAGGAAGCCCGCAAGGAATTGCGCCGCCTCGAGCGGATGCCGGAGGCGGCGGCCGAGCATGGCATCATCCGCACCTATCTGGACTGGCTGATCGAACTGCCCTGGACCTTGCCCGCGCATGAGAAGCCCATCGACATCGCCCATGCCCGCGAGGTGCTCGACGCCGATCATTACGGCCTCGACAAGATCAAGCGGCGGATCATCGAATATCTCGCGGTGCGCAAGCTCGCGCCGGAGGGCAAGGCGCCGATCCTGTGCTTCGTGGGGCCGCCCGGCGTCGGCAAGACCTCGCTCGGCCAGTCGATCGCGCGCGCCATGGACCGGCCGTTCGCGCGCGTCAGCCTGGGCGGGGTGCATGACGAATCCGAGATACGCGGCCACCGCCGCACCTATATCGGCTCCATGCCCGGCAACATCATCCAGGCGATCCGCAAGGCCGGCACGCGCGAATGCGTGATGATGCTGGACGAGATCGACAAGATGGGGCGCGGCATCCAGGGCGATCCCTCGGCGGCGATGCTGGAAGTGCTCGATCCCGAGCAGAACGGCACGTTCCGCGACAATTATCTGGGCGTGCCGTTCGATCTGAGCCGCATCGTCTTCATCGCCACGGCGAACATGCTGGAGACGATCCCCGGCCCGCTGCGCGATCGCATGGAGATCATTCCGCTCTCCAGCTATACCGAGGACGAGAAGCGCAACATCGCGCGGCGCTATCTGGTCGCGCGCCAGCTCGCGGCCAATGGCGTCACCGCCGATCAGGTGGAGATCGACGATGCGGCGATCACCGAGATCATCCGCCATTATACCCGCGAGGCAGGCGTGCGGGCGCTGGAGCGGGAGATCGGCAAGGCCATCCGCCATGCCGCGGTGGAGATCGCGGACGGATCGGCCAGCCATGTCGCGATCACCGTGCCGTCACTGGAGGAGGTGCTGGGCGACCGCATCTTCGAGAGCGAGGTGGCGCAGCGCACCAGCGTGCCCGGCGTGGCGACCGGCATGGCCTGGACGCCGGTGGGCGGCGACATCCTGTTCATCGAGGCGACGAAGATGCCCGGCAACGGCCGGCTCATCCTCACCGGCCAGCTCGGCGACGTGATGCGCGAGAGCGCGCAGGCCGCGCTCAGCCTGGTGAAGAGCCGCGCCGAGCGGATGGGCATCGATCCCAAGGCGTTCGAGCAGAGCGACATCCATGTCCATGTGCCCGCCGGCGCGACGCCCAAGGACGGGCCGAGCGCGGGCGTCGCCATGTTCATGTCGCTCTCCTCGCTGTTCCTGGGTCGCACCATCCGCAGCGATACCTCCATGACCGGCGAAATCTCGCTGCGCGGCCTGGTGCTGCCGGTGGGCGGCATCCGGGAAAAGGTGGTCGCCGCATCGGCGGCCGGCATCACGCGCGTGATGCTCCCGGCCCGCAACAAGCGCGATCTCGACGAGATTCCCGAAGCCGTGCGCGAGAAGCTGGAGTTCATCTGGCTGGAAACGGTCGAGGATGCGCTGGCGAACGGGCTGGATGCCGTGGCGGAAGGCGAAAAAGCGGAGGGTGACAACGCCCGGGAGGGTTGATCGCCCAAGCTCCAAACCAACGGGTTTCTTTGGAACCGGTTGCTATTCGCCGGTCAAATCTAGGACCGTGCCATCTCCGCGAGCCGTTCAAGCGCACGATAGCCGGCGATCAGGGACGACATTGCCACGATGTCGCCGTTGGAGAGCCTCTGCCGTATCGAGGCGAGCGGCATGCGGACGGTTTCAATCCCCGATGATTGCTCGTTTTCATCCAGCGCGGACGGGCCGGCGAGCCGGCAGCCCAGCGCGAGGAACATGTGTATCCGGTTGGTGTTGCGCGACACGTCCTCAAACGCTGTGCCGAGCGGGATGAGCGTTTCTGGATGATAGCCCGTTTCCTCCGCCAGTTCGCGCAACGCGGCGGCAGACGAATCTTCGACGGTGAACGTGCCGGCCGGAAACTCCAGCGCGATCATTCCGGCTCCATGCTTATATTGCCGGACCAGCACGACATGCTCCTCCGTGTCGAGCGGCACGACGATGGCGACGTCTGGCCGCTCGGATACGAAATAATCGTCGACGATCCGCCCGTCCGGCAGGCGGACGCAGTCCTTGCGCAACCGATACCAGCGATCATCGATGACATAATCCGACGCAAGGATCGACCATGGCTTCAACGTCATCTCAGAACATCCCGTTCACGTTCGGGCCGCCTGTGACCACGTCCTGCGCCACGTCCCAATGTTCGGCGACGAGGCCGTCCTCGATCCGGAAAATGTCAATGACGGCCCAGCCGGCATCGTCCGGCCAGCGGCGCACATGATAATGGACGATGACATGGTCGCCATCGGCGAACATGCGCTTCACATCATGCACGCCCTGCGGGTTCAGCGCCCTGATATGGTCGAGGAAGGCCTTGAGCGGCGCGCGGCCGGTCTCCACGTTGGGATTGTGCTGGATATAGCCGGGCGCGATGAACCGGTCGACCGCGCCGGCGTCCATCGGATTGAGCATTTCGTCGAACATCGCGCGCACCAGCGCCAGGTTCGCCCGCTCCTGTGGGCTATGGTCCATATCCTCTCCTCTTGCGCTGTCGCGTCCCGCCCGTAAGACCAGCTTCGGGCAGGCCGCGCAAGGCCGGGAGAGGACAGGAGCCGGGATGGCGCAGGCGGACTATATCATCGTTGGCGCGGGGAGCGCGGGCTGCGTGCTCGCCAATCGGCTAAGTGCGCAGGCGGGCGTGCGGGTCCTGCTGATCGAGGCGGGCGGGGAATGCCGCCACCCGATGATCGACATGCCGCTCACCTGGATGCAGGCATCGGCGATGGACCGCTTCATCTGGGGCAACCGGAGCGAGCCCGATCCCGCGCTGGGCGGCCGGGCCCAGCCCATCCCGCGCGGCAAGCTGATGGGCGGCTGCTCCTCGATCAACGGCACCATGTATGTGCGCGGCGCGGCGGCCGATTATGACGGCTGGCGCGACATGGGCCTGCCCGGCTGGGGCTATGCGGACGTGCTGCCCTATTTCAGGCGATCGGAGACGAACTGGCGCGGCGCGGGCCCCGATCATGGCGGGTCCGGCAAGATGCACGTCACCGCCATGAAGCGCGATCCGCTGCTGTTCCCCGCCTTCATCGAAACGGCGCGGGCGCTGGGCTACAGCGAAACGCCGGACTTCAACGTGGCGGCGCCGGAAGGCTTCGGCATCCCGGACTGCACGATCAGGGCCGGTCGGCGGCACAGTACGGTGCGCGCCTTCATCGATCCGGTGAGGCGCCGGCCCAACCTGACGATCGAGACCGGCGCGCTGGTGACGCGGCTGCTCATCGAGGATGGCCGGGCGGTCGGCGTCGAATATCGGCGCGGCGGCGCCCTGCGCGAGGTGCGCGCGGCGCGGGAAGTGATCCTGTGCGGCGGCGCGATCAATTCGCCGCAGATCCTCATGCTCTCCGGCATCGGCCCGGCCGCGCATCTGCGCGAGATGGGCATCGCGCCGCTGCTCGACCTGCCCGGCGTGGGGCAGAATCTGCAGGAGCATCCGATCGCGCTCAGCTTCTGGGCGGCGGCCGGCCCGGTGACGTTCGACAGCAAGTTGCGGCTGGACAGGCTCGCGCTCGCCGCCGCGCAATGGCAATTGTTCGGCAAGGGCAGCATGGCGCAGAGCCCCATGTCCGTGCAGGGCTTCGTGCGGTCCAGCCCCGCGCAGGACCGGCCGGACCTGCAATTCCAGATCGTCCATTCCAGCTATGAGGCGCGGCCGTGGTTCCCCGGCTGGCGCAAGGGGGCGGGGCATCAATTCTCGGCGGGCGTGCTGCTGCTCGATCCGGACAGTCGCGGCACGGTGACGCTCGGCGCGCGCGATCCCGAGGCGCTGCCCCGCGTGCTGTTCAACATGATGGGCGCGCCGGGCGATCATGCCCGGCTGCGCGAGGCATTCAGGTTCATGCGCCGCTTCTTCGCGACCGCGCCGGCCTGCGATCTGGTCGCGGCGGAGCTGGCGCCGGGCCCGGCGGCGGACAGCGAGGCGGCGATCGACGCGTGGCTGCGCGCCACGGTGATGAGCGGCGGCCACCCGACCAGCACCTGCGCGATGGGCACGGACGACATGGCGGTGCTGGATGCGCAGTTGCGCGTGCGCGGGGTCGCGGGCCTGCGCGTGGTCGATGCCTCGTCCATGCCGCGCATCATCCGGGGCAATACCAACGCGCCGGTCATCATGATCGCGGAAAAGGCGGCGGACATGATCCTGGGCAGGCCGGCGCCGGCAGCGGCGGCGTGACGCGGGTGGCTGCCGCGGGCGCTCCGCCGGACGATGGCGCGGGGACTGCCTCGGCCAGCCGCGCCCAGATCCTCATCGTCGGGCTGCTCAGCATCGCGATCATGATTATCGACGGCTATGATATCGGCGCGATGCCGATCGTGGTGCCGCATCTCGCGCAGCTCTGGCGGGTCGAGCCGGCGGCGTTCGGCCCGGCGCTCTCGGCCGTGGTGATCGGGCTGGGGCTCGGCGCGTTCCTGCTCGCGCCGCTCGGCGACAGGCTGGGCCGCCGCGCGACGACGGTTGCCTCGCTGGCGCTCATCAGCTTCGCGACGCTCGGCACATCCTGGTCGACCACGGTCGGCGAACTCTTCTGGTGGCGGCTTGCGACAGGCACGGGGCTGGGGGCATGTCTGCCCAATGTGCTGGCCATCCTCGCGCAGATCGTGCCGGCGCGGCGGCGCGCGAGCGGCATGACGATCGTCTCGTGCGGCATTCCGCTGGGCGCGGCCGGGGCCGGGCTCGTCGTGCCATGGCTCATGGCGGGCCGTGGCTGGCAGGCGGCCTTCCATATGCCGGCGCTGCTCATGTTCGCGGTGACGATCATCGTCGCCCTGTGCCTGCGGCACCTGCCGATGCCGGCCGGGGGTCGGCCCCCGGTGCGGCGCGAAGGGCGCTGGCGCTGGACGGACCTGCCGGTGCTCGCCCCGCTCGGCCAGGGCATGATGCTGCGCACGATGATCTTCAGCGGCCTGTTCTGCTGCAACGCGCTGGCCATGTATATGCTGAGCAGCTGGCTGCCGACCCTGCTCGGCAAGGCGGGCTTCGCGTTCGAGGCAGCGGCCCGGCTCGCCTCGCTGGTGCAACTGGGCGGGCTGTTCGGCGGCTTGCTGCTGGCCGTGCAGATCGACCGGCAGCGCACCAATGGCGCGTTGCTCACCGGCTATGGGCTGGTCGCGCTCGGCCTCCTCGCGCTGGCCCTGGTCGCGCCCGATGCGACCTGGTGGGGCATCCTGCTGCTGCTGATCGGCGCGGGCGTGGGCGGCGCGCATATGGCCCTGCCGGCGGTCGCGGCGAACATCTACCCGGCCGCCATGCTCTCGGCCGGGATCGGGCTGGCCGTCACCATCGCGCGCGTCGGCGCCATGGCCGGCCCCATGGCGGGCGCGTGGCTGGTGCGCGCGGACGTGCCGGTGGCGGGCTTCTTCCTCGCCGTGCTGGCGCCAGTGGGCGCCTGCGCGCTGTGCGTGCTGGCCTTCGCGCGGGCAAGGCTCGCCAACGGGCCGGCGGACGGGATCGCATGACCGGCGGGGTCGCGCTGGATCGCTTCGTGCAGGCGCAGGATGGCGTGTTCGACCGCGCGCTGGCGGAGATCGTAGCGGGTGAGAAGCGCGGCCACTGGATGTGGTTCATCTTCCCGCAGATCGCCGGGCTCGGGCACAGCGCCATGGCGCAGCGCTAGAGCCGATCCGCTTCGGATTAAAGCGGATCGGCTCCCGTTTTTGGTTTGTTTACCGTGATTTCCGAGTCGCCAGATGATTCCATCTGGCTCGAAATCACTCTATGCGATCGGCTCGCTGGCGCAGGCGCGGGCCTATCTGGGCCATCCGCTGCTTGGCGGCCGCCTGCGCGCCTGCGTCGCGGCGCTCGCGGCCCTGCCCGATGCCGATCCGGTGCGTGTGTTCGGCCCGATCGATGCGATCAAGTTGCGGTCCAGCCTGACCCTGTTCGAGGCGGCCGGCGGCGGCGCGGCCTTTGCCGATGCGCTGGAGCGCTGGTTCGCCGGGAACCGCGACGCCGCGACGCTGGATCGTCTGGCCCGATCCTGATGTTCAGGTGATGTCCGGCGCCGGATCGCTGGCAGGCCCGGCGCCCCTCTCTATCGCGCCGCCCGGATCGAGCGCGCCGAGGAAGCGCCGCAGCCACCAATGGACATCCTCGCGCTCGACCACGTCCATCAGCGCCCGCCACCGGGCCTGCCGTTCCGCGAGCGGCATGCGCAGCGCCTGCCGGAGCGCATCGGCCAGCTCCTCCGGGCTGAACGGATTGACCAGGATCGCATCGCCCATCTGCTCGGCCGCGCCGGCGAATTGCGAGAGGATCAGCACGCCGGGGTTCGCCGGGTCCTGCGCGGCGACATATTCCTTGGCGACCAGGTTCATGCCGTCGCGCAACGGCGTGACGAGGCCCACCCGCGCGGCGCGGAAGATGCCGGCCAGCGCGGTGCGGTCATAGCCCAGATTGACGTAGCGCAGCGGCACCCACAAGGCGGTGGAGAATTCCCCGTTGATATGGCCGGAGAGCGCCTCGAGCTGGCGGCGGATGTCCTGATAGCTCTCCACATCGTCGCGCGAGCGCGGCGCGATCTGCAGGAACGTGACCTGCTCGACGAAATCGGGATGATCGGCGAGCAGCCGCTCATAGCCGTTGAAGCGCTGCTCCAGCCCTTTGGAATAATCCAGCCGGTCGACGCCGATGATGAGCGCGCGCTCGTCCAGCGTCTTGACCATGGCGGACCGCATGACCTCCGCCTCCTCGCTGTGCGCGGCGGCGATGAAGTCCGGCGCGTCTATGCCGATGGGGCAGGCGATGACGCGCACGGAGCGATCGCCCAGGCGGATGGCGGGCGTGTCGTCGATCTGCGCGTCCGGGATCTGGTCCTGCACATAATAGAGGAAGGACTCGAGCCAGGCCTGGCATTGGAAGCCGATCAGGTCATAATCGAACAGCGCCTCGACGAGCTGGCGATGGCTGGGGAGGGCGAGCAGCCCGCGCAGCACCGGCCAGGGCGTGTGCAGAAAGAAGCCGATCCGGTTCTTCGCGCCGAGCGCGCGCAGTTCGCTGCCCAGCGGGATCAGGTGATAGTCATGCACCCAGATCAGGTCGTCCGGCGCGAGCAGCGGCAGCAGTGTCTGGGCGAAGCGCGCATTCACGCGCTCATAGCCGCCCGCGAAGGTCCGCTCGAACTCGGCGAGATCGGTGCGGTCGTGGAACAGCGGCCAGAGCGTGCGGTTGGCGAACCCGTTATAATATTCGTCGACGTCCTGCGCTTCCAGATCGATGGTTGCGGTGGTCACGCCGTCATTGCGCGCCATGTTGATCTGGCCGTTGAACTGCTCGATCTCGTTGCCCGACCAGCCGAACCAGATGCCGTTGGTCTCGCGCAGCGCAGCCGACAGCGCGACCGCCAGCCCGCCCTGATTGGCTTTGCCTTCGCCGACGGGCGGGCTCACCCGATTGGATATGATCACGAGGCGGCTCATCGGACGGTGCTCCAGGGTTTGCTCAGCAGCACGGCGCAATTGATCAGCCCCACCAATGAATAGGTTTGCGGGTAGTTGCCCCATAGTTCGCCCGTCACCGGGTCGATATCCTCCGAGAGCAGGCCAGCGGCGGTCCGCCGGCTCAGCATCTCCTCGAACAGGGCGCGCGCGTCGGCGACGCGCCCGGTCGCGTTCAGCGCCTCGATCAGCCAGAATGTGCAGACATTGAAGGCGGTCTTGGGCAGGCCGAAATCATCCTGCGTCGCATAGCGCAGCATGTGGCTGCCCCGGCGCAGGCCGGTCTCCACCGCCGCCAGCGTGCCGGCGAAGCGCGGATCGTCGGGCGAGAGGAAGCGCAGGTCGAGCAGCTGGATGAGACTGGCGTCCAGATCATCCCCGCCGAAGGTAGCGGACAGGTTCTTGCCCTCTTCCCGCCACGCCGATTGCTCGATCGTTGCCCGGATCCGGTCCGCCCGGTCCTGCCAGAAGGTCGCGCGCTCCGTCAGGCCGAGCGCGCCGGCGGCATTGGCGAGCCGGTCGCACGCGGCCCAGCACATCGCCGCGCTATAGGTGTGGACATGGCTGCGGGTGCGCAGTTCCCACAGGCCCGCATCGGGCTGGTCGTGCGCGGCCCAGGCGCGTTCGCCGACCGATTCGAGCGCGCGGAAATCATCCTCGCCGCCCTTGCGGAACAGCCGCTGGTCGAAGAAGCTCTGGGTGCTGGAGAGGATGATCTGGCCATAGGCATCATGCTGCACCTGCTGATAGGCCTGATTGCCGACCCGCACCGGCCCCATGCCGCGATAGCCGGCAAGGCCGGGCGCGATCCATTCCTCCAGCCGCGCTTCGCCGCCCACGCCGTAGAGCGGCTGGATATGGCCGCCGCGCGCATTGTCGACGATGTTGCGCAGATATTCGAGATAGCTCTCCAGCACATCGAGCGCGCCGAGCCGGTTGAGCGCCTGCACCGTGTAGTAGGCGTCGCGGATCCAGCAGTAGCGATAGTCCCAGTTGCGCCCGCTATCGGCATGTTCGGGGATGGAGGTGGTGAGCGCGGCGACGATGGCGCCGGTCTCCTCATGCTGGCACAGCTTGAGCGTGATGGCGCAGCGGATCACCGCATCCTGCCACTCGAAGGGCGTGGCGAGCCCGCGCACCCAGCTCTGCCATTCGCGGATCGTGTGGTCGAGCATCGTGTCCAGCTCGACGCGCAGGTCGCCGCCGAAGCTCTCGTCCGGCCCGAGGAAGAAATGCAGCGGACGCTCGACGCGGAAGAGCCGCTCATCCTCGATCCAGCCGACCGGCGCCGTGGTGGTGAGGCGCAGCGTCATCACATCGAGCAGATAGCGGATATGGTTGGTGCCGCGCGTGCGATGGGGATCGTTCGCGCCCCAGTTGCAGGCGGGCCGCAGGCGTACGCGGATGCGCGGGCTGCCTTCCACCGGCCGCACGATCCGCGCGAAGGCGACCGGTCGATACATGCGGCCCGCGCGGCGGAAACGCGGGCAGAAGTCGATGACCTCGATGCCGTTGCCGGCGCTGTCGCGATGATGGGTGACGAGAATGGGCGTGTTGCGGATATAATGCTGCCGGGTCTCCACACAGTCTTCCAGGTCGATTTCCCAGAAGCCGCGCGCGCCCTCGGCCCCGCGCGAGGCCGGGTCGAGCAGCGAGGAGAAGGCCGGGTCGCCGTCCACGCGCGGCACGCAGCCCCATACGAAACGGCCGGCGCGGTCGACCAGCGCGGAGAGCTGGCAATTGCCGATCGGCCAGAGGTCCAGTGTCGCGGTCATGCCGCCAGTGCCTCCAGCCAGTCGCGCAGGGCGGCGGGGTCGGCCAGCGCGCAGGTCGCGGCGGTGGGGTGGCGGTTGCCGATCAGGATGGCGAGCCCGCCCCGCGCCTGCGCCGCCACAAAGGCCGGCTCGTCCGTGGCGTCGTCGCCGATGAAGACGGGCCGCGTGCCGGCCATGGGCGGCCGGTCCATCAGCGTGGCCACCGCCGTCCCCTTGTCGCCGCCGGCCGGTCGCAGCTCGATCATCATCTTGCCGGGCTGGACGAGCAGGCCGTGCCGATCCGCCAGAGCCTGCGCGAGGCGCAGCGCGTCGGCCTGCGCCAGCGGCGCCATGCGATAGTGCAGGGCGACGCCGAAGCTCTTGTCCTCCACCAGCATGCCGGGATGCGCGGCCGCGAAGGCAGTGAAGCGCCGCGCGATCTCGTCGAGCGCCGGCGGGCGGGCGGGATGCGCGCTCACGCCCTGCCAGCGATATTCGCTGCCATGGCTGCCGGAGACCGCGATATGCTGCGCGACATCGGCCAGAATATGGTCGATCTGCGCAATCGAACGGCCGCTGACCACGGCGAGGCGGCCGTCGAGCCGGGCGGCGAGGCGGGTCAGCAGGGCCTTTAGCGGGGCGTCCGCCACGACCAGATCGGGGCGATCGACCAGGTCCAGCAATGTGCCGTCGATATCGAGAAACAGGCTGATCCCGTTCAGGGCTGGCAGCGGTGGCACGGCGAGACGATCAGCGCACAGGTCGGAAATCGGACTTCCCCCATTTGTTGGGCCCGTTGTCGGGTAAGAAATGCTTCTGGCTTGCTGCCAGAATGCGCCATCGCGTCCAAAGGTTCCGGAAAATGCTGCGATAGCGAAGGCGGGATGACAGGGCCAGTCTGCCACGTTAGGGTCATGAAGGTCCAGCCCGGAGGATGTCCGGCACCGCCGCGAGGGGCCCTACCGATGCAAGATCCACCTGCGATATTGTTCGTCTGCCTCGGCAATATCTGCCGCTCTCCGCTGGCCGAGGCGGCGTTCCGGCAGGCGGCGGAAAGCGCCGGGCTCGCGGTGCGGGCGGATTCGGCCGGGACCGGGGACTGGCATGTCGGCCATGCGCCCGATCCGCGCGCGCAGGCCGTCGCCTTGCGGCACGGCGTGGATATCGGCGGCTATCGGGCACGGCAGATCGGCCCGGCGGATTTCGGCAGTTTCGACGCGATCTATGCGCTCGATTTGGAGAATCTCGCCGCGCTGAGACGGCTGGCGCCGCAAGATGCGCGCGCGAGGCTCGGCCTGTTGCTCGATTGCGTGCCGGGCCGCGCAAGCCAGCCCGTGGCCGATCCCTATTTCGGCGACGATGCCGGCTTCGAGGTCACATGGCGCGACGTGTCGGCGGCGGCGCGGGCGCTGGTCGAGAGGTTTGCGCGCCGGCCGTGACCCGGCTTATTTTTCTCGCAGGAGATTGAGCGGATCTCCGTCGGAGACATTGGTGCCGTTGTCGGGCACGATCTCGATATTGATGACCTCGTCGTCCGAATTGCCGGTGGCCGAGCGGCCCGAGCAGGCGCAGGCCATCAGGATGAGGCCGGCTGCGCCGATCATGCGGATCATGGTCATCTGTTCCCTTCCTGGCAGGGGTTGCGGCGTAGGGCCAGCATTTAGCGCGGACGCAGCGCGAGGCAAGCCCCCCGCTTTTCCACTGGCGTGGAAAGGCTGCGGAGGCCGGTGCCGTCTAACTGAAATAGACCCTATTTGCCGCGCAGCCGATCGGCGAAGCCGCGCCGGGCATTGTCCAGCCGGCTGTTGAGATCCTGGCGGAGCTGGCCGCGCAGATTGTCCAGCGCGTCCGGCGTCCTGACCACCTGCACCGCTTTCTCGACCGCTTCCTGCACGGTCGGGCCGAACATGGAGAGCACCGGCGACTGCTCGATCGCGCCGATCGTCCAGAACTGGTCGGGATGGGCATGGCGCTCCATCACCTCGAACGGGATGAAGATATAGCCATCCTTGCCATAGCCGGCGCCCCAGCTGTTGCGGACGATGTAGAGCTTCTCGGCGAGGTCATAGCCCACGATCAGCATGGCATGGCCGCTCGGCGGGCTCTGCGCGGGCAGCGTCTGCGGATCGGGGATGATCGCGCTCTGCGCCGCCGCCTGATAGCATTCATTGGGCAGCACGATGCCGAAGGCGATCGGCAGGCCCTGCGCCAGCACGCCCAGCGCATTCTGGCCGCCCCTGGTGCGGGCGAACTGGACGGCTTCATATTTGCCGGCATTCTGGAAGCAGGCATCGGTCGGCCGCGCCGTCACCATCGCCTTCTCGAACGGCCACATCCGCTCCTCGCAGCAGCCGAAGGCGAGCACTGCGGCCATGCCATGATGGATGAAGCTGCCGCAATCCTGCTCCTCCGCCTTGGCCAGGCTGCGGGCATTATAATAGAGGAACAGGCGCGAGAGATCGGTGAGCGGCAGGCCGGCCTTGCGCTGGTGCAGCTCCAGCGCACCGACGATGGCATTGGCCACGCAGCTGTTGGTCTGCCCCTGATCCTCGACCGGCGTGCAGTGGCCGCGCAGGTCCACCATGCGCGGCAGGTCGCCGCCGGGCGCGGCGAAGCTGAGGCCGGGGGCCGATGGCGGGGTCGGTTCGAACAGGCAACCGTTGAGCGGGCGTCCATTCCAGCTGTCAGACATGTGCGGTCTCCTCAAATCCTCGTTCGCCGCCCGGCTCAGCGCGCCGGGCAGGGCTGGCCCGGCTCGTGATCGACATGGAACTGGCCCTGCGCGATCAGTGATCCGTTGGGGTGATACATCTGGAAGGCGATGTGGCAGTCATGCCCGTCCCATTGCACCCGGCCGGGGATGGATCCGTCGGGCGTCTGGGCGGAGAAGGTGCCGGCATTGCCCTGGAAGCTGCCGGTGAGCGCGATGGGGATGCCGTTGCCGCCATTGCCCCGGCCGGCGAATGAGCCGTCCGCATTCACCGCCATCTGATAAACGCCGCGCTCGTCGTCCATCCAGGCACCGCTCAGCACGCCATAGCCGGTCTCCGCGTCGCCGCCCGAGCCGCCGCTCGTCGTCGTCCCGCCGCCACTGCCGCCGGTGCTGTATTGCGGGCCCTCGCCGCTCTTGCCGCCATCGGACCCGCCTTCATTCTCGCTGACGAGATTGCCCAGCGCGCCGAGCGCGACGAGCCCGGCCAGGCCCCAGGCGCCGCCCTTGAGCCAGTTGCGCGATCTGGCCCTGGGCGCCGGATCGCTCTTGCCCTCGTCGACGAAGGCCTGGCGCCTGACGACCTGCGTGCCCATCGCCGCGTCCAGCTTCTCGCGATATTCGGCGACGCTTTGCGGCCGGCTGGCGGGGCGGTTCTGCAGGCCGGACTGGATGAGCGCATCGATGCCCGCCGGCACGTCCGCCCGCCCGCCCGATGGGGGCTGCCAGCCGCCGGTCGGCAGCACGTCCACCAGCAGCTCGTAGAAGATGATGGAGAGCGAATAGAGATCGGCCGAAGGCCCGGCGCTGTCCGGATTGGTGATCTGCTCGGGCGCCATGTAGCGCGGTGTGCCAAGGCCAGTGCCCGTGCCGCTCTCCACCGCCTTGCCGGCCGCGCGCGCAATGCCGAAATCGAGGATCTTGAGCGGGGCCGCCTCCGCCCCCGGATCGGCGGTGAGCATGATATTCTCTGGCTTGAGGTCACGATGGATGACGTTGAGGTCATGCGCGGCCTGCAAGCCGTCGAGCACTTCGCGGATGATCCGCGCCGCCGTCTCCATCGGCACGTCGGTGCGGGCATTCACCTGCTTGCGGTGCCACTCGCGCAGGGAGACGCCGTTCACAAACTCCATGGCGATGAACGGCCGCTTGTCGATCTGGTCGACATGATAGACGGCGACCACATTCTTGTGGCGGATGTCCTGCGTGGTGACGCCCTCGGAAATCAGCCGATTGACCGCCGCCTCGCCGCCCAGCCGGTCGGACCGGATGAGCTTGAGCGCCACCTCGCGATTGCCGATGCGGTCCGTCGCGCGATAGACCACGCCCATGCCGCCGATGCCGATCACGGATTCGATCGTGTAGCGCTCCGCGAAGACCGTGCCCGCCTCGAGCGTCTGGGTCTCCTCGCGCGGATAATTGTCGCGGTGGAGCGTCGCGTCCCCGCCGATCGTGTTGAGATCGCCCAGCGTCTGCATGGCCGGGCCGCCGGCGGCAGCGGCCAGGGGCTTCCCGCAATTCTCGCAGAAGATGTTGGCGCCCGCATTCTCGACGCCGCATTGCAGGCATTTGGTCATCGGGCCTCTCCCTGCATGGCCGGTGCGCGCGCCAGGGTGATGGCGCTCACCTTGTCGAACTCGCGGGTGAAGCGGACGGTGACGGCCAGCGCGTCCGGCAGCTTGACGAGCGGCGCGATCACGTCCCCGTCGTCGATCTGCACGACCTTGTCCGGCCCATGCGCCTCGCCATTGATGCGTACCCCGTTGGCGCCGCTGACATGGAGCATCAGCCGGTCGTTCGCGACATAGAGTTCGAAATGGCGGCGCGAGATCATGCGCGAGACGTCCTCGTCCACCGCGCCGTCCCGGCCGGTGGCGAGCAGGCGCACATCGCCCGCGCCATCGGCCCGCCCCGTGCGCGAGCGGCCGAAGGCGAGCAGTCCGTCCCCGGTGACGATCGGCAGGCCGGCGAGCGGCGTCTCCTCGTCGCCGAAGCCGGCGAAGTTGAACATCGCCGCGCGCGTCACCCGCGCGTCATGGCCGATGCCGCGCAGGCCCAGCCGCCGCTCCTCGCGGTCCAGCCGCTGGATGTTCATGTCGATGGCGGAGACGACCTTGCCGCTATCCTGCCCGCCCCGGCTGCTGTTGTCCGTGATCTGGATGACGTTGCCGTTCATCTCGTTCTCGCTGCTGATCCGCACGACCGGCCCGGCGCTGTCCTTCTCGCCCGCGATGGTGAGCAGCACGCGGGTGGAGAAGGCGAAATCCTCCTGCCGGGCACGCCAGCGGATCGCGACGGTCCACATGATCTCGACTTCATGCAGGCCGGCGCGGTCGAATTCCTGCGCGGTGACGGAGGCCGGCGCGCGCGCGCCCGGATCGAGCTGCTCCCAGCCCAGCCGCTCCTTGCGCCAGTCGCCCTTCTCGCGGCTCCACAGGCCGGTGACGAGCAGCGGGCGATCGATGGTGGAGGCATTGTAGAGATCGAAGGGCAGGGCGACCGAGCCGCCGACCGGTGCGTTCATGGTCGCGCCGGGGATGATCTGCAGGTGCGGCGCGACGCACACATGGCAAAGCCCGTCCTCGCCGACCAGCCCGCCACATTCGGCAAAGGCCATGCAGCGTGCCAGCGGCTGGCCGCAGTCCGTGCAGAACAGCGCGGATGCGTCCGCCCGCACGCTGCGCGCGCAGCAGTCCTTCGGGGCGCGAAGCTGCCGGCTCATGGATGCCGCTCCGAACCCGCGGCGCCCGGCCCGAGGCGAGCTGCGCCGATCATGTGCGCATCTGGTTGCCGCAGCCGCCGCAGAAATTCGCCTTGGCGGAGAGCGTCTTGCCGCATTTCGGGCACTCGACCGTATTGCTGGCCGGCGCGCCGTCCTCCGCCGGGCGCGCGCCGCTGCCGCCGGCGCCATAGGCCACGCCGGTCGCGCCTTTCATGCCGGTTTCCAGCATGCGATGCTCATGCTCGCGGCTGATCGCGCGTTCTTCCCTGATCTCGTCGGACATCTGCCGGACGACCTGCGCCATCTGCTCGCCCGAGGCGGCGCGGGCGCGCACTTCCTCGATGCGCGCGGCCGCCGCGCCTTCCGAATAGCTGGCGGTGATCGCGCTGATCTGGTCGGGCGTCATGCCCGCCGCCGCGCCGAGCTGGTCGACCCGGTTGCGGGCCTCCGTGTCCATCAGGCTGATCCTGTTCTGGGTCTCGGCCAAGCCCACCTTGATGCCGCGATCGGCCTCGCGATCCTTGAGGTCCTGCTCGATATGGCCGGTGCCGGCGAGATTCTCCTGCGCCAGCTTGTTCCAGTCGCGCGTCTGGCGGATCTTGGCGCCGACCTGCGCATCGTCGATGTCGATGTCGGTGAGCGCCTCCATCTTGCGCAGTTCCGCGCTCTGCCGCCGGTCCAGCGCCTCGATGTCCCGCTCGACCCCGCGCAGCCGGGCCCTCTCCTGCGTGAGGTCGATCAGTTGCCCGGCCTCGGCCAGCTCCTTCTCGTAGCGGCCGGCGCGCTCGGTGCGCAGCAGCGAGATTTCATGCTGGAGCGCCTCGCCCTCCTGCCGCCGCGCCGCCGCCTCGCGTGCGTCGATGAAGCTGACTTCGCTGTTCAGCACCATATGCGCGAGTTCGTCCTCGCCGGCCTGCTGCAGCCTGGTGAGGTCGACCTGCGAGGCGATCCGCACGCTCGCGGACTCGCCCTGACGCCCCACCTCGCGCTTCATCAGCTCGAGCTGATAGTCGAGCATCGCCTGCTGGCGCTCGATCTCCGCCTTGGCGAGCTGTTCGCGCTCCACCGCATTCATCGCCCACTGGATCGATCCGTTGCGCACCATGAGGCCCAGGTCGCCGCAGATGCGCTCCGCCTCGGTCATCATGTCGGCCTGGATCTGGTCCTGAAGGCCGCGATTGCCGCGGATCTCGTCCGCATTGTGGCGGCCGATCACGGCCTCGAACACGCGATCGCGGAACTGCGGCTCGATCCGCTCCAGCACGTCGAAGCGGGAGAGTGCCTTGCGGCCGGACGGCGCCGCCTCGTCGGTCTCCCCGGCCGCCTGCTGGCGCGAGACGCCGCTCATCAGGCCGAGGATATTGGCCGCCTTGTCCGGGTTGAGCTGCAATTCCAGCGTCGCCGTGCCGGCGATCTCGACGCTGTCCTTCGAGATGCCCTTGACCGCGAACTGGACCTGGAAGGGTTTGAGGTCCGCCAGCATGATCGCATAATGATGCGACCCGCCGACGAGGCCCTTGATCTTCTCCCACAGGCCGCCGACCGAGAATTGCGTGCCCTTGAAGGCGTCGATGAACGCGCCGTCGCGGAACAGCAGCGCGGCCAGGTCAGGCGGGGCGGCGAAGCGCTTCTCGAAAAAGGTCCTGAATTCGGACTCGCGGACGAACTCGGCGAGCAGATTGGGGTCGGTCAGGACGAGCGGGCTCGATTCCATGGCTCAGGCCTCCTGCCATTTGCGGTCGGAGAAATATTTGTAGACGTGCCAGACGATCACGAAGAGCATCACCAGCGAGGCGATCCAGTGCCTGGAGATGATGGTCGTGATCCGCTCGATGCTGGAGACCGCCTGCAGCGTCTCGCCCATCTTGGAGACGTTCGCGAAGGCGCCCAGGAGGACCGAGGCAAGCGTGAACAGCGACATGACGAAGGCGGCCAGCCCCGCGATGCGCTGCGACCAGCCGATCGGATCGCGGGCCGCCGTGAGCGCGGCCAGCGCCTCCTCGCGTTCGCGCTCATCGAGAAAGGCCTCATGCGCCTCGCCACGATCGATCGCGGCCGCGCGGGCCTTGCGGTCGACCTTCAGGAAGTCGGGCTGGCCCTTGCGGTTCTTCCGCGCAGTCGAGGCGATGGTCAGGTTATAGGCCTTGCGCCGCCAATAAGCGACGATACCCAGAACGAGCCAGATCGCGACCAGAGCGATCGTTATCCTGAAGAGCAGATCTATGAATGGCCAAGCTTCCGGTGGAATCCTGGCGATAGCGTCTTGCACGTCCTGCATATGCCCAATCCCCACAACGAAGGGCGAGCGTAAATCCACGATAGAATCGTTGCAAGTAACTTATCTAATGCCATTTTTTTATTTTACGCAACAGTTTTTTGTGGCCCGGTTTGTCCGGAAATTACGCTTGAGTAATGGGTCGTGCCGTCTTTGCCGTGCGTGCGTCCCCGGAATATTGATGCATGATGCTGGGATTCTTGGCGGGGGAAATACTATGCCTTTGGAAATAAAGAGAAACAGGGGTTTTGCGCTGGCGGAGGTCTTTCCGTTCCTGCTGCTCCCGGTGCTGATCTACAATATGCTGGCGCTTACCTCGGGCGGTCCGCCTCCGGGCAGCCTGGAGCCGGGTCTGGCCGGCACGATCAACGCCCATGCCTTCTCGATTCCCATGATGTCCGGCACCAGCATGGCGCTGAACTGGGGCGATCTGTTCCTGCTGGTCGCGATCATGTGCCTGCTGGTCGAGGTCATCAAGGCGACGCGCACCACCTCGCCGGCGATCATCAATCACATGCTCTCGATGGGGCTCTTCATCTTCTGCCTTATCGAGTTCCTGCTGTTTCCGAGCTTCGCGACATCGACCTTCTTCCTGATGACGATGATCGTGCTGCTCGATGCGATGGCGGGCATGGTCGTGACCATCATCTCGGCACGGCGCGACTTCGACGTGGGCGGTTTCGGCGGCTGAGGCCGGCGCGGCCTTGAAAGGGAGCGGCCGGCGCGCCGAGGGAGGAGCGGCCGGCCGGCTCCCGGACTTTGGGGGAGAAGAGGGATGAGCGATATGTCATGGCGCCGGGCCGCCGCGCTGGGTGCGAGCCTGCTGCTCTCGGCCTGCGCCTTCGCGCCGCAGTTGCAGCGGGTCGCGGTCGATCAGGACCAGATGGTGGCGCAGACCGAGGATGAGCTCATGCTGCGCAATATCCTGCGCGCGCGCTACCGCTATCCGCTGCATTTCACGACGATCACGCAGGTGAACGGCAGCGCCAGCGTGGAGGTGGGCGGATCGCTCGGCGCGACCTTTCCCGGCGCGGGGCGCGAGCAGGTGCGCGATGGCGCGGGCGCGCTGCTCGGCAGCTCGCGGACCGGCGGCGGCGCGGAGATCGCGCCGTCGGTCTCGGGCAGCGTATCGACCACGCCGAGCTACACCTCCACCGTGCTGGCGACCGATCGGTTCCAGCGCGGCCTCCAGCAGCCGATCCGGCCGGACCTGATCGCCTATTATCTGGATGCCGGCTGGCGTGACGAACTGCTCATGGCGCTGTTCATCGAGCGGCTGGACATCATCGACCGCCGCACCAACCGGCGACTCGCCTCGATCCACAACGAGCCGAACGAAGCCTATCAGTTCCAGCAGATCATCTGCCACTTCGCGCTCACCCCGCGCCGCACGGACCAGCCGGTGACGATCGCGCGCGGCCCGCAGCTGTTCGACCCGACCGGCGTGCCGACGCTGGCCGATGCGGGGCAACTCGCGCTCGTGAAGGATTATGTGGCGCTGCTCAACAATGAGCAGATCGCGCTGGAACGCGGCGGGGCCGATGGCGAGCAACTCGTGCTGCAACCCGGCGCGCGCTATTCGGTGACGCTGGTCGAGCGGGCCAATCGCTGCACGGATGAGCGGATCTCCGCCCGCAAGCGCGCATGGCGCGACACTGTGGGGCCGGACTATGGGCTGACACGCGGCGAGATGCGCAACGGCGCGCCGGTGCTGCTCGGCGGAGACCTGCTCGACCCGCAGCTGTTCCGCAATCTGGCCAGCAGCGGCAACGGCCTCTCGGCCCTGCTCGATCTGGGCGAGGGACGCGGCGCGGCGCTCAGCCTCGCGGCGTCGCCGGACACGGCGCAGGCCGAGGTCAGCATCGATATCTTCTTCCGCTCGGTGCAGGACGTCATCTACTTCCTGGGCGAATATGTCCGCGCGGGCGATGCCGCCTACCAAATCCCGCTCGAATATTATCTGCGCAGCTGCGCGCCCGCGCCGGGCCAGCCGCTGCGCAACGCGCGCTGGCTGCTGCGCGTGGAGGAAGGCGCTGAGCGGGGCGCGATCGGCACCAGCTTCCTGGGCCGCCGCTATTTCGTGCCGGCGTCGTCCGGAGAGGGGGCGTGCGGCAGCGAGGGCGGCGAGGAAAGCCGCGGCACACAGGTGATCGCGCTGCTCCAGCAGTTGCTCAACCTCAACAAATCCTCCGACCAGTTGCCCAACTCGATCTCGGTGCGCGCCATTCCCTGAGCGGGACCGGGAGGAAGCTGGGTGTCTGTGCAGTAAAGGCGAGCGCTGGCGGGTCGGAGCCACATCATGCTCCTGCCTGCACAGGAGCAATAGGCCGTATCGCCATTCAAGTTTCTGGAATAGCAGGCCAGCCCGCCTCCGTCATGCTGAACTTGTTTCAGCATCCATTGCCCCTTTGAGACCTGAACTTGAAGGCAGGATGGATGCTGAAACAAGTTCAGCATGACGCGCGTTTGTAAATCCGACGCTGAATGTCGATCGGTCCTAATCCCTAGTCGGCACTCGCCCAGAGTTGCGCGGCGCCCGGTGCGCCGCTCAGCATGGGGCCGCATTGCGGCGCGCGGGCCTCGCCCGGATCGACGAAATCGAAGAGCGCCGAGACATTGGGCAGGCCGAAGGAGAAGCCGAACAGCGAGGCCGGCCTGAACCAGGCGATCGGCTCGCGCGTGACGGTGGGGCTGGCGAAGCTGCCGGCCAATATGACGGGATGCGGCCGGCCGAACAGCGCGAATTGCTTGCCATCGGCCTCCAGCCGCAGGTCGATCGTCTCGTTGCGCAGGTCGATCCGGCCCTCGCCGCTCAGCACATGGCCGCGCGTGTCGATGAGAATGGGGTCGGCGGTGGCGACGCCGTCCTGCACGGTGAAGGCGATCAGCCCGCAATTGATGTCCGATGCCGCGCCGCTGCCCGCGGGGAACAGCGCGGCGTTGAGATTGGCGATGTCCAGCGGCCCGGTGCTGGCTCGCCGGGCGGATACGGCGCCGCGCGGGATGACGAGGGCGATACGCCCGCCGGCATTGGCGAGCGTCTCGCGGATCGTGCGCCCGCGCCCGGCCAGCTCGACGCGGCCGCGCAGCGTGGTCGTCGTGCCGCGCTCGGCGACGCCCCAGCCGGCGAGCAGGCGGCCCATCGGCGTGGGCGAGAGGCGGATGTCATAGCGCGCCAGCACCGGGTCCTGCCGTCCGTCGATCATGATGTCCGAGGAGACGAAGCCGCCGTCGAGATCGACGCTGGCCGGCGAGAGCCTGAGCAATCCCTGCTTCAGGTCCAGCTTGAAGCTGAGATGCGCCGGCGCGTGGGGCAGGCCCGCGACGCTGTCCGCCGCATAGGCGATGCGCGCATCGAACTGACGCAGCGCAGCGGGCGAAAGGACGGCATCGGGCAACAGGCGCGGCGCGGTGCGGCCGAAGGCGTCATCCTCTGGCGCGTAGGTCGCCGGCTGGAACCCGGCCAGTGCGCGCACGTCCCCCACGTCGAGCGAGCGGGAGGCCAGCTCGGCGACGAGGCGGGGGCGGGCCTTGCGCAGATCGAGCAGGAGCTGCCCGTCCAGATCGGTGCGGCCGATGCGGCCCTCGACGGCGCGGAAACGCCACAGGCCGGGGCTGCGGCGCAACTCCGCGCGCATCGCATAGTCCGGCATGGCGGGCAAGGCGATGCCGGCGAGCGCGGCGAGCCGGGCGAAATCGCTGCCCTGCGCGTCCAGCGCCAGCCGGGCCCGGTCGAGCGTGAATGGGCTGTCCGCGCGCGCCTCGATCCCCAGGGTCAGGCCCTCGCCGCGCGCATCCAGGGTGAGGCGCGTGCGGTCCGCATCAGTCGCGCCGAGCGCGCCGCTGAAGGCGAAGCTGTGCGTGCCGGCCTGCCCCTGGCCATCGATGCGCGTGGTTCCGTCGCGCGCGGCATTCATCGTGAAGCGGGTCTCGATTGCCTTTGCCGGATCGCGATAGCGCACATGCAGGCCGTCGGCGCTCAGCGCGCGCACCGCGGTCAGGTCGATGAGGCTGCCGTCCCTGCCCATCGTCCAGCTCGCCTTGCGGCCATCGGCCGACCGCTCCAGGTCGAGCGTGCCGTCGCGCAGGGCAAGGCCACGCAGGGCGGGCTGGCCGAGCATCAGGTCGAACGTATCGAAGCGCGCTTCCAGCCGGGCGGCCCGCAGCATCTCGGGCGCCTGCGCCCAGCCGGGATTGGCGATCCGCACATCATTGGCGATCAGGCGGATGGAGAAAGGCGTGACGAGGATGCGCAGCGGTCCGCCGATGGTGACATCGCGATCCAGCGCCGCGCTCGCGCGCCGGGCGAGCGGCTCGCGCAGAGGCTCGGCGGCGCCGGCATAGAGGCCGGTCCAGACCAGCGCCGGCAGCATCAGGCCCGCCCAGAAGAGCGGACGGTACCGCAGCTTGCGGCGCGTGACCTTGCCTTGAGAAACCTGAGCGATGCCCTGTGCCATTGCCTACCCCGTTGCACGGCGGCGCCCGGACTGTCGGGACGATCGCTGCCCGCGCGCCGCTGACGAAGCGTTGTCTAGGGGCGTCAAGCTGAACGGCGGCTGAGCCGGGGCATGGCGCGTCGCCGTCGGGACGGACAGGGGCGCGGGCGCGGCGGGGAACCGGAACGCGCGGGAGCCATTATGTAATGTCGATATGTTTCAATAGCTAAGGGAAGAGATGGCCGGCAGCGACGCGCAGATGCAGATCGTGACGACCAGCGTGCCTGCCCGGCTGGATCGTTTGCCCTGGGGGCGCTTCCACTGGCTGGTGGTCGTGGCGCTCGGCATCACCTGGATCCTCGACGGGCTGGAGGTGACGCTGGCGGGATCGGTCGCCGGCGCGCTGCGCGAGAGCCCGGCGTTGCGCTTCACCGCCTCCGACGTCGGCTTCGCCAACAGCGCCTATCTGGCCGGCGCGGTGACGGGCGCGCTGTTCTTCGGCTGGCTGACCGACCGGATGGGGCGCAAGACACTGTTCAGCGTCACCGTGCTGATCTATCTCACCGCCACCGCCGCGACCGCCTTCGCCTGGGACCTGCCGAGCTTCGTGCTGTTCCGTTTCCTCACCGGCGCGGGGATCGGCGGCGAATATAGCGCGATCAATTCCGCCATCCAGGAGCTTATCCCGGCGCGGCGGCGCGGCTGGACCGATCTGGTCATCAACGGCAGCTTCTGGATCGGCGCGGCCATGGCCGGGGGCGCCTCGATCATCCTGCTCGATCCGCATGTGGTCGATCCCGAGATCGGCTGGCGGCTGGCCTTTTTCGGCGGCGCGGCGATCGGCCTGGTGATCCTGTTCCTGCGCCGCTTCATCCCGGAGAGCCCGCGCTGGCTCATCATCCATGGCCAGCCCGAAAAGGCCGAGGCGATCGTCGCGGACATCGAGGCGCGGTTCGAGCGGGCCGGCCATGTGCTGCCGGCGCCGACCCATCAGGCGCGCCTGCGCGGCCGCCGCGCCACGCCGCTTGGCGCGGTGCTCCACACGCTGTTCCGGCTCTATCCGCGCCGCACCATCCTGGGCCTCTGCCTGATGGCGGCGCAGGCCTTCCTCTACAATGCGATCTTCTTCACCTATGCGATGATGCTGACCGACTTCTACGGCGTGCCGGCGGCGCGGACGGGCTATTATGTGCTGCCCTTCGCGCTCGGCAATGTGCTCGGGCCGCTCTTGCTGGGCCGGCTGTTCGACACGATCGGGCGCAGGACGATGATCGTCTTCACCTATGCCGCCTCCGGCGTGCTGCTGGCGGCGAGCGGCCTGCTGTTCCAGCAAGGCGTGCTCGATGCGACCACGCAGACCCTGTGCTGGAGCGTCACTTTCTTCTTCGCCTCGGCGGCGGCCTCGTCGGCCTATCTCACCGTGGCGGAGGCGTTCCCGATCGAAGTGCGCGCGCTTGCCATCGCCATCTTCTATGCGTTCGGCACGGGGATCGGCGGCGTGCTGGCGCCCTGGGCGTTCAGCACGCTGATCGAGAGCGGATCGCGCGAGCAGGTGCTCGGCGGCTATCTGTTCGCCAGCGCGCTCATGGGCCTTGCCGCGCTGGCGGCCGCGTTCCTGGGCATAAACAGCGAGCGCCGGCCGCTGGAAAGCGTCGCGCGGCCGCTGTCATGGCATGATGAGGATTGAGGGGGGCGGGGGGGCTGCCCCGCCCGCTGCATCAGGCCTGCGCGGCTTCCGCCTCGGCGGCGGCCTTGATGGCGTCGTCCAGATCCTTCGCGCTGTGCCGCTCGGCGATGCCGCCGCCCGGCCGCCCGGCGCTGTTCACCAGCAGCCCGCGCGAGACGCCGGTGCGCGCATGCAACTGCGTCACCCAGCGGTCGACATGCTTATATTCATGGGTGGAGAGGAATTCCTGCGCGCTGTATCCGCCGCGCATGATCGATCCATACCAGGGCAGGATGGCGAAATCCGCGATGGTGATCTCGTCGCCGATGATGAACTCGCGGTCGGCGAGCGTCTTGTCCAGCACGTCGAGCTGGCGCTTGGTTTCCATGGCGTAGCGGTCGATCGCATATTCGATCTTGAACGGCGCATAGGCGTAGAAATGGCCGAAGCCGCCGCCCACGAACGGGGCCGAGCCCATCTGCCACATCAGCCAGTTGAACGTCTCGGTGCGCTTGCGGATCTCGGTGGGGAGGAAGGCGCCGAATTTCTCGGCCAGATAGACCAGCATCGAGCCGCTCTCGAACAGGCGGAGCGGCGGGTTCTGGCCATGGTCCATCATCGCCGGGATCTTGCTGTTGGGATTGATCGCGACGAAATCGCTGCCGAACTGTTCGCCTGTATAGATCTTCACCAGCCAGGCGTCATATTCGGCGTCATGGCCGGCCGCGAGCAGCTCCTCGAGCATGATCGTGACCTTCTGGCCATTGGGCGTGCCCAGCGAATAGAGCTGGATGGGATGATCGCCGACCGGGAGGCTGATCTCCTCGCGCGCGCCGGCGGTGGGCGCATTGATGTTCGAGAACTGGCCGCCATTCTCATGGTCCCAGGTCCACACCCGGGGCGGGACATAGCCGGTGGGCTGGTTCTTGGCGGGGTCGCTGTCGGCCATGGTCGGATGCTCCTGTCTCTTCCTTGGCGCTTGTTCTAGCGCCTGCGCGAAGGCTGGCCAGTGGCCAAAATTAGGGGCGCGACAAGGTGGACTTTATCATCGACGGAAAAGGGCCCCGCCCGCGACGGACGCGAACGGGGCTCGGCAGGATACGGGAGAGGCCGTTCAGAACGGCAGCCAGTTGCGGTTCTCGGTGAATTTCATATAGCCGACATTCGCGCCGAGCCGGTAGCCGACGCCCATGCGGATCGGGATCAGCACGACATCGCCGGCGCGCAGATAGCTCGCGTTGAAGCCGCCGATGAAATAGGCCGCGCCTTCACCGGCGATGAAACGCTTGTAGAGCTCCTGCGAGTCATAGAGATTATAGACCAGCACGAAGGTCTTGGCGGCATTGCCGCCCAGGTCGAAGCCGATGGACGGGCCGGTCCAGTAGACGTCGCGCTGCCCCTCGATCTTGTGGAACATGGTGCCCGAGCCATAGCGCAGGCCGATGCCGATCGCGCCGGAGGCTTCGCGGCCCGTGATATAGGCGACCGGCTCGCCCTGATCCTTGAGGATCTTCTCGAGGATGCCGGCCAGGCCCTCGGCGCCCTTGCCGAACACGCCCTCGGCCGCGCCGATCAGGTCGTCTTCCTTGTAGGTGGCGGCGTTGGGATCGGGCATGCCGGCGGTGTTGGCGACCTCGCCGGCCGGTGCCGGTGGCGGCGTGTCGATGGTCGGCGGAGGCGGGGGCGGGGCGGCATAGGGATCGACCGGATCGGGGGCCGGCGCGCCCGTCACGCCATTGTCGCTACCCGGTGCGCCGGGCACGAGATCGGCATCGATCATCGTGTTCGGGTCGACCGTGCCACCCTGCCGGGCCAGCGCGGGCGCCGCGGCCAGCGCGAGCGCGCCCACCATGCCGGTGAGAGCGCCCGCCCACCGGCGAAATGTCACGAAATTCCGGTTCATTCCGATTTGTCTCCCGCAGCGGCGGAGCGCCGCGCCTGACGCACGCAGCGCCGCCATCATCGTCCGACTGTATCCGACCCGGCGCATGAAACGACAATGAACGAACGGCGAGTCGAATCGATTTCGCGTCAGGGCGAGTCGACCGGTCCGTTGAGCGCATTGATGGCGGCGCGCACGCGCGCTTCCGCCTCCGCGCGCGGCAAGCCGGGCGGGATCTCGGCCCCGATGCGGTAGGTGATCGTGCCGGGACGCTTGAGGAAAGCGTTGCGCGGCGAGAGGCGGCCGCTGTCCACCGCGATCGGCACGACCGGACAGGCCAGGACGCTATAGAGGCCGGCGAAACCGGAGCGCAGCGGCGGCGCCTCGCCATGCGGCACCCGCGTCCCCTCCGGGAAGAACAGCACCGGGCGCCCGACCGCGAACGCCGCGCGCGCTTCCGCCCGGATCGCGCGCAGGGCGCTGGCGCCGGCCCCGCGATTGACCGCGATGAGGCCATAGGCGCGCGCGATCGATCCCCAGACCGGGATCTGCATCAGCTCCACCTTCGCGGCGATCACCGGGCGGGAGACGAGGCACAGGACGTCCAGCGTCTCGAACATGGATTCATGCTTGCAGACGAGGAAGCGCGGCGCGTCCGGCAGCGTGCCTTCCACCACCACTTTCTGGCCGAGCAGCCAGCGCGCCAGGAAACGGTGCAGATGCGCCCAGAAGGTGGCGACCGCGATGACGCCGTGCACGCCCCCCAGGCTCACGATGGCGGCGACGATCAGTGTCGGCACGGTCAGGCCGTAGAAGACCAGCGCGAACAGGGCGGAGCGGACGAAGGCGAGGGTCGTTCCGAGCGGCGAGAGAGGCTGCACGGCTCAGATCCCGAACAGGCCGGCGGCGCGGCGCAGCAGATATTTATGATATTCGCGCAGTAGCATCGTCAGGCTCGGATTGCTGCGCACCGCATCGGGAATGATGGTGATCGGCGCCTCGATCTGGCGGGAGAGCTCATAGCGCGCGCGGCGCATGTGCCAGTCCGCGGTGATGATGCGCATCGAGCGATATTTGTTGCGCTCCAGCCAGTTGGCGGTCTCGATTGCGTTGGAGCGGGTGTCGATCGCCTCGCGGCCCAGCGTGACGCAACAGGCCATCAGTTCGGCCGGCACATGATAGGCGATCGCGAATTCGCGCGGCTTGACGTCGCGGTCGACGCCGGAGACGAGCATCCGCTTGCCCTGCTCGCGGCGCAGCAGGGCAAGACCGCGCTCGATGCGCCCGGCCGATCCGGTGAGAACGACGATGGCGTCCGTGCGCGCATCCCCGCGCGGCTGCGGCAGGAACAGCGCGAACCAGGCGAAGCCCAGCGCCCAGACGAGCGCGACGATGGCGAGGAAGCGCGTTATCATAGCGACCGGCGCAGCGCCCGCTGCAAGGTGATGCGGGCCGCGAGCCAGGCGACGCCCGCGCCGGCGATCGGCAGGAGCGGCAGCAGGACCCAGGCCTGCACGGGCAGCGCCAGGCTCTGGACCAGATCGGACGCCACGGCCGTGATCGACCGGCCGACCAGCAGGATGACGGCGACCGCCGCGACGAAGCCGGTGACCGCGCCGAACAGCGCATCGAGCAGCATCCGCTCCTGGAACAGGCGGACCACCTGCGTATCGGTGGCGCCGAGCATGTGCATGATGTCTATCGTGCCGCGATGCGTGGCGTGCGCGCCGCGCGCCGCGAGCACGACGACCGCGCCCGTGGCGATCGCCATTAGCGCGACGGCGGCGAAAGCGAGGATGCCGATCCAGCGCACCAGCCGCGCCATCGGGGCCAGATAGGCGGCGTGCGGCTCCACCCGCGCCTGCGGATTGATCGCCTTCACCGCCGCGTCGAGCGCGGCCAGGCGCGCCTCGCGCTGGCCCTGCGGCGCCACGAAATCCGCGTCGACCAGCGCGGGCAGGGGAATGTCGCTGATCTTCATGTCGCTGCCGAGCCAGGGCGCAAGCTGCGCGGCCAGCGTCGCTTCCGGCACGATCTCGATATTGGCCGCGCCTTCGGTGCCGCCCAGCAGGCTCACGACCCGGCTGATCGCGCGGCCGCGCGCATCCGGGTCCGCCTCGGCGATCTGGACGGTGATGCGGTCCGAGACGTCGGCGCTGAGCAGTTGCGCGGCATGGTTGAGCGCAAGGCCCGCCGCGCTCGCCAGCACGGTGAGGAACATCATGATCGCGATCACCCACGGCATCGGCCCGGTGAGCCGGCCCTTGGGCAGCAGCGGCCCGGCCGCAGGGATCTGGCCGGCGCCCGGCTTGTCGACGCTCGCCATGGTTATTCGGCCCCGGCCGGCCGGGGCGGGTAGCGCAGCGATCCGGTGGGTTCGGCGAGCTGGCCCCGCTCGAGCCGCAGCATCTGCGCATCGGTCACCTTGCCGAGCAGGTTATAGTCGTGGGTCGCCACCACGATGGTCGTGCCGAGCTTGTTGAGCGCCTCGAACAGCGTGATGAGCCGCGTCGCCATCTCCATGTCGACATTGCCTGTCGGCTCGTCCGCCACCAGCAGCTCCGGCCGGCCGATCACCGCGCGGGCGATGGCGACGCGCTGCTGCTCGCCGCCCGAGAGCGTGGCCGGCAGCGCATGGGCGCGGTCGGTGAGGCCGACCCAGTGCAGCATCTCGTCGACCGGCGCGCGCAGCTGGCTGTCCGTCACCCCGGCGATGCGCAGCGGCAGCGCGATATTGTCGAAGGCCGAAAGATGCGGCACCAGCCGGAAATCCTGGAACACCACGCCGATGCGCCGGCGGAAGCCGGGCAGGCGCGCGCGCGGCAGGGTCACGATATCGGCGTCGAACAGGCGGATGGCGCCCCGGCTCGGCCGCTGCGCCAGGTAGAGCAGCTTGAGCAGCGACGTCTTGCCCGCGCCGGAAGCGCCGGTCAGGAAATAGAAGGCGCCCTCGTCGAGCGAGAAACTGAGATCGGACAGCGTCTCCGGACCATGTCCGTAGCGCAGTCCGACATTCTCGAACTGGACAATTTTGGCCATTTCCGGCGCCGCATATCCCCGTCGTGCGGACGCTCTGGCGCGGCGTCCCATGGTCGTTGGGTCGTGCATGGCACAGCCTCCGCCGCCGGGCAAGGCGAAGCGCGCGAGAATGGCTCCGATCCGCGGTTTGCGGCAAACGCCGTCTTGCTCTCCGCAGCAAAGCGGTGTTTATGAGCCGCGATGATCCTCGTCTGCCCGCAATGCGCCACGCGCTATATCGTGCCGGACAGCGCCATCGGCCCGACAGGCCGACAGGTGCGCTGCGCCTCGTGCCGGCATAGCTGGTATCAGGATGGCGCGGAAATCCAACGTCCCGAGCCGGCGATGGCCGACGCTGCCGCCGCGCCACTGGCGCCGCGCCCGCCCGAACCGGCAGCCGCGCCGCCGCCTGTGGCGCCCGGCGATCCGTTCGCCGACATCGCGATGCCCGATCCGGTCGCACCCACACCGGCGCAAGCGGACGAGGCGGCCGCGCCCCGGCATGATCCGGTCGATCCCGCGCCTGCCCCGGCGCCCGCCATCGCCGCGCCGCCCTCGGCCGACCCGGCGCCCGCGCCGCAGGAGTTCATCCACCGGCCCGATGACGCCTATGAGGCGCCCGTGCGCCGCCGCCGCAACCCGGCGAAGCTGTGGACGATCGTGGCGGTGGCTTTCTTCCTGCTCGTCAGCGCGGCGGGTGGGGCGCTCGCCTGGTTCGGCGTGCCGTCCTGGGCGGTCAATCTGGGGTTCGGGCGTCCGGTCGAGCAGTCCGGCCTCAATTTCTACCTGGCCAAGCCGCCCGAGCGCCGCAAGCTGCCGACCGGCGAGGAATATTTCGCGTTCAGCGCGCGCATCCTCAATGACAGCGACCGGGAACTGACCGTGCCGCCGGTGGTGGTGGAGCTGCGCGACGATCAGGGCCGGCTGGTGTTCAGCTGGATGACCAAGGCGGACAAGGCGCGCCTCAAGCCCAATGAGGAAGCGCGCGTCTCCGAAAGCCGGCTCGACATCCCGAAAAATGCGCGCAACCTCGATCTCAGCTTCGTCGATAGCGCGAGCTGACGATCCAGAAGCGCGCGCCCTGCAGCAGCATCGCCGCGACCATGCCGATCGCGGACGCCAGCGCCAGCCCCGGCGATCCCCAGTCCAGCCGCCAGGCGATCCAGCCCGCCAGGCTCATGATGACGAAGAAGCCGATGATGCCGTTGACCCCGGCGGCCACCTGATCGCCCAGTGAGCGCAGCGCGGCGACGAAGATCGCCTGCACGCCGTCGCACAGGATGAACGGGGCGAGGATGAGCAGCATCACGATCGCCTCGCGCGCCACGGCGGCATCGGCGGTCAGCGCGGCGACGATCGGCCGGGCGAGCAGCAGGTAGACGAGCACCACGCTGCCCATGATGACGAGCGAGAGGCCGCAGGCGATCAGCGTGCGGCTGCGCGCCGCCCAGGGCTCGTCGGCGCCCATGGCATTGCCCACGCGCACGCCGGCGGCCGATCCGAGGCCCAGCGCCAGCGCGAAGCCGATATTGTGCAGCGAGAGCATCACCTGGAAGCCGCCGGCGACCACCTCCCCCATGCGGGTGGAGAGGATCATCAGCCAGGAGAAGCCGAGCACTTCCATCGCCGCGCCCAGGCCGGGCATGATGCCGAAGCGGATGATCGCGCCGATGCCGGCCAGCGCCGCGCGCCAGGCGGCCAGGTCCATGCGCCGCAGCCCGCGCGCGCCGGCGCTCGGCAGGGTCCAGGCGAGGAACGCCATGGCGAGGCCGCCCAATGTCCCGCTGATCGAGGTGGCGAGCGCGGCGCCGAACGCGCCCATGGCCGGGAGGCCGAAATGTCCCAGCGTCATGGCCCAGGCGAGCGCAGCGTTGAGCGGCAGCATGGCGATATTCACCGCCAGGACCCGGCGCGGGGCACTCACGCCCTCGAGGAAATAGGCGCAGGCGACGAGCAGCATCTGGCCGGGCAGGCCGAGCATCATCGCCACCAGCACATGCGCGCCCGGCTGCACCAGCTCGGGCGCGACGCCGGTGAGCGCGAGCGCGGGCTGCGCATAGAGGCCGATCATGATCGCGCTGGGCGTGCCGAGCAGCAGGCCGGTCAGCACCGCCTCGCGCCACAGCGCGCCGGTGCGGGGCAGGTCGCCCGCGCCGTCCGCCCGGCTGGTGAACACGACGATGCCGGACATGCCGCTGAGCAGCAGCATCAGGATCACGAAGTTGATGACGCGCCCCGCCGCCAGTGCGCCCAGCTCGCCGGTGCCGGCAAGGCCGACCACGGTCACGTCGATGACGTGCATGATCGTCCAGTTGAGGTTGGTCAGCACGATCGGCCAGGCGAGCCGCGCGATGCGCCGCGCCTCGGCGGTGAGGCCGTCTCTCCCCTGGGGCTTGAACAAGATGGTCATGATGCTGCGGAGAGGTCCGATCGAAGCCTGATGTGCATCCATGCCCGGGCAGGCATGGGCGCGTGGAGATGTGCGTCCGCTGGACCATCGCCGCGCGGGACGCAAGCGGCGCGAGAGGGCCCGCCGATCGATTCGGTCCCTGCGGCGAGTGCCGGGGCTGCCGGCCCGACGAGCGGATCGGCCGGCCGGCTCCTCTCGCGCATGGCGGCACCGGCCGGCGCGGCGCCGTTTCGCCTGCGCGCGGCCGGGGAGCCAAGCCATCGGCCGCTTTCGCCCGGTTTTGCCATGGCCGCGCGCTGCCGCGAAACTTCCTTGAGAAGGAGAGTTGCCAGCCTCGAATCGCTTTGCTAAAGGCCGCCGCCTACCTCGGGGCCGGCAGCGGTTCCACCCTCCTGATGTGCGGTCGTGGCGGAACTGGTAGACGCGCAACGTTGAGGTCGTTGTGGGCGAAAGCCCGTGGAAGTTCGAGTCTTCTCGACCGCACCAGTCAGTCCTTGGAATTGAGCAGAACAGGCTATTCTCGGCTTCGGCCGGAGGAGTGGCGCAGTTCTGCCGGCTTTGCGGGAGGGCGAGTGCGGCCTGCGGTCGGAGACGTCTCCACAACATGCCTCAGAACCGCAATTCTCGCCGGCCCTGACTGCAGATCATATGAAGACAAGTCTCGGTCACAAAAGAGGGCGCCCGATCGGCGCCCGTCCTGATGTCCTTGCGATGAGACCGAGCTAGCCGAACCCGAGCATCTGCCGCTGCGCATCCCATGCGATCGGCAACTCCGTTCGGAGCAGCATCCTGGCCGTGGGCGAGGCCGGCTGCCGGCCTTCCGGCACGGCCTAGATGATGTCCGGCGCCATGCAGGAGAGGGCGATCAGCTTGCGGGTATAGATCGCACAGCGCATCCGCTTCTCAGCCATGGCTGCGCACTCCGAAGAAGCGAGGGCCACCGGTCACGGGCCGGGCGATCTCGCTCATGGAGCGATAGCGCTGCCCTTCCCACAAGAAGTCAAGCGTGAAGCATGGCTCAGACGCAACAGCGAACGCCGCCAATCGCTTACATCAACCGCTCGCTCCAAGATCTTGCTTTTCATGATCATCTGGATGCAGCGCAAGGCGGTGGTCGTGGGCACGGCTGCGCTGTTGCAGGCACCGGATAGGCTGACTGAGCGGCCTTCCAGTTCGCTGGCGAGCAGATCGAGCAGGATATCCCAGGCTGCGTCGGCGAACAGGCCGGCTGGAAACATCGTATCGCGCTTGCGTCGGATCGCGATGAGCAGTCGCACGCGTTCGCCCACGGTGCGGACCACCATCGCGCCGCGGAAGCCATCGCCAGTTCGGCATCGGCGACGGCCGAAGAGAGTTGCGCGACTTGATCCTTGGCGTCCTGAAGGAGGCGGAAAGGACCGGCCGGATCATGGCGCCATGCTAAGCTGCGAATCCATGCAGCTTGTATGACGGCGATCACGCATGCCGCACCAGAAATCGAGAATTGCGTAGAAATTACATCCATTATGGATGGTATTTCTATGGACTGGAATTCCCAAAGATCAGGTTTCAGTCGTCGCGGACGCGATGATACTTGCTTCATGAAAATCCGTTGGGTCCTGATGTTGCGTTCCTGAGCGGGTATATGATTGTGGCGACAGAATATTCATTCTGGTGAATGCTTCTCGCTCCTCCTCAAATTAATGATCCAATTTGACTGGCAATGCCCGATCTTTCGTTGACGCAGGCACAGGCGGCTGAGCAACATCGGTTTTGTCGCGGCAGGGTGCAGGGGTTGTTGGCCAGCGTCATGGCCCGCGCGCACTCGATTTTGGCGGGCAGGGGGCTGCATGAAGTGGTTGTGGACTGCAACGGCGTTGTCGACGTCGACACTCGCACTGATCCCGAGTGTCTGGGCAGGTGAGACGCAGACTTACAAATATGATGAGTTGGGCCGTCTGAAATCGGTTCAATATTCCGGCACGGTGAACAATGGGCAGGCGCATTCGACCTGCTTCGACCCAGCTGGCAATCGAACCGTCTATCGCTCGGATTCCAGCGGTGCGCTCGCGAGTTGCACGCCAACGCCGACGCCGACCCCCACCCCCACACCTACTCCAACGCCGACCAATTCGCCGCCGGTCGCTAATCCGGATTCGGCGACCATGGCGCGCTGCTCCACCATCACGCTCAATGTGACCGCCAACGATACGGATCCGGAAGGCAATCTGCCGCTCACCGTAACGGCGGTCACGTCAGGCGGTGGTTTGTCGGTATCGATCCTGAGCGCAAGCACCGTCCAGATCATGAGCACGGGACTGACCGGCGCGCGCAGCTTCTCCTACACCGTCGCGGACAGCCTGGGGGCGACGTCAGTGGGAATAGGTACGATCACCGTCCAGACCGGAGCGGTATGCGCATGAGCGGGGGGACGGAGCCGATGGGCATGACCATCGTTGCGGGGCGGAAGACACTGGAAGACGACACTCTGTCTGGCATGTTTTCCGGCTGGCTCACCCTGACCGGCGTCCTGATACTCATCCTGAGCCTGTTTGCGCCGGATGTAGCGCGGGCTCAGTCGCAGGAGCCGCCGGCGGTAATCAGTCCGCTGAAAATGGAGCCCGATCCCAATGGCGTCAATCTGGTCGATGGGCGTACCGTGGCAGGGGCCCATCTTGTCGATTCCGGCCGCACCGCGCCTGGCATTCCAGCGCATTCAGGACATGGCGCCCTATGTCGTGGGCAAATATGGCCCGTCCGACGCGGAGGATGTGAGCTTCTCGTTGCACGATGGCAGCCTGACCTCCGAGTCCTTCAAATGCTTCGGCGAATGCTGGAGCATCAATGGAACCGGGTCGACCATAAATATCATCGGCCGTCGTTACCAACAGGGTGGCACAGGCACGATATATAGTTTCTCGGTGCCGCATGTCATGAAGACCGGTACTAACATGACGATGCAATATTATGCATCGACCGCGACTTATGCCGACGGTGAGGTTATCACTTATTCTTATGGAAGTGCGACACTCTCCGGTGATCCATTCAATCGGACCTGGCGCCGGCCGGTCGCTGTCAGCACCAATCTCGGCTATAAGATGTCGATCACCTACCAGAGCGACACCTTTCCGGATGCGGGCTGGGGCGTGCCTAGCGTGGTCAAAATCTACCGAACGGCAGATCCGAGCACGACACTTGCGCAGTTTACCTATTCTGGCGGCACGATCACCGATCTGGCTGGACGCGTATACCAATGCGGCGGTTGCGCGAACAGCCTGGGCGCGAATATCGAGGTCTGGGCGGGTTCGGAGCGTCTGCCTGGCGAAAGCACGAACACGAGGCAGGTCACACAGCTTTCCGGTTGGAATGTCGTTGGCAGCATTACGCGGGACAGCGTCGCCTGGACTTATGCCTATACCAATCTCAGCAACGATGTGGCCTATCAGACCCAGCGCTACAGCAAGCTCACGGTGACCGGACCCAACGGCTACAATGTCGCCTACGACATCGCTGTCGTGAACCATCAGAATGTGATCACGCGCTCCACGGATTCGATCGGACGACAGACCAACTATGCGTTCGATGAAGGTGGCCGGCTGCTTCAGATTACCTATCCGGAGGGCAACAAGGTTGGAATCAGCTATGATGGCTGGGGCAATATTGCACAGCGCACGGCCTATGCGAAGCCGGGCTCGGGTCTGCCTAATCTGGTCGAGACGTCTTATGTGAACGGGGACACCTGCACGGGCCTGCTGTGCTATCGACCGGTCTGGACCCAGGATGCGCTGGGTCGGCAGACCGACTATGCCTATGATGCCAACGGCCTGCTGAAGGAACGGATCGACCCCGCCGATGCGTCGGGCGTGCGGCGCAAGACCTGCATCGCCTACACCACCGCAGCACCTTATCGCGCCATCGCCACCTGGGTCGTGGCGAGCACCAGCGCTTGCGGCTCGGCGTCGAGCCAGAGCATCCGCTCCGAGACGGACTACTGGAACAGCACCTTCCTGCCGAGTGCGCAGCGCCGCTATGGCGGCTCGACCGTCCTGACCACGACCTACAGCTATGACAATGCCGGCCGCCTGCTGGAAGTGGACGGGCCGCTCGCGGGCACAGACGATACGGCCTATTATCGCTATGACGCGGTGGGGCGGAAGATCTGGGAGGTCGGCCCGGTCGCGGCGAGCAGTGGACTGCGGCCGGCGACGCGCTACACCTATCGCGCATCCGACGACAAGGTGACGCTGGTCGAGCGTGGGACGGTGCCCGGCTGGTCCGACACGACGCAGACGGCCACGCTGACGGTGCTGCAAAAGACCGCGACCAGCTATGACGCGCGGCGCAATCCGATCCGCGAAGCCCTGTCCTCGGGCAGCACGACCTACAGCGTACTCGACAAATCCTATGACAACCGCAACCGCCTGATCTGCTCGACGGTGCGGATGAATGCGGCGGTGTTCGGCTCGCTGCCTTCGGATGCCTGCACGCTGGGCACGACCGGCAGTGACGGGGCAGACCGGATCACCAGGAATGTCTACGACAATGCGAGCCAGCTCCTGCAGGTCCGGCGCGCGGTGGGGACGAGCCTGGAGCAGGCCTATGCGACCTACAGCTACACGAGCAACGGCCAGCAGCAGTTCGTGATCGACGCGAACGGCAATCGGGCCAAGTTCGAATATGACGGCTATGATCGGCTGACGAAGTGGATCTTCCCGTCAACGACGCGGCCGACCGCCTATAATCCGAGCACCCAGGCCAATGCGCTGGCGACGGCGGGCTTGCTCAACACGAGCGATTATGAGCGATATCTCTACGATGCGAACGGCAACCGGACGAGTTGGCGACGGCGGGACGGAAGCACGCTGACCTTCGCCTATGATGCGCTCAATCGGCTGATCCAGAAGCGCGTGCCCAATCCGGTGGGCGGCCCGAACGCGGGGACCTCGGCCAACTGCTACAGCCTGACCAGCGACACCAACGACGTCTGCTACGGCTACGACCTGCGCGGCCGGGCGACCAACATGCGGTTCGGCGCGCTGACCGGTCAGGGGATCGCCAACACCTATGACGGGTTCGACCGTTTGACCAGCAGCACGACCAGCATGGGCGGGACGAGCCGGACGCTCTCCTACCAGTATGACGCGGCGGGCAACCGCACGCGGCTGACCTTCCCGGACAGCAACTATGTGACGTTCACCTATGATGCGATGGGCCGGATGACGGCGATCAAGGAGGGCGGCAGCACGACGATCGCGACGCTGACCTACAACAATCAGGGCCTGCGCGCGGGGCTGACCGGCGGCGTGGCGACGAGCTACGGCTATGACGCGATCGGGCGGCTCACGTCGCTGGGGCATGACCTCTCCGGCACGGCGCAGGACGTGACGTGGAGCCTGAGCGCCTACAATGCGGCGAGCCAGCTCAAGGCGCAGACGCTGAGCGCCAATGCCTATGCCTGGAGCGGGTTCGCGAACGCGACGCGCAACTATGCGAGCAATGGCCTCAATCAATATGGCAGCGCCGGCACGGCGAGCTTCACCTATGACGCCAACGGCAACCTGACCTCGGACGGGACGACGAGCTACGCCTATGACCGGGAGAACCGCCTCCTGCGGGCGACGGGTGGCTCGGCGGCAACGCTGGTCTATGACCCGCTGGGCCGGCTGTTCCAGACCAGCAGCGGCTCGACCGTGACGCAGTTCCTCTACGATGGCGACGCGCTGGTGGCGGAGTATAATGGCTCGAACGTCGTGCAGCGGCGCTATGTGCATGGCCCCGGCGTGGATGAGCCGCTGATCTGGTACGAAGGCACGGCGCTGGCCACGCGCCGCCTCCTGCGCGCCAACCATCAGGGCTCGATCGTCTCGATCGCCGACTCCGCGGGCGCCTCGCTCTATATCAACACCTATGATCCCTATGGTGTGCCGGCCGCGGGCAATCAGGGACGGTTCGCCTATACCGGGCAGATCCGCATCCCCGAGATCGGGATGTATTATTACAAGGCCCGCATCTACTCGCCGACGCTGGGACGGTTCCTCCAGACCGATCCGATTGGGTATGACGATCAGATCAACCTTTATGCCTATGTCGGGAACGATCCGATAAATCGTACGGATCCAACGGGGACTTATGGTCGTGGGGACGGTTTCACGGACGATCAGTGGAAGAAATTCGATAAGGTTCAACAGGCTGCAGCACGGGATATGAGCAGGCGAGCGGAAAAGCTTGATGCCAAAGCTGACAAGATGGATGCCAAGGGTAAAGTGGGTGGCGATCAGCTTCGAGAGAGAGCAACAGCACTTCGGGCGGGCGCTAGCTTCTTGAAAAGTGACGGCAGCGACGGGGCTAAAGCAAACATGGTGGCTGCTTCAGATTGGAGAGGAAATCCCGATGCCGCGGCACGAGTTGATAGGATTGGCGGCAATCAGATATACCTCAACGGTGGGCATAACGCATGGGGGCCGGGTAGCACGGATGGCCGCGTAAACTTCATCGTGGGTCACGAGTCTCTTCATAGCGCAGGCTATCGTCATGCCTTGGGGCCCGGTAATATTCCTTCATATCGTTATGGCGACTCAATGCAGCAGCAAGTGTATCGATCGATTACAGGTACGCCGGCGGCGAATGGAGATCCTGATCATCTCATGTCTGAGGTTTACCGATGAAATATATTACATCTGTTGCCCTTATGGTGACAGGCTGTGTTTCTGCTACGCTGCCGTCGCCGTTCTCGATATCCTATGTTGCCGATGATTCTCCAAAAAATGCCAAGATATATGTAAGATATACTAATAATTCTAGAAATGACTTATGTATATATCCAACTAATTGGCCGGGGTCTGATGGGAGAATAGAATCTGGAAAGGGGCGTGTCTTTATAACCGTTGATGGAAAAGATTACTCAACTGAAGAATTCGACAGTGGTTATTGTCCGGGATGCGCCATGAGAATTGAGCCAGGACAGGAGATAGTGGGATTTTTTAATTACGAGGATTTTGGCCTGCCACAGACGGCTTATATGAAGGATAAATCACTAAAATTTTCTCCAATAGCTACCCATTGCTCCTCGCGGACACAAAATTGACCGGATCATTTCCGACATAGGCATAAAGGTTGTAATCGGCTTGATAGCCCACGGGATCGGTCTGGAGGAACTGTCCCAGCGTCGGTGCGTAGATGCTTTGGAATGCAAGGCCGCGGGCTAATCGCAAATATCGCGCGCGCCGCTCTATCCGGACGCCACGACCTTGGAGACCCGCCGCTTCCCGTCCCGTCTCTCCAACTGCACCCATAGATCGACCACACTCCGCACATAGTGCACCACATCTTCACGGCGCAGGTGCACGCCCGATTGCAGGACGATCAGCGCAAGCTGCTCGATGGCGCCTTCCGGGCTATCGGCATGGAGGGTGGTGAGCGAGCCGGGATGGCCTGTATTGACCGCGCGCAGGAAGCTGTAAGCCTCCGCGCCGCGCAACTCCCCCAGGATGATCCGATCGGGCCGCATGCGCAGCGAGGCTTGCAGCAGGTCGTCGGTCGTCACCCGCGCCTCGCCCTGATCGCCTTTCACCGCGACGAGGCCGATCGCGTTCTCATGGGTCAGGCGCAACTCCGGCGTGTCCTCGATGACGATCAGCCGCTCATGGGGCGGGATTTCCTTGAGCAGGGCATTGAGGAAAGTGGTCTTGCCACTCGATGTGCCGCCCGAGATGACGATGTTGCGGCGCTGGCGGACGGCCTGCGCGAGCAGCCGGACCGGATCGCCACTCCGCGTCTTGAGCAGATCGTCCGTCCGGTCGGCGGGCCCCATCGGCGCGATCACCGCATCGTCGAACGCCCCGTTTGCACCATAGTCGGCGAGGCTCATGTCCGGGACGACATGCTTGCGGATCGCCAGCGCCATGGGGCCGCGCGTGGCGGGCGGGGCGACGATCTGGACGCGCGAGCCGTCCGGCAGGCTGGCGGCGAGCAGCGGATGCTCACGGCTGATGCCCTGATGGCTGAGGCTGGCGATCTGGCGGGCCAGGCGCCACAGCCGTGTCTCGTCCAGCTCGGGCATGGCGATGCGTTCGATGACGCCGCCGAGCGTCTCGATCCAGATCTCGCCGGGACGGTTGACGAAGATGTCGGTGACGTCCGGTCGCGCCAGCATCGGCATCAGGGGCGTCAGATAGGCGTCCAGATAGGAGGCCAGCTCCGGCGCGGGCGCGGCCATGCTCATCGGACCGGTGGCGTCCCGCCGAAATCGAGGTCGCGCGCCACGAAGATGGCGATCTCCGCGCCCTCGCGGGTCTTGACCGTCGGCGGCCGCTCCGCATTGGGGATGAGCTGGCTGCCGATCTCGCCGGTCTGTCCCGGCAGGCCCACATAGACGGAATCCCCGCGGGTGGCGGATTGCGAGGCGACATTGACCCCGATGGTCAGAGCCGACTGGAGCACGGCGCTGGCGAAGCGCTCGAGGAAATGCGTGTTGACCCGGCCCGCGATGCCGATGCCGCCCAGCGCGTCGGCCGCAGGCGAGCCGATGCGGATGGCGACCCCGTCCGGTCGGATCAATCGCGTCCAGCTGACCAGGATGCGGCGCTGGCCGGGGCCGGTCTGTGCCTGAAACTCGCCGATCAGGCGGCTGCCGCGCGGGATGAGCACGCGCGAGCCATCAAAGCTGCGCGCGTCACGCGAGACCAGCGCGCGCACCGGTCCCGGCCGATCCGAGTTGAGCGGCGTCTCCAGAACGGCGGCGATGATCGTACCTTGCGGGATGAGCGACTGGCGGTTGCGGATGAGGGTCGCGCGAACCGCTTCGTCCTCGCCGGCCTGCGCCGCCGCACCGCCTTCGCCGTCCGCGGCGGCCTGTGCGATCCCCGGGCCACGCGTGAAGTCGAGGATCAAGCCCGAGCCGGGGCGCGGGGACGGGAGCGCCGGAGGCGTGACCGGCTCGGCTGGCGGCACTGCCTCGGCTGGCGGAGATGGCGGCATGGGGGACGGGGGCGGAAGCGGCTCGGGCGGGATGAGCGATTGCGGGACGTCCATCTCCTCCACCTGCGCGATGGCCGGCGGAGGTGGCGCGGGCGGAATGGCCAGCGGGGGCGGCGCGGCGGGCGTCCGGAATGCGGCCGCGGGCTGGTCATCCGTGCCGTCGGCCAGGGCGCGGCGGCGCGCGTCGAGAAACAGGAACAGGCCGAGCGCGAGGAGCAGGCCCATCACCACGAGCAACGGCGTGGGCAGGCCGGTGCGCGGCAACGCCACGATCGGCCGGACGCGATCCTCGGCGACGGGCGCCTCGGAAGAGGGGTTTGCGGGGGTCATTTGCGTGCATCTCCGTCCGCATCGCTCAATCGCGTGGCAGTGGTCTTGGCTCGACCGCGCTTGAAGACGAGCGCCGGATGCACGCCCTCGATCACATAGGCGCCATCGCGCATCAAGCCATTGACCAACGCCTCATTGCCGGCGGCATCGACCTGGTAGACGGCCGGGAGCGTGATGTCGGTCGGCCAGAGGATGGTCGTGGACTGTCCGTCATCGGAGATGGCCGATGGACGCAGCGCCCTGTTGCCCCCCACGCGATAGCGTCCCTGTTCGAGCTGGGCCGCGCCGACCTCGACGGTCGGGGGCGGGTATGTGAAGCGGACCAGATAGGGGAGATCGGGTCCCGGCGCGGAGCCAGCCAGCTTGAAATTATAGCTGCGGGCGTCCGTGATGACCGTCATGTTGGTCTCGGGCGCGCCGGCGCCGGCCTTGACCACCAGATGATCGGCGCGGCGATTGGACTGGACCTGCCAGGCATCGCCATTCCCCAGCGTGACCGTCTCGATCCGCTCGTCCGGCGAGAAGGCGAGGGTCAGGGCATAGCCGGCAGCCACGCGCAGCAGGATGACCTGCGTCTCGTCATAGAGGACGGACTGGATATGCGGATCGCCGGCTCCGATGGTGGGCAACATCTCCGCCGCTGCCGGCGGGGTCAGGCCGAGCAGGAGAGCAGCCAGGCAGATGCGCGCGCGTCGCATGCCTATTGCCCGTCCTCGAGCCGGGCGAGCGCGGCGGGTTCATCGGCATCGGTTGGGATAGCCTCATCGGCCGAAAGCGCCTGTGCCTCGACAGGCCGGGGCAGCGCCTCCTGATCGCGGCGATACTGGACCACCTGGAAGCCCAGAGGATTGACCAGCCGATCCTCGATCGACAGCGGTTCGCCCGAGAAGCGATAGCGCACCACCGCTACCCAATGGTCGACGGAACCCAAATTCTGGTTCTGGTCGCTGCGGGCGGTCCGGAACCGGACCAGCGCGCGGTCGGGGCCGAGTGGCGACACGCTGCTGACCTGCGTCGACACGATGGTCGAGCGCGCATAGCGATGGAGCGGGCTGTTCGCATTGTTGGTCGCCATGCCGGCCAGATATGTGCGTCGCGCGCCTTCTGCCGACCAGAGCGCGATCTTCTGATAGTTTGCCCGCACGGTGGCGACGTCATAACCCTCGCGCGCGATCACATATTGAGCGAGCAGGGATTGGGTGAGGGCAGCATCGGCCGTGAGGCCGGGCGGCTGCGTGCCCTTGAGCGTCTGGACGAACCCCGTGGTCCGGTCGACCAGCAGTGTATAGGGCACCACCGTCTTGAGCGGCAGCAGGGCGACTAGCGCCAGCGCCTCCAGCAGGGCCACCGTGGTTGCGACCGCCGCGATGATCCAGGCGATGCCGCGCGACCGGGCGATGCGCAGCTGGCGATCCTCTGCCCAGCTGCCGGCCTGTGCATAATAGGTCTCGCGCGCCGTTCGCGCGTCGCGCCTGGCCTTCTGCGTCACCATGGGGGAATCGGATGTGCTCAAAGCCGTCTCTCCCTGCGCGCGGCATTGATGGATTGTCGCCGCGTCGTGCGCCGCCAGTTCTGGCCGAGCGGCTCGCTCTCCGCGTGTCGGTCCGGACGCCGATCGCTCATGCTGTCGGCATTCGTCGACCGGGGTGCGGGCCACTGCGTGCTCGACCGGATGTGTTCGCGCCGTTCCATGGTGAGGATGGCGTCGGACAGGGCTTGCGCGCGTTCATGTGTGGGGCGTTCGGCGAGTGCCTGGGCAGTGGCCAGCGGGCGTGTGCCGGTGAACGCGGGAACGAGCGCATGGCCGGACTGCCGGACCCGTTGAACCATGCTGGTCGGCAAGGCGAAGCTGCCCATGACGCGCGCCGCCATGACGAGGAGCGCGATCAAGGCGAGGCCGAACAAGGCTGTCGTGGCCAGGAACTCGGTCGCTAACGCAGGCACGCGCTGTCCTGCGCCGATTGCGGCCTCGAGCGCGCGCAACTGTGGCTCGACAATGGCCAGCTCCAGCGCCAGCAGCGTGGGGAGGGCGATGGCGCCCAGGGCCGCGAAGCCGAGACCCCGGACCCAGCCGACGAACAGTCCGGGCATGCCGTCGAAAAGTAGGCAGGCGACGAACAGCGGCCCCAGGGCCAGTAGCAGCGCGGCGGTCAGCCGGGTCATCAGCAGGCCGCCGAGCGTGGAGATCAGAAAGGCGAGCGAGCCGGTCTGAAGCTGCTCGATGTCCGTTGGCGCCAACGCATTGGCGCGTGCCGGGTCCAGCAGGGCGGCGATCATGTCGATCACGGCCTGGCCGCGCGCCAGCAAGCCGGGGGGATCGCCGCCGCCCAGCCCATCAGGCGCGAGGATCTGACCGGCAAGCTGGGCAGGACCCTCTATGATAACGTTGTAAATGAGCGTCTGATAGGCCGGCCATTGCGTTGCAAGAACCAGCACAAGCCCGATCCGGATGACGAGCGAGATCAGCGTATGAAGATCAGGCGTCTGTCCAAGCAGCAGGCGATAGCCGAACAGCGCGACCAGGATCGTGACCAGCCCGCCGAGCAATGGTGTGATGGCGCCGCTCTGCGTCCAGGAGAGATAACCAAGCTCCCCAAGCGTCCGGGCATGGCAGTCGATGAAGCCGGCGAGGCCCGTGATGAACGGACCAAGCGGATCGAAGGCCGGGCAGAGTGCCATCAGGCCACCTTGAGCAGTTCAGGCAGCCATGCGCCCGGATCGTCGCCCATGCGCGCGCGGATTTCGTCGAGCAGGCGGACCGTCCGCTCGCGGCCCGACAGGATGGTCAGGATCTCGGCCTCGCCGGAGAGGTTGAGCCGCGCGACCACGCTGTCATGACCATGTTTGATGAGGAAGCAATGCGCATTGTCCGGCAGGGTGCGCACCAGATCATATTCATAGGGCGTCAGGCCGAAGCCCTCGACATAGTCGCGCGCCTGCGCCTTGGGATTGGCGGTGAAGATCTGGGTCGCCGCCTGCTCGACGATCGCGCTGGCGATGCGGCTGCCCAGCGCATCCTCGGCGCTCTGCGTGGCGAAGCCGACGATGCCGTTGCGCTTGCGGATCGTCTTTTCCCAATCCTTGATCTGGATGGCGAAGACTTCATCGTCGAGCGCCTTCCAGCCCTCGTCGACCACAATAATGGTGGGCTGGCCGTCGAGCCGTTCCTCGACGCGGTGGAACAGATACATCATGGCCGGCGTGCGCAGCGCTGGATCGTCCAGAATGCGGGTCATGTCGAACCCGACGGAATCCGCATTGAGGTCGACCCGATCCTCGCCATTGTCGAACAGCCAGGCGCGGTCGCCGTCGCCCCACCAGGGCTTGAGGCGCGCGTAAAGATCCTGCGCATGTGGGCGATGGCCGCCGCGAAACAGCTGCGCGAAGGTCTGGAGGCGCCGATAGGCCGGCGCCGCGTTGAAGTTCGCGTCCACCGCATCGTGGATATGCCCACGCTCCTCGCTGGTGAGGGGCGGGCCATCGGCTTCCGCAAGACGCCGCGCCCATTCGCCCAGGAAGTGCCGATTGGCCGGCGTATCCGTCAGTTGCAGGGGATTGAGGCCGCTGTGGATGCCCGGCCGCAGCACATCGTAGCGGCCGCCGATGGCGCGGATGAACAGCTCGGCGCCGCGAGCCTTGTCAAAGAAGATGATGCGCGGCCGGAAGCGGCGCGCCTGGGCGAGCAGGAAGTTGAGGATCACGGTCTTGCCCGAACCGGACGGGCCGATCACCGTGAAATTGCCGAGATCGCCATGATGGAAATTGAAATGATAGGGCCCGGCTGCCGTGGTCTCCAGCACGGTGACCGCATCGCCCCAATGATTGCCGCTCTCCTGGCCGACCGGGAAATTATGCCCACTCGCCAGGCTCGCGAAATTGGCGCTGCCGATGAGTGCGCGCCGGGCGATGAACCGGAAATTGCCGGGAAACTGCGCCCAATAGGCCGGCTCCAGTCCCAGATCCTCGCGCACCGCGATGATGCCCAGATCGGTGAGGGCGGACTGGACTTCCGAGACGCCGTCATCGATCTGGCTCTGGGTCGCGCCGCGCACCATGATGGTCAGGTGATGCTCGCCAAACGCCGCGCGACCGGCGGCCAGTTCGTCCTTGGCCCGGCCGAGCTCGGTGCGCAGGCTGACCGCTTCGTCGTCGGACGCGCGCATGCGGCGCAGCGCCAGATTCATGCGCGAGAGGCCGGCCTGGCGGTCGACGAAGCCGAAGCTCTGGCTCACCACCATCTCGATCGGGATGCGCAGCAGATCGTCCAGCATGCCGGGGAAGGTCTGCGCCGGATAATCCTTGATCGATATCATGGCCGCGAAGCTGCGCGCGTTCGTGCCGGTCGCGCCCAACTCCAGCGTGTCCTGACCGAAGCTGATCCGGCGATAGGGAATATGCTCGCCCACATCGCCCAGCGGCAGGGCGACCGGACGAGGCTCGGCATTGTAGAGCGCGCTGAGGAACTCGATGGGCTCCGAATGCGGTCCAGCCTCCGTCTCATAGACGCCGAGCAGGCGCGGTCGATAAGCCCCAAGCCAAAGAAGCCAACAGCCAAGCCGGTTGGAAGGTTGCCTGTAGCTCCTATTCCGATACCAGCGCCTGTTGTAACGGCGCCTACGGCAGTGGTGCCCAGGCCTATGTTAGTGCCGACAGCACCCAAGGTCCCAATGGCGCCGCCAATCCATTGACCTGCCTTCTGCCCCATACTGCAACGCGACAACCCATTATTTTGCGGCGTTGGATCCCGGGTTGATAGGCCTGATGCGCCCCAGTTTCCGGCGAACCATCCAGCATCAATCCAAATCTGTTGAGGGACCAGCAAATCCGTTCCAGTGTCGGTGCTGGATATTTCTAGCCCACAAGTCACACAGATTTGTCCGACGTGACCTTTCCCGCCAGAGGATGGCCCGGCTATCGAACTCACATATGCGCCGCCGAACGAGATGCTGCTTGAACCATCCCTGTTGAGATGAGCCAAGCAAAGTCGACTGCCGGTGCAGGCTTCATAGGCCGTCATCCCGCTGGGGTCGGTCCCATTGATGGGATCGTTGCCCACATAGGCATACATGTTCATGCCATCGCCATAGCCGATGGGATCGGTCTGGAGGAACCGCCCGAGGGTGGGGGAGTAGATACGAGCCTTGTAATAATACATGCCGATCTCCGGCAGCCAGGTCTGGCCGGTATACTGGAACCGGCCCATGTTGGTCGAGGCCGCAATGCCATAGTCGTCATAGCGGTTGATGCCGATGCTGGTGCCCGCGTCGTTGCTGAGCGCCACCACCGAGCCGCGCTCGTCGGCCTGCAGCCAGCGCCGGTCGGCGGTGCCCGTGCCTTCATACCAGACGATCGGCGTGTCGACGCCCGGGCCGTAGACGAACCGGCGCTGCAAGGCGTTGGCGCTGTTATACTCGGCGATGAGGGCCTGCCCGTCATAGGCCCGGCGCGTGGTCACCCCGCCGCCCACGCTCTGGTAGAGCCGACCCAGCGGATCATAGCTGAACGTCGATGAGCCGGGCCCGGTCAGCAGATAATTCTCGCTGGAGTAGGTGTAGCTGTTGGTCCCGTCGCTGGTGAGGTTGCCGCGCGCATCATAGGTGAAGCTTGCCGTGCCCGCGGTCAGATACTGGTTGAGCCCGTTGCGCGTATAGTTGCGGGTGGCGTTGGCGTGATCGCTCCAGGCATAGACGTCGCTCGTCGCGGTCCGCACGATCTGGCCGATCTGCCCGGCCGGATTGTAGCTGATCGCCGTGCCGCTGCTGCCCACCTTGCCCAGCAGCAGGTCCTGCGCGGTGCCCGCCAGGTTGATCTGCAGGCCCTGCAGGCGCGAGACGGTCCGCGCTGTCGCGATGCAGGGCGGTGTCGCTGAGGCGGATCGAGATTTCTCGCAGGAGGGCGGACAGGCAAAGCCGCGCATCCCCGACCATGCCGGCTTCGATACGGTAATTGGCGCCCACCACCATCGGATCGACATCGATATGCACGATCGGGACGTTTCGGCCCGGCATGGTCCCATGCTCGGTTGTGGTGGAACCCGCGCGGCAGCCGACGAAAATGATCAGGTCGGCGGCGGCGATCGCATCCCGCGTCTGGTCGGTCCCGCCATTGGCGCCGACCACGCCGACGGTCAGGGGGTGATCGTCCGGAATGACGCCATGGCCACTGACCGTCGAGGCGACCGGCGCATCCAGCATTTCGGCAAGAGCGATGAGTTCCGGCGATGCGCCCGAAATGATGATGCCGCCGCCGCAGATGAAAGCGGGCCGCTTGGCGTCGAGGATCGCACCTGCGCATGCTGCGACCAGATCGGGGTCGGGCGCGGTGCGATAGGCCGGAAAGCGGGCATGCGCGGGGTCCGCCCACAGATCGCCGGCGTCGAGCGATTGCTTCTGCACGTCATAAGGCAATCCGATGTGCGTCGCGCCGGGCCGGCCGGTGGTCGCGGCCCGGAATGCTGTCCGGAACGCATGCGGGATCTGGCTCACTTCGTCGACCACCATGTTCCATTTGGTCAATGGCGCGAAGAGCGCCTTCTGATCGAGCGCGGTGAGGGGGTAGCGCCCCCGCGCGGTGACCGGCACATCCGATGTGATCGCGAGCAGGGCGACGGAGGATTCATTCGCTTCGACCACGCCGGGGAGGATGTAGGTCGCGCCGCCGCCGCTGGGGCCCTCGCAGACGCCCACCCTGCCGCTTACCCGCGCATAGGCGTCGGCCATGTAGCCCGCGCTTCGCTCGTCGCGCGTGAGAATATGCTCCATGCCGTGATCCAGCCGGGCGAGCGCGTCATAGAATGGCAGGCTGGTGTCCCCGCACAGGCCGAAAATATGCTTCACGCCATGATGTTGCAGCACGCGCACGGCCGCCTCGGCACCGGTCACAGTCTTCAAGGTCCATTCTCCACAGGAGGCCGGCCCGCGGTGAGCGGCCGGGGCATCGCAGATGGCCCGGACAATCGACCCTGCGGGGCCGGGCCGCGCCATTGATTCAGGCCCGTGGAATATCGATTGTCGTGTCGCGCCCGGGTGCCGGGCTGGCCGTGCGGCGGATCGGTATTTGCGTCCCGCTCGCTTGCTCCGGGCTGCGGCAAATGTGGGGCGGTCGATTTCCCGGCGGCAGCTGTGGGCAATCTCCCATTCCCGGCAGGGCGCGAAACTGGCCGACCGTGGAAGCCCCGCGGCTCCCAGGTTTTCCCGATAATCCTGGACGGACATGGTCCGGCTGTTCCCGTCACGCCTTTTGTTGAGATTGGGAATTGCACCGATCACTTATGGGCGATGATGGGCATGTTCCCACAAAATTGTGGGAAATTATGTGGTTTACCCGATGTCGATCCTGGCGAATACCCCCTCAATAACGAGTGAATTAGAAGTTTCCGGCAATTTGAATGTCATGGGCCGGATAATATGAATAATCGGCAATATGGGGATGGATTGATGTTGGGTATTACTGATGGCATCAGTGAAATTGCGCGAATTTCGGAAGATGATCCTGCTCCCGTTGATGCCGCCCCCCTTGCGCACCTCCCCACGCTCGACATCGCCTTGCTGCAAGGCACAGCGCAGGAGCGGGCCATGGTCGCCGCGAACCTGCGCGATATCCTGCACGAGCATGGCTTCTTCTATCTGACCGCCCATGGCGTCGACCCCGGGCTCATCGATGCGGCGCTGGCGGTGTCGAAGCGCTTCTTCGCGCTGCCCGAGGCGGCCAAGCTCGAGATCGAGATGATCCGGTCCCCCCGGTTCCGCGGCTACACCCGGGCGGGTGCCGAATTGACGCAGGGTCGTCCCGACTGGCGCGAGCAGGTCGACTTCGATTGCGAGGAAGAGGTCGCAGAGATCGGCCCGGACACGCCCGCATGGAAGCGGACCATCGGACCGAATCTGTGGCCGTCGGCCATGCCGGAACTCAGGGAGATCATTTCGCGCTATCAGGCGGAGGTCACGCGGGTGGCGCTGGACGTATTGCGCGCCATAGCGATTGCCCTTGGCCAGGAAGAGGGCGCGTTCGAAGCCATGGTGGCGCCGCGTCCCCGCCAGCATCTGAAGATCCTGCGCTATCCGGGCCGGGATGTGGGTTCCGATCAGGGCGTCGGCGCGCACAAGGATGGCGGGCTGATCACCATCCTGCTCCAGGACAGGCTGCCGGGCCTGCGCGTGCAGGGGCAGGACGGTGTCTGGATCGACGCGCCGCCGGTGCCGGGGACGTTCGTCGTCAATACCGGCGAATTGCTTGAGCTGGCGACAAATGGCTTCGTCCGCGCCGATGTCCATGCGGCCATATCGCCACCTGCCGGGCAGGAGCGGTTTTCCATCGCCTTCTTCCTGGGCGCCAGCCATGAGGGGACCATTCCGCTTATCGATCTGCCGGACGATCTGAAGCGGGCCGAGCGGGGCGTCAGTTCCGATCCGGATAATCCGCTGTTCCGGGATGTCGGCACGAACCATCTGAAGGCACGGCTCCGCTCGCATCCGGATGTTGCGCGAAAATTCTATTCTGATCTCGCGTCGGTGCCGGCCGGGACTTGCTGATCATTCGGTAACGGCAGCATGAGCTTAATGCGCGGCTGATCTTGACTCCAGCAGGGCCCGGACACTCACGCCGAGGTCATCGCTCGCCGTGATTTGCGTCACGGTCCCGTGCGGGGGATGCGTGGTATGGAAGGCGCCTCACATCAGGAGGTATGCCGCCATGCAAGGTCTTCACGATCTCGTCGATGAGGCGCGCCAGCCGGCGTCACCGGACCGCGCGGACATTCTGCAGGCCATCGAGGATATCGTGGCCGGAATGCAGCTTCCGCTCAAGCGATCCTTCGATCCGCGGTGCGACTTCCAGGAACTGGGGCTCGACTCGCTGGCGATCGTCGAACTCGTGGCCGAGACCGAGCTTCGCTACAGTCTGGTGATCGAGGATGGCGACTATCGCCAGATCCGCTCGGCGGATGCGTTCGCCACCTATCTGCTCGGCCGGCTGGGCTGAGGCCGCGGCCGTGGAAGCTCCGGTCGCCATCACCGGCATGGGATGTGTCACCGCTTTCGGCGATACGCCCGACCGGCTGTGGGATCGGCTCATCGTCGGAGACTGTGCCGCGCGGCCGTGGGATGATCTCGCGCAGCAGGGTTTCCGGGTGGCGGTCGCCTGCCGCATAGCCGATTTCGACGCGCCGGCTGATCGCCGCGCCGAGCGGCTCGGCATCGCGGCCGCCACCGCAGCGCTCGGCGATGCGGCGCCGCCTCCGGGCGCGCGGCTCGGCGTGCTGCTGGGATCGACCATGGGGGAGAGCGGCTGTTTCGAGAGCGCGGCCGAGCAGGGCGTGCCCGTGCCCGCGCGTGACGGTTCGGTCGCGGCGCTCACGGCCGGCGTTGCGGCAGCGCTCGGCGCGCCGGTCGTCGCACGCAGCTATGGCAATGCCTGCGCGGCCGGCAATACAGCGATCGGCGCGGCGGTCTCGCTGCTCCGGCGGGGCGTGGTCGATGTCGCGGTGGCGGGCGGGGTGGACGGGTTCTCCCGGATCGCGATGGCGGGCTTCGTCCGGTCGCGCGCGATGACGCCCGATCTGTGCCGGCCGTTCGATGCCGGGCGCGCGGGCATGCAACTGGCCGAGGGGGCGGCCTTCCTTGTGCTCGAACGGACCGCCGATGCGCGGGCGCGCGGCGCGGACATCGTCGCGGGGGTGCATGGCACGGGTCTGTCCTGCGATGCGTTCCATCCGACCGCGCCCGCGCCCGGCGGCGAGGGCATGATGATCGCCATGCGGCGCAGTCTGGCGCTGGCCGGCGCCGCGCCCGCCGATCTCGCCTTCATCTCCGCGCATGGCAGCGGCACCGTGGCATCGGACGCGGCCGAGGCGCTCGCCATCGCCGGGATCGCGGGCGATGTGCCGGTCGCCGGATGGAAAGGCGCGCTCGGCCATGCGATGGGGGCGGCCTCGGCGATCGAGGCAGTGATCTCCGCCCTCGCGCTGCGCCGTGGCCGGCTTCCGGGAACGACCAACAACCGCGCGCCCGATCCGTCCATGCGGATCAATCTCGTGCGCGCCCCCCAGACCCTGTCCGGTGGCCGCTTCGCACTCAGCAATGCCTTCGGTTTCGGCGGGATCAATTCCGCCTTGCTGCTGGAGGCGGCATGATGGCGGGCGCGATCATGGCCTGCGCCGCGCAGAGCGCGCCGTGGAGCGGACGGGAGCCCGACTGGCTCGCGGAGCTGGTCGCGCCGCTGCTCGCCGATGCCGATCCGGCGGCGACCGGGGTCTATCTCGCCACGCCCGATGCCGGCGCGGCGGTTTCGACCGGCTTCTGGGCGCGGGCGCTGCGTGAGACCGTGACCTTCGTCTCGCCTCAGGATTTTCCGCTCACTCTTGCGAGCAGCATCGCGACCGGCGTCGCCCGTGCGCTGAAGCTGCAAGGGCCCAATCACACGCTGGTCGGCGGCGCCGAAGCATCGCGGGCGGCGTGGGACGAGGCGGTGCATGATCTCGCGCACGGCATCGTCGAGCGCGCCGTGCTCATACAGTTCATCGCCGGCCATCCGGATCTCCCGTCCAGCGCCCGGATCGTGATCCTGGCCGCCGGCGGAGATGCCGTCGAGGCCATGTCCGCAGAGGAGGGCGATCCGATCCACAAGGCTTGCCGGGTACATGGTGTGCCGGCTGCGAGAACAGGGAAGCACGCTCACACCTAATCTTCTGGAAAGGGATGACAATGAACGCGCTCAGATTGACTGAAATCGCCGGGGCAAAGCTGCCTGAGGGCCCTGTCCTGGCCAAATTGCTGAACGACGAGCCGCCGCCACTGGCCGAAGTGCCCATTGCCTTCGACATCGCGCTGAAGCGCGGCCGGGGCAACGCCGTCAAGCTCGCCACCGCCTATGCGCAAGGCCTGCCCGACCTGCGCTCGCATCGCGCCTTCTTCCAGCATCTGGCGGTGCTCGAAAAGGATAGCCGCCGCGCGGGCATCGAGGGCTATCGCGCCGCCGGGCTCGGCGATGCGGTGGTCAACGCCATCGGCTTCATGCCGGCCACGCAGGGCCGGGTGGTGATGCAGGATTTCGTGCATGACGCCAAGGGCAAGCTGGACAAGAAGGCGCTCAGGGACGTCGGCAAATGGCTGGCGCGTGCCGGCGCGGACATGATCCGCGCCCAGGAGCGGGAGCCCGAGCCGGAGCCGGATTTCGATTCCGCCATCGTCGAGTGGATCGAGGGGGCGGTCGATTCCCTCGTCGGAGCGGTCAAGGCCGTGGCCGAGGCGGTCATCAACGCGGTGGGTGACGTCATCGGCGCCATCGCGGGGGTGATTTCCGACGTGGTCAACTGGGCCATGGACGAGGTCGTCAGCTTCGTGCGCGCGGTCCTCGCCGCCGGGCGCTCGATCGCCGAACTGGTCGAGGGCGCCTGGAACGCCAGCTTCAAGGTGCTCAAGGCGATCATGTCTGCGCTCCAGCAGGCCGGCAAGGCGCTGCACACGGTGCTGACGGAGATCGTCAATTTCACCGGCAACCTGCTCAAGGATGCGCTGCGCGCGATCGACCAGATCGGCCGCACACTCGGGGAATTGCTGAGCTGGATGGCCAGCCAGGTCGGCAATGTCATCACCAAATTCTGCGAGGCGCTGATCGCGATCGGCAAGGAGATCGGCAATATCCTGGCGCAGACGTTGCAATTCGCCGCGTCCATGATGTTCGATGTGGTGAAGGCGCTGATCGCGATCGGCCGGAGCGTGGGCGAGATCCTCGTCGCGGCCGTCACCCGGCCCGGCAGCCTACTCGATGCGGTCACCCGGTCGCTGCGCAATCTCGGCCACAGCCTGGGCGACATCATCGACCATATGGCCAGCACCGCGATCGATTTCGTGGACGAGGTCGCTGCCTCCATCGTGCGGATCGGCACCGCCATCGCCGATTTCGCGACCTTCCTCGCCCAGACGACGGTGGATATCGCCCGCCGGGTGGTCAAGGGCATCATGGACATCGGCAGCACGCTGGTCGACCTGCTCAAGGAGATGGCAAGGGCCGGTCTCGACGCGCTCAAGAAGATCGTCGACGCCGCCTTCTCGCTCGGCAAGACGCTGCTCGACCTGGTCAGGACGGTGATCGACGCGGGCGCCGATCTGCTCGGCAAGGTCGTCAAGGCGATGCTCGCGCTGGGCAAGACGGTGGCTCAGCTCGCCGCCTCGCTGGCCGCCTTCAGCTACCGGGTCGGCGCGCGCCTCACCCGCGCGCTGATCGATGCGGGGGTTGCCGTCGCGCAGATCATGGCGACCGCGCTCCAGCAGAGCTATTATCTGTTCCGCCGCGCGGTGCACGGCATCCTGCAGGCGCTCGGTCCGGTGGGCGACGTGCTCGACTGGGTGCTGACCCAGGCCGAGACCGTCGGCGCGGAGCTGTGGCGTCAGGCCGTCCGCGCGATCCGCTACACCAAGCAGAACATCCTCGAGATCATGGACTGGGCGGTGGCCCAGACGCAGGAGGTGTTCAACGCCATCCTCAACGCGATCGAGGAAGCCGGCGAGAAGCTGACCGAAGTGTTCGAATGGGCGGTGGCGGTGGGCGATGCCGCGATCGACCAGCTCGTCGTCGCGACGATGAAGCTGCGCAACTCGGTGACCTATCTCATCAGCTGGGCCACGAAGAACGCGCTGCCGGCGCTGGCCCGCATCGCCAAGGCGCTGCTGGCGGCGGGCTATGCGGTCGCCAGTCTGCTCGCCGCGGTCGTCAATGCCGGCCTGGCCGCCGTGCAGGAGACGGTGAAGGCGATCCTCGAAAGCGGGGCGACGCTCGCCACGCTGTTCGCGGACACGCTCGTCCACCCCGACCATTTCGTGCAGAATGTGGTCGCGGCGGCGCGCAGCCTCGGCAAGACGATGACGCAGATCGTCGATGGCGCCATCGCCAGCGCAAAGGAGGCGTGGGGCCGCATCCTCGACGCGCTGCGGGAGCTCGGCAACCAGAGCTGGGAGATATTGGAGGCGACCTATGATCTGGGCACCACCGCGCTCGGCCTCGTCTTCTCCTACATCCTGCTGTGGTCCGGCGCGCATCGTCCGCTGACCAACGCGGAAAAGACGGATGCGAAGAAGGTGTTCGGCACGTCGATCCCGCTCGACACGGTGCTCGTCTCGGTCGTCAATCCGCCGGTCGAGCTGATCGAGCTGGTCAACAAGCAGCGGCCGTTCACCACCATGGCGGTCATCAACTTCGCCTCCTGGGATGAGGTCGATCGCAAGACGCTGATCCATGAGCTGGCGCATGTCTGGCAGGGCATCGCCGTCGGTCCGCTCTACATGCGCCAGGCGATCCACGCGCAGATCGAATATGGCAGCGGCGCCTATGACTATGGCGGCGCGGCCAATCTGCGGGCCGTCCGCGCGGCGGCGGCCAACGATCAGGACGCCTTCGACAGCTTCAATCGCGAGGCCGAGGCCCATATCATCGAGGATTATTGGGACATACGCTACAACAAGACGCCGCCCTCCGCGCCGGCGGACTGGGCCGATCACCAGCCCTATGCCAATGTCGTCCACAGCTGACGCCTGGCTGCTGATCGCATCGTCGGCGGCGCGGGCCTCGCTCGCGCCGCTCGTCGATGCCCATGCCGCCCGGCGCCCCGTGCGGGTCTTCGCGGAGGAGGAGGACTGGCGCGGCGCGCTCGACGATGCGGCGGGCGTGCTGCGCGTCACGCAGGGGCGCCGGGCGCCGCGCAACGCCTTGCCGGGGTTGTTCCTGACCGCGCCGTCCGGCCGGCGCGTGCCCGCCGGCTGCCTGCCGCAGAGCGATGCGGCCACGCTGCGCCGCTATGCCCTGGCCGCCGCCGCGGTGCAGCGCCGTCCGGCGGGGCCGGTGCCGGTGGCGCTGCTCGCCCAATGGGACGATCAGGCACTGCGCACCGCACGGCGCACGGCGGAGCTGCTGCGGGCAAGCCGGGATCTGCGCCTGTTCGAATGGGGGGCGGACCGCGTCGTCCGGCGCGACATGCTCACGGCCCTGCGCGGCGGCCCCGGCCTCGCGCTCTATTTCGGCCATGGCCGGCCCTATGGCTGGTCGGGCTATCACGGCCTGCATATCCGCCATTTGCAGCATGCGGTGGGCGCGCCGCTCGGCGCAGTCGTCTCGCTCACCTGCAACACGGCGGCGCGTAGCCGGGGCGGCCGCTATGCCTTCGCCGAGCAGATCGCCCTGCACGGCATCGCCGCGGCGGCGCTCGGCGCGATCGAACCGACGCGGACGGCGTCCAACTGGCGCTGGGGCCTTGCCCTGTGCCGTGAGCTTGCGCGTGACCCGCACCGGCCGATCGGTGAGCTGCTGCTGCGCGCGGGGGCGGGGCCGTCGGGCGACTGGCTCGGCGAGGCCGCCTATCGCCTGATCGGCGATCCGCTCGCCATGCCGATCGGCGCGAGCGGTGCGATCGAGGCATGCCGCAGCGTCCAAGCGCCGGACCCGGGCGGCTGGCCCTCGGGGGCGCTAGGCCGCGTTGACAAAAGAGGGATTCCCAAACAGGTCGAGTTCTGATTCAAGGCTGCTCTTTGGAGAGCAGTTATGGGCCGTGGGGACTTGTCAGATGCGGAATGGGAACTGATCGGACCGCTTT
>Ga0180219_1000087_pt1 | contig 118537 bp, 106 predicted proteins | sample eDN3rd30CBELigMG_FD_151338 | JGI IMG/M metagenome (GOLD analysis project Ga0180219, IMG submission 151338) | Enriched Miracle-Growth compost microbial communities from Emeryville, California, USA - eDNA 3rd pass 30_C BE-Lig MG (version 2)... ...
CGCGGCGGATTTGGCGTTGTCGTAGTCCTGCTGGCTGACCGCGTGCGCGCTGATGAGCTTGGCGTAGCGCTGGGCCAGCAAGCGCGCGCTTTGGGCGTCGGCCTGCGCGCGCTTGAGCTGCGCATAAGCCTGCCCGCGCGCCGCGCGGTACGGAGCCGGGTCGATGGTGAACAGCAGTTGGCCTTCCTTGACCTCGCTGCCCTGCTGGAATTCGATGCCGGTGACGATGCCGTTGACCCGGGCCCGGATCTGCGCGTCCTTGATGGCTTCGACACGGCCCGGCAACTGCGCGTAGATGTCCGCGCGGGTGGGTTCGACGGTGATCACGCTTACCGGCACCTTCATGTCGCCCATGCCGTGCTGGGATTTGTCGCCGCACGCCGCAAGCATCGCCGCGGACAGCACTATTGTTGCCAAAGCCTTTTGCCGCGCGGACAAATTAAGAATATGCATTTCAACCCCCGACGCAAACACGCCCCGTTCGGGGCGCACTTGCGATGCCTGTAATTTTTGGTAAACGTTGAGTATAAAGCAAAAACAATCTGCCTAGGCAAACAAAATTAACGCAAATTTATGAACAAAACGTTTCAGCGGATTTCATGCGCGCGCAGCAAGCCTGGCTGCCTTGCCGGCACGAGCAACGCCACCTGCAAGCGAGGGCGGCCTTCTTGTGAAGCGCAATACCGCGACGGAATACCTGGGCCTGCTAACCTGAGCCCTGGCGCTTCAGCCAAGCAGCAGGCCGTCGTCGGCAACGGCCTCGCCCCGCACGCGCTCGAACATGGCCAGCAGATCGACCACGCCCAGGCCTTTGCGCTCGTCGCCGGAGACGTCCAGCACCACCCTGCCCTCGTGCAGCATCACGGTCCGGTCGCCCACGTCGAGCGCCTGGCGCATGCTGTGGGTGACCATCAAGGTCGTAAGCCGCTTCTCGCTTACGATGCGCTGAGTAAGCTCCAGAACGAATGCCGCCGTGCGTGGATCCAGCGCCGCAGTGTGCTCGTCCAGCAGCAATATGCGCGAAGGCTGCAGCGTCGCCATCAGCAGGCTGACCGCCTGGCGCTGGCCGCCGGACAGCAGGCCGATGCGGTCGGCCAGGCGGGTTTCCAGCCCCAGGCCCAGCACGGCGAGCCGTTCCGCGAATTCGCTGCGCATGGCCTGCCTGACCGCGCGCGACAGACCGCGCCGCCCGCCCCGATCATAGGCCAGCGAGAGATTCTCTTCGATGGTCAGGTCTTCGCAGGTTCCCGCCATGGGATCCTGGAAGACTCTTGCCACCAGCTTCGCGCGCTTCCAGACGGGCAGGCCGGTTACGTCTGCATCGTCAAGCTCTATCGTTCCGGAATCGACCGGCTGGTCGCCCGAAACGGCATTGAGCAGCGTGGATTTTCCGGCGCCGTTGGACCCGATGACCGTGACGAACTGGCCCGATTCGATGTTCAGGGACAAACCTCGCAGGGCGTGGTTCTCGATGGGCGTGCCGGCATTGAAGGTGATGTGCAGATTCGAGACTCTTAGCATTGGCGCGCCTTTTTCCCTTTGTTCAGGCGCTGCTTGATCAGCGGGATGACCAGCGCAAACGTAACCAGCACGGCCGTGACCAGGTTCAGATCCTGGGCGCGCAGCCCGATGAAATCCGCATTGAGGGCCAGGGCGACGAAAAACCGGTACAGCACCGCCCCCACGATGGCGGCCAGAGTCATGACCCACAGCTTGCGGGAGGGAAAGATGCTTTCGCCCACGATGACCGCCGCCAGACCGATGACGATGGTGCCGATGCCCATGGAGATATCGGCGCCGCCCTGGGATTGGGCGAACAAGGCGCCGGCCAGCGCGCACAAGGCGTTGGAAATGGCCAGCCCCACGAGCACCATGGCCCCGGTGGCCACGCCCTGCGAGCGCGCCATTCGCGGGTTGGAGCCCGTTGCGCGGATGGCCAGCCCCATTTGCGTGGCGAAATACCAGTCCAGCGCAAGCTTTATCGCAAGCACCACGACCACCAGAATGACCGGACGCATGATGTAGTCGGCAAGCGAACCGGCCTGCAGCACGGTGAAGACCGTGGGCTCGGAAATAAGCGGTACATTGGGCCGGCCCATTACGCGCAGGTTGATGGAATACAGGGCGATCATCATCAGGATGCTGGCCAGCAGATCCATGATCTTCAGGCGGACGTTCAGCCAGCCGGTAATGGCCCCGGCCAGGGCTCCGGCCAGCGCCGCCGCAAGCGTGGCCAGAAAAGGATCGTGGCCCGAACTGATGAGGGTGGCCGCGACCGCCGCGCCCAGAGGAAAGCTGCCATCGACGGTAAGGTCGGGAAAGCGCAGCATGCGAAAGGAAATCAGGACGCCCAGAGCCACCAGGCCGAACACCAGGCCTATTTCAAGCGCTCCCCATAGCGAATACATGGACATGGATAGCCGCCTGTTCAAGGGCCATGAATTACCTGCGCCGCCGACCTCACAAGCGCCTCCGGCAGCTCGACGCCCTGCTTCCTGGCCGCCGCCGGATTGACGAACAGCTCGAGCTTGCTGCCGACCTCGGACGGCATCTCGCCCGGCTTGGCGCCCTTCAGGATGCGCACCACCATGTCGCCGGCCTGCACGCCAAGGTCGTGGTAGTTCACGCCCAGGGCCGCGATGGCGCCCCGCTTGACGCTGTCGGTGTCGGACGCAACGAGGGGAATCCGGGCATCGTTGCCCACCTTGACCAGGGCCTCGTAGGCCGACACGACGTTGTTATCGGTGTTGGTATAGATGACGTCCACCTTGCCCACCAGGCTGCGGGCCGCGGCCCCCACGTCGACCGACCGGGGCGCGGTGGCCTCGACCAGGGACATCCCGCGCTCGGGCAGCAGCTCGCGCAGACGCTTGACCACCACCACGGAATTCGCCTCGCCGGGGTTGTAAACAATGCCCACGCGCTTGGCGTCGGGCACCACCCTCTTGATGAGGTCGACCTGCTTTTCCAGGGACAAGGCATCGGAGACGCCTGTGACGTTGGTACCCGAAGCCTCCATCGACGGCACCAGTTGCGCCGCCACCGGATCGGTCACCGCCGCGTAGACGACCGGGATGGTCTTGGTGGCCGCCACTACCGCTTGCGCCGAGGGCGTGGCAATGGCCACGATGACGTCGGGATTGTCGCCGATGAATTTGCGCGCGATCTGGGCCGCGATGGCCGTATTGCCCTGGGCCGACTGGAACTGCCAATGCAGGCCCTTGGCCTCGGTGTAGCCGGCCTTGGACAGGGCTTGCTTGACGCCATCCCGAATGGAGTCCAGGGCCGGATGCTCGACGATGGAGGTTACGGCAACCGATTGCGCCAGCGCCAGCGAAGGCGCAATCATGGCGGCGGCCAGTGCGACGCCAAGTACAGGTCTGCGAAGGAAAGATAGAAAGGCGGCTTGCATTTGAACTCCTTCAATATTCGATAATTAAACGATCAGTTCGTCCGCGCCCTTGCGGCCAGCCAGCAAGGCCCGGGCCCAGCGCCGCGCCGGCAGCCCGTAGCGCGACTCCACGTCCTGGGCGCGCTCGAGGAAACGCGCGGTGGATACCTGCAGCACCGGCCCCTTGAAGGCCAGCACGACGCGGTTTCCCGCATCCACCTCGGGCAGTTCGAGCACCCGGCCGCCGAAAGCCCGGCGGATGTTCGCCATATTGCGCGGATAGCTGGCGTGCTCGCCGAACAAGTTCACCGTCATGACGCCAGCCTCGTCCAGAGCGCGATGGCAGCCCTGATAGAACTCGGCGGAATCGCGCACCGGCCCCTGGGCCGACGCATCGTATAAATCTACCATCAATGCCATGTAGCTGCCGATATTGCGGCTTCTGCCGAGCCAGGCCTGGGCATCCTCGTGGTCGATGCGCGAGCGAGGCGTTTCCGGAAGCCTGAAATACGCGCGGCACATGGCCGTGACCGCCGGGTTCCATTCGACAGTGGCGACTTGCGCCCTGGTGCGGGCCAGCGTATAGCGCAGCAACGACCCCGCCCCCAGGCCCAGCACCCCCACGTGGCTGTCCTGGTCGGGTTCCAGGAACAGCAGCCAGGCCATCATCTGCTGCGTATACGCCAGCACGAGCTCGTCGGGTTTGCGCATGCGCATGGCGCCCTGCACCCATTCGGTGCCCAGGTGCAAATAGCGGATGCCGTCCAGTTCGGACAAGGTGGGTATATCGTCGCTGGACGGGCCGTCGGCGCTCATGCGGACGGAACTTCCAGGGTCGCCACCACCGGCGCGTGATCCGACGGCTGCTCGTTGCGGCGCGGCTCTTTGTCGATGACGCAAGCCGTGCACCAGGGCGTCAAGGCCGTGGAAAGCAGGACGTGATCGATGCGCACCCCGGCATTACGGCGGAATGCAAGCTGGCGGTAGTCCCACCAGCTGAACGATTTTTCGGGCTGCTCGAACTGGCGGAACGCATCGGCGAAGCCAAGCTCGAGCAGGCTGTTGAACGCCTCGCGCTCCGGCTCCGATACCAGCACCTGGCCTTCCCATTTGGCCGGGTCGTGCACATCCTCGTCGCCGGGCGCCACGTTGTAATCGCCCAGCACGACCAGTCGCGGATATTGCTCAAGCTGGCTCGCCAGCCATTCGCGCAGCGCCGCGAACCACTTGAGCTTGTATTCGTACTTTTCGCTGCCCACCGCCTGCCCGTTCGGGCAATAGGCGCTAACGACCCGGATGTCGCCGGCGGCGCTGGGCAGGTTCGCGGCAATGACGCGCTGCTGGTGGTCTTCGAAATTGGGCAGGTTGCGCTGCACCTGCTCCGCTTCATGGCGCGAAACGATCGCCACGCCGTTATAGGTTTTCTGGCCGGCCCAGCAGGCGCGATAGCCCAGCTCGGTAAACGCGTCGAGCGGGAACTTGTCGTCCGCCAGCTTCAGCTCCTGCAAACACAGCGCATCGACGGGATTGGCCTGCAGCCAGTCCAGTACTTGGGGCAAGCGGACTTTGAGGGAATTGATGTTCCAGGTGGCGAGTTTCAATGTAGAAGACAATTTATTGAATGATGAAACAATGGATGAGCCGGCGGCTAACCCGCAAGAACGCAAGCGAAAGCGACGGAAGGCCGGCAAGGGTGCAAAGCCGAATGTTAACGGATAACCCTGAGCGGCGTTCCGGACTCAGGGATTTCCTGGATCGAGAATATCCCAGGCGGTTCTCTTGCCGCTGGCGCAGTCGGCCAGGCGCTTGCGGGAAAAGGCCACCGCGCGCTCGCGCAGTTCAGGCGAACACCCCAAGGACTGCAGCGCCATCCGCACCGCCGAATCGATGTAGCCGGCGGGATCGGGCACGCCGCAGCGCACGGCCTGGATCACCCCGATCGACGCCCCCATCAGAAAATCCGTCGCCACGGTGGCGTCGTCGAAGTCGAACTGGCCGAGCTCTTTGCCCCGGGCCAGATCCCTGGACATCGTGATGGCGATTCTGGACTTGTGGGGCCAGGCGTCCATGCGCGTCATGAACGACGCCCACGTGGGATCCTGCCAGGCGCGCAAAAGATACAGCCGAAAGCCCACGGCGGCCCGCTGCCACGGCTCGCGCAGAAAATCGTACAGCGGAACGATGTCGGCGATCATGCGGTCGCTCATCTCGATGCCCGCGGCAACCAGGGCCTCGTCGAGGGAATCGAAATAATTGTAGAAACTGCCGCGCGAAATGCCGGCTTCACGCACCACGTCTTCGATGGCCGGCGCCGCCGCATTGTTGCGGGCAAACACCCGCGTGGTCGCCTCCAGGATCCGGACACGCATCTGTTCGCGTTTTTTTTGCGCCGTTTCAACACGGTGATCCACACCGTTTTCCGTCTGGATCGGCGCCGTGCGCGATGTCGCCATGAAGAGGCCTCCTTCAACACAATGACATTTCATCATTATGACGCATCGGCATTCTGAATGCGGGCAAATCTGCATGGAGCCCGAGCCGCGACGAATATAGCATTCTCATCATGAAATCGACGACCAGCACCATCGAACCCGCGCAGTTCCGCACTGTCATGGGACATTTCGCCAGCGGGGTTACGGTAATCAGCTACCGGCGCGGCGATGTTCCGGCCGGCATGACGGCCAATGCCTTCATGTCGGTATCGATGAACCCGCCGCTGATTCTGGTTTCGGTGCGCGAGACGTCGCAATTCATCGGACACGTCGGCCTGGGCGGCCATTACGGCGTCAATATCCTGGCCGAGCACCAGCAAAATCTCAGTCTGCACTTCGGCGGCCGCAGCATCGAAGGGCTGGAAGTGCCCTTCGACCAGACACTGGCCGCCCCGCTGATCGAAGGCAGCCTTGCGCACATCGTCGCCAGAGTGGTCGACATCCATGCCGCCGGCGACCATGTGCTCTACATCGGGCAGGTGGAATACCTGCGCTGCGGCGAAGAAGCCAAACCCCTCATCTACTACAGCGGCTCGTACAAACAGATCCGCACCCACGATCCCGTGCAATGGTCTTCCGAATTCGGCTGGTAGCCGCCGGCGGACATCATTTTCAAATATTCCAAGGAGACGACAATGCCAGACACCAACCCCGGCTCTAACCTGAACGAAACCGAATTGCGCGCCGAGCTCATGAGCCGCGCCCGGGCCCTGCACCCGCTGTTCAAGAAAAACGCCGCCCAGACCGAAAAGGACAGGCGGGTCGTCGAAGAAAACATCCTGGCCATGGAAGAAGCCGGCCTGTTTCGCATCATGCTGCCCAAGCGCTACGGCGGCTTCGAGGCCCCCGTGCGCACTCACGTGGATGTATGCGCCGTCATCGCCGAAGCCTGCCCGTCCAGTTCCTGGGTCATGAACCTGATCGGCGTCTGCGCTTGGTTCGCCTGCCTGCTGCCGGGCAAGGCCCAGGACGAAATATTCGGCGCCAATCCCCTGGCTCGCGTGGCCGGGGTGTTCACTCCCAGCACTCAGACACACCGGGAATCCGTCGAAGGCGGCCTGGTGGTCTCCGGCAAATGGTATTACGCCTCGGGCTGCCTGCATGCGGACTGGGGCCTGATCGGACTGAGCGAGCAGGACGAAAAAGGCAACCTCATCGAAAACTATCTTGCCTATGTGCCGATGTCGGAGCTGACCATCGAAGACACTTGGTACACCGTGGGCATGCGCGGCAGCGGCAGCAACTGTCTGGTCGGCAAAGACATCTTCGTGCCCGACCACCGCATGTATCCGCTGAGCCCCGCCGTCAACGGCCAGTACCCCACCGAATACAGAGGCATCGGGTCGCTCTACCGCTCGGCCTTCGTCCCGCTGGCGGCGCTGATTCTGGTCGGCCCCCAGCTTGGCATGGCCCGCGCGGCCCTGGAATACGTCATCAGCATGGCCGGCAAGCGGGCCGTCACCTACACCGTGTATACCCGGCAATCCGACTCCGTGACATTCCAGACCCAGCTCGCGGAAGCCGCCATGAAAATCGACACGGCCCACATGCATGCCCACCGCTGCGCCGACGACATCCAGCGGGACGCGATCAGCGGCAAGTACCCAGACGTCAAGGCGCGCGCTCGTCAGCGCTGCGACGTCACCTATGCCATCCGGCAATGCATCGAGGCATTGAGCATACTCATGAACATCCACGGCTCGGGCGCCTTCGCCGAATCCAGCCCGATGCAGCGCTGGTGGCGCGATGCGAACACCGCCGCAGGACACGCCGTGGCCCTGCCCATGGTCGCCTCGGAAATCTACGGCAAGGCGCTGCTGAGCGTGGACACCATGGTCACGCCCCTGGTCTGAGCCCGGCGTCGAACGCAAGAACCGGAAGCCAAAAGCCGACCCGGCCGTCCATGCGCGGCGGGGTCGGCTTTTGGCCGTTTTGGTTACAATTCGTCATCACCTCGGCGCTCCCCAACTGGTAATGTTCCGCAAACCGGGATTGCCGAAAACGGGCGCGGCGGCATGTGCGTGCCGCACCCTTGCGCGGGAGGGCCGCCTGGCGCGGCCCGGCCATCCCTTACAACACAAGGTGAATAGATGCATCGAGTTCTTCGCTTCGAACGTGCGCAGCGCATGAAGGAATACATTCGCAATCTCGCCCCCGGCGTCTTCCTCCAAGAACTCATCAACCGGCCCGGCTCCGTCGGGGCAATCTGTCCCAGTTCGCGTTTTCTGGCTTCGAACATGGCCCGGCAAGTGCCGGTGGAGGGCGACGGCCTGGTCATCGAGCTGGGCGCGGGCACCGGCGTCGTCACCCAGGCCTTGCTGAAACGGGGCATCCCCATCCAGGATCTGCTCGTGATCGAGTTTTCGCCGGTATTCGTGCAGCGCCTGAGGCAACGTTTCCAGGGCCTGAACATCGTGCACGGCAACGCGGCCGACCTATGCCAGCTGGTGCCTCCCGAACGCAAGATCAAGGCCATCGTATCCAGTCTGCCGCTATGCTCTTTGCCGCCCACGGTCACCCAGGTCATTTTGCAGCAATGGCAAACCCTGCTGCCGCCCCATGGCGTTGCCATACAATTCAGCTATCATCTGCGCGAACCCAAATGGCGCGAACACCTCGACGCGCAGCGCACGCACTCGAAAATCGTCTGGGCCAACCTGCCCCCCGCCAACATCTCCACTTTTTCATTCAAGGGCTCCAGCCTGAGCACCGCCGCATCATGATCTCCCACAGCCGAACCCTCGCCCCAGCCGCCGACGGCGTCGTCCTGGACGTCGCCCTCGAAGAACTGCATTTCAAGGCTTACGTCGTCGTCAGCCCCCCCGACGTCGAACTGGTTACCGACTTCGTGCCGGGCGAACAATTCGACGCCGGCGGCAACCTGCACGTCACGGCCATCGCCGACGAATCCGAGGCCGCCAGCCAGGTCGAAGAGCTGGCCTTCAACATGAATCCGGGCGACGCCGCCGTTTTCCTGTGCGCCAACGAGGCCGCCTACGACGCAGCCATCCAGGAACTGGACTCCGAATAAGGCATCATTTGATTCAACCGTTCAGGATTTGCTATTCTTTCAGTCTTCGCGTGTTACGGTTGAATGACAATGTCGGGTTCTGGCAATATTTTCATGGTGGTCGCCCCCAGCGGGGCCGGTAAATCCAGCCTGGTCAACGCGCTGCTCTCCGAAGACCCCGACGTCCTGCTTTCCATTTCGTGCACCACCCGCCAGCCCAGGCCAGGCGAACAGGATGCCAAGCACTACCGTTTTATCGGCAAGGACGAATTCCTGGCCATGCGCGACAATAACGCCCTGCTCGAATGGGCCGAAGTGCACGGCAATTTCTACGGCACGCCGCGCGCCTACATCGATGACGCCATCGCCGAAGGGCGCGACGTGCTGCTCGAAATCGACTGGCAGGGCGCCCGCCAGATCAAGCACCATTTTCCCGAGGCCGTAGGCATCTTCATTCTGCCGCCTTCCATCGAAGCCCTTGAAGCCAGGCTCAAAAAACGCGGCCAGGACGAGCCGCAGGTAATTTCCAAGCGTTTGCTGGCCGCCGGAGGCGAAATGTCGCATGCTTCGGAGTGTCAATATGTTATTATTAATCAAGAATTTAGCGTCGCACTAACGCAGCTTCGGCAAATCGTGGCCGCTACGCGGCTGCGCTACGTCACCCAGGCAGCCCGCAACGCCGAGCTTTTTTCCAATCTGGGCATCAGCAAAACCATAGCCTGACGCCTCTTCGTTTTCTTTTTCGCACACAGGACACACCCGTATGGCCCGCATCACCGTCGAAGATTGCCTCGAAAAAATCCCTAACCGTTTCAACCTGACTCTGGCAGCCACCTATCGCGCGCGCGAGCTGGCCCAAGGCCACGAAGCCCGCATCGCCAGCGACGACAAACCCACCGTCACGGCCCTGCGCGAAATCGCGGAAGGCGTTACCGGTCTGGAAATGCTGCGTAAAGTCCCCTCCTGATCAGCGGAGGCCCTATGGCGTTTTCCAGTCTACGCGGTGCATCGTCAGGACTGCTGGCCGTACTCAAAAAGGGGCCTCGCCTGCGCAGGCGCCAGACAAAACGCCCGGCGCCGCTCTCGCCCGCGGCCGACACGCCTCCAAATACCATCGCGTCGCTGGCGCCGCTGACCAAAATCATCAGCCAGTATCTCGACGCCAAAGACGTCGAGCGCGTCAAGGAAGCCTACCGTTTCGCCGACCAGGCTCACCTGGGCCAGTTCCGGGCCAGCGGCGAACCCTATATCTCCCATCCCATAGCCGTTACCGAAATCTGCGCCGGCTGGAAGCTCGACGCCGATTCGCTCATGGCCGCGCTGCTGCACGACGTCATCGAAGACCAGGGCATTCCCAAGCAGGAACTGGCTGAAAAATTCAGCGCCGACGTGGCAGAAATCGTCGACGGGCTGTCCAAATTGGAACGCCTGGAATTCGCCACCAAGGCCGAGCAGCAGGCCGAAAGCTTCCGCAAAATGCTGCTTGCCATGGCGCGCGATGTGCGCGTCATCCTCATCAAGCTGGCCGACCGCCTGCACAATATGCGCACGCTCAATGCGGTCAACCCAGAAAAACGCCGCCGCGTGGCCCGCGAAACCCTGGACATCTACTCGCCCATCGCGCACCGGCTGGGCCTCAACGCCCTGTTCCGCGAGCTTCAGGATCTGTGCTTCCAGGCCATTTACCCCAACCGCTACCGGGTGCTGCACAAAGCGCTCATGGCCGCGCGCGGCAACCGCCGCGAAGTCCTGGGGAAAATCACCGAGGCCGTGAAAATAGCCTTGCCCGCCGCCGGCATCGAGGCCGAAGTCAACGGACGCGAAAAATCGCTGTACAGCATCTACACCAAGATGACCGAGCAAAAAAAATCGTTTTCCGACGTGCTCGACATCTACGGCTTTCGCGTCATCGTGCACACCCTGCCCGAATGCTACCTGGCGCTGGGCACCCTGCATCAACTGTACCGGCCCGTTCCGGGCAAGTTCAAAGACTACATCGCCATACCCAAGCTCAATGGCTACCAATCGCTGCACACCACCCTGGTCGGGCCTTACGGCACGCCGGTGGAGTTCCAGTTCCGCACACGCGAAATGGATCACGTGGCCGAGGAAGGCGTGGCTTCGCACTGGCTGTACAAAGAAGACGACGTCACCCTCAACAACCTGCAAAAGCGCACCCACCAGTGGCTGCAGTCCCTGCTCGACATCCAGAGCCAGACCGGCGACTCGGGCGAGTTCCTCGAGCACGTCAAGGTCGATCTCTTTCCCGACGCCGTCTATGTCTTCACTCCCCAGGGGAAAATCATTTCGCTGCCGCGGGGCGCCACGCCAGTGGACTTCGCCTACACCATCCACACCGATATCGGCAATCAGGCCATCGCCTCGAAAATCAACGGCGAATTCTCGCCGCTGCGCACCGAGCTGCGCAGCGGCGATTCCGTCGAAATCATTACCTCGCCCGCTTCGCGCCCCAGTGCGCAATGGCTCAACTACGTGCGCACCGGACGGGCCCGCTCTGAAATCCGCCATTACCTGCGCACCGTCAAATACGAAGAGTCCGTGGCCTTCGGGCAGCGTTTGCTCAACCAGGCCTTCAACGAACTGAAGCTGCCCCACCCGGCCGACGACGATCCCGAATGGGAAAAACTGGCCAAGGGCTCAGGCGCCACCTCGCGCGAGGAAATCCTGGCCGACATCGGGCTGGGCAAGCGCCTGGCCGCGGTCGTGGCGCGGCGCTTCGCCCCCGAAAACGCCATGCTGGCCACCACGGCCGCCGCCGTCGACGAAATCACCGCGACGGCCGCCACGCCCATCCTCATCCACGGCAACGAGGGCCAGGCGGTGCAGCTCGCGCCCTGCTGCGGCCCACTGCCGGGAGACGCCATCATCGGCGGCATCCGGCTGGGTCACGGCCTGGTCGTGCACATGGAAGAATGCGCGGTGGCGCAGCGCCAGCGCGCCCGCGAGCCCGAACGCTGGATACCCGTGGCCTGGGACACCAATACCGCGCGCCACCTCTCCACCCGCCTGGACGTTACCGTCATCAACGAACGCGGCGTGCTGGGCCGCCTGGCCGCCGAGATCACCGACGCCGACTCCAACATCATCCACCTGACCATGCAGGACGAAGCCACGGCCACCGGCGTACTGCACCTTACCGTTCAGGTAGACAGCCGCAAGCATCTGGCCCAGGTCATACGCGCCATACGCCACGTGCCCCAGGTTCAAAAAATCGTCCGCCTCAAAGGTTAGTGTTCTGTTTGGCTAATTCCGCCACTTATCTTCGGCGCCTGTGCTTGGCCTCGCGATAGCTACGGCTATCGCTGTGGTTTGCGCCTTGCAGGCCGCGACACGGCGCCTTACGCAGCCCTTCTTTTCCATCCCTCGCCCGACCCGAAAGCCGCCCGCCGGGGCCTGCCGATGGCCTCTCGGCCCAGCCTGATCAAGGCTGGAAAGCCCCGATGAATATGGCCGGATCCACCCTTTGCGCATTCAGGCTGACGTTCCAGTGCAAGTGCGGCCCCGTCGCCCTTCCGGTCGAACCTACCCGGGCGATGACCTGGCCGCGCTTCACCGTTTGCCCGACCACCACATCGGACGCGGACAGATGGCAATACATGGTCACCAGGCCCTGCCCATGGTCGATGAACACCGTCTTGCCGTTGAAGAAGTAATCGTCGACGATCGTCACCACGCCGTCGGCCGGCGCCTTGACGGGGGTGCCCGCCGGCACCGCGAAGTCCAGGCCGGAATGCGGGTTGCGCTCTTCGCCATTGAAAAACCGCCGCAGCCCGAAAGGGCTGGAAAGACGCCCTCCGCTGACCGGCCGGTCGAGCAGGACGTTGCTGGGCGTCACAAGGCGAAACTGCTCGTACGCGCGAATCTGGGCCGCGTACTCGCGCTCGAACCGGGCAAGCTGCGCGGGGTCGGGATTGACCTGCTTTTTGTTCTTCAGCGTAATGTGCTGCTCTTTGTAGTGCTTCGTCCCCACCAGGAACGGCACGCGGCGGCGCGTCTTGCCATCGCCGACCTCCAGGCTTTGCTCGCCGGCGGGCGTCTTCAGGCCCAGGCCGACGACGGCCACCCATTGCTGATCGGTGTCGCGCACCACCAGCACGGGCCGCTTTTCGTAGGTGGCGACGGGCACCGAGCCCTGCCCCAGCGCGACGACGGCGATACCGCCCGGCACAGGATGGTTCAACATACGGCCGATATAGCCCTGGGCCTGCACGGCCCCCGCAAACCACAAGCCGCAGCACAGCACAATCATGCGAAACATAGGAACTCCTTGCATCCACCGCCATCCGACCGCCGCAGCGGCAAGCCAGACCATCCACACACCAGCACGCCGCTCCAACGCGCCAGAACCTGTTGTCATCAAGGGAGCTCCCCCCTCGAACCCTAATCGACCGATGGCCTGATGGGGCGGCGCATATTGCAGGTCGCCACGCCGACCAGGGCCAGGACGAAGCCCGCCAACTGCACCATGCCCAGCTTGTCTCCAAACAGCACATAGGCCTCGACCGCGGCCAGCGGCGGAGCCAGAAACATCAGCGAAGACGCCGTAGCGACCTGCCCGCGGCGGATAATCCACAAAAGCAGTACCGTCCCTATGCAAGTCAACACCACCGATGCCCATAACAGCGACGCCCACAGCTGCGGCGACCATATCCAGCGATGCTCGCCGCGTATCCACACGAACAGGCCCGTAAACAGCATGGTACCGATGTTCTGCAGCACCGACGACACGCGGATATCGACGGCCGCAATGGATGTTTTTTGCAATATGGTTCCGAACGTGATGGACAGCACGGCCAACAGCCCCGTCATGATCGCACCGACCGTGAAAGACGCATCACCGACGGCGCCAAGCGCAGGCTGAATCACGCAGAACACGCCCACGACGCCAAGCGCCAGGCCGAACCAGATGCGCCCGGTGGGGACTTCCTTGAGGATGGGAATGGCCAATACGGCGGTGAGCAAGGGCTGCAGGGAGCCCAGCAGCGCCATCACGGCCGGCGGCAGGCCGTCGGCCACCGCCCAGTACGTGGCCGAAAGATAAAGCCCCTGCAGCAGCACTCCCGCCAGCAAATGCTTGGGCACTTCGCGCCAGGACGGCCAGCGCACATCGGCGCGCAGCGCCACCACGCCGAAGATGACGGCCGAAATACAGACGCGCACGAACAGAAACAAGGTAGGGTCGGCGTAAGGCACGATCGCCTTGGCGACGATAAAACCGCTGGACCACGTAAAGACGAACAGCCCCGTCAGCAACAACACCATCATGCTTGCGGCTCCGGCTCCACCAGGCGTCCGCCGTGCAAGGGCAAGATACGCTGGCAGCGCGCAGCCAGCGCGGGATCGTGCGTTACCAGGACCAGCGTGGCATCGCCTTCGTCGAGCAGGGAAAACATAAGGTCGATGACCAGAGCGCCGTTGCGCTCGTCCAGGCTGCCCGTGGGCTCGTCCACGAACAACAGCCGCGGCTGCATGACGAAGGCGCGCGCCAGCGACACGCGCTGCTGCTCGCCGCCCGACAAGGTTTTCGGGTAATGATGCAGGCGCGCCTGCATGCCCACGCGCTCCAGCGCGGCGCAGGCCTCGCCGCGTGCGGCACGCCCCGCAAGCTCCAGCGGCAGCATGACGTTTTCCAGTGCCGTCAGGTTGGGCAGCAACTGAAAGGACTGGAACACAAAGCCCACATGGCGCGCCCGGAACGCCGCGCGCGCTTCTTCATCCAGCGCGAACATGGGCTGGCCCAGCAAGACCACCTCGCCCGAGGTGGGCACGTCCAGCCCCGCCATCAGGCCCAGCAGCGTGGACTTGCCCGACCCCGAGCTGCCCGTTATGGCCACGGCCTCGCCCGCCTCGACCGTGAAACTGACATCGTCCAGAATATCCAGCGTGCCGGAAGAATCCGCCACCTGGCGGCAAAGCTTCCTGACTTCGATCGAATGGGTATGGTTCGGACGGGTATTGTTCATGCGAAGGAGACTAGCCTACAGTGATTCTGGGATATTGCGCGGTGCGATGGATGCTTTACGATGGATACTTTACATGAAACAGGAATCCGGCATGCCCATAAGCCGACGTTTATTCATTGCCACCCTATGCTGCGCCGCCTGGCTGCCCGCCGCCGCGCACGCCGCGGCAAACGCCAATCACAAGGACATTCTGGTAGTCGGCGACAGCCTGTCGGCGGAATACGGCTTGCAGCGCGGCTCGGGCTGGGTGGGCATCGTGGCCGAAAAGCTGAAATCGGAAAAATACGGCGGCGCCATCCATAACGCCAGCATCAGCGGCGACACCACCAGCGGCGGCCGAAGCCGCCTGCCGGCCGCGCTGGCGCGCTACAAGCCGGGCATCGTCATTCTCGAACTGGGCAGCAACGATGCCCTGCGCGGGCTGTCGCTAAAAATGACCAAGGACAACCTTTCCGCCATGGCTGCCGAGGCGCAGCAAGCGGGAGCGCAAGTGCTGCTGGTAGGCATGCAGATCCCCTCCAACTACGGACGCGCCTACACCGAACAGTTCCGCGACCTGTTCCCCCAGGTCGCCGCAGCCCATCACACAGGCCTGGTTCCCTTCCTCATGGAAGGCATGGCCACCAACAAGGCGTTATTCCAGGCCGACGGCATACACCCCAACGAACAAGCCCAATCCATCCTCGCGGACAATGTCTGGAAGCATTTGAAGCCAATGCTGGGCACGGGTTCGTGACTCAGGCGCCACTAATCGCAATCATGAGGCCGTGGCGTGCCTGTGCCGGCAAGCGAAGTTGGAGCAAGCCATGGCGGCGGCCGTTTTCGGGGTGCGAGCGAACAGTTGTTTGAGGACGGCGTTTACGGCCAGCCGGGGGCTGGCCGTTCGTCCGAGTTCTGTGAGCGCCCGAAAACGGTTGTCGGCATGGGAAGCCACGGCGCAGCCGGGGCCGCAGCGACCTGAGCGCGCCGGTGCAGGCACGCCACGGCCGGTCAAGAACCCAAGAACAACGATCCAATAAACAAATAGGCCCAGTCAACGACTGAGCCCATAAATTGCCAAGCAAAAACAAAAACCGTAGCGATCAGCCCTGATCCTTGCTGTCCTCGCCCGCCAGCGCCTTCTCGGCCTCCGGCAGCATCTTGACGCCCACCGCCGTCTTCATCGCCTGCAGCACAGCCTTTTCCTCCGCCTGGCCTAACGCCTGCCCCAACTGCAGCGGCAGCGTCGCCTGCAGGGTCGGGTTGAGCTTGCCCGGCGCCGCGTGCTCTACGCGAACCACCACGAAGCCATCCGGCCCCTTCACCCCCGTATAGCCCGGCAGCTTCTGCGGATCGACCTCGAACGACGCATCGAGCACGTCCTTGCTAAGCCCATGCATATCGATGCGGCTAACCGTTACCGCATTCGCAAAGCCCTCTAGCGATGCCCCGTTCGGATTGGCCCGCAGCGAAGCCAGCACCGCCTCGCCCGCCTTTTCCGCCGCAGCCGCCGCGCGTTCGCGCACCAGTTGCTCGCGAATGCTTGCCGTGGCTTTATCGAGCGGCTGCACATGCTTGGGAGTCAGCTTGCCAACACGCACCACCACCATCGTATCCGGCGAGATTTCAATCACGCCCGAATTGCCCTTGTCGGCAAGAACCTGCGACGAGAACAAAGCGCGGCGCACCCGCACATCGCCCAGCACCGCGGCGTCCTCGCTGGCCGAAGCCGCCGCGCCATCCACCATGGAAGCCGGCAGCAAGCGGTCGGCGGCAATCCCGTTGGCCTCCTTGACCGACAGCCCCAGGGCTTCGGCGGCAGGTTTCAGGCTGGAGGCATTGTCGTACACCAGGCTGGTCAGCTTGGATGCCATGTCCGCGAAGCGGTCGGCCCCCAACTGGCGCCGGATCTCGCTTTGCACCTTGGACTTCGCCTGCTCGAACGTTTCGCCGCGCTCGGGCTGGACATCGTCGGCCTTGAAGATATGCAGCCCGCCAGGCCCCTTGACCACGCCGGACACTTCACCCTTCTTCAGGGCGAAGACCGTTTTTTCCAGATCGGCCGGCAAGGTGTTCTTGGTAATCCAGCCCAGCTTGCCGCCGTCTTTCGCCGTGCCCGCGTCATCGGAATTCTCCCGGGCCAGCGCGGCGAAATCCGCCTTGCCGGCGGCGGCCTTTTTGGCGAGCTCTTCGGCGCGAGCCTGAGCCGCCGCCTTTTGATCGGCCGTGGCATCGGCGGACAGATTGACCTGGATATGGCTAAGCTGCACACGGGCCGGCGTCACGTAGCGCTTTTTGTTCTGCTCGTAATACTTGTGCATGTCGGCATCGCTGACCGCGGGCAGGCCCTGCATGGCGGCCGCCTCGTTGAGCAGCAGGTACTGGGCCGAAACGTATTCGGGAATTTCGAGTTTCTGCTGATTCTTGTCGTACCAGGCCTTGACGTCGGCATCGCTTACCTGAATGCCCTTCTTGAAATCGTCGGCGGCAAAGGTGCGCAGGCGCAGGGTGCGTTGGGCGGTGAGCGCCTGCTCGATGGACTGCGTGACCGGCGCCGGCAGGCTGGCTGTGGCCGAGACCGGCCCAAGCACGCGCTGCAGGGCCAGCTCGGAACGCTGCCCTTCTTCGAAGTCGCGGCTGCTTACGCCCATGGAGGCCAGAACCTGGCTGTACCGTTCCGGCGAAAACCGGCCATCGACCTGCAAATCGGGAATGGAAGCGATGGTTTGGCGCAGCACGGCGTCGGAAACGCTGAAATGGTTCTTGATGGCCGAGGACACCACCACATGGCGGTCGATCAGAGAGTCCAGCAAGGCCTTGCGCGCCTCGGGGTTGTCCAGCATGGCAGGGTCGAACGACGCCCCCGCCCGCGATTGCAATTGCTGCAATTGATTGCTCTTGGCCTGGTCGAATTCCTTCAGGGTAATGGCCGAATTACCGACCTTTACAAGGTCGTGGTCGCCGGACACATAGGTGCTGTAGCCACTGACCCCGATCAGGGCGAACGAAGGCAGAATCAATACCAGCAGTATCAATTGCATCAAACGCTGATGGTGGCGGATAAAATCGAACATTAATAGGACTCTCTGGTTCGCGAATTTACCGAAGGCACTGATGTTCCGCCTGCCTGGTTCGCGAAGCCAGCCGGGTGGGACACCAGGCAACACATGCTAAAAAAATGGCGAACATGTTCGCCTGGGCATGGAATTGCTGAGTGACGCTTAAAATATGTCGTGAGTTTACCACCACCTAGGCCCAATCATGACCCGCAATGCGCACGCCTGGCCCTACCCGAGGCTCATCGCCCATCGGGGCGCCGGCACGACGGCCCCCGAAAACACGCTGGCGGCAATGCGGGCGAGCGCCCGGCGCGGCTACACCATGGTCGAATTCGACGTCAGGCTCAGCCGCGACGGCGTGGCCGTCCTGCTGCACGACGACCTGGTGGACCGCACCTCCAACGGGCACGGCAAGGCCGGCGACCTGACCTTCGCCGAGCTTTCCAGGCTGGACTTCGGCGGCTGGCATTCAAGCCGGTACGCCGGCGAACCCATCCCCACCCTGTATGCCATGGCGGCATTCACCCAGGCCAACGGCATATACAGCAACATCGAGATCAAGCCCCCGCCAGGCGCCGAAACCGACACGGGGCGCGAGGTCGCCCAACTCGCCGCCCGGCTCTGGAACGATCCCGCCAGACCGCCCTTGCTGTCCTCGTTTTCCGAAACCGCCCTGGAGGCGGCGCGGCAGGCCGCGCCTGATCTGCCGCGCGCCCTGCTGCTGGCCGGCCCGCCGCCCGAAGACTGGCAAGCGCGCATGCAACGCTTGCAATGCACCGCAGTCAACATCGACGAAACGTATACCACCCGCGCCGCCATCGCCGACGCGCACGCCAAAGGCTATAAAATAGGAGCCTGGACCGTAAGCGAGCCATCGCGCGCACGCGAGCTGCTCGACTGGGGCTGCGATGCCGTCTTCATCGACGCCCTCGAAGCCATCGAACCCGATTTTTAAATCCACGACCAAAAAGGTCCCCGTTTGTTCAGCTATCGACACGCCTTTCACGCCGGCAACCATGCCGACGTACTCAAGCACGCCATCCTGGTGCACATCCTGGATTACTACAACCGCAAGGACACCCCCTACTGGGTCATCGATACCCATGCCGGAGCCGGCATCTACGACCTGACCAGCGAATGGGCCTCAAAGAACGGCGAGTTCGTCGACGGGCTGGATCGCCTGCTGGCCGCCGAATCCCTGCCTCCCCTCGTCGAGCGCTATCTGCTGGACGTCCAGCATTTCAATCCGGACGGCGTGGCCAACTTCTACCCCGGCTCGCCCTGGCTGGCCCTGCGCGCCCTGCGCGACGCCGACCGCCTGCATCTGTTCGAGATGCACCCCACCGAAATCGATGTACTGCGCGACAATCTCGCCGAGCAAGGCGAGCGCGCCATCGAGCAGACCACCCTGCACCAGGCCGACGGCTTTCGCGGCCTGAAAGGCCTGCTGCCGCCCTTGCCGCGCCGCGGCATCGTCGTCATGGATCCCTCGTACGAAGACAAGGCCGACTATCGATCGGTGCTGCAAAGCATCAAGGACGGCCTGTCGCGCTTTGCCACCGGCTGCTATGCCATCTGGTATCCGCTCGTGCAGCGGCGCGAGGCGCACGAAATGGTGCGTTCCCTGGAAAACATGGATGTAAAGTGGATCAATGCGGCCCTGACCGTGCGCAAGCCGGTCGAAGGCGGCCTGGGCCTGCACGGCAGCGGCATGTTCATCATCAATCCGCCCTGGACCCTGCACAAGGCCCTGGACGAGGCCATGCCCTGGCTGGCGAAAACCCTGGCCCAGGACGACCGCGCCTCGTTCACGTTGACCTTATCGCCGTCAGCCGAGGCGCCGGCCGTGGCAAAACGGGTGAAAAAAGACCGGCACATCAAGCGCGTGGGCAAGCCTGCAGCGAAAAACTAAATAAACCGCTCGCCTTCCCGCAGGTAGCGCCACTGCCCGGGCGGCAGGTCGCCCAGCACGATGCGGCCCATGCGCACGCGCTTCAGGCCAACCACCTTCAGGCCCACCAGTTCGCACATGCGGCGGATCTGGCGCTTCTTGCCTTCCTGCAGAACGAAGCGCAATTGATCCTCGTTCTGCCAGCTTACGTGCGCGGGCCGCAATACCTTGCCGTCCAGGCTGAGCCCGTGGTTGAGCAGCTTGAGGCCATTGCCGGCCATCTTGCCTTCGACCCGCACCAGGTATTCCTTTTCGATTTCGGAATCGTTGTTGATGAGCTGGCGCGCGATGCGCCCGTCCTGGGTCAGCACCAGCAGCCCCTGGGAGTCGATGTCCAGCCGTCCCGCCGGCGCCAGGCCGCGCAGATGCGCAGGGTCGAAACGCAATGTCGCTTTATCCGCGCGATACTGGCTGCGGGCGGTAATGAGCGACACGGCGGGCCGATAGCCCTGCTCGGCCTGCCCCGAGACATAGCCTACGGGCTTGTTCAGCAAGATGGTCACGCGCGCGGTCTGGCGCCGCTGAGCCTGCCGGTCCAGGGTGATTTTCTGGTTGGGGTAGGCCTTGCTGCCCAGCTCCGACACCACAGCCCCGTCCACCCGCACCCAGCCCCGCTCGATATAGCTGTCGGCCTCGCGCCGCGAACACAGGCCTTGCTCGGCCATCAATTTCGAGATTCGTATTTTTTCCATGGACGGTATTGTATGAAACTTATACGAAACGCACGGCCGGCCTGAGTCCCGCCCGCGGCGCTACTGCGCGTAATGGGCGGGATCGGGCGTATCGGTGGGATTGGCGATGACTTTTTTGAGTTCGGGAGTCATGGGCCAGTTCAGGTTGACGTTCTTGGGAGGAACGGGCTGCGTGAACCACTTGGCATACAGCTTGTCGATGGTGCCGTCCTTCATCATGGCCTTCACCGCGTCGTCGACCGCCTTCTTGAAGGCTTCGTCGCCCTTGGGCTCGATGATGCCGTAGGGCTCGACCGTATAGGCCTTTGCGCTGATTGTCCAACTGTCGGGATTGTTCGAGCTGGCCACCAGGCCCGCCAGCAGGACGTCGTCCATGAAGAACGCGGCGGCCCGCCCGCTTGAAACGGTAAGAAAAGCCTGGGAATGGTCTTTGGCCGGAATGATGCGCATGCCCAGCTTCTGCTCGGCGTTGACCCGCGTAAGCCAGCGCAGGTTGCTGGTGCCCGCGGTGGAAACCACGGTCTTGCCATGGAAGTCGCCAAGATCCTTCAGGCCCGATTTTTTCAGGGACGCGAAGCGTGTGGCCGTCACGAACGTGGTCGGCGCGAAGCTGACCTGCTTCTGGCGATCGGCGTTATTGGTGGCGGAACCGCAGGCCAGATCGACCGTGCCGTTGGCGACCAGCGGTATGCGCGTGGACGACGTAACAGGAACCTCTTTGATTTTCAGGCTGGGCAACTGCAGGTCCTTTTGGATGGCAGCGGCGATGCCGTGGCAGATATCCATGGAATAGCCAATGGGCTTCTGGTTGTCGTCCAGGTAGGAGAACGGAATGGAAGAGTCGCGATACCCCAGGGTGAGTTCGCCATTGGCCTTGATTTTGTCCAGGCGCCCCTCGGCGCTTGCGGTGGCTCCGATGGCCGCCATGGCCGCCGTCGCGGCCAGAATGGAAATCAGCTTCATGCTTGGTCTCTCCTTAAATTAGCGCCAGGTCTCGATCTCGGCCACGACGCTGCCGCTGTCGGACGACACCATGGCCATGCCCTCTTCGATGGTGACGTGCAAGGTCATGCTCCGCTGCGCCAGGCCGGCCAGCTCGCGCACGGCCTCGGGCCGCACCGAGTACACGGAAAGATTGCGGATCCGCTCCAGGCCTTGCCGCGCGCCCTGCCACCACACCTGGCTGGCCGGGCCTCCGTAGCAGAATACCACCACCTGATCGGCCTTGCCGCTGGCCTGCAGCAGGCGCCGCTCGTCGGGATGGCCCAGTTCGACCCAGGTAAGAACGGCGCCGGTCAGGTCCTTGCGCCACAACGCCGGCTCGTCGGTGGTGCTCAGCCCGCGCGTGAAGGCCAGGTGCTCGTCAGCCAGCAGGCTGAAGGCCAGGACCCGCATCATCATGCGCTCGTCCGTTTCGGACGGATGGCGCGCCAGGGTCAGGGCGTGGCTGTCGTAGTAGCCGCGCACCATGTCCGCGATGTGCAGCTCAAGCTTGAATATCGTTGCCCGCAATGCCATATAAGCTTAAAGCGCCTCGACGCCGCTTTCGCCCGTGCGGATGCGTATGGCCTGCTCGACGGGCATGACGAATATCTTGCCGTCGCCGATCTTGCCCGTGTGGGCGGCCTTGACGATGGCGTCTATGGCGCCTTCGACCATGGCGGCCGGCACGACCACTTCGACGCGGATCTTGGGCAGGAAATCCACCACGTACTCGGCGCCGCGATACAGTTCGGTGTGGCCCTTCTGGCGGCCAAACCCCTTGACTTCGGTGACGGTCAGGCCGCTGACCCCGATTTCAGCCAATGCTTCGCGGACTTCGTCCAGCTTGAACGGTTTGATGATTGCGGCAATCAATTTCATAATGGTCTCTTCATGGGTCGGTTGATGCGGATCGGCGCGTCTATTCGCGATAACCGTTGGTGATGGGATAACGCCAGTCGCGCCCGAATGCCCGCGCCGTGATCTTGGGGCCGATGGCGCCCTGCCGGCGCTTGTATTCGTTGACGCGGATCAGGCGCACGACCTGCGCCACGACGTCGCGATCGAAGCCCGCCTCTTCGATGCTTTTTATCGCCGCGTTCTTTTCGACGTACATCTCGATAATAGCGTCCAGCACATCATAGGGCGGCAGGCTGTCCTGATCGGTCTGGTCGGGCCGCAGCTCGGCCGACGGCGGGCGCTGGATGATGCGTTCGGGGATGACGACGGCCTCGCGATTGCGCCAGCGGGCCAGGTCGTAGACCAGGGTCTTGGGCACGTCCTTGAGCAGCGCGAAACCGCCCGCCATGTCGCCGTACAAGGTGCAGTAGCCGGTCGCCAGCTCGGACTTGTTGCCGGTGGTGATCACCAGGGAGCCGAACTTGTTGGACATGGCCATCAACAGCGTGCCGCGCACGCGGGCCTGGATGTTCTCTTCGGTGGCATCGGGCTCGAGCCCGGCGAATTGCGCAGCAAGCGCCTCGCCGAAGGCATCGGCCAGGCCGCCGATGGCGATCTCGTCGTAGCGCACGCCCAGGCCTTGGGCCATCTGGCGCGCATCGGCCAGGGAGATGTCGGCGGTGTAGCGCGAAGGCATCATCACCGTGCGCACGTTTTGCGCGCCGATGGCATCCACCGCCACGGCCAGCACCAGGGCCGAATCGATGCCGCCCGACAAGCCCAGCACGGCACTGGAAAAACCCGACTTGCCCAGGTAATCGCGCAGCGCGAGAACCAGGGCCTTGTATACCTGCTCGAGCTTGTCCGGCCATGCCGGCGCCACGGCCGGATACAAGGGCGCAGGCGCGCCCTGCGCATCGAAGGCGACAAGGCCCATGGCCTCTTCGAACACCGGCAGGCGCTGCACGACCTGCCCGGCGCCGTCCAGCACGAACGAGCCGCCGTCGAACACCAGTTCGTCCTGCCCCCCTACCTTGTTCAGATAGACGCTTGGCAATCCCCTGACGTTGCGCCCGACCTGCGCGAACCGCTCGGCCTGCTTGTCCACATTGTACGGCGACGCATTGAGGATGAGCAGCGCCTGGGCGCCATGCCCGGCCGCCAGGGCAGGACTTTCGGCCAGCCAGGCGTCTTCGCAGATATTGAGGCCGAAAGCCACGCCGTTGACGGTGAACACCGCCGGTTCGCTGCCCGCCTCGAAATAGCGCTTTTCGTCGAACACGCCGTAGTCGGGCAGCTCGTGCTTGAAATAGCGGCATACGACCCGGCCGTTGAGCAACACCGAAGCGGCGTTGTACAGCGCCCCGTCCTGCTCGTGCACATGCCCCACCACGACGTGCAGGCCCGGATAGCGCGCCAGGTCGCGGCACAGTTGCTCGAGCACCAGGGTTTGCCGGCGAATGAACTCGGGCCGCAGCAGCAGGTCTTCGGCCGGATAGCCGGTGAGCGTCAGCTCGGGCGTCAGAAGGATGTCGGCCCCGTTCTGCCTGGCCCAATGCGCCGCTTCGGCCACCTTGGCCGCGTTGGCGCGCAAATTGCCAACCACCGTATTGATCTGGGCAAGCCCAACCTTGACCGCCGTCATTTAACCTGGCCTTTATGAGGAAACAAGTCCGAAATTATCGCACGACAGCCGGCGCCTCGCGCCAGGCCTGGGCGAAATCGGCCCCCGAGGGCGCCTGGTAGAGCTGCAGCGACATTTCCGGCAGGATGGCCAGCAAATGGTCGAAGATGTCGCCCTGGATGCGCTCGTACTCGACCCACGCGGTGTTGGCCGCGAAGCAATACAGTTCTATGGGTATTCCCTGCGCGTCGGGCTCCATCATGCGCACCAGCAGCAGCATGTCCTGGCGGATCTCGCGGTTCTGCTTGACGTAGGCCGTGGCATAGGCCCGGAACGTGCCGATATTGGTCAGCCGGCGGCGATTCACCGCCTGCTCGGCAACCGGGCCCAGGGCCTTGTTGCTTTCCTGGATGTCCTGCTCTTTTCCGGCCAGATAATCGCGCAACAGTGCGAAGCGGGAAAGCTCCCGCACTTCGTCGTCGCTGAGGAAGCGTACGGATGCCGCGTTGATCCGCAGCGTGCGCTTGATGCGCCTCCCGCCGGATTCGAACATATGCCGCCAGTTGCGGTAGCTTTCCGAAAACAGCTTGTAGGTGGGAATGGTAGTGACCGTCTTGTCCCAGTTCTGCACCTTGACGGTATGCAGGGCGATGTCGATGACGAAGCCGTCGGCGTTGGCCTGCGGCATTTCGATCCAGTCGCCGATGCGCAGCATGTCGTTGGAGGTCATCTGCGTGCTGGCTACCAGGGACAGCAACGTGTCCTTGAACACCAGCAGCAGCACCGCCGACAAGGCGCCCAGGCCCGACAGCATCAGGATGGGAGAGCGGTCTATCAGGGTGGAAAACACCAGAATGGCGCAGACACCCCAAAGCAGGATCTTGCCCAGCTCCAGGTATCCTTTGATGGACCGCGTCTGGCCGCGCGCGGTGGATGAGTAGGTGTCCTGCCAGGCCTTGAGCACCCCCACCAGGGCCATGAAAGTAAACACCAGGGCGATGGAGATCAGCAAGCGCAAGAGGATGCTGGCGTATTTGTCGGCAATGGGCAGCAGCCCGATGTTCGTGATGATGACCAGCAGCGGCACGGTGTAGCTCAGGCTGCGGAACACCCGCCGCCGGGTAAGGGCCTGCGACCAGTCGGCGTGGCCCGTCACCGTCAGCATGCGCCGGGCGATCGAGACGAACACCCGGGTGACCAGCCACCCGCTGATCATCACCAGCAGAGCCAGGACAGCCAGGCCCAGCAAGACCTGGGCCCAGACGGCATCGGGCATGTTCCGGCTGACCCAGCCGTCGCCGAACCAGTCGATCAAGAAATTGGCATTTTCCATGTACTGTTTATTGTTTGTTGCGGTGTATTTGCGTAGCGTAACCTTACCTTATTCGGCCGGCCCGCCGCCACGGCCGCGTCCTTTATAATTCTCCCACTATGCCAAAAAACACCCCTCCCTCCGAACAAAACCAATTCGCCAACAAAGCCCAGGCCTGGTCGGCGCGCTTTTCCGAGCCGGTCTCCGACCTAGTCAAGCGCTACACCGCGTCGGTCGGCTTCGACCAGCGCATGGCGCGCGTGGACATCCAGGGCTCGCTGGCGCATGCCGACATGCTGGCCGCCGTCGGCGTCATCAGCCTCGAGGACAAAGCCGCCATCGAAGGCGGCATGGCGCAGATCCTCGAAGAAATCGCCACCGGGCAATTCACCTGGTCGCTCGACCTGGAAGACGTCCACCTGAACATCGAAAAACGCCTGGTCGAACTTATCGGCGACGCCGGCAAGCGGCTGCACACGGGCCGTTCGCGCAACGACCAGGTCGCCACCGACATACGCCTGTGGCTGCGCGGTGAAATCGACGTCATCATCGACCTGCTGCGCCAGTTGCGCCGCGCCCTGGCCCAGTTGGCGCTGCAGCACACCGACACCATACTGCCCGGCTTCACGCACCTGCAGGTCGCCCAGCCGGTCACCTTCGGCCACCACCTGCTGGCCTACGCCGAAATGTTCGGCCGCGATGCCGAGCGCCTGGCCGACTGCCGCAAGCGCGTCAATCGCCTGCCGCTGGGCGCCGCCGCCCTGGCCGGCACCTCGTACCCCATCGATCGCGAGCGCGTCGCCAAAACCCTGGGGTTCGACGAAGTCTGCCGCAATTCGCTGGACGCCGTGTCGGATCGCGATTTCGCCATCGAGTTCTGCGCCGCCGCCGCACTCGTCATGACGCACTTCTCGCGCCTTTCCGAAGAACTGGTGCTGTGGATGAGCCCGCGCGTGGGCTTCATCGACCTGGCCGACCGCTTCTGCACCGGCAGCTCCATCATGCCGCAAAAAAAGAACCCCGACGTGCCCGAACTCGCCCGGGGCAAGACCGGCCGCGTCAATGGCCACCTCATGGCCCTGCTCACGCTCATGAAAGGCCAGCCTCTGGCCTACAACAAAGACAACCAGGAAGACAAGGAAGGCTTGTTCGACTCGGCCGACACGGTGCGAGACACCCTGACCATCTTCGTGGATATGATAAGCGGCATCAAGGTCAAGGCGGAAGCCATGCGCGCCGCTGCGCTGCAGGGCTTCGCCACGGCCACCGACCTGGCCGACTACCTGGTGAAAAAAGGCGTGCCGTTCCGCGACGCGCACGAAACCGTGGCCCACGCGGTGCGCAACTGCGAGGAAAAGGGCTGCGACCTGGCCGACCTTACTCTCGCCGAACTGCAGGCCTTCCACCCATCCATCGAGCAGGACATCTTCGGCGTGCTCACGCTGGAAGGCTCGGTGGCGGCCCGCAAGCACGTGGGCGGCACGGCCCCCGAGCGCGTCAAGGCCGAAGCCCGGCGCGTGCTGGACCAGACCGAAAGCGACTGACGTTAGGAGCGTGGGCGGCCTATTGCCGCCCGCCCGTCCCGAACCGCTTTCAAGAACCAAGCGGTTACTTCAGAGCAGCCTGCCCCTGCGGCTGCAAAAACCCCTGCCGCCGGCTCCATACCGTTGGAAACGCCACATCGTCTTCGGGATATTCGCCGGGCGCCACCTCGGGCGGGCGGCGCAGCTTCATGGTGTGCTCGCGGGGATCCCAGCGCACGTCCTTGCCCAGGTAGCGGATGGACAAGCCGACTCTGGTCTGCGTGGCCGAGGCATTGCCCGAGGCGCCGTGCACGGTCAGGGGATGGTGGCACAAGACGTCGCCCGGCTGCATGTCCCATGACAAGACCTTGCCCGCCGAAGGCGTATCGGGCGAGCCGTAGTCGGGGCATTCCTCGAGGGCGGGATCCAGGAAGCGGGGGTCGTAGTCCGGCGTCACGGCGCGGAACATCTTGTTCCACCGGTGCGAGCCGGCCACATACTGCACGCCGCTGGTCCTGGCCGACACCGGCGTCAGCGCAATCCATATGGAGATCAGGTCGTTGCCGGCAAACGGCCAGAACGGCAGGTCGTTGTGCCAGGGCGTGGGCGCCGCCGTGCCCGGAGTCTTGATGAACAACTGATCGTAGTAGAAGCGCACGCTTTCGCAGCCCATGAGCGTGGCGGCGATTTCGGGCGCGGGCGACGCCTCGCGAAGCAGGCGGAAGCGCTCGTCGAGATCCGACAGATACACATTGGAATAGAACCGGCCCTTGCCTTCTTGCAGCTTGGGCTCGCGCACTCTGCCGGCGCCGCTGTCCATCATCTCGAGCGACGCATCGCGCAGCATGTCGCACCAGCCCGAGTCCAGCATGCCGCGCAGGCATACGACGCCGTCGCGCTGGAAATCGGCAACGTCCTGCGGGGTGATGGGATTTGCGGGTGTTTTGTGCAATGTGCCGGAACGACCCGGCTCGGCGTCTTTATTCATGGCCAGCCCTTGAAATCTTAAAATATCAAATAGTGATAATTTAGATTAATTTTGTTGGACTAGAACGTCTACTCGGGAAAACCCTTTGACCCGCTGAGCAAAGAGAAAGTGCGGGCTGCCACAGCCATTCGCTGTACTCCCTTGACAACACTTTCGAAACTGGAATATCAGGAAACGAGAAAATTCGGCGCGGAGGCGACAAAATCAGCTCGCCCCGCCGCCCGCAGGCGGCGAGCTCACAGGGGCGACCTCTTTCCCTATTCGAACACGGCGATCGACTCCACGTGGCCGGTATGCGGAAACATATTGATGGCGCCGGCCGCCTGCATGCGGTAGCCGCCCTCGTTGACAAGGATGCCGGCATCGCGCGCCAGGGTCGCCGGGTTGCACGACACGTAGACAATGCGCTTGGGGCGCTCCCGAGGCGCCAGGGCGGCAAGCGCCCGCGCCACCGCCTCCGCGCCTTCGCGCGGCGGGTCGATGAGAACCCGGTCGAAATATCCCAGGTCGCGCAGCCATTGAACGTCGACCTCGAACAGATTCAGCACGGCAAAGCTGGTGCGCTCGCCCAGGCCGTTCTGCCTTGCCGCGTCATGAGCCCGATCGACCAGGGGCTTGCTGCCTTCGATGCCCACCACGGCGCGGGTCCGCGTGGCCAGCGGCAAGGTGAAATTGCCCAGGCCGCAGAACAGGTCGGCCACGCGATCATCGGGTTCGATTCCCAGCAGCGACAAGGCACGGGAAATCAAGGTCCGGTTGATGGCTTGGTTGACCTGGGTAAAGTCGGTGGGCCGGTACGGCATGCGCAAGCCGAATTCGGGCAGCAGATAGGAAAGCGTTTCAGCGTCCTCGTCCCTAAGCGGCCGAACCGTCTCGGGCCCCTTGGGCTGCAGCCACCACGATACGCCATGCTCCTGGCCGAAGGTCTTGAGCAAATCAATATCGGCAGGCGTCAGCGGCGCCATGTGCCGCAGCAGCAGGGCCGTGGTGGCATCGCCCACCGCGACCTCTATCTGCGGGATGCTGCGCGGGTCGGACAAGGCGCCGATGAGCGCGCGCAACGGCACCAGCATGGCGGACACATGAGGCGGCAGCACCAGGCACTCTTTCATGTCGGCCACATAGCTGCCGCGGCGCTCGCGAAACCCCACCAGGGCGGTGCCCTTTTTATTCACGTAGCGCACGGACAGGCGGGCGCGATGGCGGTAGCCCCAGGTCGGCCCGTGCAGGGGCGGCAAGATACAGGCGGGCGCCACCTTGCCGATATGCGCCAGCGCGTCCTCCAGGACGCGCTGCTTGATGGCCACCTGGGCCGCAGGTTCCAGATGCTGCATGGCGCATCCGCCGCACAGGCCGAAGCTGGGACACAAAGGCTTCGCCCGCTGGGAGGAAGGCACAAGGACTTTCTCGGCCCGAGCGACATCGAACGACGATTTGCGCCGCGTAATGCCGGCAAGCACTTTCTCGCCGGGCAAGGCGCCCTCGACGAACACGACCTTGCCGTCGCGGCGGGCGATGCCGCGCGCCTCGAGATCCAGCGATTCGATATGAAATACTTCGGACATAAAAACCCATGCGATTGAAACAGTCAGGTGGGGATTTTATGCCAATGCCGAGCAACGCCGGTTTGCCCAATGCGCCGGTGGCTGCCGCACCCGGCGCAAGATCGCAAAAGCCGCCCTCGAGGGCGGCTTTGGTCAAAGAAAAAACTGACAGCCTGTCTTTACGCCGGCATGTCGTCTGGGGCGGGACGCATGGGCTGGCCATCGTGAGGCGCAGGCATGCCCTTGCGATGCTTCATGTGGTCGCCCCATTTGGCGGCGCGCTCGCCGAGCAGGGTAGCGACCTTCTGCTTTTGTGTTGCATCCAGGGAATCCCATACCGCAAACCATTTGGCCTGAACCTGCTTGCGGGCTTCGGCCGACTTGCCGTGTGCGTCCTCGAACTGCTTGGCGGCGGCATGAGGGTCGATTTTGCCGGCCTTGAGCTGCTCGAACCGCGCCTTGCGCTCGGCCCGCATGGCTTCGAATTGGGCCTTGCGCGCGTCTTTCTGGGCCGCCTGCGCTTCGGACAGCAGCTTGGACTGGGACTCGGTGAGGTTCAGCACCTTGACTCCGGCGGCGCTGAGCGGGCCATAGCCGGGCACCCACAGGGCGGCCTTTTCGTGGTGCATGGGCATGCGCGCATGCTTGGAACCATGATGGAACCTGGCGTGGCCGGACGGAGCGGATGCCGCGCCCTGCTCAGTCGCCGCCGTTGCGGAAGCGCCATCGGCCGGGGCCGCCATGGCGGCGCCTTGCAGCGAAACAGCGGCGGCCAGTGCGGCGGCCTTGAGCACCAGGGGGAATTTCATGTTGGTCTTCATGATTCAGTCCTTTCAAAAGAGGTGAGCCCATTGTTGCCCTCTTCCAGTTTCCGATCTGTTTCATCGATGGTAATTTATTTTCAGTCGATTACAGGGATCGGAACAGACTATCTTGCTACGCGGCGTCCCAGGCCGCCATGTACTCTTTCCAGTGCGGCGCATCGCTGTCCTGCAGCGTGCTGCGCACCAGCTGTATTTCGGCCTCGTAGCCGGCCGGATCCAGCTCGCCCTTGAGCAGCCGGAAGCGGCAATACACGAGCCAGGTATTGACGACGTCGGTTTCGCAATAGGCGCGCACCTCGTCGGCGCGGCCTTCGGCCCAGGCCTTCCAGACCTGGCTGCCGTCCATGCCCAGCTTGCCGGGAAAGCCGCACAGCTTGGCCAGGTCGTCCAGGGGCGCGTTGGCGCGGCCGTTGTACTTGGCCAGCAGATCCATGAGATCGATGTGGCGGTTATGGTAGCGGCTGATGTAGTTGTTGTATTTGAAGTCGCGGTCGTCTTCGCCCATGTCCCAGTAGCGCGGGGCCTGGACACCGTGGATCAGGCTGCGATAGTGCAGGACGGGCAGGTCGAACCCCGAGCCGTTCCAGCTGATCAGCCTGGGGGTGTAGCGCTCGATGGTCTTGAAAAAACCCGCGATGAGCGCCGCTTCGGGATCGTCGGCCTGGCCCAGGCATTTCACCCGGAAGCCGTTGTCGTCGCGAAACACGCAGCCGACCACCGCGATCTTGTGCAGATGCAGGGGCAGGAAGTCGGTGCCGTGCGACTCGCGCCGGGCCTGCAAGGCCGCTTCGATGAGCTGGACGTCGTCCATGCCGGGATCGTAGTCGTTCAAGCGGCGCAGCCCGGCTGCGTCGGGTATGGTTTCCAGGTCGAAAACCAGGCAGGGAGTCATCGTGACGGCAGGTAGGACAAGGGATTGACCGGCGTGCCGCTGCGGCGGATCTCGAAATGCAGCCGCGGCGAAGTGGTGTCGGTCTGGCCTATGGTGGCGATTTTGGCGCCCTTCTTGACCGTCTGCCCCGTCTTGACCAGCAGCTTCTGGTTATGCGCGTAGGCAGTAATGAAGCCCTTGTCGTGGCCCAGCAGGATGAGATTGCCCAGGCCGCGCACGCCGTTTCCGGCATACATGACCTTGCCCGAGGCGGCCGCCAGCACCGGATCGCCCGCCGCTCCCGCAATGTCTATGCCCTTGGTGTTCGAGTTGAACCCTTGGATGATCTTGCCGTTGGCCGGCCAGCCCCATGAAACGACGGCGGCATCGCTGGCGCGCGCCGGCGCCGATTCGACGGGCGAGGGAGCGGGCTCGGGCTTGGCGACCGGCGTGACAGGCATGGACTGGGCCGACGAGGACGAGGATGACCCCGACAGCCGCAGAGTCTGGCCTACCCGCAGCTGGCCGGGGTCGCCGATGCCGTTGAGGCGAACCAGCGTGGCGACATCGACGTTGTGCTCCTGGGCTATCTTGTACAGCGTGTCTCCCGGCTTGACGACATAAGTGCCCGACGCGGACTGGGTTCCGGCCGGGTGATTGCCGTTCGACAAGTCGGTGACGGGGGCCCGTGTTTGGCGCGAGGCGCAACCCGCCAGCACGACCATGGCCAGCGCCGAAACCACGAAAGCGGCTCGCCGAGGCTTGCGCACAGTGCGATGATCCGCCTGCGCGACGATAGACCGAGACGTCCCAACATGCATATGATTCTCCTAACCTGACTTATGACTGTGTACCGGCCCTGAGGGGAACGAAGCGGACGGATTCGAGTTCTTCGCGATGCCACGCGGCCGGCCCCGTCCGTTCGATAAGTATCAAGCGCTGCGCCGCCCCGCCTTCCGGTGCAATTAACCGTCCCCCGACCGCCAGTTGATCCAGCAGCGCCTGGGGAATTTTAATGCCTGCCGCCGCCACGACGATGGCGTCGAACGGCGCGGTGTTTGGCAAGCCAAGCATGCCGTCGCCGAACGAAAGGCGAACCCGGCCCTGCAGTTTCAGCTCGCGCAAATGGCCGCGGGCCAGCTCGTAAAGACCGCGTATGCGCTCGACGGCATGCACTTCTTTGACGAACTGGGCCAGAACCGCGGCCTGGTAGCCGCAGCCCGCCCCGACTTCCAGTACTTTAACCGGAACGCGATTTTCGCACATTGCCGAAATCATACGTGCAACAACCCATGGCTGGGAAATCGTCTGCCCCTGGCCTATGGGCAAGGCAGCGTCCTCGTACGCGCGGCTGGCCAGCCCCTCGTCGACGAACACATGCCTGGGCACGGCCATCATGGCGTCCAGCACCCGCTCGTCCTGGATGCCCTGGTTGCGCAGGCGCTGGATCATTTGGGCGCGCAGACGGTCGGAATTGAGGCCCAGATTGCCCGGGCGGGCATGGCTGGCGGGCGCGGCGAAGACACTGACGTCCAGCGTCCGCCCCGGAAGCGAAATGCGTGTATTGCTGTTGGCGGCGGAAAAACCCCGGCCCGCGCCGGCACGGCCGACGCGCTTGGGCGTGCCCGGAAACGGGTGGCGATTTACGGGTTTGTTCATAACGATTCGGCCCAAACTTTTACATCTTGAAGCTGTTCGTAATGAGTCAGGTCGAGACGCAAAGGCGTGATGGAAACCAGGTTTTGCTCGATGGCGCCGAAATCGGTGTCGGCGGCAGAATCGGACACTGTGCCGACCGGCCCGATCCAGTACACCGGATCTCCATAGGGCGTGCTGCTCTTGACCACGGGCTCGGATGGATGGCGCTTGCCCAGGCGGGTGACCACCATGCCCTGCAGCGCCTCGAACGGCACGGCCGGGATATTGACGTTGAGCAACAAGGAATCCAGCGGCTGGGCAAGCTGGCGCTCGACGACCCGGCGCGCCACCCGCGCGGCGCTGTCCAGGTGATCCCAGCCCTTTTTGATGAGCGAGAACGCGATGGAGGGAATGCCGAACAGATAGCCTTCGGTGGCCGCCGCCACGGTTCCCGAATAAAGCGTGTCGTCGCCCATGTTGGCGCCGTTGTTGATGCCCGAGACCACCAGGTCGGGGCGGAAATCCAGCAAGCCGGTCAGCGCGATATGCACGCAATCGGAGGGCGTGCCGTTGATGAAGTAAAAGCCGTTGGGGGCCTGGCGCACGGACAAGGGGCGATTGAGCGTAAGCGAATTGGAGGCGCCGCTGCAATTGGTTTCGGGCGCCACCACGGTGAGTTCGCCCAGCCCCTTGAGCGCCGCGGCCAGGGCTTCAATGCCCGGGGCGTTGTACCCGTCGTCGTTGGCCACCAGTATGCGCATTACCCTTCCATGAATTCAACTGAACGTAGCCAATTGTACCCGCTCGTTTTTACGATTTGGCCCACCCTCACGGTAGAATCACACTGAATCTTTGTGGAGCCTGCTTACATGTCGTCAATACTCTCGTCCGGCCTGGTGCTGGCCGCCGTTGCCTGTGCCTACCTGATCGGATCCGTCCCGTTCGCCGTACTGGTCAGCCGCGGCATGGGGCTGCAGGACCCGAGAACTTTCGGGTCCAGGAATCCCGGCGCCACCAACGTGCTGCGCAGCGGAAACAAATGGGCGGCGGCATTGACCCTGTGCGGCGACGCCGCCAAGGGCTGGCTGGCGGTATGGCTGGCCCAGCGCCTGGCCGAACGCGCCGACCTGCCCCTGGCCGCCGTGGCCCTGTGCGCCGTGGCGGTATTCCTGGGGCATTTGTACCCCGTCTTCCTGAACTTCAAGGGCGGCAAGGGGGTGGCCACGGCCCTGGGCATCCTGCTGGCCCTGCAGCCGTGGCTGGCCGTCGCCACGGTGGCCACCTGGATCATCGTGGCCTACGCCAGCCGCTACTCGTCGCTGGCCGCCATCGTGGCCGCCATCTTCACCCCGCTGTACTATCTGTTCGGCGGCAACGTCGCCTGGGAATTCAGCCCCGTCCTGTGCATCGCCATCGTCGTGATCTGCGTGATTTTGTGCTTTCGCCACAAAGCCAATATCGCCCGCCTGCTGCAGGGCAAGGAAACCCGCATCGGGTCGAAAAAAACCGGGCATCAAAGCACCCGGCCGCGCTGATACGCCCGCGCAAACCGCCCTTCCCCGCTTGCTGCCGCGCGCCCGAACGACACCCGGCGCAAAAGACGAAATTCGCAGCCTGCGGCGCTATGCGCAAACGTCCTGCAGGTCCCAGCGCGGCTTTACCGTGAAAGCATGGCTGTCGTCGGTCAAATCGACCAGTCCCGCGTTCACGCGCTGCGCGGCCGCGAAGGCGATCATGGCGCCGTTGTCGGTGCAAAACTCAAGCGGCGGAAAAAACACCTCGCCGCCCAGCTTCGCCATGCTCTCGACCAGGCGCGCACGCAAATGCCGGTTGGCGCCCACGCCTCCAGCCACGACCAGGCGCTTCAGGCGCGTCTGCTTCATGGCCTTGACGGCCTTGAACGCCAGGACGTCCACGATGGCCGCCTCGGTGCCCGCCGCCAGATCCGCCCGTTGAGCGTCGCTCAATGCGCCGCCTTCCTTTTCCAGGTTTTTCAGGCGCGTCAGCACGGCGGTCTTCAAGCCGCTGAAGCTGAAGTCCAGATCGTGGCTATGCAGCAACGGCCTGGGCAGGTCGTAGCGCGACGCATCGCCCTGTTCGGCCAACCGCGACAAAGCCGGGCCGCCCGGATAGCCCAGGCCCATGAGCTTCGCCGTCTTGTCGAAGGCCTCGCCCGCCGCGTCGTCCAGGGTCTCGCCCAGCAGTTCGTATTTGCCCACCCCGTCGACCCGCATCAATTGCGTATGTCCGCCCGACACCAGCAAGGCGACGAACGGAAATTGCGGCTGCGGCTGCGCCAGCAGGGGCGACAGCAGATGGCCCTCGAGGTGGTGCACGGGAATGGCGGGCAGGCCGCGCGCCCAGGCGAAGGCCTGCGCCACGCTGGCGCCCACCAGCAGCGCCCCGGCCAGCCCCGGACCAGCTGTATAGGCCACGGCGTCGATGTCGTCCATCGAAATTCCCGCCTGCCCCAGGGTGGCTTCCGTAAGAGGGAGGATGCGCTGGATGTGGTCGCGCGAGGCGAGTTCGGGCACGACCCCGCCATATTCCCGGTGCATGGCGATCTGGCTGTGCAGCGCATGAGCCAGCAGGCCGCGCTGCGTGCACACCAGGGCGACGCCTGTTTCGTCGCAGGAACTTTCAAAACCAATGATAATCATGGTGCATAAGTGTACATCCGGACACAAAATCGCCTTAGAATGGCAGACGGCTTCATTCTATCGTTACGCCGATCTTCACAAACAATCTGTCTAACTTCTGGAGACAAACAGATGCTGGAACAATTTTTCAAACTCAAAGAGCATGGCACCAATGCTCGAACGGAGCTTCTGGCCGGGTTCACCACCTTCCTGACCATGGCCTACATCATCTTTGTCAATCCAGCCATTCTATCGACGACGGGCATGGATCATAACGCGGTCTTCGTCGCCACCTGCCTCGCCGCGGCGCTGGGCACGCTGATCATGGCCTTCGTGGCCAACTGGCCCATCGGCATGGCGCCGGGCATGGGCCTGAACGCGTTCTTCGCCTTCACCGTGGTGGCGGCCATGGGCTACAGCTGGCAGCAAGCCCTGGGCGCGGTCTTCATCTCCGGTGTCGTATTCGTCATACTAACCGTAACCGGCATCCGCTCATGGCTGATCGCGGGCATACCCAAGTCGCTGCGCTCGGCCATCACCGCCGGTATCGGCCTGTTCCTGGCCATCATCGCACTGGGCCCCAACGGCGCCGCCATCGTCGTTCCCAACAAGGCCACCATTGTCGGCCTGGGCAACCTCACTGCGGCGCCTACGCTGTTCGCCATCCTGGGCTTCTTCATCATCGCCGCGCTCGACGCACTCAAGGTGCGCGGCGCCATCCTGCTGGGCATCATCATCATCACCGTGCTGTCCATGATCACCGGCAACAACCAGTTCCACGGCGTGTTCGCCATGCCCCCGAGCCTGGCCCCCACCTTCTTCCAGCTGGACATCATGGGCGCCCTGCACACCGGCTTCCTGCATGTTATTCTGGTGTTCGTGCTGGTTGAAGTCTTCGACGCCACCGGCACCATGATCGGCGTGGCCAAGCGAGCCGGGCTCATCCCCGAAGGCAAGCCCAACCGTCTGGGCCGCGCCCTGCTGGCGGACAGCACCGCCATCGTGGCCGGCTCCTTCCTGGGCACCAGCAGCACGACCGCCTACATCGAAAGCGCATCGGGCGTGCAGGCGGGCGGACGCACCGGGCTCACCGCGCTGGTCATCGCCGTCCTGTTCCTGCTGGCCCTGTTCTTCTCCCCGCTGGCGGGCGCCGTTCCCGGCTACGCCACAGCTCCCGCGCTGCTTTACGTCGCCGGCCTCATGCTGCGCGAAGTCGCCGACATCGACTGGAGCGACGTCACCGAAGCCGCCCCGGCCGCCCTCGCCGCCATCATCATGCCGTTCACCTATTCCATCGCCAACGGCCTGGCTTTCGGCTTCATCAGCTACGTCGTGCTCAAGGCCATCACCGGCAAGTTCCGCGACATCCATATGGCGACCCTCATCGTCGCCGTGCTTTTCGTCATCAAATACGCCTTCTTCCCAGGCTGATCATCCACCCGGGTCGCAAGAAACCAGTACACTAGGGCCTGTTAGCAGGCCCTACAACCCACCACCCAAAGCGGCCGAAGCGGGCCGCTTTTTTTCGGGATCCTCCATGAGCACCATCAATCTGAACAAAGATTCATTCCAGGACGCCATCAAGGACGGCAAGACCCTGATCGTAGACTTCTGGGCTTCCTGGTGCGGGCCGTGCCGCAGCTTCGCCCCCACCTTCGAGGCCGCCTCCGAAAAGCATCCCGACATCGTCTTCGGCAAGATCAACACCGAAGAAGAGGAAGAGCTCGCGGGCGGCCTGGGCATACGCTCCATTCCCACGCTCATGGTGTTTCGCGAGCAGGTCCTGCTGTTCAACCAGGCCGGCGCCTTGTCGGCGCCCCAGCTGGACGAGCTGATCTCGCAGGTGCAGGCCCTGGACATGGCCCAGGTGCACAGCGAGATCGAGCAAGAACAGAAAAAATAAACGAGGCCCGCCCCACTCTGGGGCGGGCCGTGGCAAGACGGCGCTTCCACGCTGCGCAGCCGATGCAGCTTGCTGGATCGCCCTCGAGCCCTGGAGCAATCCAGGGCAAACCAGCTACTGGCGGCTCAATGCTTGGCCGCCACGGGCCCTGCGGGAGCGTCGGCGGGTCTTGGAGCATCGCCGGTGTGCTCGATCCAGCCTCCGCCCAAATACTGGTACAGATCGACCAGATTGGTCAGGCGCTGCATTCTTGCCGTAATCAAGGCCTGCTGCGCTGCATACAGGTCGTTCTGCGCGGTCAGCACCGTCAGGTAGCTGGCGGCCCCGTTCTTGTAGAGCAGGTTGGACAGATCCAGCCTGCGCTGCTGCGAGGCGGCAAAGCGCTTCTGGGCATCGATCTGGCTGTCGTAGGTGCCGCGGGCGGCCAATCCGTCCGACACTTCGCGAAATGCCGTCTGGATGGCTTTTTCGTATTGCGCGATCGCCACGTTTTTCTCCAGGTGCGCAATATCCAGATTGGCCAGGTTGCTTCCCGCGTCGAAAATGGGCAATGAAATCTGAGGAGCAAACGACCAGGCCGCCGACCCCGACTTGAACAGGCCATCCAGAGTGGGGCTGGCGGTGCCGAACTGGCCCGTCAGGCTGATCTTGGGGAAGAACGCCGCGCGCGCCGCGCCGATATTGGCATTGGCGGCAAGCAGCGTTTCCTCGGCCTGGATGATGTCGGGCCGCCGGGTCAGCAAGTCGGACGGCAGGCCGGCGGGAATGTCCGCCAGGATGCCCTGGTCATCCAGCCCCAAGGGCGCGGGCAGGTCGTCCGGCAAGGCGCTTCCGACCACCAGGACCAGCGCATTTTCCGCTTGGGCGCGCAGCCTCGTCTGCACCGACAAATTGGCCTCGGCCTGCTCGACGACGCCCTGCGCTTCGCGCAAGTCCAGTTCCGAACCCGCGCCCACGTCGAACTGCAGCTTGGCCAGCTTGTAGGAGCTTTGCGCAGTGGCCAGCGTCTTGCGCGTCACCTCGAGCTGCTCGTCGTAGGCGAGCATGGCCAGGTATTGGTCCGCCACCTGGGAAACCAGCGAGATTTCCGCGGCCTTGCGGGCCTGGGCCGTGGCCAGGTACTGGGCCAGGGCCTGGCTCTTGAGGCTGCGGACGCGGCCCCAGAAATCCAGCTCCCACGCCGCCGCGCCCAGGCCGACCGAATAGACATTGCTTATGGCCTGGCTCGACGACGTCAGATCCAGCGGCGTGCGCGTCCTGCTGCGGCTGGCATTGGCATCGACCGCGGGAAACAGGCCGGCGCGGACAATGCGATATTGCGCTGCCGCTTCCTGCACACGCAGGGCGGACACCCGCAAGTCGCGGTTGTTGGCAAGCGCCAGTTCAATCAGCTTGTGCAGACGAGGATCGCCGAAGAAATCACGCCAGCCGATGTCGGGAGCCGGCTGGTTCTGCGTCCCGGGGGAAGGTTCGCCGTACCGGTAGGCCTCCCCGGCGGGGAAACTCGCTGCAACGGGCAAGGCCGGCCTTTGATAGTCCGGCACGAAGGAGCATCCGGCCGCGCTGGCCGCCAGTGCAAGAACCCAAGGCAAGGAAAACTTACGCATGCTCAACGCCCTTCAGTAACCGAATCATCGCCGGCAGCCGCGGCCTGGGCCGCGGGGGCGGCCACGGAATGCGCCGGCTTTTTCTTGGAGAATTTCTCGCGGATCACGACGAAGAACATCGGGATCATGAAGATCGCCAGGAATGTGGCGGTCACCATTCCGCCGATCACGGCCGTGCCGATGGCATGCTGGCTGGCTGAGCCCGCGCCGTTGCTGATGGCCAGCGGCAGCACACCAAGTATGAAGGCCATGGACGTCATCAGGATGGGCCGCAGCCGCAGGCGCGCCGCCTCCATTGCCGCCGCCACCGCCGTCATGCCCTGCGCCTGCAGCTCCTTGGCGAACTCCACGATCAGGATGGCGTTTTTCGCCGACAGCCCCACCGTGGTCAGCAGCCCCACCTGGAAGTACACGTCGTTCGACAGCCCCCGGCCCGTCGCCGCCAGCATGGCGCCGATGATGCCCAGGGGCACCACCATGATGACCGAGAATGGAATCGACCAGCTTTCGTACAAGGCGGCCAGGCTCAGGAACACCACGAGTATGGACAGCGCATACAGGATGGGGGCTTGCGAACCCGACAAACGTTCCTGGAAGGAAATGCCGGTCCATTCGTAGCCGATGCCCGCGGGCAGCTTGTTGGCGATTTTCTGGATCTCGTCCATGGCATCGCCCGTGCTTCGCCCGGGCGCCGGGCTGCCCTGGATTTCCATCGACGACACGCCGTTGTAGCGTTCGAGCTTGGGCGACCCATAGCTCCACTTGCCTGTGGCGAACGACGAGAACGGCACCATGCTGCCCTGCATATTGCGCACGTACCAGTGGTTCAGGTCTTCCGGATTCATGCGGAAAGGCGCATCCGCCTGAACGTACACGCGCTTGATGCGGTTGTCGGTATCGAGGAAGTTGTTGACGTAGGAAGAGGCCCAGGCAATGGAGAAGGTCTGGTCGATGGCAGGCAGCGCCACGCCCAGCGCGCTGGCCTTTTCCCGATCGATCTGGACACTGAACTGCGGCTGGTCGTCCAGACCGTTGGGGCGCACGCGCGTCAGCACGGGGCTTTGGGCCGCCTCCGCCAGCAGCTGATTGCGCGCGGCCATCAGCGCGTCATGGCCCAGGCCCCCTCGGTCTTCCAGTTCGAAGTCGAAGCCCGAGGCCGTGCCGAGCTCGGGTATGGGAGGCGGATTGATGGGAATGATCACCGCATTCTTATACGTCGAAAAATGCGCGAAGATCCGTCCGATAAGCGCCTGCACTTTGTCCTTGGCTGCCGCGCGCTCGTCCCAGTCCTTGAGGCGCACGAACACCAGGCCCGAGTTCTGCCCGCGCCCCGCGAAGTTGAAGCCCACGATCTCGAAGGTGGAATCGACCACTTCCTTTTCGGTATTGAGAAGATAATCGCTGACGTCGTCGAGCACCTTTTGCGTGCGCTCCAGGGTAGCGCCGGGCGGGGTCTGCACCTGGATCAGCATGGAACCCTGGTCTTCGTCGGGCAGGAACGACGTGGGCAGGCGCATGAACAGGAAACCGATGACCAGGAACATCAGGGCATACAAGAGCAGCCACCGGCGCGGACGCCTGATGACGCGTTCGACGCCGGAATGATATTTGGCCCGGCCATTGTCGAACGTGCGGTTGAACCACCCGAAGAAACCTGTCTTCTCCATGTGGTGGCCCTTGGGAATGGGCTTGAGCATGGTCGCGCACAGCGCCGGCGTGAGGATCAACGCCACCAGCACCGACAGTATCATCGCCGCCACGATGGTCAGCGAGAACTGCCGGTAGATGGCGCCGACCGAACCTCCCGAAAACGCCATCGGTACGAACACCGCCGACAAAACCAGCGCCACCCCGACCAGCGCTCCGGTGATCTGCCCCATGGCCTTGCGCGTGGCGTCATGCGGCGAAAGCCCCTCCTCGGCCATCACCCGCTCGACGTTCTCCACCACGACAATGGCGTCGTCGACCAGCAGGCCGATGGCCAGAACCATCCCGAACATCGACAAGGTATTGATGGAAAAACCCACCATCGCCATCGTGCCGAACGTACCCAGCAGCACCACCGGCACGGCGATCGTCGGAATGAGCGTCGCGCGGAAGTTCTGCAGGAACAGGTACATCACCAGGAACACCAGCACGATGCCTTCAAGCAGCGTCTTGACCACTTCCTCGATGGAAAGCTTCACGAACGGCGTCGTGTCGTAGGGATACTTGACCTCCAGGCCAGCGGGAAAGTATTTGGAAAGCTCCTGGACTCTGGCCCTCACCAGCTTGGCGGTCTGCAGGGCGTTAGCGCCGGTGGCCAGCTGTATGCCAAGGCCGGCGGCCGGCACGCCGCTGTATTTGGTGTCGAAATTGTAGTTCTCGCCGCCCAGCTCGAGCCGCGCCACATCCTTGATGCGCACCTGCGAGCCGTCGGGATTGACCTTGAGCAGCACGTTGCCGAATTCCTCGGGCGTGCGCAGCAAGGTCGCCTCGCTGATCGTCGCCGTCAGCATCTGGCCCTTGATGGCGGGCGCGCCGCCCAGTTGCCCTGCCGGAACCTGCACGTTCTGCCCTTGCAACGCAGTGACCACGTCCACCGGAGTCAGGTTCACGCGGGTCAATTTATCGGGATCGAGCCAGATGCGCATGGCGTACTGAGTGCCGAACACGCTGACCGTGCCGACCCCGTTGACCCGGCTGACAGGATCCTGCACGCGCGAGGCCAGGTAGTTCGCCAGATCGTATTTCGTCATGCTGCCGTCGGTGGAAATGAACGCCAGCACCATCAGGAAACTGCTGCTCGATTTCGAAACCTTGACGCCGGCCTGCTGCACGGCCTGGGGCAAAAGCGGCGAGGCCAACTGAAGCTGGTTCTGCACCTGCACCTGGGCCACGTCGGGATTGGTGCCCGCGGCAAAGGTGAGCGTGATCACGGCGGTACCCGAGTCGTCGCTGGTCGAGGACATGTACTGCAGGTGATCCAGTCCGTTCATCTGCTGCTCGATCACCTGCGTGACCGTGTCTTCGACGGTCTGGGCCGAAGCTCCGGAGTACGTAGCGCGTATCTGCACCGCGGGCGGAGCGATCGTCGGGTATTGCGAAACCGGCAAGGTCGTGATGGACAAGGCGCCGGCCAGCATCAGGACGATGGCGATCACCCAGGCGAAGATAGGGCGATCAATGAAAAAATTGGCCATGTAACGGATCCCCGATTATTGCGCTTTGGCGGAGGATGCGGGATTGGATGGCGCTTGCAGCGCTGGCGCTTCGGCGCTCCGCGCCACCACGGCCGCCGGCTGTTCGACCGGCGTGACCACCGAGCCGGGCCGCACCTTCTGGACTCCGGCGACGATGACTTTTTCGCCCGGATTCAAGCCGCCGTCGACGATCCAGTCCGCCCCTTGGGTGCGGCTTGCGACCAGCGTGCGCAATTCCACCTTGTTGCCTGCCCCCACGACAAGCGCCGTGGGCGCCCCCTTGGCATCGTGCGTGACGCCGATCTGCGGCACCAGCATGGCATGCTCGTTGACGCCCTCGTGCAAACGGGCCCGCACGAACAAACCGGGCAGCAGAATATGTTTGGGATTGGGAAACACGGCGCGCAGCTTCACGCTTCCCGTCGTCTGGTCGACCGTGATGTCGGCGAACTCCAGTTTGCCCTCGAGCGGATAAACCGACCCGTCGTCCAGCACAAGCCGCACCTTGGCCTCGTTGGGGCCCGCGGCCTGCAACTGGCCGTTCGCCAGCTCGCGGCGCAAACGCATCAGGTCGACCGTCGATTGCGTGACGTCCACGTAAATAGGGTCGGTCTGCTGGACCGTGGCCATCAGCGTGGCGGCGCTTGCCTGCACATACGCGCCCGGCGTCACATTGGACAGGCCGATGGTTCCCGTAATGGGCGAGGCAACATTGGTATAGCCAAGATTGATCTTCGCGATCTCGACGGCGGCCTTGCCCGACGCGACGTCGGCGGCGGCCTGCTTTTGCGCGGCGACGGCATTGATGTAGTCCTGCTTGCTGATGGCATTGGCCGCCACCAGCACCTTGTCCCGATCGGCCTGGGCGGATGTGGAAGCAAGATTGGCCTGCGCCTTCAGCAAGGCGGCCTTTGCACTGTCCAGCGCCGCCCGGTAGGGAGCGGGATCGATCTGATAAAGGCGCTGGCCTTCCTTGACCTGGCTGCCTTCCTTGAAATCGCGGCGCTGAACGATGCCGTCGACCCGCGCGCGCACCTGGGCGACCAGGTAGGCCGAAGTGCGGCCCGGCAGTTCGGTGGTCACTGCAACGCTTTGCGGATGCACCGTGACGACGCCGACCTCCACGGGCTTGTCGGGCGGCGGCTGCGTTTTTTTGCAGCCGGCCAGCGCCAGCAGCGCCACAGCGGTAAAAAAGCAATAAGCCCCCTTCGGGGGAATCCGACCAACACGCATGGAGCGACCTCTATGCCAGGACTGGGTTATTGGATACAAAGCGACGGGCGATGAAGACGGGTATACTGAATACCAGTCAAGCTGGCACGGTCCATCCGATCTGCGGCTGCCATTATATATACCTTCAATCGTGAAGGTAAAGCAGGAAATCCATCGGTCCCCAGCCGGCAAATCCGGCGCAGCCGTCCGGGTCAAGCCGTGGATTCGTCAGGTACAAACGAAATGGTTCGCCGCACCAAAGAAGAAGCCCTCGAAACCCGCCATCGGATCCTCGACACCGCCGAACTCATATTCCATGAAAACGGCGTATCCCGGACCTCGCTCGAGCAAATTGCCAAGGCGGCGGGCGTTACGCGCGGCGCCATTTATTGGCATTTCAAGAACAAGGCCGATCTGTTCACCGCTATGTTCGACCGCATCCGCCTGCCCATGGAAACCATGGTCGAAAAATGCCGCGACAACGATCCCGACAGCGATCCCATCGGCACGCTGCACAAGGTAGTCACCCTGATCCTGCGCGAAACCGTGCGCAATCCGCAGCGCCGCCGGGTGCTGGAAATCCTGTTCAACAAGTGCGAATATACCGACGAAATGCGCTCCGTGATAGAGCGCCACCAGGAAGCCTGCGCGGACGGCCGCACACACATCGAACGCAGCCTGCGCAGCGCCATCGCCCTGGGCCAGTTGCCGGCCGGCCTCGACCCGCGGCAGGCCGCGGTCTTGATGCACGCCATGATTACTGGTCTGATCGGCGATTGGCTGTTCATGCCCCAGAGCTTCGACATGGAAACCCGGGCCGCCGACATGGTCGAGAGCTGCTTCGACATGCTGCGCTTCAGCCGCGCGCTGCGTTCGTCCGGTTCCCCTCCGGATCGCCCTCCAGGGTGTACGTCCCCCGCCCCCGCGTCGCATTGACGAACATCTCGATCAGGGCGGCAACCTGGCCGCGCGCCACGGCCAACCGCCAGCACACGCCCTGCCCGTCGAATTCCTCGGCCTCGATGCGCGCGCCGAAGCCGGCCAGGCGCGACTGCACCAGCGCCATCTCGCCGAACGCGCAACGCAGCAATAGCCGCGCCTCTTCCACCACCTCGACGCGGGCCGCCAGGCGCAGGCATTGCGCCGCCACCCCGCCATAAGCGCGCACCAGGCCGCCGGTTCCCAGCTTGACGCCGCCGAACCAGCGCACCACCAGCACCGCCACGCGGTCGCATTGCTGGCCTTCGATGGCCTGAAGAATAGGCCGGCCCGCCGTGCCGCCCGGTTCGCCGTCGTCGTTGAAGCGGTAGGCGTTGCCGATGCGGTAGGCCCAGCAATTGTGCGTCGCCTCGCCCACCCCGTGCGCGGCAAAAAAACCCATGGCTTCGTCGGCGCTGCGTACCGGCGCAGCCGCCGCCAGGAAGCGGCTCTTGCGGATTTCCTCCTGATAGGTACTGGGTTCCGTCAGCGTATACAGCATAAAAGGCCAGGCCCGAAGAAAAATCGGCGCCATGCGCCGATTGAAACTGGAACGATTGCCCTGCCGATCAGGCCTCGATGCCCCGGGAGGCCAGGTAGTCGTCGTAGCCGCCCATGTAGTCGATCAGCTTGCCGTCGGGCAGGATTTCGATGATGCGCGTGGCCAGCCCCGACACGAACTCGCGATCGTGTGAAACAAAGACCAGCGTGCCTTCGTATTTTTCCAATGCATACTGCAGCGATTCGATGGACTCCATGTCCAGGTGGTTGGTGGGCTCGTCCAGCAGCATCACGTTATGGCGGCCCAGCATCAGCCGGCCGAAGCTCATGCGGTTTTTCTCACCGCCCGAAAGCACCTTGACCGCCTTGACGATGTCGTCGGCCGAGAACAACAGGCGGCCCAGCACCGAACGCATGGCCTGGTCGTCGTCGCCCGGCTGGCGGTAATCGGACAGCCAGTCGAACAGGTTCTTGTCGGACTGGAACTGTTCGGAAACGTCCTGGGCCATATAGCCGATATCGGCATTATCGGACCACTTGACGCTGCCCTTGTCGGCGGCAAGGTCGCCCGCCAGCATGCGCAGCAGCGTCGTCTTGCCGACCCCGTTGGCGCCGATGATGGCGATTTTCTCGCCAGCCTCGACCATGGCCGAAAAAGGATGGATGACCGGGTGGTCGAAGGACTTGGCAATACCCTCAATGGTGACGGCCAGCCTGTGCATGACCTTGTTCTGCTCGAAGCGGATATAGGGATTCTGGCGCGAAGAAGGCTTGACCTCGATGGTTTCGGCCTTGATGCGGTCGATCTGCTTGAGCCGCGACGTGGCCTGGCGCGACTTGGACTTGTTGGCCGCAAAGCGGCGCACGAAATCCTGCAGCTCGGCCACGCGCTCCTTGGCCTTGGCATTGACCGCCGAAATGCGCTCGCGGGCCTGGGTGGACGCCATCATGTAGTCGTCGTAATTGCCCGGGTAGATGCGCAGCTCACGGTAATCCAGATCGGCCATGTGCGTGCACACCTGGTTCAGGAAATGCCGGTCGTGGCTGATGATGATCATGGTGCTTTGGTAGCCGTTCAGCACGTCTTCCAGCCAGCGTATGGTGTTGATATCCAGGTTGTTGGTCGGCTCGTCCAGCAGCAGGACGTCGGGATTGGAAAACAGCGCCTGGGCCAGCAGGACGCGCAGCTTCCAGCCGGGCGCGATTTCGCGCATGGGCAGGTTATGCTGCTCCACGGGAATCTCCAGGCCCAGCAGCAGCTCGCCGGCGCGCGACTCGGCCGTGTAGCCATCGTACTCGGCGAACTTGGCTTCCAGGTTGGCCGCGTGCATGTAGTCTTCTTCCGTGGCGTCGGGATTGGCATAGATGGCGTCGCGCTCGGCCATCACCTGCCACATTTCCTCGTGCCCCATCCGCACCACGTCCAGCACGCGGATGTCTTCGTAAGCGAACTGATCCTGGCGCAGCTTGCCCAGCCTTACGCCCGGATCGAGCGAAACGTTGCCGCCGCTGGCCTCCAGGTCGCCCCCGATGATCTTCATGAAGGTGGACTTGCCGGAGCCATTGGCCCCGATGAGCCCATAGCGGTTGCCTTCGCCGAACTTGACGCTGACGTTTTCAAACAACGGCTTGGGGCCGAACTGGATGGTGAGGTTTGCGGTGGAGATCACTTAATTTCTATCGATTCAAAAAAGGCCGGATAACCTGCTAGTTTAACAAGGTTCAAGACAAGTACGCCCCGCGGGCATGCACGATGCCCGCGGAAACCAAGCCAGGCTCGATGTACCGAGTGCTTTGCCGGGATCGGTCCGCCTGGCCAGCGCTATCGCCGTCAACAACCGGACAACGCACTACAGATGCTCTTCCAGCACCAGATGCGCCATGTCGTCCTCGGTGGCGATGCCCACCTTCCTGCCTATCGGCAAGGTGGCCTTGACCTTGACGTGGCCGTACGGAAGGCCTGTGACCACGGGCACTTTCACATGTTCCCTGAGCCAGCGCACGACCGAGGGCATGTCGAAGCCGTTGTCGTGCGCGGCCAGACGGTAGTCGGTGAACCGGCCCAGCACAATGGCTTTCTGGCGGGCCAGCACGCCGGCATGCCACAGCTGGGTCAGCATGCGCTCGATCCGGAACGGATGCTCGGAAATGTCTTCCAGGAACAGGATGCCGCCCTTGATTTTGGGCAGGTAGGGCGTACCCACCAGGGAAGCCACCATGGCCAGGTTGCCGCCCCACAAGATGCCGCGCGCATCCACCGGGTCGGAGCCGGGCGACTCGAAGCCGAGGATTTCCAGCTCGCCGCGCATGCATTCAAGAAACAGATCGGCCGTGAGCTCGTCCACCTTCTTGACGCCGAAGTCGAAAACGGCGGTCGGACCGGCATAGCTGGGCGCCCCCGTCTTGGCCAGCAAGGCCAGGTTGAATACCGTGAAGTCGCTTTGGCCGATGAAGATCTTGCCGCTGTCGGCCACGGCCTGCCAATCGATGAACGGCAGGAGGCGGCTGAGCCCGTAGCCGCCGCGAGTGGCCATAACGATGGGCTGCTTTTGCGTCAGCGACCGGGCAATGCCCGCCAGGCGCTGCTTGTCCGTGCCCGCGAAACGTTCGTGCACGGCCAGCGCGGCGCGGTCCAGTACCGTCCTGAAGCCCAGTTCGCCCAGCCGCTCGCGCGCCATCTCGATGCGGGAAGGATCGGCAACCGCTCCAGACGGCGAAATCAGGTAAATGCCCTTGGGCGCGGAATGATGATGGTGATGGGAGTGGTCGTGCTGGTGCTGCGTGGCCGCGTGCGTCATGGTTACGTCCGTAAAGGGGAAAAGGCCCGAAATGAAATGCCGGAAAGGGAAATGCCGAAAAGGCTGGTTCTTTCAGGCAGGCATAAGTATAGTTGACGCCGCATCAACGATTCTTCGATCCGCTCTATGTTCGCGTCTTCCTTCGCCTCTTGGCTGTCCCGCCGCAACGTCCACTTTGCGTGGATCATGGCCGCCATCACCTTCCTGACCATGCTCACCTCGTCCGCCGCGCTGGGATTGCCGGGCGTGCTGCTCAAGCCGCTCAGCGCGGAATACGGCTGGAGCACGGAACAGATATCCTCGGCGCTGGCGCTGCGCTTTCTGCTGTACGGGCTGCTGGGGCCGTTCGCCGCCATTTTCATCAATCGCTACGGCCTACGCGCCGTCATGTCGACCGCGCTCACCCTCCTGGCGGCCGGCATGCTGCTTGCCGTCGAAATGACCACGTTCTGGCATCTGGTGGCGCTATGGGGCATCATGCTCGGCGTCGCCAGCGGGCTGACCGCGCTGGTGCTGGGAACCATCATCACCAACCGCTGGTTCGAAACCCACCGCGGCCTGGTCATCGGCACCCTTACGGCCAGCATCGCGACGGGGCAGCTGGCCTTCCTGCCCCTTGCCGCCTGGCTGGTCGACAACTACGGCTGGCGATCCTCCATTTTTCCCATTGCGGGGCTTACTCTCATCGTGGCCCTGCTGGCCTTCTGCCTGGTGCGCAACCGCCCCGAGGACATCGGGCAGCGTCCTTACGGCGCAAGCGCGGCAGCCACGGGCAATGCCGGCGCAGGCGGAGCCAGCCCGGCCGCTTCCACCGCCCAGCCCAGCCTGTCGCTGCTGGATCCCATACGAGTTCTGTTCGCCGTTCGCGGCAACCTCACGTTCTGGATACTGGCCGGCACCTTCTTCATTTGCGGGCTGAGCACCAGCGGGCTGATCCAGACGCACTTCATTGCACTGTGCGGCGACTTCGGCCTTTCCGCGGTGCCGGCGGCATCCGTGCTGGCCATGATGGGCGCCTTCGACTTCTTCGGCACGATCTTCTCCGGCTGGCTGTCCGACCGCTACGACAACCGCAAGCTGCTGTTCTGGTACTACGGCCTGCGCGGCCTGTCCTTGTTCTGGCTGCCCCATTCCGAATTCACCTTCTACGGCCTGACGTTCTTCGCCGCCTTCTATGGCCTGGACTGGATCGCCACCGTGCCGCCCACCGTCAAGCTGGCCACGGCCGCCTTCGGCAAGGAGCAGGCGGGAATGCTGTTCGGCTGGATATTCGCGGCCCACCAACTGGGCGCCGCCGCCGCGGCCTATGGCGCGGGGCTGACGCGCACCCTGCTGCTCACCTATACCCCGGCCGTATATGGCGCTGGAGCGGCCTGCGTGGTGGCGGCGCTGATCATTCTTGCGGTTCGCCGGACTCCGGCGCCTTCAGGCGCTTTGCGCTGAGCCGGCGCTCGCGGAAAAACCGGCGCAGCAGTTCGCCGCACTCTTGCTCCAGCAGGCCGGCCCGCACCACGGTCTGGTGATTGAACGGGCTGGCGGACACATCCAGCACGCTGCCGCAGGCGCCCGTTTTGGGATCGCGCGCGCCGTATACCACCCGGCTCAGCCGGGCATGCAAGACGGCCCCCGTGCACATGGCGCAAGGTTCCAGGGTTACGTACAGGCTGGCTTCGGGCAGGCGGTAATTGCCCAGGGCCTTTGCCGCCATGCGCAGGGCCACGATCTCGGCATGCGCCGTGGGATCGTGATCGACGATGGTGCGGTTGAAGCCAACGCCGATCAGCTTGCCGGCGCCGTCCAGCACCACGGCCCCCACCGGAACCTCGCCGAGCTTCCAGGCCAGCTTCGCCTGCTCCAGCGCCGCCCGCATGGCCGCAACATCGGCCTCGCCGAACGGCTCCTGGCAGACCCGGCCATCAGCATCGCCAGCCAGGCTGCCGGCGCCTTCGTCAGGCGGCGCGCCCGAATGCATGTCAGCCGCCATAAATGCGCGAATTGAGCGAAATGCGGCCAGCCAGGCTTTCGACCGCCTCTTCCAGCCATTGGTAGAGCTCGGCGTGCTCATCGTAGCGGGCCTGGTTGAGGTTGGAAACCCGGCCTTCCTGGATGAACCCCCAGGCCCGGCTGCGCTTGTCCTTGTGGCGCGGATCCCAGACTCCAAAGGCCACGCCGCCGGATTTGCGGATAAGGGAAAAACACGGGATGTCGGTATAGCCGTCGCCCACGAATATCATCTGCTGGAACGGCACGCGCAGTTTGTCCTGCTCGACTTTCTTGTTGACCTCGAAGGGCTTGTTGCGCGAGGCCTGGCCCACGATGCCCTTCTGGATATGGAACAAATAGCGGGTCTTGTCGGTGAAACTGACGATGCGGCGCGGAAAATGAATGCCGCCATCCGGGCCGTACATGAATTCGGAGGCCCAGATATCGGTGAACTCGTGGGCGATGGGCGTATTGCGCACCACGTCGCCGATGCCGCTGGAAATAAGATAGAACTCGATCTGCACCTGGGGGTGCTGGGCCTTGACCAGGGCCCGCAAGCGGCTGAACAGCGTATCGACACCATCGTGCAGCGGCAGGCGCCGCCCCCATTGCGCCAGGCGCTCCTGGGTGATGGGCCCGTGGCGTCCGGAACGCGACAGTTCTATCATCTGGTACAAATAGGCCGGAACCGGATCCCAATCGTGCTGGGACAGCAGCGGCCCCACTTCCTGCGACCAGAAATGCCCCGCGTCGACGCCCAGTTCGGATAAAAAACCCGTCGTGCTGTCGGGAGCCAGAGTATCATCGAAATCGAAAACCAGAGCAATGACGTCGGACATGTTTTTCCTGAATTGAAACCGCAAAGCCGCAACATGGGCGCCGAAACAAGCCCCAAGTGTAACGCCGGCGGCCGGGATAGTTCGCCGGGCATTGCGCTAAATCAATCATTCGGCCGTGGAACACACCTAGAATCACCGTATACGCATCACAGCATCGCTTTTGTACGCAGTACCGCCACAAAACTCTACCTTCAACAGGAGACTGCCATGCTAGGCCGTATAGCCCTTGACCTGACCAAAGACCGCAACCATCAGTTGCGCCTGGACGCCACCATCCAGCTTGCCTCGGAACACAATGCCGAACTCGTGGGCATCTATTCCTCGCCGGTCGCCAACCAGTACCTGCGCGACGAAACCGCGGTGCCCAGCCAGGTGGCCAGCCTCATGCGCACCCACGTCAGCGACGAAATGGCCGAAATCCGCGACAATTTCCTGAAGGCGGCGGCCGCCGCCGGCGTCAAGGCCAGCTACCGCGCCCCGCAGGGCCCCACCGAAGAAGTCCTGGCCCTGCATGCGCGCTATTGCGACGTCCTCGTCATGAGCCAGACCGGCGGCGTGAACACCGCTCCCAGCCAGCGGCCCAATATTGCCGAGTCGGTCATCACCTCGGCCGGCCGGCCGGTACTCATGATTCCCTACATCGGCCACCTCAGCCCCATCGGGCGGCGCGTGCTGTTCTGCTGGGACAACGGCCGGCGCGCCGCGCGCGCCCTGGCCGACGCCGGCCCCATCCTGACCGAGGCAAAGCACCTGGTAGTACTGAAGGTGGACGAGAACCTGGAGCAAATGCAGGCCCAGGACATCACGCCCCAGGACCTGAACGCCTACTGCGCATCCCGCCGCTATCCGGCGCCCGAGGTCATCAAAAAGGAAAGCCTGAGCTACGGCATCGGCAACACTATCCTCAATTCGGCCACCGACCACGGCTGCGACCTGATCGTCATGGGCGCCTACAACCGCAGCCGCATCCGCGAATGGATACTGGGCGGCACGTCCAAGACCCTCATGCAGTCCATGACCGTGCCCATACTTTTTTCGCACTAACGAAGAACCGAAGAACCGCGCCCGCGATACAGCCGGGAACCGCCGGCCGCATCGCGGGCGCATTGCAGGCAAACCGCCCTACACGACCACCAGCTTCAGCTGCTGCAGCACCTGCGGCAAAGTGGCGGGCAGGTCTTCGGCGATCAGCCCGGGGCCGAACCGCTTCGCCACGCGGCCGTGCAGCCAGACGGCCGCCGCCGCGGCCAGGAACGACTCCATGCCCTGGGCCATCAGGCCGGCGATGAACCCCGTCAAAACATCGCCGGTTCCGCCCGTTGCCAGATCGGGAGGCGCGTTGTCGTTGACGATGGCCCGGCCGTCGGGCGATGCCACGACGGTGTCGGCGCCCTTCAGGACCACCACGGCGCCGCACTGCGCGGCGGCGGCCCGCGCGCGCTCGAGCTTGCTGCCCTGCACGTCGAACAGCCGGCCGAACTCGCCCTCGTGCGGCGTCAGTACGCACGGCCCCTTGATGGCCGAGAACAGCTCCTGGGGCGCCTTGCGGAACGACGTGATCCCGTCGGCATCCAACACCACGCCGCGGCCCACCTCGAGCGCGGCCAGCACATGCTGGCGCGTGGCCTCGGAAACCCCCGCGCCGGGCCCCACCACGATCACATTGCGCCGCTCGTCGGCAAGCAGTTGCTGCAGGCCTCCGGCATCGTCCAGGGGCAGCACCATGACGCTGGTGAGCGAAGCCGCATACACCGCCCAGGCCGGCTCGGGCGCCGCCACGGTCACCAGGCCCGCGCCGATCCTGGCGGCGGCCAGCGCCGACAGGCGGGCCGCGCCGGTCATGACCTCGCCGCCCACCACCAGCACGTGCCCGCGCTGGTACTTATGGGATTCGTGGCTCGGCCAGGGATACTCCGTCGCCCAAAGCCGCGGCGAATTGCGAAACGCCGTCGGCGCGATGGCGTCGAGCACGGTTTCGGGGATGCCGATGTCGGCCAGCACGATGCGCCCGCAATGCAGCCGGCCCGGCAGCAGGACATGTCCCGGCTTGCGGCGGAAAAACGTGACCGTCATCGCCGCCTTGGGCGCAATGCCCAGGACCCGACCGGTGGCGCCGTCCACCCCGCTGGGAATGTCCACGGCGCAAACCGGCAATTTGCTTTCGACAAGTTTCTCGATCACAGCCAGGGCCTGCCCTTCCAGCGGCCGCGAAAGCCCCGCCCCGAAAAGCGCGTCGACGACCAGCTCCGCGCCATCGAGCAAGGCCGGCGTCATGGGTTCGATGCCACCCTTCCAAAGCGCCGCATGATGCGCCGCGTCGCCGGCCAGCGCCTGCTTGTCCCCCAGCAGGCCCAGAGTGACGGGCCAGCCCCAATCGGCCAGATGGCGGGCCGCCACGAAGCCGTCGCCGCCGTTGTTGCCCGGCCCGCACAGCACCACGACCCGCCGCGCCCTCCAGCGCTCGCGCACGACATCGGCAACCGCCAGCCCCGCCGCCTCCATCAGCGCAACCCCGGTAATCCCCTGGGACATGGCGGCCCGGTCGGCGGCCGCCATTTCGGCGGGCGCCAGCAAAACACCCTTGTTCATCCCCATACTTGCCACGTCCTCTGTAAACTGCCACTATTTCGGTCAAAGCTAGGCGCCGGGCGCCAAAGACAAAGATATAGTAACGGACGCCGCACATGCCATCTGTCATTTCCGTATCCAATCTTTCCAAGACCTACGCCTCGGGGTTCGAGGCCCTCAAGAACATCAACCTGGACATCGAACGCGGCGAAATCTTCGCCCTGCTTGGTCCCAACGGCGCGGGCAAGACCACGCTCATCAGCATCATCTGCGGATTGGTCAACGCCAGCGGGGGCACAGTCGTCGCCAACGGGTATAACATCGTTACCAACTATCGCCAGGCCCGCGCCTGCATCGGCCTGGTTCCCCAGGAGCTCACCACCGACGCCTTCGAAACCGTGTGGAACACCGTCAGCTTCAGCCGCGGCCTGTTCGGCAAGCGCGCCGATCCCTCTCATATCGGAAAAACGCTCAAGGCGCTGTCTCTCTGGAACAAAAAGGACAACAAGCTCATCACCTTGTCGGGCGGCATGAAGCGCCGCGTCCTCATTGCCAAGGCCCTGTCGCACGAGCCGGACATCCTGTTCCTCGACGAGCCCACGGCGGGCGTCGACGTGGAACTGCGCAAAGACATGTGGGAGCTGGTGCGGTCGCTGCGCGCCGACGGCGTCACCGTCATCCTCACCACGCACTACATCGAAGAAGCCGAGGAAATGGCCGACCGCATCGGCATCATCAATCACGGCCAGATAATCCTGGTCGAAGAAAAAAAGGCGCTCATGCGCAAGCTGGGCAAAAAGCAGCTGACCCTGCAATTGCCGGAGCCCCTGGCGCAGATCCCCGAACAGTTGGCAGGCTATGGCCTGGAGCTGTCCGAAGACCGCAAAGCGCTCACCTATACCTACGACATCCAGCAGCAGACCGACATCGCCGCCATGCTGGCCGACCTGCACAAGGGCGGCATCCGCTTCCAGGACCTGAGCACCCGCCAAAGCTCGCTGGAAGATATTTTCGTCGGCCTGCTCCGGGAGAAACCATGAACCTGCAAGCCATACGCGCCATCTACCTGTTCGAAATGGCCCGAGCCTGGCGCACGCTGATGCAAAGCCTCATCGCCCCGGTCATTTCCACCTCGCTGTACTTTGTCGTGTTCGGCGCCGCCATCGGCCACCGCATCACCGAGGTAAGCGGGGTCGGCTACGGCGCCTTCATCGTGCCCGGCCTGATCATGCTGTCCCTGCTGACCCACAGCATCTCCACGGCCTCGTTCGGCATCTATTTTCCGCGCTTTGCGGGAACCATCTACGAGGTGCTTTCGGCGCCGGTCTCGTACTTGGAGATCCTGGCGAGCTACGTGGGCGCCGCCGCCACCAAGTCGCTGATCCTGTCCCTCGTCATCCTGGGCACGGCCACCTTCTTCGTCCCGATGCGCATCGACCATCCCCTCTGGATGGTGCTGTTCCTGGTGCTTACGGCCATTACGTTCAGCCTCTTCGGCTTCATCATCGGCATCTGGGCCGACAGCTTCGAAAAACTGCAGCTGGTGCCGTTGCTCATCGTCACGCCGCTGACCTTCCTGGGCGGCAGCTTCTACTCCATCGACATGCTGCCGCCCTTCTGGCAAAAAGTCACCCTGCTCAATCCGGTGGTCTACCTCATCAGCGGGTTCCGCTGGAGCTTCTACAGCATCGCCGACGTCAATGTCGCGGTCAGCCTGGCCATGACACTGGCCTTCCTGCTGGTTTGCCTGGGCATCGTGGCCTGGATGTTCAAGACCGGATATCGCCTGCGGCCCTAAGCGCCGCCTCCTGGCACACGCCGTAGTGCGCCGGCCGCCGCGGGTGTAGACTTATGGCAACCCTGTTCTGTGCCTTCAGAGAGGTTGCCGTGGCCCGCAAAACACCTATCGAACGCTATCGTAATATCGGCATCAGCGCGCACATCGATGCCGGCAAAACCACAACCACCGAACGCATCCTGTTCTACTCGGGCGTCAACCACAAGCTGGGTGAAGTCCATGAAGGCATGGCCACCATGGACTGGATGGACCAGGAACAGGAACGCGGCATCACCATTACCTCGGCCGCCACGACCTGCTTCTGGAAAGGCATGGCGGGCAACTACGACGAACACCGCATCAACATCATCGACACGCCGGGCCACGTCGACTTCACCATCGAAGTCGAACGCTCCATGCGGGTGCTCGACGGCGCCTGCATGGTCTACGACGCCGTGGGCGGCGTGCAGCCGCAGTCGGAAACCGTTTGGCGCCAGGCCAATAAATACCATGTGCCGCGCCTGGCCTTCGTCAACAAAATGGACAGGATCGGCGCCGATTTCCTGCGCGTGGTCGAACAGATCCGCCAGCGCCTGAAAGGCAACGCCGTGCCGGTGCAGCTTCCCATGGGCGCCGAAGACGACTTCCACGGCGTCATCGACCTGGTCAAGATGAAAGCCATCCGGTGGGACGACGCCACCCAGGGCGTGCATTTCGACTACGTCGACATCCCCCCCTCGCTGCGGGACGACGCCAACACATGGCGGGCGCGCATGCTCGAAGAAGCCGCCCAGGCCAACGACGAACTGCTGCAACAGTACCTGGAGGGCATCGAGCTGAACGAAAGCCAGATCAAACGGGGGTTGCGCCAGCGCACGCTGGCCGGCGAGATCGTCCCGGCCTTGTGCGGCAGCGCTTTCAAGAACCGCGGAGTGCAGGCGCTGCTCGACGCCATCGTCGACTACCTGCCCTCGCCTGCCGACGTCCCGCCCGTGGCCGGCCTGGATGCGCACGACCGCCCGGCAACCCGCCGCGCCAGCGACGACGAGCACTTCAGCGCCCTGGCCTTCAAGATCATGACCGACCCCTTCGTCGGCCACCTTACCTTCTTTCGCGTGTACTCGGGCGTCATGACTTCCGGCCACGCGGTGCTCAACGCCACCAAGAACAAAAAGGAACGCATCGGGCGGCTGCTGCAGATGCATGCCAACCACCGCCTGGAGCTTCAGGAAGTGGATGCCGGCGACATCGCGGCCGCCGTGGGCCTCAAGGAGGTCACCACCGGCGACACGCTGTCCGATCCCGACCATCCCATCACCCTGGAGCGCATGGTTTTCCCCGAACCCGTCATCTCGCAGGCGGTCGAACCCAAAACCAAGGCCGACCAGGAAAAAATGTCGGTGGCGCTGCACCGACTGGCCGAGGAAGATCCTTCCTTTCGCGTCGAGACCGACCCGGATTCGGGCCAAACGATTATCTCGGGCATGGGCGAGCTGCATCTGGAAGTACTCATGGAACGCATGCGGCGCGAATTCGGCGTCGACGCCACGGTCGGCAAGCCCCAGGTGGCGTTCCGCGAAACCATACTCAAGACCTGCGAATCCTCGGAAGGCAAATTCATCAAGCAAACCGGCGGACACGGCCAATACGGCCACGTGGTGCTTAAAATCGAACCCCAGCCGGCCGGCAAGGGCTTCGAGTTCGTCGATGCCATCAAGGGCGGCGTCATCCCGCGCGAATTCATCCCCGCCGTCGAAAAAGGCGTCATCGAAAGCCTGGGCGGCGGCGTGCTGGCGGGCTATCCCGTCGTGGATGTGAAAGTCACCCTGATTTTCGGCTCGTCGCACGACGTGGACTCCAACGAGCACGCCTATCGCATGGCGGCGGCCATCGCCTTCAAGGACGGCTGCCGCAAGTCCGAACCGGTTCTGCTCGAACCCATCATGGCCGTCGAAGTCGAAACCCCCGAGGAAAAAATGGGCGACGTCATGGGCGACCTATCGTCCAGGCGCGGCAGCATACAGGGCATGGACGATCTGCCGGCGGGCATGGGCAAGGCCATACGCGCCGAAGTCCCTTTGGTCGAAATGTTCGGCTACTCGACCGCGCTGCGCTCGCTGACCCAGGGCCGGGCCACCTACACCATGGAGTTCCAGCGCTACGCCCGCGCGCCCGATGCGCTGGCCGACGCCATGACGCAGGCCCGCAGCCCCGCGCAAGCCGGGCGCTGAAGCGTCCGGGAGAGCGAACCGCCGATTCAGTCGCGGAAATTATCGAACTGCAGGGGCAGGTCGACGTCGGTCTTGCGCAGCAGGGCGATGGCTGCCTGCAAGTCGTCGCGCTTCTTGCCGGTGACGCGCAGTTTTTCGCCATTGATCTGCGACTCGACCTTGAGCTTGGCGGCCTTCAGCGCGGCAATGAGTTTTTTCGAAACAGCCTGCTCGATGCCCTGCCTGACCGTCACCTTCTGTTTGGCGCCGCCCAGGTTTTCGTTGGGCTCGGCCACGTCCAGGCAACGCACGTCGATGCCGCGCGCCGACAGACGGCCCCTCAGGATGTCCAGCATCTGCTTGAGCTGGAAGGCGCTGGGCGCCGACGACGTCACGACGAAATCGACAAGCTCGAACTTGGCGTCCGTACCCTTGAAATCGAAACGGGTGGCCAGTTCGCGGTTGGCCTGGTCGACGGCATTGGTCAGTTCATGTTTATCGACTTCGGAAACCACATCAAACGAAGGCATGGCTGATCATCCTTTATTAACGCACAAACAACGGTCGAGTGTACAACCATTCGGCGGAGCCGGCGCCTGGGGCCGCGGCAGGCGCCGCAATCGACAAGCACGAACGTAAATGCCAAAATACGAAATTCCTTGAAAAGCCGCAATACGTGCCAGCCAGCCAGAATTCGTTCAGTTTAAAAAAAATCGCCGTCGCGGCTTTCGGGCCTTCGCTGCTGTTCGGCATCAGCGAAGGGGCCATCTACCCCGTCATCGCGCTCAGCGCCCGGCAGCTTGGCGCATCGGTTGCCGCGTCGGCGGTCATCCTGGCGCTTATCGGCGTAGGCTCCCTGGTCAGCAATATCCCGGCCTCCCTGCTTACGGCCCGCCACGGCGAGCAGCGCGCCATGATCGGCGCCGCCGTTCTAAGCATCTTCGCCCTGCTGCTGTGCCTGTTCGCCCAGTCCGAATGGATGCTGGGCGCCGGCGTATTCATGATCGGCATGGCGCAGTCCGTCTACACACTGGCCAGGCAAACCTATCTGACCGAGGCCGTGCCCATCGCCATGCGCGCCAGGGCGCTTTCCACACTGGGCGGCGTCATGCGCATCGGCCTGTTCATCGGGCCCTTCCTGGCTGCCGGCGTCATGCACAGCATGGGCATACCCGGCGCGTACTGGACGGCCATCGTGGCCATGGCCGCCGCCGGCGCGCTGGCCAGCACACTACCGGATCTGGAGTCCCGCACGGCCGGCGCCGCCGCAAAACCGGGCGCACCGTCCGCCGCGCCCTATACCAAACCCCGGATCGGCCAGATCGCCAAAGCGCATCGCAAAACCTTTCTGACGCTGGGCGCGGGCTGCCTGCTGGTGTCCGCCCTGCGGGGCTGCCGCCAGACCGTCATTCCGCTTTGGGCCGCCCACATCGGGCTGGACGCCACCACGACGGCCGTCGTCTACGGCTGCATGGGCGCCATCGACATGCTGCTGTTCTACCCGGCCGGCCACATCATGGACCGCCGCGGCCGGCACTGGGTCGCCATGCCCTGCATGCTCATCATGGGCCTGTGCTTCGCCCTCATGCCACTCACCCACGGGCTATGGTGGTTCACCGCCGTCACCATGGTGCTGGGTTTCGGCAACGGGGTGGGATCGGGCATCATCATGACCATAGGCGCCGACTCGTCGCCGTCGGTGGGCCGCACCCAGTTCCTGGGCATTTGGCGCTTCATCGCCGACCTTGGAGCCAGCGGCGGCCCCCTGTTGATGTCGGCGATCGCGGCGATCCTGTCCCTGGGTGCCGGCATCGCGGCCATAGGCGGCCTGGGATTCGTCGCAGCCGCGGTTTTCTGGAAATGGCTGCCCCGAACGAACCCGGCCAAGAACCGCTGATGTGAATGCGGCGCTTAGCGCCCTAATTCAGGGCCGCCCTGGCGGCTTCTTCGGGCGTCAGGCCCTCGTAGAACATATCCGTAAACCATTCGGCCTGCTCTTCGATATGCTCTTGCGCCTCGTCCCGGGTCGCGCCTGCCTGCACGAACAGCTCTTCGACTTCGACGCACCACGCCAGCAGCGCCACCTCGTCGGGATCCTCTTGCGGTGTTTTCTTTTTAGCCATGATCCGGAGCTTCCCTTCAAATTGCCGATCAAATGGAACAAGCCTCCATCATAAAGCCTCCGGGAGCGTGGATGGTAGACACGATCCGTAACCTTAATGACCCGGATGCAATCAATTTGAAGCAGTTTCGGTGATTCAATTGGCTCATTCCGGCACGGCATTGTTCGTTGTCGCGTAACGCGGGCATCCCGCCGCGCGCCGGTGGTTGAACCGGGCCCGGCCGGCGCTTTGCCGGCCACGGAACCCGGTCAAACAGCAAGGAGCTTGATCCATGAAGAACAAGATTATCGGCTCAGCCATTCTGGCAGCCTGCACGGCGCTGGCAAGCACTGCGGTGCTCGCCCAGGACAATGGCCGCCACGACCAGAACTGGGATCGCGGCGGCCCCCCGCAACATCAGATGGACCGCAACGATCACGGCCGGCCAGGCCCTGGCCCTCAAGCCCACCGCGGCCCGCCTCCCCATGCGCCCGCGTACGGACGACGCGGCGCGGGCCCCCGGCACAATTTCTACAAAGGCGGGCGTTTGCCGGCGCAATACCGCAGGCATCCCTACATTATCGAAGACTGGCGTGTCCATCATCTTAGCGAGCCGCCCAGGGGCTACTACTGGGTCCAGGCCGGCAATGACTTCCTGCTTACCGCCATTGCCACGGGGCTCATTGCACAGGTCATCCTGAACAACTGAACGCCCCGCACGAAGCGGCCTTCGCAGTGAAGCCCCGGCCCAAGGGCCGGAGCTTCTCCACCACAACACGGGGGCGCTTTGGCGTGTGGTCAGGCGGCCGCTTCACCTACAATGGCTCCGGAGGGCACTTTTTGCCTTGGGAGCAAATCGATGGACGCGAATTTCTGGCTGGCTCGATGGCAGGAGGGGCGCACGGGGTTTCACCAGGACACGGTGATGCCGCTGCTGCAAAAGCACTGGTCATCGCTGTCCCTGGCCAGGGACAGCCGTGTCCTCGTGCCCCTTTGCGGCAAATCCCTGGACATGATCTGGCTGGCCGAGCAAGGCCACCGTGTTCTGGGCGTCGAGCTGTCGCCCCTGGCCGTCGAGCAGTTCTTCGATGAAAGCCGGCTGCGGCCCGAGGTGCACGAATCGCCCATGGGGCGCCGCCATATCGCCGGCAATATCGAGATCTTGTGCGGAGACATCTTCGGGCTGGACGCCGCCACACTGGCAACATGCGACGGCGTCTACGACCGGGCCGCCCTGATCGCCCTGCCGCGCGATATGCGCCCGGGATACGTCCAGCATGTCTACGCGCAGCTTCCGGCCCGCTATCGCGGGCTGCTTATTACACTGGACTATCCCCAGGAGTTGATGGACGGCCCGCCCTTTTCCGTGGACGATGCCGAAGCGCAGGCGCTGTTTGCGCCGCAGTCCAAGGCAAAGCTCGTGGAGCGCCGCGATATTCTCGCCGCCGAACCACGGTTCAGGCAGCGCGGCCTCGAACGGCTGGACACCGTGGTCTACGCACTGAACAAGGCCTTGGGCTAGCGCGCCATAAGCAGGAGCTCGCCAAACAGGGCCAACCAGGCGACACACACTAAACGGTGAACGCAAACCCGGGCCGGCTCAAGCCGCAACGAAGCGATTTACTCCTGCAGACCTTCCAGGCGCGCCATCAGGAGGTCGGCGTCTTCGTGGACCTGCAGGTCCAGCGGCGCCACGATGCCCTTCATGTGCAGGCCGATCCTGAATGCGGAGTTGGCGCAGTCGTCGGCCAGCGCGCTCAGGCGCTGCTGGACTTTCATGAGCGCCTCGGCATTGGCATAGGGCAGCAGCAGCCAAAGCATGTCTTCGCGGGTTCGCGTGCAGCGGTCGGCCTCGCGCACCATTTCAATGATGCGACTGATCAGCGCGTCGGCGAGCTCGCGCTCCTGGTTGCGCAATGCCACGGGCATCGGGGCCGTGTGCCAGCTATAGTCCAGGCGCAGACAAAGCAGCGAAAAGGCCGGAGCGCCATAACGCCGGCTCATTTCCAGCAGCCAGTCCAGGGAATACCGGAAAGCATCCAGGCCAAGCACGCCCGGTGCTTCCAGGAATTCGGAAAAATCGCGCTCTGTTGGAGCTTTACCGCAATACATAACTCAGCTCCTGTGAAAGTCGCCTCGGATCCAGGAAAATATGCTTCCCGTTGAATGACGGTGATAACGGCAATGGCGGCCAACCCTCTGAACCCGGCCGCCTTTGGGTGAAGGAACAAACGGCGGCGCCCAGGTCGTTACTATTAGTAAAACACGTAAGAGAATAACAGAGTATCAGGAAAATTAGCTTCCTGAGCGCGCTCATTTGCAAGCAGCCACGGCTGGAATCGGCGAATTATTGAAAAGTGTCGCATTCAAGCATCAAAATGTGGAGGCGCAGTGCCCCCCGGAAGGCGCCTGGCCCGAGCCGGCGGCAATGAGCGGAGGCTCCAGGCGCTGGTTGACGGGCGCGGAAACCGCCCAGTCCCAGGCAAAAAAGGCAATCAGCAGCGCCCAGAACACGGCAGCGAGCATCGGCTTTTTCATCGGTTTCCCCAAAAATCAATAGCCAAAATGGCGGCGTATGCGCAGCCCGAGCACGGAGCCGCAAAATGCCAGCGGCACCCAGATCCAGCCATGGACGCTGCCGGTTGAAATGCCGCTGACCATGGCGCCGATATTGCAGCCGAAAGCCAGACGTGAGCTATAGCCCAGCAGGAAGCCCGCGATAATGCCGACCGTCCATTGCCTGGCCGTCAGGCTTGCGGAAGCCGATGTCGACGCCTGGCCCGCCGCGATCCACAAAGCTCCCGCCAGAATGCCGATATTGGTTATGGAGGTGACGTCCAGGAAAACCGATTGCGACAGGGTCGTCAGGTTGACTGGCTGGCTCCAGAACGGGTTGGCGGCGGGGTCGAACGCCCCTGTCGCCACGGCGATCTTGGCCACCCAAAGGCCGAAGCCGTAGACGACCCCCCAGGGCTGGCCGGCAATGGCCAGGTTCAAAACAGCCAGAATCGCCAGCAGCACGGCGCCGATGAACAAGCGCCGGTCGAACCAGGGCTTGGCCTTGCCGCACCACAGCCGTGCCGCCGCCCCCAGGATCGCCAGACCAAGGCAAGTCAGGCCCAGCGCCTCCCAGGGCCCGAACCGCCCTACCAGTCCGACCGGAGCGACCGCGCCCAGAGTCAGCCATTGCTCGAGCTGTGCCGACCCAAGAAAACTGCCCAGGGCAAACACCGGCAATATCGCCATGTTGAGGGGGATGCCCAGCCCCGCCTTGTACAGGGTTCCCGAGCCGCAGCCGTCGGCCATCTGCATGGCCGCGCCGAACACGAAGGCGCCTACGATGAGGCTGATGCTGGGGGGACCCAGCGCCGCACCCAGATCATGCGGAAAAGCGGCAAGCAGAGGCATGGAGACTGCCGCCGCCAGGGCCATGAGAAACAATTGCGCCATGACGCCGCGCGGATCGCGCTGCTCGATGAGGCGGCGCCAGCCCGTGGTGAAGCCGAACCGGGCGCCGGCCAGCACGCCGCCCATGCCCACTCCCACCAGGAACAGGACAGCCTGGCGCATCGACACAAACCACACCAGGGCCAAGAAAAAGGCGGCCATCGCGGCCGCAAGAGAAGTTCGGTTCATGAGTTGTCTATTTATGGTCGGCGGGAAAAACCCGATCCGCGAGCTCAAGGCGCGGGCAAGGCCGCCATGCCCGCGCGGAGAATCAGGAAACCTTGCCGATCAGGTTCTTGAGGTCGTTGAGGATTTGCGAGCCGCGTCCCGGAACATTGTCCATGGGCAGCGCCTCGGGCGATTGCGTCCATTCGACCAGGGATGCCGGATAAAGCTTGACGTTTTTCTGGCCGACCACTTCGGACAGGGCGAACCAGTCGATGGCGGCCCAGTGCCCCGTATTGCAGAACGAAATGGTTTCATCGGCAGGCTTGGCCAGATCGCGGGCGGCGATTTTGCGGGCTTCCTCGGTGGACACGAAAATGGACGTGCCGGGCTTGAACCACCGATCGAACGAAAGGCTGACCGCCGTGTGTATGGTGCCGGGCACCTTGGCCGCCGGCGCCTTGACCTTGCCCTCGAAGAAATTGGCCGGACGCGCATCGATGAGCCGGGTCTGCGGATTGCCGATCTGGGCAGCAACCTGATCCTGCGTGGCGATGAGCGCCGTGTTCAGGACGGGCGTATAGCTGCTGGCGGCAACCTGCGGAACGGCCTGATTCTGGGGCAGGCCCGCATCGCTCCAGGCCTTGACGCCGCCGTTCAGAATGGAAAGATTGTTCAACCCCAGGTACTTGAGCGTCCAGTACACCCGCGCGGAAGCGCCGAAGTCGGTCGAGTCGGCGCCCGAGGACACTACGACCGCATGGCTGTCCTTGCCAAGGCCCAAGCGGCGCACCAAGGAGGTCAAGGCGTCGACTTGCGGCAGCTGGCCGGGATTGGTGGCCGGGCCGCGCCATTGCCCATATGGCGCGGACACCGCCCCGGGGATGTGATCGGCGCTGTAGTCCTGGGCAGGCCGGATATCGACGATGCGCACCGCCGGATCGGAGGCCAGGGCGTTGAGTTCGGCGGGAGTAAGCAAAGGCGCGGCAAAGCCCGCCGCGCTATAGACAAAGGCCGCGGCGGCGGCAAGGCTGGCAAGGAGTTTCATGGCGAACCACCTGAAAAAACAGAGGATTCCACCATTTTCTCATAACTCGGGAAGGCCGGAGCTACACCGCATACATGGGCTTGCCGTCGACAAGCCGCAGCCAGCCCTTGACGATGCGGTAGATGACCCAGATCAGGTTGGCGACAAGAATGAAATAGCCGATCACCGCGAAAAACAGCAACACGCCGATGATCGACCACAACAGACTGTACCAAAAGGTCCGGATCTGCCACTTGAAATGCGAGGCCAGCCAGGTGCCCTGAACATCGCCGCGCTTCACGTAATTGATGATGATGGCGACGATGGCGGTGACGCCCACGATGAACGCCACGGCCTGCAATCCGTATACGACCATGGTTATCGTCTTTGCCGATTTCAGTTTTTCGTCGTCAGGTCCCGGCGCCGCGGTGGTCGTGACGATTGTCGTATCTTCGTTCATTGTTAGATTTCCTTATGAAATGAATGGCTTTAAATGCAGCCCCCACGCTGCGCCGCTACGCGGCTTGCTGCCCCCCGAGGGGGCGCTTTTTGCCTTGGGACGGCCCGGCGGCAAAAAAGGCCCTCACGACGCCCCGCTACGCGACTGACCGCCCCATATGCGAAAAACGAATTAACAATCGTGAAACCATTCGTTTTCCTTGAGGCACCGGCTGGATAAGCTGAAGGCTCTGAAACTTTCAGTTCCAAGAAATTTCCGCGCACAGCGCTCGAACCACTGCTTCCAAGGTAACGCATATGTTGGCAAAAAAAATAGCACTATCCGCTTTGTTCCTGGCTTTCGCCGCCTCGCCCGCCGTTCATGCGGCGCAAATACAACTCTTGAACGTTTCCTATGACCCCACCCGCGAGCTGTACCAGGAATATAACAAGGTCTTCGCCAAGGAATGGAAAGCCAAGACCGGCGACGACGTCGTCATTCGGCAATCGCACGGCGGTTCGGGCAAGCAGGCGCGCACCGTCATCGACGGCATCTCGGCCGACGTCGTTACCCTGGCGCTGGCCTCCGACATCAACGCCATCGCGCAGCGTGGCCTCATCGACAAGAATTGGCAGGAACGCCTGCCTCACCATAGCTCGCCCTATACCTCGACCATCGTCTTCCTGGTGCGCAAGGGCAATCCCAAAGGCATCAAGGACTGGAACGACCTGACCAAGCCGGGCATCCAGATCATCACCCCCAATCCCAAGACCTCGGGCGGCGCTCGGTGGAACTTCCTGGCGGCCTGGGGCTATGCGCTCAAGCAGCCGGGCGGCAGCGTGGACAGCGCCAAGCAATTCGTCAGCCAGATCTACAAGCATGTGCCGGTGCTGGACTCCGGCGCACGGGGATCCACCACCACCTTCGTCGAGCGCGGCATCGGCGACGTGCTGCTGGCCTGGGAAAACGAAGCCTTCCTGGCCATCAAGGAACTGGGGCCGGACAAAGTGGAGATCGTCGTGCCGTCGGTCAGCATCCTGGCCGAACCGCCCGTGGCCCTGGTGGACAAGAACGTCGACAGGCACGGCACGCGCAAGGTGGCGCAAGCCTACCTGGACTACCTGTACAGCGATGCCGGCCAGGATATCGCAGCCAGGAACTACTATCGCCCGACCTCGGAAAAGATCGCCCAGAAATACGCTTCGCAATTCCCCAGGATCAAGTTGTTCACCATCGAGGACGTGGCCGGCCCCTGGAGCAAGGTGCAAAAGGAATTCTTTGGCGACGGCGGCATCTTCGACCAGATCTACATTCCCGGCAAGCGCTAGGCTGGCTTTATTTGATTTTCTTCTATGGACATAGGAAAAAAATCGTTCTCTTTATAACGACGCAATGCAACCATGCATGGGTTCCGTATCCGTTCCGACCCACCCAAGCCATTTATGACCGCCGCAACACTTCCCCTGCGCAGAAACCCGCCATTCCGGATCATGCCGGGGTTCAACATTACTTTGGGCTTCACCATTTTTTACCTGAGCCTCATCGTTCTGATTCCATTGGCGGCCATCTTCCTGAAGACCTTTTCGCTGAGCTGGGACGAATTCGTGCACGCGGCCACCGCGCCCCGCGTCATGGCGTCGTACCGCCTGAGTTTCGGCGCCTCGCTGATCGCGGCGGCGGTCAACGTGGTGTTTGGCGGCATCGTGGCCTGGACGCTCGTGCGCTATGAGTTCCCCGGCAAGAAAATCATCGACGCCCTGGTCGACCTGCCCTTCGCCCTGCCCACGGCGGTCGCCGGCATTGCGCTGACGGCCCTCTATGCACCCAACGGCTGGCTGGGCAGCGGGCTGGAGCAACTGGGCATCAAGGTCGCCTTCACGCCGTTGGGCGTGGTCGTCGCGCTGACGTTCATCGGCCTGCCCTTCGTGGTTCGCACCGTCCAGCCGGTGCTGGAGGAGTTCGAGGCCGAATACGAAGAAGCGGCGGCCAGCCTGGGAGCAAGCCGCCTGCAGACTTTCGCGCACGTCATCTTTCCCGCCGTCATGCCATCGCTCATTACCGGCTTCGCCCTGGCTTTCGCCCGCGCGGCCGGCGAATACGGCTCGGTGATCTTCATCGCGGGCAATATGCCCATGGTGTCGGAAATCACGCCCCTGCTCATCGTCACCAAGCTCGAGCAATACGACTACGCCGGCGCCACGGCCATCGCCATGGTCATGCTGCTGGTTTCGTTCACCATGCTTTTCGCCATCAACCTGCTGCAGGCCTGGTCCCGCCGCCGCGGCCAACGCCTGCGCACGCAATCATGAACAGCACCGCCATCGCCCTGCCCATCGTCCTGGACAAACCCGCGCGGGTTCCATCGGCCACGACCGAGCCCGTCTGGGTCAAGGTCCTTCTGATGGGCGTCGCCCTTGCATTCCTGACCCTTTTTCTCTTCATTCCGCTGCTGGCCGTGTTCACGGAAGCCCTGCGCAAGGGCGTGGATGCCTACTTCGCCGCCATCACCGAACCCGACGCGCTATCGGCCATCAGGCTGACTTTGACGACCGCCGCCATCGCCGTGCCGCTGAACCTGGTATTCGGCGTGGCTGCCGCGTGGACGATCGCCAAGTTCGAGTTCCGCGGCAAGAACCTGCTGCTTACGCTCATCGACCTGCCCTTTTCGGTGTCGCCCATTATCTCGGGCCTGATCTACGTGCTGATCTTCGGCGCGCAGGGCTGGATAGGGCAATGGCTGATCGACCACGACATCCAGATCCTCTTCGCCGTGCCGGGCATCGTCCTGGCCACCGTCTTCGTCACTTTCCCGTTCGTGGCCCGCGAGCTCATTCCGCTCATGCAGTCGCAGGGCGTGGAGGAAGAAGAAGCCGCGCTGGTGCTGGGCGCCAACGGCTGGCAGACCTTCTGGAAGGTCACTTTGCCCAATATCAAGTGGGGCCTGCTGTACGGCGTCATTTTGTGCAACGCGCGCGCCATGGGCGAGTTCGGCGCCGTATCGGTGGTGTCGGGCCATATCCGCGGCGAAACCAACACCATGCCTCTGCACGTGGAAATCCTCTACAACGAATACAACTTTTCGGCCGCGTTCGCCGTCGCGTCGCTGCTTGCCCTGCTGGCCCTGGCGACGCTGGCCATCAAATCCTTCATCGAATGGCGCATCTATCGCGGCGCGCCCGAAGCCCTTCAAGGGGAGAACGCAGCATGAGCATTGAAGTCCGTCACATCAACAAGCGTTTCGGCGGTTTCACCGCCATCGACGACATATCGCTCAGCTTTCCCAACGGCGGCCTGACCGCCCTGCTGGGTCCCAGCGGCTGCGGCAAGACCACCCTGCTGCGCATCATCGCCGGCCTGGAGCAGGCCGATAGCGGCCAGGTGCTGCTGGACGGTGTGGACGCCTCGTCGCATCACGTGCGCGAGCGCCAGGTTGGCTTCGTCTTCCAGCACTACGTGCTTTTCAAGCACATGACGGTCTTCGAGAACATCGCCTTCGGCCTGCGCGTCAAGCCGCGCAGCACCCGGCCTTCCGAGCAGGCCATCCAAGAGCGCGTCACGCAACTGCTCAATCTGGTTCAATTGGACTGGCTGGCCGACCAGTATCCCTCCAGCCTGTCGGGCGGCCAGCGCCAGCGCATCGCCTTGGCCCGCGCCCTGGCGGTCGAGCCGCGAGTCCTGCTGCTGGACGAGCCTTTCGGCGCCCTGGACGCCAAGGTGCGAAAAGAATTGCGCCGCTGGCTGCGCAGACTGCACGACGAATTGAACGTCACCAGCATCTTCGTCACCCACGACCAGGAAGAAGCGCTTGAAGTGGCCGACCAGGTGGTCGTCATGAACAAAGGCCGCGTCGAGCAAACCGGCGCGCCGGCCGAAGTCTACAACCATCCGGCATCGCCGTTCGTCTACGGCTTCCTGGGCAACGTCAACCTGTTCCGCGGCCGCATCCACAATGGCGTGCTGGAAGCGGGCTCGGCCTCGTTCCGCGTGCCCGATCACGCCCAGGTCGATGACGCCCAGGGCATCGGCTACGTCAGGCCGCACGACCTGGAAGTGCGGCGCTACCAGCCCGGCGGCGACGGCATCGCGGCCAGGCTGCGCCACGCCCACGCCATCGGCCCGCTGGCGCAGCTGGAGCTGGTGCGCGAAGACAACGACGAAGTCATCGAAGCCGTCATCTCGAACGAGCTGTTCCGGGAACAGGCTTTCAAGGAAGGCGAAAGCCTGTTGGTCAGCCCGCGCCAATTGCACGTCTTCGTCGAACAGGTCGGATAAGGCCTTCATGAACTTCCAGCAATTGCGCTCCATACGCGAGGCGGCCAAGCGCGGCTACAACCTGACCGAGGTGGCCAATGCCCTGTTCACCTCCCAACCGGGCGTAAGCCGGCAGATCCGCGAGCTGGAGGAAGAGCTGGAGGTCGACATCTTCGAACGCAACGGCAAGCGGCTGACCGGCCTGACTTCGCCGGGCAAGGAGATCCTGCCGATCATCGAACGCCTCCTGCTGGAGGCCGAGAACCTGAAAAAAGCCGGCCAGGACTACGCCCGCGAAACCCAGGGCACCCTGGCCGTGGCCACCACCCACACGCAGGCCCGCTATGCCCTGCCCCGCGCCGTCCAGGCCTTCCGCGAGAATTTCCCCGATGTGCGCATCGCCTTGCAGCAGAGCTCGCCCGAGCACATCGCCGACTGGGTCATCTCCGGCAAGGCCGACATTGGCATCGCCACCGAAGGCCTCAGCGAATTCGACGAGCTCGTGTCGTTCCGCAGCTACGAATGGACTCACGTCATTGTGGTGCCGCAAGGCCATCCTCTGCTGGCGCTCGACACGGTAAGCCTGCACGACCTGGCCGCCTACCCCATCATCACCTACGACAAGGGTTTTACCGGACGCAGCCATATCGATGAAGCCTTCGACAAAGCCCAGGTAGCCGCCGACATCGTGCTGACCGCCATGGATTCCGACGTCATCCAGCAGTACGTGGCGCTGGGCATGGGGGTCGGCCTTATCGCCTCCATGGCCATCGAACACCACAACACCCACCACCTGCACCCCATCCAGGCCACGCATCTGTTTCGCCCCAATATCGCCCGGATCGCCGTGCGGCGCGGCGCCTACCTGCGCTCGTACATGTACGACTTCATCCAGCAACTGGCGCCGCAATTGTCGCGCGAAGACATCCGCTCGGCGTTAAGCGACAATAACGGCAAAGGCTGACGACGCACCGCCCCGACACGGCGGGCCCGACGCCAAGGCCAGCACCGCGTCCGCGCGGGCCTCAACCCGATCCCGGCCTCACCCATGAAAGCATTCTTCATCATCGTCGGCACCCTCGCCGTCGCGCTTGCCATTGCCGGCGTATTCCTGCCGCTGCTGCCGACGACGCCGTTTCTGCTGCTGGCATCGGCCTGCTATATGCGCGGTTCGACGCGCCTGCATCGCTGGCTGACCAGCAACCGCCTGCTGGGCCCGTATATTGCGGCCATCGAAAACCGGTCGGGCATGCCGCGCCCGGCCAAGGTCGTGGCCTTGCTGCTGATGTGGGCGTCGCTTTCGTATTCCATTTACATTGTGCCGCCTGCCTGGGCCAAGGCTGGCCTGGCCGCAATGGGCGCGGCCATAAGCCTTTACATCGTGTTCGGCATCCCGACCATGAAGCCGCGAACGGACAAGGGCGCGCCGGATCGTTGACGGCGCGCTCGGCCATCGGCGCACAAATACCGCCAGAGCACGCCAACCTGCGCCTATTTATGCGGATTTCCCCCGGAATGGCGGGAAAAATATCGTATCATTGCAAGCACACCCGCCCTCCACAAACAAGACTCGATGCTGCTCATCCTCATTCTCGCACTGCCCTTTGCGGGCAGCCTGGTCGCTGCCCTGTTGCCGCAAAACGCGCGCAATCTCGAGGCATGGCTGGCGGGAACCGTGGCCCTGGGCAGCGCCGCGCTGGCCATCTCGCTCTACCCGTCCATCGCCGACGGCAGCGTCGTCCAGGTGGCGCGCCCGTGGATCCCCGCGGCGCTGGACATCAATTTCGTGCTGCGGCTCGACGGCTATGCCTGGCTGTTCACGCTCCTCATCACCCTCATGGGCGCGCTGATCGTCCTGTACGCGCGCTACTACCTGTCGCCCCAGGATCCCGCGCCGCGCTTCTTCTCGTTCTTCCTGCTGTTCATGGGCTCAATGCTTGGCGTCGTCATGTCGGGCAACCTGCTGCAACTGGTCGTGTTCTGGGAAATGACCAGCCTGTCGTCCTTCATGCTCATCGCCTATTGGCATCACCGCCTGGACGCGCGGCGCGGCGCGCGCATGGCCTTTACCATTACCGGCGCGGGTGGGCTGTGCCTGCTTGGCGGCGTGCTCATGCTCGGCCACATCGTCGGCAGCTACAACCTGGATACCGTCCTGGCTTCCGGCGACCTGGTTCGCAGCCACCCGTGGTACCCCACCATACTGGTGCTCATCGCCATCGCCGCGCTTACCAAAAGCGCGCAGTTCCCCTTTCACGTCTGGCTGCCCAACGCCATGGCGGCGCCCACGCCGGTGTCCGCCTACCTGCATTCGGCCACCATGGTCAAGGCCGGCGTCTTCCTGCTGGCGCGCTTCTGGCCCGTGCTGGCCGGCACCGACGAATGGTTCTGGATCATCGGCGGGGCGGGGCTTTGCACGCTGGTGCTGGGCGCCTACGCGGCCATATTCCAGCGCGACATGAAAGGCGTGCTGGCGTACTCCACCATCAGCCACCTGGGCTTGATCACGCTTTTGCTGGGCCTGAACACCACGCTGGGGCTGGCCGCCGCCGTGTTCCACATGATGAACCACGCCACGTTCAAGGCCTCGCTTTTCATGGCCGCGGGCATCGTCGACCATGAAACCGGCACCCGGGACATGCAGCGCCTGTCGGGGCTTTCCAAGGCCATGCCCATCACCGCCACCCTGGCCATCGTGGCCGCCGCCGCCATGGCCGGCGTACCGCTGCTCAACGGCTTCCTCTCCAAGGAAATGTTCTTCGCCGAAACCGTCTTTCTCAGCGGCGATGCCTTCACCGAATTCGTGCTCCCGCTGGCCGCAGTGGTAGCCAGCGCCTTCAGCGTTACCTATTCGCTGCGCTTCATCTGCCAGGTGTTCTTCGGCCCTCCCGCCGCCGATCTTCCCCGAGCGCCGCACGAGCCCCCTTTCTGGATGCTGGTTCCGAGCGGCCTGCTGGTGCTTACCTGCCTGCTGGTCGGCATCCTGCCCAAATACACGCTGGGGCCTTATCTGCACTCCGCCGCCTTGTCCATACTGGGCGGCAGCACACCCCACTACGACCTGAAAGTCTGGCACGGCCTGAACCAGCCTCTCTTGATGAGCCTTACCGCGCTCGCCGGCGGCATCATCCTGTATGTCGTCCTGCTGCAGCGGCATCGCGAACACCCCGATAAAACCCCGCTCATCTATCGCCTGGACGGCCGCCGCAGTTTCGACGCCCTGCTCGAGGGCATCGACATCGCCAGCGCCTGGCTCCTGAACCGCGTCTATTCGCCGCGCCTGCAACGCCTGCTGCTTCTGACCGTAGTGGCCACATTCGCCGTGGCCGCGCTTCCCTTGCTGGGCGGCGGCTGGCTGAAGCCGGCATTGGCCACCCCGGCCAATTTCTTCCTCATCGTCCTGTGGCTGGCGGGCGGCGCCTGCGCCATTGGATCCGCCCACCAGGCCAAGTACCACCGACCCGCCTCACTGGCCCTGGCGGGCGGCGCGGGGCTGGCAACCGCCATCACGTTCGCCTGGTTCTCGGCGCCCGACCTGGCCCTTACCCAGTTGGCCGTCGAAGTCGTCACCACCGTCCTCATCCTTCTGGGGCTGCGCTGGCTGCCGCCCCGGGTCGAAAGCGACAACGCCATCACCTCGCCCACAGCGGCCCGCCGCTTGCGCGACCTCCTGGTGGCCATTGCGGGCGGAACCGGGCTGGCCATTCTGGCCTATGCGGTCCTGACGCGCCCCAGCCGCGGCGGCATCGCCGATTTCTTCATCAGGAACACCGTGCCCGAAGGCCACGGCGCCAATGCGGTAAACGTCATCCTGGTCGATTTTCGCGGCTTCGACACGCTGGGCGAGATCACCGTGCTGGCCATCGTGGCGCTGACCGTCTACGCCTTGCTGCGGCGCTTCAGGCCGCCACCCGAAACCATCACCCAGAACCCGCTGCGCCAGCAGCAAGGGGCCAATCCGGGCCGCCCCGTCCCGGCCGAACCCGACATCGACGCTCTGGTTCCGCACGGCATCATGCAGGTTCCGGCAATACTGCTGCGCTTCCTGCTTCCCATCGGCGCGCTCATCTCGCTGTACTTCCTGCTGCGCGGACACAACCTGCCTGGCGGCGGCTTTGTCGGCGGCCTGGTCATGGCAACGTCCATCATCCTGCAATACATGGTCGGGGGCGTAAGCTGGGTCGAATCGCGCCAGGGCATCCGGCCGCAATACTGGATCGCGCTCGGCCTGCTGGCCGCCGGCGGCGCCGCGATAGGCGCATGGTGGGGCCTGCATCCCCTGCTGTTCTCCATGGAGCTGGAACTGGCCGTGCCGGTCATCGGCCACATCCATCTCTCCAGCGTGCTGCTCTTCGATCTGGGCGTATACATGCTGGTCGTGGGCGCCACCGTCATCATGCTGGTGGCCCTGGCCCACCAGTCGCGCCGCTTCCGGCGCAAGGCCGCGCCCGCAGCCGCTTCCACGACGCCGCCCGCCCCGCATGCCGCTCACGAGGGAGTGAACTAATGGAACTCATATTGTCGCTTGCCATCGGCGTGCTTGCGGGTTCCGGCATCTGGCTGATTCTGCGTCCCCGCACCTTCCAGGTCATCATGGGCCTGTCCCTGCTGTCCTACGCCGTCAATCTGTTCATCTTCAGCATGGGACGTCTCAACATCGGCGCCGCGCCCATCATCGACGCCGGCAAAGCCGCCGATCCGGCCCTGTATGCCGACCCCGTACCGCAAGCGCTGGTGCTGACCGCCATCGTCATCGGCTTCGCCACCACCGCCTTGTTCCTGGTTGTCCTGCTGGCCGCACGCGGCCTGGCGGGCAACGACCACGTGGACGGCAGGGAGGCCAATCTGTGATCGACTGGTCGGCCCATCTCCCCGTCCTGCCCATAATCATTCCCCTGCTGGCGGGGGCCTGCCAGCTTCTGCTCAAGGATTCGCGCCGGCGCGTGCGCATCGGCATCTCGCTTGCCTCGGTACTGGCGCAGTTGCTCGTCGCCGTCAAGCTGCTGCTCATCACCTCGGGCATACAGGCTTCGCCCTGGTTCGGCCACATCGCCGTCTACCTGCTCGGCGACTGGCCGGCGCCGTTCGGCATCGTCATGGTGGCCGACCGGCTGGCCGCCATCATGCTGACCCTGAACGCAGTGCTGGGCATCGCCACGCTCGTCTACGCCACCGCGCGCTGGGACCGCGCCGGCGTGCATTTTCATCCTTTGTTCCAGTTCTTGCTCATGGGGATCAACGGCGCCTTCCTTACCGGCGACCTCTTCAACCTTTTCGTGTTCTTCGAGGTCCTGCTGGCCGCTTCCTATGGCCTGATGCTGCATGGCTCGGGCGAGGCCCGGGTCACGGCCGGCCTGCACTACATCGTCACCAACCTCGTGGCCTCCTTCCTGCTGCTGATCGCCATGGCGCTCGTCTATGGCGTGACGGGCACGCTCAATATGGCCGACCTGGCCGTGCAGGCCGGGCGCCTGGCCGGCCCCGACCGCATCCTGTTCGAGACCGCCGCCGCCATCCTGGGCATCGCCTTCCTCATCAAGGCCGCGGCATGGCCGCTTAACTTCTGGCTGCCCAACGCCTACGGCAGCGCCTGCGCGCCCGTGGCGGCGATCTTCGCCATTATGACCAAGGTCGGCATCTATGCGCTGCTGCGCCTGGGATCGCTGCTGCTGCCCACCGGCGCGCCCGCCGCATTCGGCGGCGAGTGGATGTTCTCGCTGGGGCTGGCGACCCTGATGTTCGGCATCATCGGCATGCTGGCCACCCAGCAGACCGAACGCCTCATCGGCTACTGCGTCATCAGCTCGTCGGGCACCCTGCTTACCGCCCTGGGCATGCCCGGCGTCACTGTGACCGGTCCGGCGCTGTTCTACCTTATCAACTCGGTGCTGGCGCTGGGAGCCTTCTACCTGCTCATCGAAATGGTCGAGCGCACACGCAGCTTCGGCGCCGACGTACTGGCCATCAGCCTCGAAGCCTTCGACCTTGACGATCCCGAATCTCCCGACCACTCCGACGACGTCGTGGGCGTCGCCCTGCCGGCCGCCATGGCCTTCCTGGGCATGGCCTTCATCGCCTGCAGCCTGCTGGTCATCGGCCTTCCGCCTCTTTCAGGCTTCGTCGCAAAATTCTCCCTCTTGTCCGCGGCCCTGCAAACCTCCAGCGCCGACTCGCCCTCGCTGGACACCTGGCTTCTGGTGGGCGCCATCCTGGTGTCGGGGCTGGCCGGCATCATCGCGCTTACCCGGGCCGGCATCCGCCTGTTCTGGAGCACCGAAGACGCCGTAACGCCGCGCCTGAGCCTCAGCGAAGCCGCCCCGGTCGCCTTCCTCGTCCTGTGTTGCGTAGGCCTGGCCGTGTGGGCCGGGCCGGTGCTGGCCTACCTGAACGACACGGCGCTGGCGCTGGACAATCCCCAGTCCTACATCCAGGCGGTACTGCGCCAGCCCGCCCCGCTGCTGCAAGGGGGCGCGCCATGAAATCCGTCCTCTATTGGCTCCTCATGCCGGCCCTGCTGCTCGTCATCTGGCTGCTGCTGAACGAAACCTTTTCCATCGGCCATATCGTGCTCGGCTCCGTCCTGGCGCTGCTGCTCGCCTGGGCCGCCATGGCCCTGCGACCCTTGCGCTCCACCCCCAAGAAGCCATTTACGCTGATCCGGCTTCTGGCCAACGTCGTCGTCGACATCACGAAATCCAATGTCGCCGTAGCCCGCCTTATCTGGCTTGGGGCCGAATCGCACACCCCGGGCTTCATCCGAATTCCCATCGAGCTGCGCGACCCGCACGGCCTGGCTGCACTGGCCTGCATCATCACCTACACCCCGGGCACGGTCTGGGCCGGGTTCTCCGAGCAGAAAGGCTTGCTGACGCTGCATGTGCTGGATCTCAAGGACGAAAACCACTGGATCCGGCTCATCAAGCTGCGCTACGAACAACCGTTAAAGGAAATATTCGAATGAATACCGTACTTTACTGGGCGGGCATCTTCGCGCTGGGCTGCTTCGCCCTGGCCCTGGGCTGCGCCACGCTGCGCCTGCTGCGCGGCCCCACTCCGCAGGATCGCGTGCTTGCACTGGACACCATGTACATCAACGGCCTGCTCATTCTGCTCGTCCTGGGCATCCGGTTCGGCAGCAGCATCTATTTCGACATCGCCCTGCTCATCGGCCTGTTCGGCTTCGTGGGCTCGGCGGCCCTGGCAAAATTCCTGCTCAAAGGCGAGGTAATCGAACCATGACGACGCTGCCACTCTGGGCTTCCATTCCCGCCTCCATCCTGCTGGTGCTAAGCGGCATTCTCACCCTGACCGGCTCGGCCGGCCTGCTGCGCTTCAAGCGCTTTTATTCGCGCATGCACGCGCCCACGCTGGGCAACACCCTGGGCGTCGGATTCGTGCTGCTGGCATCGATCCTGGTTTCGTCGGCCATCGAGGGACACATCGTCATCCATCAGTTGCTGATCACTTTTTTGCTAGTCATTGTTTCTCCCGTAACCGCGATCCTGCTCATGCAAGCCGGCTTGCGGCGCGACGCGCGGCGGCCGGTCCCGGACGAATAAGCGCCCGGCAATGGGAGCAACGATTTGTTACGAGCATGCGGTGGCATTCTTCTATACTGGACATCGACTGTTCCAATCCGTTTGATTGCCACGCTTTCAAGGAAACAACCATGAATCGTCAAAAACATATCCTGCCCCGCCCCGCTTCCATGCTGCTGGCTCTGGGCCTTGGGCTGGCCTCAGCCTCCGCATTCGCCGCCGGCGGTCATCCGGCCAACAGCGCCGAAGCGCAATACCAGCAAGACATGGCCGCCTGCAAATCCGGCCACACCCAAGAAAGCAAAGCCACCTGCGAACGAGAAGCCGGCGCCGCCCTTCAGGCCGCGCGGCACGGCCAACTGGTCAGCGACAACACCGAAACCTACAAGCAAGACGCTACCCGCCGCTGCATGAACCTGCCCGCCGGCCAGCGGCAGGACTGCATTACCCTCATGAACGACCCCGATGCCAGAACACAAGGCAGCGTCAACGGCGGCGGAATCATACGGGAAACCACCATCACCATCCCCGGATAGCCGCTACGCCCGGTACAGGGCGTCAAAGCTCCAGTTGCATGCCCATTTCCACGACCCGGTTGGGCGGAATCTTGTAGAACCGCGTGCTGCGGCTGGCGTTGCGCGCCATGAAGGCGAACAGGCTGCGCCGCCAGCGCATGCGGAACGGCAGCTTGCGCACCACGATGATGGTCTGGCGCGACAGAAAAAAAGAGGTCTGCATGGGCTCGAGATTGAGCTCGGGATGTTCGTGCGCCAGCAGTTCCAGCAACTGCGGCACATTGGGCTCTTGCTTGAACCCCCATTTGGCCACCACCTGCCAGCTGCTGCGGCCCAGCCTTTCAAGCGTATAGCGCTCGTCGAACGACACATAGGGCACGTCGGCGCTTTGCACGTTCAGGAACAGGACCTGCTCGTGCAGCACCTTATTATGCTTGAGATTGTGCAATAAGGCGGGGGGAACCGTATCGACGATCATGCTCATGAACACGGCGGTTCCAGGCACCCGCACCGGGGGATATTGCTCGATGGCGTCGACGAAATCCTTGAGCGGCTGCTGGTCGCCCGCCAGAGTCTGGTGCATTTTGTCGCGCCCCTGCTTCCAGGTCAGCATCAGGGTGAACAAGCCCAGGCCCACTACCAGCGGCAGCCAGCCGCCATCGACGATTTTCAGGGTGTTGGACGAAAACAGCAAAATGTCCAGCACCAGAAACACGCTCAGCAGCGCCATCCACAAACCGCGCTTTGCCCCCGTGCTGTGGCGCGGCAACACCGAGAACGCCAGCAAGGATGTCATCAGCATGGTGCCCGTTACCGCAAAGCCGTAGGCATGGGCCAGGTTTTCGGAGGACTTGAATCCCACCACCAGGACCAGCACGGCCAGGCACAGCAACTGGTTGACCCTGGGCAGGTAGATCTGCCCTTCCTCCTTGGCCGAAGTATGCAGGATGACCATGCGCGGCCACAGGCCAAGCTGCACGGCTTGCCGGGTAACCGAAAACGCCCCGGAAATGACGGCCTGCGACGCTACGACGGTTGCCACCGTGGCCAGGCCGACCAGGGGGGCCAGCAGCCACCCCGGCGCCAGCAGGAAAAAGGGGTTGCGGATTGCCGAGGGATCGCTGAGCAGCAGTGCACCCTGACCAAAATAGCACAGCACCAGAGCGGGCAGCACCACGCCGAACCAGGCGCGCCGGATCGCCGGCCGCCCGTAATGCCCCATGTCGGCATACAGGGTTTCGGCGCCCGTCAGCGCCAGCACCACCGCGCCAAGCAGCAAAAATGCCGTCCAGGGGCCCTGCGCAATGAATTCCAGGGCCCACATGGGATTGAGCGCCTGGAGTATATGCGGGGTCTGCACGATACGGTAGGCCCCCAGGGCGCCAAGGCTGAGGAACCACAACAGCATGATGGGCCCGAACAGCTTTCCGATGGCGCCCGTGCCGTGCGATTGCACCATGAACAGGCCAAGGATGATGATCACCGCCACGGGCACCACCCATGGATCCAGCGTATGCGACACAATGCCTATGCCCTCTATCGCCGAAAGCACGGAAATGGCGGGGGTGATCATGCTGTCGCCATAGAACAGGCTGGCTCCGATAAGCCCCAGGACGACCAGCACCCAACGCTTGCGCCCCGAGCGGCCGCGCGCGGCAAGCTCCATCAACGCCAGCGTGCCGCCTTCGCCGCGGTTGTCGGCGCGCAGAATCAAGGTCACGTATTTAAGCGACACCACCAGCATCAGCATCCAGAACAGCAGCGAAAGCACGCCCATGATGTGCGACGGATCCAGTACGGAAAAGCCGCTGAGCGATGCCCGTATGGTGTAAAGCGGGCTGGTTCCGATGTCGCCGTACACGACGCCCAGCGCTCCGACCAGCACAGCCATCCCGGGCGGTCCCGCTTGTTTCACGTCGTTCTGTTCTGGTGTCATGATGGGCTGTCTATCCTTCGTGCCGCGTCAGGTTGGCCCCTTTGCGGGGCCCTGGAAATACGATGTTGATCCGGGTGCCCGCAAACTCGGGGCGGCTGGCCAGCCGCCACCAGGCGCCGTGCGCCAGGGCGATTTCACGGACAATGGCCAGCCCCAGCCCCGAACCGCCCACGGTTGCCCGGGGAGAACGGTAGAACGCCTCGAAAACCCGGTCGCGGTCGTCGGCGTCGATGCCCCGCCCGTTGTCCTCGACCATGAGCGAGGGCGGCGTGGCGCCGACCTGGATGCGAATATAAGTGGCCCCGGCTCCGTAGCGCAATGCATTATCGATGAGGTTACTCAACATTTCCTCGAGCAGCAGCGGGTCGGCATCGACCCACACGGCATCGTCGGGTGCCGACAATTGTAGGTCCACGTGCCCGGCCCGTGCGGCGGGAATCCATTCCGAAGCGCTCAGGCGCGCCCATTCGGCCAGGTCCAGCCTTTGAAAGCTGTCCTGGGGACGAACCGACGAATCGGCTCGCGCCAGCACCAGCAACTGCTGCCCCAGCCGTATCATGCGGTCGGTGACCGACTTGATCCGTTCGGCGCGCTCCCGCACGTCGGTAGGCAGATTGCCGGCCAGCATCAGCTCGGACTCCAGCTTGAGTCCGCTCAGCGGGGTTCTGATCTGATGCGCCGCATGGCCGATGAAGCGCTTTTGCGCCTGCATCGAATCGTTGAGCCGTATCAGCAGGTCGTTGATGCGGGTCACGACGGGCGTGATCTCGGTGGTCAGGCCGGCCACACTGACCGGCTGCAGATCGTCGATGGAACGCTGGTTGATTTCGTCCGACAGGCGGTTGATGGATCGCAGGCCCGATCGCACGCCGGCGATCAGCACGCCGGCGATCAGCAAAACCAGCAGAACCTGGCTGAGCAGCAGCACCCAGAAAATATCGTGGAGCACCCAGACGGACAGGTTGATGCGGCTGGTCACGACCCACGTCACGATAAGGTCCAGGGCGATCAGGATCAGAACGGGAGGAACCAGGCGCAAAATGAGATGGCGCGCCAGGGAGCCCGGCTGCAGCAATGCAGCCAGTCGCGCGTGGGGAGCCAGCTTTCCGGCGGCGGGCCGCGCCGAGGGGGATGTCATGGGAGCCGTGTCCGGATCGCCCGGATATCATTGCGATACCCGCGCATCTTGAAAATGCTACGCGGCACTTTCGACGTCGAGCAGATAGCCGAACCCGCGCACGGTCTGTATGCCCGCACCGGTGCCTTCGAGGCGCTTGCGCAGGCGGTAGACGTAGACTTCGACGGCGTTCTCGCTGAAATCGGCGTCCCATGCCGACAGCGAATTGACGATCTGGCGTTTGGTAACCACGCGCCCGGCCCGGCCCATGAGCATTTCAAGCACGGACAGTTCGCGCACTGACAGCGCCAGGCGCTGCCCGTTGACGCGCACCTCGCGGCCCACGCTGTCGAACACCAGCGGCCCGGCTTCGAGCAGCGGCTGCACCTGGCCTGCGCGGCGCCGGGCGAACGCCCTTACCCGGGCGGCCAGTTCGGCCAGCTCGAAGGGCTTGGTGACGTAGTCGTCGGCGCCCGCATCCAGGCCCGCCACCCGGTCTTCCACCCCGTCGCGCGCCGTCAGGATGAGAACGGGAACCTGCTGGCCTTGGGCGCGCAACTGCCGCAAGACATCGAGCCCGCTCATGCTGGGCAGGTTCAGGTCCAGCAGCAGGAGATCGTAGGTTTGTCCGGTGACGGCGCCAAGCACCGGCTCGCCGTCCTGCAGCCAATCGACGGCATACCCCTGCCCCATCAGGAATTCCTGCAAGGCATGGCCCAAAGTCGTATCGTCTTCAATAACTAGTACTCGCATGCCGTGATTCTATATCGAACCGGCCGCTTTGAATAATGCCGGGTGGCTTAAACGGATGCGGGGTTACAAAGCTGACGAAAGCCTGACCAAAATGAAAGATGAAAGGTGTCTCGGGCGCGGGCGTTCGGACGGTAGAAAACAAATCCCCGCCGCCTTGGGGGCGGTCGGGGATGGAAGCTTGAATCAGGCAACCGGCTTGCCAGGTTTGCCTGGCGAGCCTGAGCTGCCGCTACGGCTTGACGGCGGGATTATCGCCTGCGGCCGGAGCATTGCCGCCAGCGGCGGCGTGTTCGCCGGGGCGGGTGATGAAGCCCAGCTTCTTCATGCCGGCAGCCTTGGCGCTGCTCATGATCTGGGCCAGGATTTCGTAGCGCGTATTCAGGTCGGCGCGGATGCGCAATTCGGGCTGAGGATCTTTGCCGGATTCGGCGGCAAAGCGCTGCTGCAGATTTTCCATGAGCACCGGCTGCTCGTCCCAGAACAGCTGCCCCGCCTCATTGACGGCAAGGTCGATGACCTGCGGCTTCATTTCGACCGGCTGGGCGGTGGCCTGCGGCAGATTGATCTTGATGGAGTGGCTGAGCAGCGGCGCCGTGATGATGAAAATGACCAGCAGCACCAGCATGACGTCGATCAACGGCACCATGTTGATCTCGGACATGGTGTGGTTGTCACCCTTGTTGTCGAAGCTTCCGAAAGCCATGATCAGTCCTTTTTGCCCGCCGCCAGCGAAATGCCGCGCATATTGGATCTGGATTCGATGGCCTGCCCGGTGGACAGGAAGGTGAACAGATCGTGCGCGAAGGCATCGAGCTGCGCCAGGTAGACGCGATTGTTGCGCACGAAGGCGTTGTAGGCCAGCACGGCGGGAATGGCCACCGCCAGGCCCAGGCCGGTCATGATCAGGGCTTCGCCCACGGGGCCGGCGATGCGGTTGATGTTGACGCCATCGGAAAGGCCGATGCCGATCAGGGCATGGTAAACGCCCCAAACCGTGCCGAACAGACCGATGAACGGCGCGGTGGAACCGATGGAGGCCAGCACGGTAAGCCCGTTCTCGAGCTTGGCGGTTTCCTCGTCGATGACCTTGCGGATGATGCGGGTGACGAAAGCGCTGGTCGAGCCCTTTTCCTCGAGCTTTATGGCGCCGTACTTGGCATGGTGGTTGCGGGCATGGATGGCATGACTGGCCACGTGCGCAAACGGCTCGGTCGCACCGTGCGTGGCGATTTCGTTTTCAACCTGCTCGAGCGAGCTGGCCGCCCAGAACTGGTTCAGGAAGCGGCGCGAATGCCGGTGAGTGCGCAGATTGCTGAACGACTTGACGAAGATCAGATACCAGCTGATCAGGGACATGAGCAGCAGAATGCCGAACAGGCTCTTGCCCACGATATCGCTTTGTGCGATGAAGTGGGTAATACCGCTTTCCGTCGTGATGGTGGCGGCCGGAGCCAAAGCCGGCGCAGCAGCAGCAGCAGCCGGGGCGGCCGCACTGCCCAGCGCGGCGGCTGCGGGCGCTGCCGACTGCGCATCGGATGCCGCCTGGCCTACTTGCGCAATGATATGCAATGCGCTGTTTACGAGATCGAACATGGTGGTTCCTATAAAACGAAATCAAATGGGATGTCGGCCAGTGCGGGATAGGCAATGCCGTTTTCGGTATATGGCTTGAACTTCGCGGTGCGCGCCGCTTTCAGCGCCGACTCGTCCAGGCGCGGATAGCCCGACGAGGTGCGCAGCGTAGCCTTGGCGACGGAGCCTTGCGGCGAAATCAGCACCCGGACCACAACCCGGCCCGCTTCGCCCCGGCGCTGGGAAAGCCGGGGATATTCGGGACTGGGGCGCTGCCCAAGATAATCGACGCGCCCGATGAGCCGCGGCGTGTTGGGGTCGCGCGGCGCGGTCGGCGCCTTGGGCGCAGCTACCGTCGCGGCGGCGCCGCTGGGCGGCGCGGGCGGAGTGTCCGGCTTGGGAGTTTCGTGGCGCTTGACGACCGGCTTGGGCCGGGGCTTGGGCTTCGGTTTGGGCTTGGGCGGTTCAGTGATCGTCTCGGGATCGGGCTCTTTGACGACCGGCTCGGGCTCGGGCTCCGGAACAGGTTCTTCGACGGGATCGGGCTCCACCTGAGGTTCGGGCTCGGGGGGCGGAGGCTCCTCGACAGGTTCCGGAGGCGTAGCCTGCGGTTCAGGCTCGGGCGCCGTATCGACAACCTCGGGCCCTATTTCGACGAACTGGATTTCGTCCGATTGGGGCATCGAGATATCGGGCTTGACCGGGGCGGCAATAATGGCGCCGATGACGGCCAGGTGCACCCCTATTACGCAAACAGCGGCTGCAAGCTTGATTTGTACAGAGCGGGATTTAGGGTAAAGACGAAGATGCAGCATGCGTCCAACGGCAAAAAGTTCATTAATCCAGACGAAAGGATGCTCTGCATAGCCTGCGCGAGCAGTGCATCCCTATAACGGCACGCACTCCCGGAACGCGTTCAGGCCACCCCTTGAATGGTTTCAACCACGACAGACCGCTACATTATCAGAAATGCGAACCATTCGCAATAATATTTATTATTAATTTATGCAACCGAAGGACAGACGCGAAGGCTCCGGCTAAAGCGTCAGGATGCTCAGCCCGCGCACCATGGTCTTCAATTGGGCATACAGGGCCCCCTGCTCGGTCTCGCCGATCTCGGCCAGCATGGCGGTCTCCACGTCGACGACCGCCGCGTCGCATTTCTTCAATAGGTTCAGGCCTTCGGGCGTCAGGCCGATTTGAATGATGCGTCCGTGGGTCGAAGGCGCTTTCCGAGCGATCCAGCCCCGCTGTTCCATGGTCTTGACCATTTCGTTGGCCGACTGGGGTGACACCATCGACCGCTCGGCCAATTGCGCATTGGAAAGCTGGCCGTGCTTGCGGAATACGGACAGCGCCGTGTACTGCGCCGCGGTAATCCCCATTGGAGCAATGCTGTCGCGTATGCGACGGCTCAGCATATGGTCGAGCCGCCCGATTAAATAGGCAATGCCGCTTGGTTTGTCCACTCGTAACTCCTTTGGCTATTCGTTCTGCCGTCTGGCTAATTCTACTTGCCAGTCGATTTTTCTCGGTGTAGTATAAGCCAAATATCAGGTAAGTTGATAATCATTGCTCCAAAAAAATACGTGGCGTATATCGCCCGCGCGGCAAACCGCGGCAAAAAATCAACAACCCCGAAAGCGGTGATCCCACACGCCTGGTTACCAGAAGAATAATGTTGCAACGCCTTTGCAGGCAAAGAATTCAGAGAGACAAAATGACAGCACAACCCCGTTATCGCAGCGTGGCAATTGGCGCCCTGCCTGTCGAGGCAACACCCGGCGAAAACGGCCAAGTCCATGTAAAGACCCCTGTGCCTCTGCAGGACTACCCACGCCGCCTCACCGACCGTCTGCACTACTGGGCCAAACAGACCCCCGACCGCAGCTACATCGCCAAGCGAGACGAATCCGGCGAATGGCGCCACATCACCTACGCGCAAGCGCTCGACATGGCGCGCCGCATCGGCCAGGCCCTGCTCGACCGCGGGCTGTCGCCCGAGCGGCCGGTGCTCATGCTTTCCGAAAACGACCTGGAGCACGCGCTTCTGGCCTTGGGCTGCCAATATGTCGGCGTGCCCTATTCGCCGGTATCCCCCGCCTATTCGCTGGTCTCCAAAGATTTCGACAAACTGCGCCATGTGGTGCAGGTGCTGACCCCGGGCCTGGTCTTCGTTTCCGACGCGCAGAAATATGCCGCCGCCGTCACGGCCACGCTGGACGACGGCGTCGAGTACGTCGCCACGCACGGCTCGACGCCGCAGCGTGCCAGCACCACGTTCGAGTCGCTGCTGGCAACGCCGGTCACCGATGCCGTGGACGCGGCCTACGAAGCCACCAGCCCCGACACCATCGTCAAGTTCCTGTTCACCTCGGGCTCCACCTCGCTGCCCAAGGCTGTCATCAACACGCAGCGCATGCTGTGCAGCAATCTGCAAATGATTCTGCAGGTCTGGCCCTTCCTGGCCGAAGAACCGCCCATCCTGGTCGACTGGCTGCCCTGGAACCACACTTTCGGAGGCAACCACAACCTGGGGCAGATCCTGTTCAACGGCGGCACGCTCTACATCGACGACGGCAAGCCCACGGAACAAGGCATGGCCATCACCCTGCGCAATCTGCGCGAGATCTCGCCCACCCTGTATTTCAACGTGCCCATAGGCTGGGAAAAAATCGCCAACGCGCTCGAAACGGACGAAGCCCTGCGCACCAGCTTCTATCGCCGGCTGAAAATGCAGTTCTATGCCGGCGCGGCCCTGGCCCAACCGGTCTGGGACAAACTGCACGCCACGGCCGAAAAAGCCTGCGGCGAACGCATCATCATGACGACCGGCCTGGGCATGACCGAAACCTCGCCCTCCGCCATGTTCGTGCTCGAGGAAAGAGCGCTGGCCGGGCAAATAGGCGTGCCGCTGCCCGGCATGGATTTGAAGCTCATTCCCAACGGCGACAAGATCGAGGCCCGTTACCGGGGTCCCAACGTCACGCCCGGATACTGGCGGGCCCCCGACAAAACGGCCGAGGCCTTTGACGAAGACGGCTACTTTTGCTCGGGCGATGCCGTGAAATGGCTGGATCCTGACGACCCCAATCGCGGCTTCGTGTTCGACGGACGCGTTGCCGAAGACTTCAAGCTCGACACCGGAACCTGGGTCAGCGTGGGCTATCTGCGCACCCTGATATGCCGCGAGGGCGCGCCTTACCTGCAGGACTGCGTCATCACCGGGCATGACCGCCGCGAGGTCGGCATGCTCATCGTGCCCAATCTGCCTTTGTGCCGCAAGCTGTCGGGCCTGGACGACAACGCCTCGGACCAGGACGTGCTGGCCTCCCCTCCCGTGCGCCGGTTTTTCCAGGACCTGACCGACCGCCTGCATCGGCAAGGCACGGGCAGCGCCACCCGCATTGCCCGCGCATTGATCCTCACGCGGCCCCCTTCGCTGGATCTGGGCGAAATCACCGACAAAGGCTCCATCAATCAACGGGCTGTGCTTACCCACCGCCAGGACCAGGTCGAAACCTTGTACGACGGCGCGGATCCGGCCGTCATCATCCCCGCAGGTAAGTAAAGAACCAGGCAGGCGAAATCCTGCCCACCGCCGTCGGCCGGGCGCTCAACGCCCAGCCGGCAATACAAAAGCAATTCAAAGCAGTTCACAACAGAGGAGATTGAGAATGAAGAAAGTATTCCACGCAACCCTGCTGGCCGCCGCGCTGGGCCTGGCCGCTACGCAAGCCAACGCGGACATCACCATCGGCGTCGATCTGTCGCTGACCGGCCCCGCCTCCGGCCTTGGCATTCCCGTCAACAGCGGCTTTGCGCTGTGGCCCGACAACATCGCCGGGCAAAAAGTCAAGTTCATCACCCTGGACGACGCCAGCGACCCGGCCAAGGCCCAAAAAAACGCGCAACGCCTGATTAGCGAAGACCATGTCGACGTCATCATCGGCTCCAGCACCACCACCCCCGCCATCGCCATGGGTGAAGTCGCCGCCGAAGGCAAAACCGTGCAGTTGGCAGCCGCGCCTGCCGAGTTCCCCGAAGGCAAAGGCACATGGACCTTCCGCTTGCCGCAATCCACGGCGATCATGGCCGGCGGCGTCATCGACCACATGAAAAAACACGGTGTAAAAAGCTTTGCCTTCATCGGCTATAACGATGCCTACGGCGAAAGCTGGCTGCGCGAGCTGACTAATCTGGCCAAAGCCAACGGCATCAAGGTGACCGATGTCGAACGCTACGCGCGAGCCGACACCAGCGTCACGGCGCAGGCCCTCAAAGCCATCGCCTCCAAGCCCGACGCCATCCTCATCGTCGCCTCGGGCAGCGGCTCCGCCATGCCTCATACCACGGTCGTCGAACGCGGTTTCAAAGGCAAAATCTACCAGACGCACAGCGCCGCCTCAAAAGACCTGATCCGCCTGGGCGGCAAGGCCGTGGAAGGCTCATTCGTCGTATCGGGCCTGGCCGTGTATCCCGAAGGCCTGCCCGACACCCACCCCTCCAAGAAACTGGCGGTGGATTTCGTGAATGCCTACGAAAAGAAATACGGCCCAGGGTCCCGCAGCCAGTTTGCCGCGCATGCCTACGATGCCTACCTGATCCTGAGCAAGGTCGTGCCGGTCGCGCTTAAAAAAGCCAAGCCCGGCACCCCCGAGTTCCGCAGCGCGCTGAAAGACGCCCTGGAAAACTACGGCAGCATCCCCGTTACCCAAGGCGTCCTCACCTACACCAAGACCGACCACTTCGGTTTCGACAACAAGGCCCAAATGATGCTTACCATCAAGAACGGCAGGTTTGTCGCCGCCGACTAAACACGCCGGTCCGCGTTCCGGCAGGCATGCTTGCCGGAACGCAGCGGGCGCGACGCCGCCCGCCTACAGCACCTTCAGCGCGCATTCACCGTCAGCCCGCCATCCAGGGCGATCTTCGCGCCATTGACGTAAGCACCGCGATCCGAAGCCAGGAAGGCCGCCATGTCGCCAACCTCTTCCACCCTGGCCAGGCGCCCGGCCAGAATCCCCTTGTCCCGGCAAAACTCGCTCAGCCACTGCTCTTTCGTCTTGCCTTCCGCCTTGGCCATGTTTTCGGCCCAGACCTCGCGCCACTCGGTCAGGACCACGCCCGGCACGATGGTATTCACCTTGATGCCCTCCTTGCCCAGATCGGCCGCCAGGTAGCCAGCCATGTGCATCAGCGCTGCGTTATTCAGGCCGTAAGTCAAGGCCGGCACCCAGGCCATCGCGCCCGAGGCTCCGGCGATATTCAGGATGCGGCCGGTGCCGTCGCGAGCCAGCAACGGCAGGAACTCACGTATCATGCGCAAGGCGCCAAGCGTCTTGATCTGCACCTGGCCAAGCCAGTCCGCATCGTCCCAGGTAATTTCCCTGTCCTGGCGCTTGATGGCCTCGCCGGCGTTGTTGACCACGATATGAACGGTCGGGAAATGCGCTTTCACCTCCTCGACCGCGGCACGCACGGAGTCATGCTGCGTAACGTCGCAGGCCAGGGGCAATGCCTGCACATCGAACTGCGCTGCAATGTCCCGGGCAACGGCCTGCAGCCCATCCAGCCCGCGGGCCAGCAGCACGACGTCGACGCCCTCCGCGGCCAATGCGCGCGCAACGCCTTTGCCCACCCCCTTGCTCGCCCCTGTCACCACGGCAACACGCCCTTTCAATCCTAAATCCATGTCCATCTCCTCAAAGAGTGGGCCGTGCCGCGCCCGCAAATATCCACCACACCGAAGCTATCCAGCTAGCCGGGCATCGCCCCGAATCGACCGCTGTTGAAATCGTCGATCGCCTGCTCTATTTGCCGCTGGCTGTTCATGACGAACGGCCCATAGCCGACGATAGGCTCGTCTATCGGCTCTCCGCAAAGCAGCAAGACGACGGCGTCGCTATTGGCTTCCAGTACAAGGCTTTGGCCGGCCCGATCCAGCACGACCATCTGCGCCTCGCGGACGATGGCGCTGTCGTTCACCTGCACGGTGCCATGCAGGACCACCAATGCCGCAGCCCAGCCGTCGGGCAATTCAAAAGTGCTGAATCCGCCCTGCGTCAACCGCAAGTCCCACACGTTCATCGGCGTAAAGGTATGCGCCGGGCCTGTGCGGCCGTCGAGTTCGCCGGCAATGATCCGCGCAACACCCGCCTCGTCCGGCAAGGCAACGGCAGGAATTTCGCGATCGAGAATGGCCTGGTAGCCGGGAGCGGCCATCTTGTCCTTCTCGGGCAGATTCACCCACAGCTGCACCATTTCAAGCGAGCCACCCGACTGGCTGAACGCGGGTGAATGAAATTCCTCATGCAGAATGCCGGAGCCCGCCGTCATCCACTGCACGTCGCCGGGACGTATCACCCCGCCCTTGCCGGTCGAGTCACGATGCGCCACCTCGCCCTTGTAGACGATGGTCACCGTCTCGAACCCGCGGTGCGGATGCTGGCCCACTCCGCGCGGCTTGCCCGCCGGCGCGAAGTCCTGCGGGCCAGCGTAGTCGAGCAGCAAAAAGGGGCTGAGCTGCCTGCCATGGCTGCCGTAGGAAAACAAGGAACGCACGGGAAAGCCATCGCCAACCCAATGAGCGCGCGGAGCGCTATAAACACCCAGAATCTTTTTCATGCCATCTCCTGTAGGCCGACCGATTGGTCCATGGGATTAAGCATAAGCGCAGGACGGAATCGCGGGTAGCGTGCTAAATTAGCTCGCAGAGTCCCATTCAAGGAACGATAAAACCGGGACACTTGCCGATGCCTAAGAGGAAGCCGCAGCCGCCATGCAGGACCTGAACGACCTCTACTATTTCGTCCAAGCCGTGAACCACGGAGGCTTCGCGCCGGCGGGCCGGGCATTGAACATTCCCAAGTCCAAGCTCAGCCGGCGCATCGCCATGCTGGAAGAGCGTCTGGGAGTTCGACTGATCCAACGTTCGACGCGCCACTTTTCCATGACGGAGGTCGGGCGCAGCTTCTACGAGCACTGCAATGCCATGCTCGTGGAAGCCGAAGCGGCGCAAGAGGTGGTCGACGCCACACGCGCCGAACCACGCGGCGTAATTCGCATGAGCTGTCCGGTTGCGCTGCTGCATGTGCATGTGGGCAGGATGCTGGCCGAATTCATGAACCGCCACCCCCAGGTCACGGTGCACCTGGAGGCCACCAACCGCCGCGTCGACGTCGTGGGCGAGGCCCTGGACCTGGCAGTCCGCGTGCGCCCGCCGCCATTCCAGGACAGTGATCTGGTAATGCGCGTGCTGGCCGACCGAGGACAATGCCTGACAGCCAGCCCGGCCCTGGTCCAACGCCTGGGCATGCCAGCGTCTCCGGCAGACCTGGAAGGCTGGCCCAGCCTTGGGCTCGGAACACCGCATCAAACCTACACCTGGCCGCTGCATGGGCCGGACGACGCCCAGGCCGTCATCCACCACACACCCCGGCTCGTGACGACGGACATGATTGCGCTACGCAACGCGGCAATAGCTGGCGTGGGCATCGTGCAGCTACCCCTGCTCATGGTGCAGAATCATCTGGCCGAGGGAGCACTGCTCAAGATACTGCCCGAATGGACGCCGCGGCGCGAGATCATCCACGCCGTGTTCCCCACCCGGCGCGGCCTGCTTCCCTCGGTGCGGGCTCTGGTGGACCACCTTGCGGAAAGCTTCGCCGCCATCGACGAGGAATAGCTTCAGGCAATAAAAAAGCCCGCTGCCGAGCGGGCTTTTTTCAACTGCTAGGGAGCTTTGGTAGTAGCTCCCTGAAAATAGGGTGGTGCCCAGAAGAGGACTCGAACCTCCACACCTTGCGGCACATGGACCTGAACCATGCGCGTCTACCAATTCCGCCATCTGGGCACAATGAGAGTATGCTAATGTACTGCCTTGCGCATTTACTGGGATTTAACCCCGGGGACTGAACCCAACAACTAACTGTTCAACAACCCTTAAAACGCTGCTGTCTCTCAAAGAGAAAAGAATTATACACTATTTTATTTACAAGGGAAGTCTTCTTGACCAAACGATCTAAAAACAAGAAAGAATCCGGCGAAGACGAGTCAAAAAACTCGTCAACAGGTTCACAAGCAAGTGCTCCCGCTGGTTCGCCAGCACTGCCTCCCGACTTCGATCCCGCGGTGCCAAGCCGGGAAGCCATTCTTCAAGTGTTGCGAAACTCCGACAAGCCGCTTGCTCCCGAAGCGCTGGCCAAGGCCCTGGGCGCCCGGGTTCCGCTTTCTGTCGGTTATGAACGGCGCATTGGCGCCATGGAACGCGACGGCCAAATAACACGCACGCCCAAAGGCGAGCTGGCCATCGCCAGCAAATCGGAATTCATCGCCGGGCGCGTGCAGGGACATCGCGACGGCTTCGGCTTTTTGGTGCGCGACGACGGCGGCCCCGACCTGTTTCTTTCGCCGCGCGAAATGCTCAAGGTGCTGCACGGCGACCGCGTGCTGGCCAAGCCCGACGGCGAATACCGGGGCAAGCCCGAGGCCGCCATTGTCGAGGTGGTCGAGCGCCGCACCAATAAACTGGTGGGCCGCTTTCTGCGCGAGCGCGGGGCATACATCGTTGCGCCGGAAGACCAGCGCATCAAGCACGATATCCTCATTCCGGCGAGCGATACCGGCGGCGCCGAGCATGGGCAGGTAGTAACTGTTGAAATCGTGCAGCAGCCCACCCGGCATACCCAGCCCCTGGGCAAGGTCGTGGAGGTGCTCGGTGAAATCGATGATCCAGGAATGGAAATCGAAATCGCCGTGCGCAAGTTCGACGTGCCGCTCGACTTTTCCGACGCCACGCTCAAGCAGGCAGCGCAAATTCCGGCTACCGTCAAAAAGACGGAGTTCAAGGGGCGCATCGATTTGCGCGACCTGCCCTTCGTTACCATCGACGGTGAAGATGCACGCGATTTCGACGATGCGGTTTTTTGCCTGCCCATAGACCTGGGCACTGAAAAGCGCAAACGGCCGGGCTGGCGCCTGCTGGTCGCTATTGCCGATGTCAGCCATTACGTAAAGCCGGGCGAACCCCTGGACGACGATGCACTGGAGCGCGGCACCAGCGTCTATTTTCCGCGCCGCGTCATTCCCATGCTGCCCGAGGCCCTGTCCAATGGCATCTGCTCACTGAATCCCGATGTCGACCGGCTGGTGCTGGTATGCGACATGGTCATTCCGGCCAATGGCGCCAAGGCGGGCACGGTAACCGCCTATCAGTTCTACGACGCGGTCATCCATTCGCATGCGCGTACCACATATACCGACGTGTGGGCGGCCCTGCAGCAGCCCACGGGGCCGGCGGCGCAGGCCATGTCTTCGGTATACCCGCATGTGCGGGACCTGTACGAGCTGTTCCAGTTGCTGTCGGGCTCGCGCGTCAAGCGCGGAGCCATCGATTTCGATACGGTGGAAACCAAGATAATCTGCAATCCACTGGGACGCATCGAAAAAATCGTTCCCTACGAGCGCAACGACGCGCACAAGCTGATCGAAGAATGCATGCTGGCCGCCAATACCTGCGCGGCCGACTTCATGAAGCGCAACAAGCGCATCGGCCTATACCGCGTGCACGAGGGTCCCACACCGGAAAAGCTCAAGGCCTTGCGCGACTATCTGCGAAACCTGGGGCTCACCCTGGGCGGCGGCGACGAGCCAACCACACACGACTATGCGCGCCTCATCCAGGAAACACGCGGTCGTCCCGATCACGAAGTATTGCAGACCATGTGCTTGCGCTCCATGCAGCAGGCGCTTTACAGCCCGGAAGAATCCGGACACTTCGGCCTGGCCTACGAGCACTACGCGCATTTCACGTCGCCCATACGGCGCTATCCGGATCTGCTCACGCATCGCGTCATCAAGTCAATCATAAAGGGCCAGCGCTATGTGCCCGCCATCGACGATGTGTCGTCGGTGGCCGCCTTGCCGCGTGGCGAGCGCGAGCACGCCATCTGGGAAAAACTGGGCCTGATGCTGTCCGCCTGCGAACGGCGGGCCGACGATGCGTCGCGCGACGTTGAGGCGTGGCTCAAGTGCTGGTTCGTCAAGGAGCACGTGGGCGAGGTGTTCAGCGGCCGGGTGACGGGGGTAGCGACCTTCGGCATTTTCATTACGCTGGATACCTTGTTCGTGGAAGGCATGGTGCATGTTTCCGAACTGGGCTCCGACTATTTCCAATACAGCGAATCCCTGCATGAGCTGCGCGGCGAGCGAACGGGCATCCGCTACCGCCTGACCGACGCCGTGCAGGTTCAGGTGGCACGGGTCGATCTCGAGGCCCGCCGCATCGAGTTTCGCCTGGTCAAGGGCACGACGTTCAAGGCCTTGAACAAGGCGGCCAAAGAATCGGGCGAGCCTGTCCGGAAAGTCAAACGGGCGGCGCCGGCCAAGCCTGCGGCGCTCAAGGGCACGACTTCGCGCGAGCGCCGCGCCGAGGCCAAGCGCAGCACGCGGCAGCCTCCCGCGGGCAAGAAGTCGACGCGCGCGCGCCATTAGTCATTATCCAAGCAGGAACCCGCTGCGGCCTGGCATGCTGCGGCATGTTCCTGATTGGCGCAGCGTGGGCCGGACTTGGCGGGGCGAACTGTGCGAAAATTATTCCGGCCGCCATTTCGGCCGTCATTGAAGGAATATTATGCCGTCCCACCAGGTTTTGGCAGGCTTTCACGCCGTAACGGCGCGTCTGCGCCACGCGCCATCGTCCATCAAAGAGCTCTATTTCGAGGCGTCCCGCCGCGACAAGCGCATGCAGTCGCTGATAGACCTGGCCCAGGCAGCCAATGTACGAACTCATCCTGTCCCGGCCGACAGGCTCGATGGGCTGGCGCGCGGCACCCGGCACCAGGGCGTGGTGGCTCTGGCCGACGAAAACCAGTTGGCGGTCGACATCGACGAAGTCCTGGATATGCTCGAAGACAAAGGGCAAACGCCCTTGCTGCTGATTCTGGACGGTGTTACCGACCCGCACAATCTTGGCGCCTGCCTGCGCACGGCCGACGCGGCGGGGGTGCATGCGGTGATCGCCCCGCGCGACCGCGCCGTGGGTCTCAACAGCACGGTACAGCGGGTGGCTTGCGGCGCCGCCGAAACCGTGCCCTACATCATGGTTACGAACCTGGCCCGCAGCATGCGCCAACTGAAAGAGCGCGACGTCTGGCTGGTGGGCACCGACGACCAAGCAAGCGGCACCATGTATTCCGTGGATGCGCGCCGCCCCATGGCCTGGGTCATGGGCGCCGAGGGCGAGGGCATGCGGCGCCTGACGCGTGAAACTTGCGATGAACTCGTCAACATTCCCATGACGGGCTCGGTCGAAAGCCTGAACGTGAGCGTCGCCAGCGCCGTGTGCCTGTACGAATCGGTGCGCCAGCGCGCCAGCGGCTAGGCTTGCGCGGCCCGATATATTTGCTTACACGGCCCGCGCCAGTTCGAAGCGAGGGCCTTCGAGCCCGCGATGTGCAGGCTCCGCCCTTCCAACCTGATTTCGTATATTGTCATGACCAACAACAGCAGCAATGGTTTTACAACCAGCATTCTTCACGCCGACAGGCGCTCATCGGTAGAGCACGGCGCCATCCACAAGCCCCTGCATCCATCCTCCGAATATGCGTATGCCGACTCGCGCGAGTTGGCGGCGGTGTTCCAGGGCAAGGCGGGCTTTACCTATGCACGCCAGGGCACTCCCACGACCAACGCGCTGGAAGCCAAGATCACGCACATGGAAGGCGGCATCGGCACGGTTTCCTTTGCGACCGGCATGGCGGCCCTCAATGCCGTGTTCTTTACCCTGTTGCGCAAGGGCGACCACCTCATCGCCAGCCAGTACATTTTCGGCAACACCAATAGCCTGCTCGGCACGCTGGCCGGCCTGGGCGTGGAGGTGACGTTCGTCGACGCCACCGACGCGGCCAATGTGAAGGCGGCATGGCGTCCCGAAACCCGCATGGTCTTCGTCGAGTCCATTGCGAACCCGGGAACGCAGATCGCCGACCTCCTGGGTATCGGGCAGTGGTGCACGGAAAAGCACCTGGTATATGTGGTCGACAGCACCTTGTCCACCCCCTGGCTTTGCCGGGGCATCGACGTGCAGGCCAGCCTGGTGGTCAACTCCTTGTCCAAGTATATTGGCGGCCACGGCCATGCCCTGGGCGGCGCGGTTACCAACACGGGCCTGTACGACTGGTCGGACTACGACATCATCGCCCAGCCGTACCGCAAGGGACCGCCGCAAACCTGGGGGCTGACACAGATCAAGAAAAAGGGGCTGCGGGACATGGGAGGCACCTTGTCGGCCGATTCCGCGCACCGCATTTCCGTCGGCTCCGAAACGCTGGCCCTGCGCATGGAGAGGGCCTGCTCCAATGCTCTGCAGTTGTCCAACTATCTGTCGGCGCATCCCAAGGTCTCGGCCGTGCATTATCCTGGCCTGGCCAGCCACGCCCAGCATCAACGCGCCGATCAGCTGTTCCAGCATCGTTTCGGCTCCCTGATGGGCGTGGAGCTGGTCGACGGCATCGATGTCTTCGAGTTCCTGAACCGCCTGGACGTGCTGATTCTGGCCACCCACCTTGGCGACACGCGAACCCTGGTCCTGCCCGTGGCGCATACTATCTATTATGAGATGGGCGCCGAACGGCGCGCGCAGATGGGCATCGCCGACAGTCTGCTGCGGGTATCGGTGGGCATCGAGGACATCGAAGACCTTATCGAGGATTTCCGGCAGGCCCTTGGCTAGGCTGGCTCCACCCTGTTCACTCCTGGCCGGCGGCCTGGCAAGGCCGCCCACGGCGCCGGCCGGGCAAAGCTGAACATGATCTGGTATTTTTTTGCAACTTGCTGTGTAAATGCCGTGGCGTGTGGCGCGGTTGTTGCCTGGAAACACATGCATAGCGTGCTTCGAACGTTAAATTTTGAAAAAAGTCAGCAACCGTGCGGGTTTTGGCCCATTTTCGCTTGACAGCCGTGTGTTTCAAAGGCTTAATACGCGGTAGTCGTGTTGTTGTGTGCAGCTACTTGCCGGCTTGCATCCGGCGCGTGTCTCCACATTGATTTCGAGTAGTAAAAAATGGCACCTAGGGTGCTGCTTTTTTTGATCAGTTGTCAGGCGTTGCCTGGCTATAATAATTTTTAGGGGTAATCCTTAATGAACAAAACAGAGCTCATCGAACACATCTCCACCAAAGCCGATCTTTCCAAAGCCGACGCCGGCCGCGCCCTTGAGGCTTTCATCGGCGCCGTCAAGACCACGCTCAAGAAAAAGGGCTCGGTCACCCTGGTCGGTTTCGGCACGTTTGCCGTTTCCGAGCGCGCCGCCCGCACCGGCCGCAACCCCCGCACCGGCGAAGCCATCAAAATCAAGAAAGCCAAGGTGCCCAAGTTCCGTCCCGGCAAGGCACTGAAAGACGCCGTCAACTAAACAATGCCTTATTTGCGCGGGTAAATATAGTCCGCTATAATTTGCCCCGCGTTTTGCAAGAAGTGAAGTAGCCCCAAAGCTTTGTAAACACGGTGGTTTCAAGCCGCCGCATTACAGGCTTGGTGTCAGCCAAGGCTGAAAGGGGTGCTTAGCTCAGTTGGTAGAGCGGCGCCCTTACAAGGCGTAGGTCACAGGTTCGACCCCTGTAGCACCCACCAAACTTTTTGCATCATTAAAAAAACCACTCGAATTGAATCGGGTGGTTTTTTTATTTCTGCTTGGCATCGCCCCGGCGCTACAACACGCGCCGCATCGTAATATGCTCGATGCCCGCATCCATGTAGGTGCCGCCTTCGGCGACAAAACCATGGGCGGCATAGAAGGCCCGGGCGTGGCATTGGGCCGACAGCACCGCGTGGCCATGGCCGCGCCGCCGCGCTTCGTCAACCAGGGCAAGCAGCATGGCCGACCCCACCCCCCGCCCGCGCCAGGGCCGAAGCACCGCCATGCGCCCGATATGGCCGTCGCCCAGCAAACGGCCGGTGCCCACGGCAATGCCACGGCCGTCGCTGGCCAGCACGTGAATCGCGCGGGCGTCCTCGTCGTCCAGTTCTTCCTCGAGCGGCACGTTCTGCTCGTTCACAAAGACTTCAAAGCGTACTGCGCCGGCCTGACGGCCGATTTCGTCCCAGCCCGCCAACTTGATCGAATAGTTTTCCATGCCTGAACCCAAAGCCGATTCAACTGCTAAGCTTCAGCCCGATGATTCCGATCACAATGAAGCCCATGCTGAGCAATCTGGCGAAGGTGGCGGCTTCGCCCAATAAAAGTATGCCCAGCGCCACGGTGCCGACCGCCCCGATGCCCACCCATACCGCGTAGGCGGTGCCCACGGGCAGGTATTTCAGTGCCAGGCCCAGCAAGGCGACGCTGACGACCATGCTGACCACGGTGCCCGCGGTCGGCCAGAATCGGGTGAAACCCTCGGTATACTTGAGGCCGATGGCCCAGCCCACCTCGAACAGGCCGGCCACAACCAGAACAACCCACGAGAACGACGCAGACATTGCTTGCTCCAGAAAACATGGGGTCGTCCCCGTTGCTCGGCAAAACAGCGGGGTCGTCCCCGCCGCCGATGAAAGAAGTACCAGTTTAACCGTTTGACGCGCTGCAATAAAGGCGAGCCCGAACGGCGCCAGGCTGGCGGCCGATCAAGCCTTGCAACAGGCACCCAGCACGCCCGCATGCGTCCAGGCCGCAAGCAGGGAAATTGCTTCCGGCATGAAAATACCAGGCACGACAAGGAATCCTATGACTCGACTGCTAACCCGCCACACCGCCTTCTATATCGTCATTGCAGGAACCATACTGTTTCTTGCCCTTTCCGTCTTCCTCAGCGCCTGGTGGCTGCCGCCGGCGCTCGTCTGCCTGGCCCTCGTCGTGCTGGGCATCATCGATCTTGCGCAAACCCGCCATGCCATACGCCGCAACTATCCGGTCATCGGGAATCTGCGCTATTTCTTCGAATTCATCCGCCCCGAGATCCGCCAGTATTTCTTCGAGGACGATACGCAGCAACTCCCCTTTTCGCGCGCCAACCGCTCCTTGGTGTACCAGCGCGCCAAGCAGGAAATCGACAAGAGGCCCTTCGGCACGCAAGGCGACGTCTACGGCAATGAATACGAATGGATCAACCATTCCATGAGCCCGACACACCCCGAAAACAGCGATTTCCGCATTACCGTGGGCGGGCCCGACTGTACCCGGCCCTATTCACTGTCGGTCTTCAATATTTCGGCGATGAGTTTCGGTGCGCTGTCCGCCAACGCCGTGCTTGCCCTGAACAAAGGCGCGGCCATGGGCAATTTCGCGCACGACACCGGCGAAGGCGGCATCAGCCTGTATCACCTTGAACACGGCGGCGATCTCATCTGGAACATCGGCTCGGGCTATTTCGGCTGCCGCGACAAGGACGGCCGCTTCTCGGAAGAAGCCTTTACCCGGCGCGCCCGGCACGACAGCGTCAAGATGATAGAAATCAAGCTGTCGCAAGGCGCCAAGCCCGGCCATGGCGGCATACTTCCGGCCGCTAAGGTGACACCCGAGATCGCGCGCGCACGCGACGTACCAGCCTGGACGGAATGCGATTCGCCCTCCACCCACAGCGCCTTCAGCACGCCGGTCGAACTCATGCAGTTCGTGGCGCGGCTGCGGGAGCTTTCCGGCGGCAAGCCCACGGGCTTCAAGCTGTGCGTGGGCCACCCATGGGAATGGTTCGCCATTGCCAAGGCCATGCTCAAGACCGGCATTACCCCGGATTTCATCGTTGTGGATGGCGCCGAAGGCGGCACGGGCGCCGCGCCCATCGAATTCGTCGATCACGTGGGCACACCCCTGCGCGAAGGGCTGCGCCTGGTGCACAACACCCTGGTCGGCATCGGCCTGCGCGAAAAAATAAAGCTGGGCGCATCCGGAAAAATCATCAGCGCGTTCGACATGGCCCGCATCATGGCCCTGGGCGCCGACTGGTGCAATGCCGCCCGCGGCTTCATGTTCGCGGTCGGCTGCGTACAGGCGCAGGTCTGCCATACCGGACGCTGTCCCACCGGCGTCACGACGCAAGACCCAAAGCGCCAGGCCGCGCTCGTGGTCGAAGACAAATGCGTGCGCGTCAAGAACTTCCATCACAATACCTTGCAGGCCCTTTCGGAACTGCTGGGGGCCGCCGGCCTGACGCACCCCGACGAACTGCGCCCGCACCATATCGCCCGCCGCATATCGGGCAGCGAAGTGCGTGTTCTTTCCGCCCTGTTCCCCGACCTGCAAAAAGGCGAACTGCTCGAAGGCAAGTTCCGGCAGACCATTTTCCGCGTCAGCTGGCCCATGGCCCAAGCTGAATCCTTCTCCCCTTTGTACAGCCTGAGCGCAGCCTTGTCGGGCCACGGCCCCACGCCGGTTCCGGAAGCTTGATCTGCAGTTAAATTTAATAACAATTTTTTCCGGCAGGCGAAGGGCGGATTGGTAGTAATCCTAGTTGGCCGGAAACCCGATTCGAACTATCGTTACTTCACTGCCACACGAGCAGTACAACTGCCCTCGAGGCAGTTCCCATACACCACGTCATCGTAGGTGTCCACTGCCCCAGCGGCAGCAAGGCCCCGCCAAAAGGCGGGGCCTTTCAGTTTTCGCAACGCAATATCCGCACCCCGCCAGCCTGTAGTTCTATATGCGCCTGCCTCATGAAGGCTGCAAGGCAATCACCGCCATGCCGGCCAGGGCAAGCGCCGCCCCCGAGACATCCCAGCGCGTCAAAGGCACTCCATCGACAACCCGCAGCCAGATCAAAGCGGCCACGATATACATGCCGCCATAAGACGCATATGTCCTGCCCGCCGCGGACGGATGCAAAGTCAGCAGCCATGCGAAAAGCGCCAGGGAAACGGCGGCGGGCAAAAGCAGCCACAAGCTGCCTCCCTGCTTCAGAACCAGCCATGGCAAGTAACAGCCCACAATTTCGGCCAACGCGGTAAGCGCAAACAAGACACTCAGACGCAATAATTCCAATTTCCAGCCTCCATCCAGATAATCCGGATTCTGCCACAATACCGCAAACCATCTTGCAGATCGCTACCGGCCAAGATGGCATGCCGTGACACTGCGGCAAACGTAAAAACCGACGCAAGGGATTGGCAGGATTAGAATTGCATTATTCCTGTATATTCCACGCACACCTCTCCCCGCGCCCTCATGAATATCGTCACGTTCCCCACCTCATTCTGCAAGCATCGCCATGCCTGAGCAGATCCGGCTGGACAAATGGCTTTGGGCGGCAAGGTTTTTCAAGACCCGCAGCCTGTGCGCCCAGGAAATCGGCAAGGGGCGGATACTGCTGAACCGACAATTGCCCAAGGCGTCGCGCGAAGTAAAGCCGGGCGACCTGGTGGAGATACGCCGGGGCGACGCCACCGTCACGGTAATCGTCCAGGCGGTCAGCAACGTCCGGGGTCCGGCGCAGGCCGCGCAGCAGCTTTATACAGAAACCCCCGAAAGCATCGCCGCACGCGAACGCGCCGCGGAACTGCGCAGGCTGGCTCCCGAACCCGCCCGGGACCTCGATGCCGGCCGTCCCACCAAACGAGACCGGCGCGCCATCGAGCGCCTGCGCGGCAGCGGCCAATAAAAAGCCGCCGAATTCAAGTATTCACCCACGATGCCGTTATAGCCGGTGACAGCTGCGTGACCTTGCCTTCGCCGTATATATATTTAGACATATAATGTCGAGTTCCGCAAAGACTTGCCCAGTACCATTCTTCTCCCACCCGTACCCTGCAATGCACCGCTCCCCGGGCTATCCATCACCTTCATAAAGACGCGAAACCACAATGCTCGCCACCAGCTACAGCAGCTCATTTGTTCTGGTCTCGATCTTCGTCGCCATATTGGCCTCCTACACGGCCCTGGACATGGCGGGACGCATCACCAAGACATCAGGGCGCGCGGCGCGGCTGTGGCTGGCCGGAGGCGCCTGCGCCATGGGCATCGGCATCTGGTCCATGCATTTTGTCGGCATGCTCGCGCTGAGCCTGCCGATTCCCCTGGGCTACGACCCGACGATCACCGTGCTCTCCCTGCTGATCGCCATCGCCTCGTCGGCATTCGCCCTGTGGATGGCCTGCCAGGCAACCTTGCCCTGGCGCCGCCTCGTCGTCGGCGCGGTGCTGATGGGCATGGGGATTTCCGGCATGCACTACTCTGGCATGGCGGCCCTGCGCATGGAACCGGGCATCCAGTACATACCGTCCCTGTTTCTGTTGTCCATTGCAGTCTCGATGGTGATATCGGGCGTGGCGCTATGGATAGCGTTCAGGCTGCAACGGCATTCCACGCATATTCGAAGGCTGCGCGTCATCGCCGCTTGCGTCATGGGATTGAGCATCGTCGGCATGCATTACATTGGCATGGCCGCCGCCGAATTCCCGGCGGGTTCGATTTGCGGCGCGGCAGGCACCGGCATCGAGATCGGCTGGCTGGGGCTGGTCGTCGTCGTCGCAACGCTTAGCGTGCTCACGATGGCGCTGACCGTCTCGCTGCTGGATCAGCGCCTGGAATCCAGAACCACCGTCCTGGCAAGCTCGCTGGCCCAGGCCAACAAGGAACTCACCTACCTGGCGCTGCACGACAACCTGACCAAGCTGCCAAACCGCCTGCTGCTGGAAGACCGGCTGGAGCGCGCCATGGAGGGGACAAGTGACGAATCCCCCCATTTCGCCCTGATGTTCATGGATCTGGACGGCTTCAAGGCGATCAACGACGGCTACGGCCACCATGTCGGCGACCTGCTTCTCGTCGAGATCGCCAACCGCATCAAGCACAGCATCCGCGCGCAAGACACCATCGCCCGCGTAGGCGGGGACGAGTTCGTCCTGCTGGCCAACGTTTCCGAGCCTTCCGATGCCGCTTCGCTGGCCGACAAGGTCGCCATCGCCATCCGCACACCGTTCTCCATTGCCGGCCGGGATCTGCGCGTATCGACCAGCATCGGGATAGCCATGTATCCGGGCGACGGCTCCACCGAGCACGAACTGCTGGCCAACGCCGATGCCGCGATGTATCACGCCAAGACCCTGGGACGCGACACCTACTGCTTCTTCGAGGCATCCATGAACGCCAATGTCCACAGGCAGCTGCAACTGACACTGGATCTGCGGCTGGCGCTGGAACGCGACGAGCTGGTGCTCCACTATCAACCCAAATTCATCGCGCCTCATGGCCCGATTACCGGCGTCGAGGCGCTGGTGCGCTGGGCTCACCCCGTTCACGGATTGATTCCTCCGGATGAGTTCATTCCGCTTGCGGAAAAAACCGGACTCATCGTGCCCATCGGCACCTGGGTGCTGAACGAGGCCTGCCGCCAGCTCAAGGTGTGGCACGAAGCGGGCTTCGATACGCTGGTCATTTCCGTGAACCTGTCGGCCCATCAGTTCCGCGACGAGGCGCTCGTCCAGACTGTCGGCGAAGCTCTGGCGAAACACGATGTCGAGCCGCGCCACCTGACGCTCGAGGTCACCGAGTCCACGGCCATGCACGACGTCGAGGCGAGCCTGCGCATCCTGCGGGAGCTGGACAATATGGACGTGCGCATTTCCATCGACGATTTCGGCACCGGCTACTCCAGCCTCCTGCACCTGAAGCGCCTGCCCGCCAGCGAACTGAAGATCGATCGGGGCTTCGTCAACGACCTGGCCAACGGCACCGAAGATGCCGCCATCGTCTCGGCCATCATTGCCCTGGGCCAGGCGCTGGACCTGGATATCGTCGCCGAGGGCGTGGAAACCGATACGCAGCAAGGGTTTCTGACCGACCTGGGATGCGATGCGCTGCAAGGCTTCCTGCTTGGCCGTCCCGTGCCCGCCGAGAACCTGAAGGAAGCCCTGGTGCAGGACAAGGAACGCTTCGGCCAAGCGGCAAACCGAAGCTGAGGATGCTACATCCGATATAGGCAGTAGCCGTAAGAAGCAGCAGGAGTCGCGCATGCAGAACGCAAGTCAATACACGATTTACACCGCAACCGACCTTGAACCCGGCTCATCCGGCAACTGGATCTATCACTGCGCCATGAGCCTGCTCACATACCCGGTCGACGAAGCGATTGCGGAACAACTGGCCTTTATGGGCAAGACCGCCGATGCCGACCGTGCATGGATGCTTGAATACCGCCCGGACATGCTGCGCTTTTGCAATACCTATGAATGGTGTCGGGGCCAGACCAAACCATTCGTGACCGAACTCCAGGACGTTCCGACGACCTTGATCGCCTGGCTGCACCGGCACATGGTGAAAGGGCATGCCGTGGCCGTGCACGATGTCAACGACTTGCCGCGCAACGCGCGGGCCATCCAGGCCGAATTCCAGCGCCAGGGAAACAAAAGCGTCCTGAGCGTGCCGATATTCCATGAAGAAAAGCTGCGCGGCATCATCGGCTTCGACGCCACCACCCGTCACAGAACCTGGTCTTGCGGCGAAGTCGGCGCGCTGTTCCAGTGCGCGGGCCTGGTCGGGCAGGCAAAGTACCGGAACCAGCGCAACCACGGCAGCACCGCGTACGAAAGCTCGGCGCCCCTTGTCTACCTCAGCATGCGCGGCGTGGTTCGGGGCGTCTCGCCCGAAACAATCGTCGGCGTGCGCTCGGCTGGAAACTATAGCGAGATATGGCTCGAGAACGGATCAATGGTGCTCGACTCGCGCACGCTTGGAATGTGGTCGACCCTGCTGCCGGGGCAGTTCTTTTTCCGGGTGCATAGAACAGCCATCGTGAATGCGCTGCATATCGTCGCGGTCGACCGAAGAAGCCACGACAAGTGGCTGATCGAAATGCGGTCGGTGGCCAATGCCTGGCCGGTATCGCGTTCGTACCGGAAGAGCCTGCGCGAGCGCATGGGAATCTGGCCCCGATCGACGGATCAAAAATGATAGGCCGCGCGCAGGGTAAATGATTGATCCCTGTATTGCCCATTGACGCGCAATGAATACTCCGTCTTCAGCTCCAGCCCCTTGGGCGTGACATACTCCAGGCCGGCCGACAGATTCGCGTACGTCTTGGGCATGCCCGACCTCAACGAGAACGGCTCCGAGCCCAGGCTGCTCAACTCCATGGTGGTTACGACGTCTCCGCTATTCAAAAAGCTTGCTCCACCCGCCAGGTAGGCGCGCAGCGTCGAGCCGCTGGCAAGATTCCTGCGCCCGCCAATCTCCAGCATGGGCGAAACCATGTACGACGTGGTGTCGTTGCCGTGAACCTTCAGGTCGAACAGGCCGGAGCCCTCTTCCTGATAGCCGTTCTGGCGAATATGGTTCACATCGAAGTCGACATAGGGGCGCAGGTACCAGGACGGCCGGCTGACCTCATAGGCAAGCCGCAGCCGGCCTGCCAGAAAGGATGATTTCGGCGTGCTTTTCGCCACCCCGTCAAGGGTGCTGCGCGACATCCGGCTCTGTTCCATGCCGCCATACACGGCAAGCGCGGCCTGCCATGGCGCACGGTTGTATTTGAGGGCAAGACCGCCCGAGAATGTGTCGCTATGGTTCGACACACTGGAGGACGAGGTGGTTTCACCATACGCATAGCCTAGCGCCCCGCCCAAAAACCAGTTGTGCGATATTTCGCGCTGTGCACCGATCGTCACTGTTTTCTGGCGGACCCGATAGCCTTCGTCATCCGCCGTCGTATCGCGCGCGATCCAGTTCGCCTCCAGGCGCGCCCAGGTGCAATCGCCTTCCCGCAGCATGGTGCTTTCCCCGACAAACCCCGGGCAGCTCATCATGCGATTCATCGAAGCGTAGGATGCCTGCATCTGATTGCTGGCGCGGGCGAACTGGCCATCATGGGCAATGCTGTTCAGGGCATCCCGATATTGGTCCTGCGTCTGGACGCCGGTGAGCTTGTCGAATGCCGGGCCGGTGCTTGCATCGCCCCGGTTCCATAGCTCCTGCAGCGAACGGGCGATATTTGCACGATCCGCGCTAAGCGCAAACACCGAAGGCGTAAAATCGGCATCGACCGAAATCAGCGGATCGCGCCAGGCCTGGGGACCATTGTTCTTCAGCATGTAACGGAATAAGGGGGAGTCGCTTTCGGCAACCGGCACGCTGGTTTGCGGTGTGTCGAAATGCGCTATGCCCAGCCAGATGTTTTTCACGGGATTGTGCAGCACAGGCCGAACCGTGCCGGCGAAAACCGACGCCCCGGACACCGAAACAAAATCGCTATTGTGGTTGGAAAAAGCAAGATCCGGCCGGTAGGCGCCCGTATTGTTCAGCGTGCCGGTAATCCGCGTCGTCACATAAGCGCCAGGCCCGCCGGGATTGAGCACGCCGCCATTGTTCAGATCGCCCTGGAACCGCAACCCGCTGTACAAGCTCCCCCCCGCCTCGTTGTTGAAAACGCTGCCGCTTCCCATGAGCACGTCGCCCGCCACGGTTCCAGTATTGGTGACGACCGTGTGCCCAAGGGCGTCGATCGCCGTCTTTGCCTGGATGACGCCGGCATTGGCGATGGTCGTGCTTGCCAGGGGAGACACCGCCAGGATGGCCATTCCGGACGAAAGATCGGCGCCCAGAAACGCCTTCGACGCCAGATCGATCGTGATGGGCCGCCCGCCTCCGTTGGCGCCATTACTGACGGCTACGAGGGCGGGAGTATCTGCGCCGCTGGCCACGACCTTGGCGGCCTGTCCAATAGCGATGGAAATCGGTCCGCCATAGGCCAGGTGATTGTCGGGCGTGCCGTATTGATAAAGCGTACCGTCCTTGAACACGCCTCCACCGCCAATGCTCATCGCCAGGATGGCCGGCGCATTCGCGCCTGTGGTCTGGACGGTTCCCCCGGCCCCGACGGAAACATCGATGGCGCCGCCGTTGCCATCGCCGGCGGTCAGCCCCGCCTGTTGTATGAGATTTGCCGTGTAATGCGCGGACGACTGGTCGCCCGTGAGCCCCCCGCCACCGCCAACGCTCTGGGCGAGAATACCGCTGGCGCCTGCCCCCGACGTCGCCACCGTGCCGGAGATGGAAAGGTTGACCGCGCCGCCATCGCCACCGGCGGCCTCGGCCCCCAACGGCTTCAAGGTTGTCAGATTGGGCTGGATCGTCAGCCCGGCGATGCCTCCCCCTCCGCCAACGCTCTGCGCCACGATGCCGTGCGCATCGACCCCCGACGTCGAAATGCTGCCGTTCGCGTCCTGAGTTACGGAAACGTTTCCTCCCGCCGCGTTCATCCGCGAGGTGGATCCAAAGGCAATGTCCGCGGCATTCGTGGCAGGCGCCGTCGAATCGTCAATCGCGGCATAGCCGCCGCCACCGCCCACGCTTTGCGCGAGAACGCCGAAAGAAAGCGCGCCCTCCGTAGCGATGCTGCCGCCCGAGTTGGAGACCGCCACATTGCCGCCGTTGCCGGCGCTGGGCAAGGCCGACACACCGTCCTCTCCTCCCGAGCTGCCCAGCAGGATGTCGGTGCTCTCCAGGGATGCGCTGGACGACACGATGGCCACTCCGCCGCCGCCCCCGACGCTTTGCACGAATATGCCGGGGGAAAGCGATCCGCGCGTCGCGATGCCGCCGCTATTGTTGTTCACGCTTACCGCGCCGCCGCTCACCTGCGCAAAGTCGAACGCGCCGGGCAAATCCCATTTGAACTCGCCCCCCAAGGTGAGGTTCAGTGTGGCGGTCTGCTCCACATGGGCAAGGCTGCCATTGTGCAGGCTGAGCACGCCAAGGCCGCCGCTGCCACCCACGCTTTGCGCCATGATGCCTGCCGAGCTGGGCGCATGGGTCATGATCACGCCCCCATGGGTCACGGTCACCGAGCCTCCCGTGCTTGTCGTCTCTCCTGCGGCCTGGCTGCCTGTGGCGCCCAGCTTCATGGTCGAATCGAAATGGGTCCAGAGAAACATGGGCTGGCTGACCGACGACACGCCCCCGCCCCCGCCTACGCTCTGGGCGAGGATGCCGGGCGCCTGATAGCCCTGTGTGCTGATCCGGCTGGTCGAGGCACTGGCATCGACCGCGACCACCCCGCCAATACCGCTCGAACCATCCACGCCCCCATCATTCACATTGATGGCGGAGCTGAAGGCAGAGCGGCCCCCGGTGTCAAGAAGCTTGATGACGTAGGTAATCTTGTCGATGATTTCAGCGCTTTTGCTGCCCGCTGCCTGCTCTACCGCGTTTTCCAGGTCCTGGCCGCTGGCGACGCTCCGCCCACCGCCCCCGCCTACACTTTGCGCCAGGATCCCTATCGAACCGTCGCCCAGCGTCGAGATCGTGCCTGTATTCAGGACAGTACTTGGGTCCGACGACGAGCCGCCTCCGGAACCAGCCGCGCCGCCGTTTCCCCCAGTCTGGTGCGTGATGGCGGTTTGCGGCAGCAAAAGAACAGCGCCGCGGGATATGGGCGCCGCAGCATGGATCAATGCATCGATGCTGGAAAACAGGCTGGAGACCCCGCTCGAATCGATCATCCCCGCATTGCCGCCGCCTCCGCCTATGCTCTGCGCAACGATGCCGGGTGCGAAGTCTCCCGCCGTCGCGATGAAGCCGTCGTTGCGCACGTTGAATGAAGCGGCATTGCCGCCAACGCCGCCGTCGCCACCCGTCGTAACTCCGACGGACAGATCGATGGCTTTGCTGACTTCCAGCTCCGGGCCGCTTTCCAGCCAATCCGCCACCTTGTCGAGCAAGTCGGGCAGGTCCGATGCCGAGCCAAGGATGTCATTGAAGGAATCGGCATCATGCGTCTGGACAATGCCGCCGTTGCCGCCTCCCGCCCCGATGCTCTGCGCGAGAATGCCGGCCGACCCCGTGCCCAAAGTGGCGATGGCGCCCGTGCCGGAATTATCGACGTTGACCTGCCCGCCATTGCCGCCTTGCCCCCCCTGGCCGCCGTGGCGAAGACTGAACTGCAAATTGATCAGCGAGCTGCCGATCGTCGACGACTTGACCGGAGCCAGGACGCCCCCGCCGTTGCCCCCGCCCCCGCCTATGCTCTGCGCGATCAGACCCTTGCTTTGCTCCGCCGCCGTGCTGACGAATCCTCCGTTCACGAGTGTGACCAAGCCGCCATCGCCGCCACCTTGCCCCGAGCCGCCGTTGCTGATGGCAAGCGTAACGGTTCCACTCGGGTTGTCCCCGGTCGGCGGCGCGATCGTGACGGTGCGCGAATTGGCCAGGCCGCCACTGCCTCCGCCGCCCCCGATGCTTTGCGCCAACACCCCGTTGCTATGCGCGCCAAGCGTCCAGATGATTCCCGGACTGGTCTGCGTGAACGAAACGGAGGAGCCCGAACCGCCGCCGCCTCCCTGCCCGCCATTGCTCAGCGTAACGTTCAGCCCGACGCCGACGCCGACTGCGGAAGCCGACCCGGCGCTGCCGCCGCCCCCGCCAATGCTCTGCAGCACGATCCCCGATGAGTTTCCCGCGCTGGTATAAATGCCGCCAGCCGAAGAAAACTGAAGCTCGCCGCCATTGCCACCCGCCCCGCCGTTGCCGCCGATGGCGATGGACGTGATCACTCCGGTGGCATTCGCGTCTCCGCCAAAGCCGCCTCCACCGCCAATGCTTTGCAGCGACACCGCCGCGCTGTTGTCACCCAACGTAGCGATGCCGCCCGTATTGCTCATGATGATGCGGCCTCCGGTGCCCCCGGCGCCGCCGCGGCCTCCGCCCACAACCATGATGCCGTTGGTGGTTTCCGCCAGTCCGCCCCCGCCGCCCGCACTGCTGGCGAGCACGGCGGCCGCATCGTTGCCCGCCGTAGCGATGTCGCCGGCGTTGGTAATGGTGATGGCCTGATCGGCCTGGGCGCCCGGGCCGCCGTCCCCGCCGCGCCCGAATGCGCCGCCGCCTCCGCCCTCGCCGCCTTCTCCGCCGAGCACATTCGCTACAATGCCTTTGGCGCCCACGGTGTCGCTCGAACCCGTCTTGATGGCCCCGGTATTGGTGATGGACATGGCGCCCGGCGTTCCACCCGCGCCCCCGGGGTGCCCCCTGGCCCAAGTACCGTCACCGCCATTGCCGCCTTGGCCACCCTGGCTCAGGGCGAAAATGCCGATCGAGCGATTGCCCTGCGTCGTGATCATGCCGCCGTTGGCAATGCTTACCGGGCCCGCATTGCCGCCATCCCCCGCCCGCGTGTCGGCATAATTGTTCGTCGAAGCGTTTCCCCCAAGAGAACGGGCGATCACACCGTACACGCCGTCTCCCTGGCTAACGACCGACGAGCCCTCCGAGGACGTAAAAGTGACCGTCGACGCATCGCCGCCCGATCCCGCATTGCTGTGACCGCCGAAGTCCCCGATGTGCTGGGCAGTGCCCCCGTTTCCTCCCATCGACAACATGCCCACTCCGGCGCTGACGGAGCCCGGCCCTGGCCCGCGCGCCGTCACCGACGTCGCGCCCTGCAGGTTCACGGTGGCCTCGCCGGCGTTCCCGCCGCGGCCGGCATCCCGCTCGCCGCCGAAACCGTTGGGCAAGGCGCTATCGCTGCCTGTGCCGCCCGATGATTGGGCCGCAACGCCAAAGCCAATGCCGCTTACCGTCGTATCGGTCAGTGTCGCGCGCGCCAGATGGCCGTCGCCCCCAATGCCATAGCCGCCATTCGGCCCATTGGCGTTGCCATACAGGCCACCATTGCCGCCGTTCGAATAAAGATCGATTCCACGACTGGCAGAAGTGATCACGCTTTTTGACAAGCCATAATCAATATTTCGTCCGCCCGCGCCGTTGCCGCCCCAATGAGAGTAGTCCGCATCCTTGCCATTCCCGCCGTTGCCGCCACTCACATCGATCAGAATACCGGCCTGGCCGGATCCCGTCGCGGTGCAGATCAGATTGCTGTCGCTCTGAATGAAATCCCGCGGGCCCCATTGGCCATCATGGCCGTTATCCGGGTGGATGCCGCCCGAGCAGCAAGTGCCATCCGCGCCACGATAGACATAGGCCAGCGGTGAACCGGACTGGGCATGGGCCGTCCGCACAGAAAAATGGAACGCCGCAATCCCGGCCAGCAAGAAGAGCGCAAGCCAGCATAGCGGGAAACCGCTGCGGCCCAGCTTCAAAAATTTTTGCGTAAATGTCATGGCGGCGCATAAACAAGGGATTTGAAAACCGATTAAAGAAAATCGCTGGCCGCCGGGCAAGATGAAGATGACGAATCAACATTTCTGTCCGATGAGTGACCATTTATCGCCCCAAAAGCCCGACCGCCCCTCGCGGCACAATGCCTTCAAAATATTTTTACATTTTGACATACTCGCACGGGAAAACCCTAGCCAGCTCTGCATGTACCGCCCAAACCGGTGTTGCCTACACTACTCCCACTAGCTGCTTGCTCCGCGAATCCATCAAAGCCGCGCACGATGGAACGGGGCATGCCCATCAAGCCTGGTTTGCGCGCTTGCCGCCTTGCCGGCGGCCGCCGAGTTGATTGCCGTGGATGTATGTTGCTGTTATGACTGTTGAAGAAAAAATAGGTTTTTGCACACTATGCCGCTCCCGCTGCGGGTCGATCAATACGGTTGACAACGACCGCCTGATCAGCGTCCGGCCCGCCGCCGGCCACCCCACCGGCAAGGCCATGTGCACCAAGGGCAAGGCGGCCCCCGAACTGGTGCATAATCCGCGCCGTATTCTGCATCCCATGCGCCGCACTCGCCCCAAGACCGAAGCCAATCCCGGCTGGGAGCGTATCTCCTGGGACGAAGCGATGGGCGAGGTCGCGCAGCGGCTGGACCGTGTGCGCCGCGAGCACGGCGCCGAGTCCGCGGCCTTCGGCGTCACGACGCCCAGCGGCACGCCATTGTGCGACAGCATCGAATGGATCCAGCGATTCATCCGTCTGTTCGGCAGCCCCAACAGTTGCTATGCCATCGAAGTCTGCAATTGGCATAAAGACTTTGCCCATATGTTCACGTTCGGCTGTTCCATACCCACCGCCGACTACGCGCACAGCGACCTCATCATGTTGTGGGGGCATAACCCGGCCAATGTGTGGCTGTCCCAGGCGGCGGCGATCAGCCAGGGGCGATCGCACGGGGCGAAGATGATCGTGATCGACCCCCGCTGCACCGCGCTGGCGGGACAGGCCGACCACTGGCTGCGGGTACGGCCGGGCACCGACGCCGCCCTGGCCCTGGGTCTGGCGCACATCATCCTGAAGGAACAAGGCTACGACAAGGAGTTCGTGCGCGGCTGGACCAATGCGCCGCTGCTGGTCCGGGACGACACCGGCCTCTTCTTGCGCGAAAGGGATGTCGACGCCGGCGCCGCCGGCAATCGCCCCCTGGCCTGGGATACCGAACGCCATTGCGCCGCTCCGTACGACGCCTCGGTGGATCAGACCCGGACTGGCGCCGGCTTCGCCATGATGGGCAACTACGTCGTCAATGGCGTTGCCTGCCGACCCGCGTTCCAGCACTTCTCGCAGGCCTGTGAACCCTATACCCCCGAACGCACCGCATCCATTACCTGGGTGGCGGAAGCCGACATCCGCGCAGCAGCTCGCACCATCATGGAGTCTTCGCGCATCGCCTACCATGCCTGGACGGGAGTGGGCCAGCACACCAATGCCACGCAAACCGAGCGCGCCATCGCCACTCTGTACGCCCTGACCGGAAGCTTCGACAAGGAAGGCGCCAATGTGCTCTGGAACCGCCAGCCCGTGAACAGCGTGAACGCGCTGGATCTTTTGCCCGAAGCACAGCGTGCAAAAGCCCTGGGCCTGGACCGCAAACCGCTGGGGCCGCCTGCCCAAGGCTGGATCACGCCGCATGATCTCTACACAGCCATCCTCGACGGCGCCCCCTATCCTGTCAAGGCATTCATGGGCTTCGGCAGCAACCCGCTGATGGCCCATGGCGACGTTGAACGAGCCAGGCAAGCCTTCGAGCAACTGGAGTTCCATGTCCATTGCGATCTGTTCGAAACGCCGACCACCCAATACGCGGACATTCTGCTGCCCATCAATACCCCCTGGGAGCGCGAAGGCCTGCGGGTGGGATTCGAAATCAGCGGCGATGCCGAGGAACTGGTGCAGCTGCGCCAACGCATGGTCTCGCCGCGCGGCGAGTCCCGCTCGGACAACGACGTGGTTTTTGAGCTGGCCACCCGGCTGGGCATGGGAAAGGATTTCTTCAACGGCAATCTCGAAGCGGGCTGGAACCACATCCTGTCGCCGCTGGGAATCGACATCGCAACACTGCGCCTACACCCCGAGGGCGTACGCCGCCCTTTGCCGCAGTCCTTCCAGAAATACGCCGAGCAGACCGATCGTAGCGTACGCGGCTTCGCCACCGAAACCGGCCGCGTGGAGCTGTACTCGGAAAAGCTGTTGCGCCACGGCTATCCGGCCGTGCCGAAGTTCGAAGAACCGGCCGACCACCCCGGGAGCGCTTCCAATTTCCCCTATGTGCTGAGTTCGGCCAAAAGCGGGTATTACTGCCACAGCCAGCACCGAGGCCTGGTCTCGCTGCGCAAACGCGCCCCCTTCCCCCAAATCGAAATGCACTCGCAACTGGCCGGCAAGCACGATATCCAGGACGGAGACTGGTGCGTCGCCGCCACGCGGACGGGACAGGCCCGGTTCAAGGCCAAGCTCAACGATTCCCTGGATCCCCGGGTGCTGGTGGCCGAATACGGCTGGTGGCAAGCCTGCGACGACCTGGGCCAGCCCGGCTACGAAATCTCCGGCCGCGGCGGCAGCAACTTCAATGCCTTGGTCGGTTCGGATCATGCCGACCCTGTCAGCGGCGCCGCGCCGCACCGTTCCCAGATGTGCACGATCGCGCTGGATCCGGCCATCGACCCGCATCGCCGGCGCTGGGCGGGCTACAGGCCGGTTCGCGTCGCGGCGCTGCAGCGGGAACCCGGCGACGTCACGCGCGTGACCCTGGAGGCGCTCGATGCCGGCCTGCTGCCCGACTACCAAGCCGGCCAGTACATATCGATCCGCTTCTCCAGCGTGCCAGGCCATGGCGAAGTCACGCGCACATATTCGCTTACGGGCGCAGCCGAACAGGCAAATCGGAACACCTATCAGATTGCCGTGAAGCGGGTGCGCGACGGCATTTTGTCCAACCATATCGCGGACAATCTGCAATGCGGCGACATCGTGCGGATGCAGGCTCCGGGCGGCAATTTCGTCATACCAATCCGCATTGCGCAGCCGGTGGTTCTGATTGCGGGAGGCATAGGCATCACGCCCTTCATCAGCTACCTGGAATCGCTGCCGTCCATGGCCAGCCCTCCGGAAGTCGTGCTGCATTACGCCAACCTCAACAGCAGCACCCATGCGTTCAAGACGCGCCTGGAAGAACTCGCCGTCCGCTTGCCTTGCCTGACCCTGATCAACTACTACGAAGCGCCTCTCGCCGAGGATCGCGTGGGCGCCGACTACCAAAGCCTGGGCCGGATCTCGTCATGCTCTATACAGGAACACTACATCGAGCGCCGGGCACGCTTCTATATATGCGGACCGAGCCCGATGATGTCGGCAGTCACCGAGGCCCTGGTCGCCCGCGGCGTACCCAAATTCGATGTTTTCAAGGAAGAATTCCGCGCGCCCGCCGCGCCCATGCCGGGCGGCGCCCAGAAATTCAACGTGCATTTCGCGCGCTCGCAATGCAAGGCAACCTGGAGCCCCGCCGACGGCAGCCTGCTCGCTTTCGGCGAAGCGCTGGGCATCTCCATGCCCAGCGGCTGCCGGGTCGGGCAGTGCGAAAGCTGTGTGCTGGACATCCTGTCCGGACAAGTGCGCCATTTGTCGCCCATGGCCGATGCCACCGAGGATAAATGCTTTACCTGCCGGGCCATTCCCGGCTCGGACCTGGTTCTCGACGTATAGAAGGGAGACAAAGCATATTCATGATCCGCCAACCGGCGGTTCTGGAGGTGCTGGAGGTGCTGGCCATACGGCTATCGAACGCAACCTCCTCAAGCCTAGCGGGCCGGCCTCGAATGCTCGCAGCGCTGGCCCGCTGGCGGACGTGGCTATTCAACCAGCCGCAGGGAGTCCACCTCGATTTCAGGCGGCCTGCGCAGCCCGGTATCGACTTCGCCCACAATCTCCACTTTCGTTTTCTCGTCGACACGCTGCGAAGCGAAATGCTTGTCTTTGATCTCCGCCACAATCTCGCCGGTGCCATCCGAGAAAATGTACTTCTCGTGTCCCTCTTTTCTCAATAGATAACCTTGCAGCCTCACGTCCTGGTCGTCGACAGGGTTTTTAAGGATGCCGGCCACGGAAGCCTGGGGCTTCGCGGACGGGCACGGTGAAAATGCTCGCAATGGCCGCGGAAGCTAACCACAACCGGATTCTTGAACGGACTGGCATGCTGCCTCCCAAAGTCGAAGATAGAGAAAAGCCTCAGTTCCCGCCGGCAAGCGCGGCCAGAACGACAGGCCCGTATCGTTATCCAACAAGCCCCCACAGTGTACGAGCTGGCGCCAAGACGGCCAACCCGGGATTCCCGCAGACGCGCCGCTTCTTTCCCAACAGCATCCTTCAGCATCTCGCCGCGCCATTGATGAATTTTGTCAGCAACGCAAGCCAAAACGGCGATGACGCCAGAACTACGATATCCTCGCCGACGACAGCCTGCTCGCTTTCAGCTTGGATAGTTCATGAACTCCTGACATAAATTGACAATTGCTGCCGCAAGTCATGTGATACAAAGCATTATTATTTATAACAAGTGCTATTGTTTCTTACACCGCTGACGGCACGCATCAGGCGCTGGCCTGTGGCCAGGGAAGAAAAAAATGCAATTGAAAAAGCGTCCCGGGAATTTGTTCAATCATCGCGCCGTTGTCGCACAATTGTCGCCGGGCATTGCCATCGCCCGGTTTCTGACGTTCGGAGTCATGCTTTCCACGGGGCAGTCGGCGCTTGCCGGGAATTGCACCACAAGCCCCACATCTGTTTGCTCGGGATCCGCGTCCGGCAGCGATACGACGCAGAGCATCAGCAACACGGGCCCGATTTCCGTAACCACGCAACCGGGCTTCGGATTGTCGGTGGCAGGGGCAACGGACGGCATAAGCGTATCCGGTGAGAACGGCGTGTCATTCATCGACAACAACCACTCCATCATCAGCGCGGGCGGCATGTTCGGCATCTACGCCAGCAACGACGTCAGCGGCGACCTCAGCATTACTTCGACGGGCTCGGTAAGTTCGGCAACAGACCTGGGTGACGGCATTCGCGGCGACAACCATGGCGCAAACAGCTGATCAGCGCCCATGATACGCAAGGTGAAAACAACGGCATCGCAGCCAATGGCTACGGAACCGGCTCGGTTCGCGTCGTCTCGACCAGCTCGGCCGTGGGCGGAGCAACAGCCGGCATCTACGCCTACATGATTTCCGGCACCGATTTGGCTATCGACGCCGTCGATACCCAAGGCGCCATACAGGGGATCGTCGCCCACGGAGGCAGCGGCGCCCTGGCCATTACATCGACGGGCCTCGCCACCGCGACAAATGGAGACGGCATACGCGCCGATGGCTTCGGCACGGATATCACGGTCAATGCCGCAGATACTCATGGTGCCGGAGGGGCAGGCATCTTCGTGTCTAACTCTGGCACCGGCGCCATTCGCATCAACTCTACCGGAACGGCGGATGGCGAGTCGGGAGGCATTCTCGCCTACAACTACTCGGGTACCAGCACGACGATCAATGCCGTGGATGCAAGCGGCAAATTTGGTATTGGAGTTGCCAGCAATGGCGGACCTATTACCGTCACGTCGACAGGCACGGCAACTGGTACAAACTCGTCGGGTATTTCAGTTGCCAGCTATGGTGCGGGCGATGTCTCGATCTCCGCAAAAGATACTCGCGGTGGCCTCTACGGGATCTACTTTCTTGGCGCCGGCGCCGGGAACGTCAAAATCGACAGCAGCGGCACTGCTACGGGCGGCACCATGGACGGCATCTATGCCGAGACCGGCGGTCTCGGATCTGCCCTGAACGTCACGGCCAATGATGTGCAGGGCGGACGCAATGGCGTGTATATCGTGAATGGCAGCACCGCGGGCACGGCCGGCAACACGGCGACCCTTGACATGGCAGGTCATGTTCTCGGCGGTTCGGGCTACGGCATCGTGACGGAGTCCAATGCCGGGGTCCTGACAAACATCAACGTGGGGGCAGGCGCCGTCGTCGGGTCGGCATCCGGAAATGCCATTTCCAATAATGGCGGCGATAGTCACGTGCTGATCAACCCGGGTGCCGTCGTCAACGGAGCAATCAGCCTGGGATTGGGCGACGATACTCTCGACCTTCCGGCTGGCTTGTCGGGCATCACGGTTCTGGATGGTGGTGGCGGGGTCGATACCCTCAATTTGTCCAACGCTGCAAGTGCGACCCACACTGGAAGCGATATCCGGAACTGGAGCGCCATCAATATCGACAATAGCAACCTGACCCTGAGTGGTGACAGTCTGAAAGTCGGAAACCCGGGCGATTTGACGACCGGCGTGTTCCTGCACAATGGCTCGACACTCGGCGTCCGGCAGGACGACTTCGTACTGAACGGCAATCTGTCGCTCGATTCCGGCACGAGCTTTCTTGCGTCAGCCAGCGGCACAGGAACCAACACGATCAGCGGAACCATCACGAATGCCGGTTACATCTCGTTGGCCGGCCAAGGCGTCGGAGATACCTTGACGGTGGGGTCCAACTACATGGGTAAAGGCGGCGTCATCGCCATTGACACCGCACTTGGCAACGACGCATCCGCAACCGACAAGGTCATCATCAAAGCAGATACCGCTGGCGCTTCGGTTGTGAAGGTGACCAATGCCGGAGGGAAAGGCGCGGCCACCGCTGAAGGGATAGAGGTCGTTTCCGTGAGCGGTGCGTCAAATGGCGTCTTTTCCCTGTCCGGCGATTACCAGTTCAACGGCAAGCCGGCGGTCGTGGGGGGTGCCTATGCCTACCAGCTCTACAAGGGCAACAGGTCGGGAACCGAAACGAATAATTGGTATCTGCGATCCGAACTGCAGGATCCGTCCGCCAGTACGGCGGGCACCAATTCCAATTCAACGGCCTCAACACCGCTATACCAGCCCGGCGTGCCCGCTTACGAAGCCTACCCGCAAGCGCTGCTTGCCCTGAATGGCGTACCCACGCTGCAGCAGCGCGTCGGCAATCGCTTCTGGTCCCGCGTAGGCGGGAACGAAACTACCGGCAGTGCCAGCGTGGCCAAATCGTCCCAAGGCACAACAGGCAATGCGAGCAGCTACACGGACGGCAACGGCGCGTGGGGACGCATAGAAACAGGGAATAGCCGCAACACCCCCAGCACCTCGACTTCCGGCACCGACTTCAGCCAGAACTTCCTGAAGCTGCAAATCGGCGCAGATGCCGTTCTGGCCAAACGCAAGAGCGGCGCCTTGGTCGCTGGCGGGTATTTCCAATACGTGCACGGCAGCACCACCACCCAGTCCGTTTACGGCGATGGCGATATCTCTACCGATGGCTACGGCCTGGGCGGCACACTGACGTGGTATGGCAACAATGGCTACTACGTCGACGGCCAGGCTCAGGTCATCCGGTTCGACTCAGACCTGAGTTCCCGCCTGGCCGGTCGCAGCCTGGCCAAAGGCAACAAGGCGACTGGCTATACGTTGTCGGTGGAAAGCGGCAAGCGTATTCCGATCAGCCCGCAATGGTCGCTTACTCCTCAGGCGCAACTGAGCTATTCAGGTATCGATTTCGACAGCTTCAATGACAGCTTCGGCGCGAAGATAAGTTCGAGCAAGGGCGCAAGCCTGCGGGGCCGCCTGGGCGTAACGCTGGACCACGAAACACAGGGCGGCAAGGATTCGACCAGCCGCACGCATATCTACGGGATAGCCAACCTGTATTACGAATTTCTCGATGGTACCCAAGTCAATGTTTCAGGGAAAAATTTCGGTTCGAAGACGGATCGCCTGTGGGGAGGCCTGGGGGCTGGCGTTTCGTACAATTGGGGCAAGGACAAGTATTCGCTCTATGCCGAAGGCCTCGTCAACACAAGCCTTGAAAATCCCGGCAGCAGCCGCTCTCTGCAAGGCAATATCGGATTCCGCATGAGATGGTGATGTTTCAAGACGTCGCATCAGAACCCACACGGCGCCTCGCCACATCAACAACACATCTCCGAACGTTCGCCAGTTGCGCGGCAAAGAAGCCGAGGACAAACCCTGGACGCCTTCGCCAAACCCAAGGCGGTAAATGCTGTTTGATAGCTGATACGTTACGCGATACAATAAGCCATGATAAAGACATTCCGGCACAAAGGATTGAAAGCCTTTTTCGAGCAAGGAACCGTTGCGGGCATTCAGCCCGTCCATGCGCCGCGTTTATCCGCCATGTTGCAACGCTTGGACATAACGACCGGCCCGCAAGGCATGAACTTGCCGGGCTGGAACCTGCACCCGTTAAAAGGCGACCTCAAAGGTCATTTTTCAGTGCAGGTTAGCGGCAACTGGCGTATGACCTTCATGTTTGATGACGGCGACGCTGTGCTGGTTGATTATCAGGATTATCACTAGGAGAACACCATGCGTATGCATAACCCACCGCATCCGGGGCTGACCTTGCGTGATGACGTATTGCCAGCGTTGGGACTTTCTGTCACGGATGCAGCAAAGCAATTGGGCGTGGCGCGTGTCACGCTATCCCGCGTCCTGAATGGTCATGCCGCCATATCGCCAGAAATGGCGCTGCGCATTGAGGCATGGCTGGGGCTTGAGCGTGGCGGAGAAGCCCGCTTGTGGCTGGCGGAACAAACCGCCTATGACATGTGGCTGGCCGAACAAAGAATCAAGGTTACGCCGCTGCATGTTCAGCGAGCGCCGGCGTTGCGTGACTTAACCGCCGCCTGACGGCAACGTTTACGCCTATACCAACCGCGGCTCTGTAATGCCCCTGGGAAGCCGCCATCCTCTACGATATGCTGTGGGCACTCAAGATGGTTTACCGGACGCATACGCCACAGCCACTCAGTCCACAGCTATAAATTCGACTCCCTAAATGAGTCTTGATGCTAAAAGGAATTCTGGTGGCGCATCCCTGATGCTGGAAATTTGCACGGGAATTCGTGAAGTAAGTATGATTATCAATGGTTTACAAGCTGCTTGGCGCTAGTGTATCAGCGGGGTGTACCAGCCTCCAAGCGAAATCGATTACGAAAATTTTGGGCAGAAACACCTTTCTTGTACTGCTAGTATGCGCATATAATTTGTTGAGAAAGGTGCGCATGGTTGCGCTACTGAACAAGGAGATTGTCATGCTGACCGTCAACCGCCCGCGCAGTGCGGCCAAGCGTGCCACGAATGTGTCACTGCCTGAGGACCTGCTTTCCGAGGCCAAGGCTTTGCAAATTAATATCTCGCAGGCCGCTGAAGCCGGTGTTGCGCAGGCCGTCGCACGCACGCGCAGCGAGCGCTGGCTTGCCGAGAACCAGGATGCCATCGAGAGTTCCAATACCTTCGTTGAGAAACACGGCCTTCCGCTGGCGAAGTACCGGATGTTCTGATGAGCCGCTACGACGTTTACCCCAATCCGTCAGGCTGTGGATACCTTCTTGATGTCCAGGCGGACATCCTGCAGCCGCTGAATACGAGAGCTGTTGTGCCACTGCTACCACTTGGCGAGGCGCCCAAACCAGCAAAGACACTTAACCCTGTTTTTGACATAGGTGGTGAACCCTACGCGATGGTGACGCAATACATCGCTGCAGTTCCGGACAGGGAGCTACAGAAC